>JGI24140J50213_10000119_pt1 | contig 34100 bp, 27 predicted proteins | sample BarGraIncu00222A_FD_50213 | JGI IMG/M metagenome (IMG submission 50213)
GTGGGCGAGTCGGTCCGCAGCACGACGTGCGCGCTGGTCTGGTCGGCCGACTCGAAGACGTCGACCCGCACCTGCCAGGTCCGTACGTGGCGGCCCGACGACGCGGTGTCGGCTCCGGCCGCCGGGTCGTCGGCGTGCTCGGAGACGAGGTGCGCGTCCGGGCCCGGGAAGAACAGCGCCTGCTGGCCGTCGTCGGACCACTCGACCAGGTAGGGCGGCGAGCCGTCCGTGTGCCGCAGCTCGACGACGCGCCCGTCCCGGACCGGCCCGTCCAGCCGCGTCGATGCGATGACGATCCTGTCCCCGATCGCAGCCTTCATGGCTACCTCCTCAGCTCCTTCGATCACACGCCTTCTGGTCGAGGCGCGATAGGTACGAAGGTCCCGGTCGTCCGGTTCTAGGGCTGACGTCGACGCCCGACGTTCGCCCAGTCGACCCGGCCCAGCAGCACGATCCCGATCAGGAGCAGGACCTGGAGGCCGATCGCCCACGGCGAGGTGAGCGAGTCGACCAGCAGCTGCCCGAACCCCGTGCTGCGCACTGCGCTGGCGCCGCTCACGTACACGGAGTAGCTGATCAGCCGGCCGACGAAGAACGCCGCCGTGAACGGGATCAGCCGCACCGACATGAGGCCGGCCGCCTCGAACAGCTGGGCCGACGGCAGCGGGGACAGTGCGAACAGGCCGAGCCCGGCGACCGCGCCCCCACGGCTCGACATGACCCGTTCCCCAGCGGCCCGAGCGTTGGTGACGTACCGGTGCGGCAGGTGGTCCGCCAGTCGTCGGCAGCAGATCGCGAGCGTGAGCCGCCCGCCGGCGGCCGCGGCCGCACCGACCAGGACGAGGGGTACAGGGGCCACGTCGGTCGCGAGCCGCAGGAGGACCAGCACCGCCCAGGTCGGAGGGGCGAACGCAGGAACCAGGTTGAGCCCGAACACCACCATCGCGACGAGTACGAGGCCCGGCACGCCTGAGGTCACTCCGCGTGGTGCCGGGAGCTCTGTGCCAGCGCCTTCGAAGCCGCCTGGCCGACGGCCCGGCCCCACCGCTCGGCTCGGTCGGCCTCGCCCGCCTTCAGGCCCCCGCCCTTCACCAGCAGGAAGCTCTGCGGCTCGTCGACCATGACCAGCCCGGTNCGACGCAGCCGNCGGGCCANGCCGACCGACGCCCGCCCGGTGAACGCCGCCGGCGCGTCCGCCTTCGTGTCGAAAGCGGCTGCGGAACCGCTGAGCCGCGGCAGGCCGCGGAACCACTCACGTAGCCCGATGCCGTCCGCACCCGGCTCCAGGGGGGCTCCCGCTCCGTACCGCTCGGGCTCCTTCGCGGCGGCCTGCCGCGTCTGNGCCATCGACACACCGTGCGCGTGCGTCGGACCGCCGGTGACGACCAGGTCGGCGTGCATCACCAGGACCGCGTCGGCGTCCGCCACCCGCCGGAGGTCGACCTGCTCGAACGTGGAACGCAGCCCAAGGGCCACTCGCTCCGCGATCTGTCGGGTGTTGCCGAACATCGACTCGTAGACGACCAGGGCGCGCATGGCGGTCACCTTCCTCGCGGCTTGCCTGCCTCGACTGTCGCCCGTCCGACGACGCCGCGGCAGGGCCGTAGGACCCGGCTCGTCCGGACTTTGGACCCTGCTGCCGAGGGCCGCGCGGCACGAGGCTGGGACGGGAGTCGCGCCGTCCGAGCGCGACCTCGCGGATGGGGGCGGGGAACGTGTCGACCATCACGAGTCCGGTACGCGGCCGGCAGGCTCAGGAGACCGCGCCAGCACGCGACGCGCCGATCGGTCGCGCGGCCACCACGCTCTCGGCCGTCCTGGTCGCCGTGACGGTCGTCACCTGCTCGCTCGTGGTGTTCGTCGACGGGGTCCTCCGGGGCCCCGCGGTCATGAACGGCTCGGCTCGCGGGACGGCCCTGGTCGCGCTGGTCGTCGCTGCACCGGTCCTGACGGCAGCGATCGTCCTGGCGCAGCGCGGTTCGGCCCGCGCGATCGCCGTCTGGATCGGCTCGGTCGCCTACCTCCTCTACAACGCCGTCCTCTTCGTGCTCGCGACGCCGTTCGACCGGCTGTTCCTCGCGTACGTCTGCATGCTGGGGGTGGCCCTGTGGTCCCTGGTCGCCGTCCTCGCCAGCCTCGACGTCCCGCGGTTCGCCGGACTGTTCGCCGCATCCACGCGGGTCCGCCCGGTTGCCGCCTACATCTGGGTCGTCGCCGGGCTGAACGCCGTGGCCTGGCTCGCTCCCGTGCTGCGGGCCACGTTCCACGGAGGGCCACCGGCGTTCCTCGTCGGTACGGGGATGACCACGAACCCCATCTACGTGCAGGACCTGGCGTTCTGGCTGCCCACACTCGTTGTCGGCGCGGGCTGGCTCTGGCGTCGCCGCCCGTGGGGGTACGTCGTGGCCACCGCCGGGCTCGTCTACTGGGTCATCGAGAGCATCGGGGTCGCCGTCGACCAGTGGCTGGGCCACGCGGCCGACCCGACGTCCAGCGTCGCCAGCGCGTCGATGACACCGGTCTTCGCGGTCCTCGCCGTCGTGGGGTTGGTCCCGCTGCTGACCCTGCTGCGCGGCCTGCCCAGCCGTCCCTGCCCGGCGCCGACGTTCGCACCGCACCGGGCGTCGACCGCGGGCCTGGTGGCGGTCCAGACGTTCGTCGGGGTGATGGCCGTCTTGGGTGGCATCGAGATGATGCGGGACGGGTTCGGCATGCCGGCCGACTGGCTGACCGGGTCCGGGTTCCACACCTGGGTGCTCCCCGGTGTCGCGCTCCTCGTCGGCGTCGCCGTCCCCCAGCTGCTGGCCGCCGTGCTGGCGGCCACCCGCCAGCCCGTCGCCGTGACGTGGTCGGCGGTCGTGGCCGTCGGACTCGTGCTGTGGATCGTCGTCCAGCTGGCGATCTTGCAGAAGTTCTTCTTCCTGCAGCCGGTCATCGCGTTCTTCGGCCTGCTCGAGCTCGGTCTCCTGGTCGTCGACCAGCGGTCCACAACCGCTTCGCCACAACCGAAGGCTGGGACCAGATGACCGCCGAGACCCTGAGCTCGTTCGAGCGCGACGTCCTGCTGGCCGCGGCAACGGCCGCGCCGTCGGTGCACAACAGCCAGCCGTGGCGGTTCGCGGTCGCCGGTCGCCAGGTCTCGCTGTTCGCCGACCCGCGAAGGCAGCTCGGCGGAGTCGACGCCGAGGGGCGCCAGCTGCTGATCAGCTGCGGCGCCGCACTGTTCAACCTGCGACTGGCGGCACGGCACCTCGGCGTCGAGCCGCGCATCCGGCTGCTCCCCGACCCGGCTCGTCCCACCCTCGTCGCGCAGGTGAGCCTGGCCGGGCGGCCGGTCGCGCGCGGCCTGTCCGAGCGGCTGTACGAGGCGATCCAGCTGAGGCACACCAACCGGTACCCGTTCGAGGACGGACCGGTGGCCGTCGGCGCGATCGCGGCGATGACCAAGGCCGCACGGCTCGAAGGCGCCGACCTGCTGGTGCCCCAGGAGGAGGCCGAGCGCGGCCGGCTGGCCGAGCTGGTGCGGGCAGCGGAGGAGGCACGCGACGCCGACCCGTCGCTGGCCGCTGAGGCAGCGCTCTGGACGGGTGTCGACTCCGAGCGTCGCGACGGCGTCCCCGGCTACGCGCTGGGTCCGCTCTCCGACGATCCGGGGGCGACCGTCCGTGACCTGCGCAGGGGAGCTCCGGTGGCCGAGCGGCCCGTCGCGAGCTTCGAGCCGCACCCCGTGCTCGCGATCCTGTTCACCTCCGAGGACGACCACGCGTCGTGGGTCAGGGCGGGCGTCGCGCTCCAGCGGGTGCTCCTGTCGGCCACCCTGTACGGGCTCGCCGCGTCGTTCGTCAACCAGGCGCTCGAGGTACCGGACACCCGACGCCAGGTGCTGGAGGGCCTCGCAGCCCGCGGCTACCCTCAGATGCTGATGCGGCTCGGGCGCGGGGTACCCGTACCGGCCACTCCCCGCCTGCCGCTCCACGAGATCGCCGAGCTCACCGACGCTCTCGAGGCGTAGGGAAGCAAGCCGTCTCCCTGGCTAGGCTGATCGGCATGTCCGTGCCCGCCGACACCTCGCGGCCGATGACCGACGACGAGCTCGCCGACGTCTACCGGGACCTGCACGCCAACCCCGAGCTTTCGTTCCAGGAGACCCGGACCGCGGCGATGGTCGCCGACCGGCTGGCCGCTTGGGGCTACGAGGTCACGACCACGATCGGTGGCACCGGAGTCGTCGGGATCCTCGACAACGGTGCCGGACCCACCGCGCTGCTGCGGGCGGACATGGACGCCCTCCCCGTGAAGGAGCTGACGGGGCTCCCGTATGCGAGCAGCGCCAAGGCCGTCGACCGGCTGGGCAACGACGTGTCCGTGATGCACGCGTGCGGACATGACGTGCACGTGACCTGCCTCCTCGGTGCTGCGTCGCAGCTGGCCGCCGACCGCGACCAGTTCTCCGGTCGCCTCATGGTGGTGTTCCAACCGGCCGAGGAGCTGGGTTCGGGTGCCAAGGCCATGGTCGACGACGGCCTGTACGAGCGCTTCGGCAAGCCGGACGTGGTCTTCGGGCAGCACGTCGCGCCCGTCGCCGCCGGGGTGATCGGCATGCACGACGGGCTGGCCATGTCCGCCAGCGACTCCCTGACGATCACCTTGCACGGGCGCGGGGGCCATGGCTCGCGGCCCGAGACCACGGTCGACCCCGTGGTGATGGCGGCTGCGACCATCCTCCGGCTGCAGACCATCGTGTCGCGCGAGACGGCCGGCACGGAGACAGCGGTCGTCACTGTCGGCATGGTCCGCGCAGGCACCAGCAACAACATCATCCCGGACACAGCCGAGCTGCGCCTGAACGTCCGGACGTTCGACCCCAAGGTCAGGGAACGCACCCTCGCGGCGATCACCCGGATCACGCAGGCCGAGGCGGAGGCGTCGGGCGCCCCGACGCCGGCCGACGTCGACCACACCGACTACTTCCCGCCGCTCGTCAACGACCCTGAGGCGATGGGACGGACCCGCGCCGCCTTCGTCGACTGGCTCGGCGCCGGGCGGGTGGTGGACCCGGGGGTCCTGACCGGGAGCGAGGACTGCGGCGTCCTAGCCGACGCGGCCGGCGCGCCGTGCGTCTTCTGGATCCTGGGCGGGGCCGACCCTGCACTCTTCGCCGCCGCGAGGTCGCTCGACGACGTCATGCAGGTCGTGCGCGGCCTGCCGAACAACCACTCGCCGCACTTCGCGCCGGTGGTCTCACCGACGCTCCGGATGGGAGCCGAGGCGTTCGTCACCGCGGTACGTACCTGGCTCCCGCCGACCAGCGCGATCGGCGCCGGCTAGCCCTTCCTCGCCCGAGGGCAGCGTCAGGGTCGCCGTGGCATCGTGCAGCCGCAGCGCCGACAGGATGAGGAAGTCGGCGACCGCGGGGTTCCGCGGCAGAACCGGGCCGTGCAGGTAGGTCCCGACCGCGGCGCCCGAGATCGCGCCCTCGACCTTGGTGCGCCGGCTGCGACCGCGACCGGAGACCACGCGGCCCAACGGTTCCTGCGCCGGCCCGAGCTCCGTCGCGCCGGAGTGGTTCTCGAAGCCCGCGAGACGGCCGAAGCGAGTGTCCACGACGATGTTGCCCACGATCCGCTTCGGGCCGGCCACGGTGACCGCGTCGAAGACGCCGATGCCCGGCATCTGGTCGCCGTCCTGGGTCGTGAAGCCGAGCCCGAACAGCTGGAACATCCCGCACACCGCCAGGACCGGGACCCCACGAGCCACCGCGCCGCGGACCTCCTCGCCCCGCCCGAAGAGGTCCCACGCCACCTGCCGCTGCCCCGAGTCGGGCCCACCTCCGCCGATGATCATGTCGACGGACCCGAAGTCGAAGGGGTCGCCCACATGAACGGGGAGGAGCTCGCTGGAGTGGCCAGACCACACCAGCCGCCGTTGGATCGCGATCACGTTGCCCGTGTCGCCGTACAGGTTCATGTCACGGGGGTAGAGGTGGGCGATCCTGAGCTTCACGCTGCCACCCCGGGTCGCGCGCTGCGGTCGAGCAGGTGCCGCCGGAGGTCCAGCATCGCCGTGTAGCTGCCGAGCACGTAGCCGTGCCCGCCCTCGGGCACGCTGGCCAAGAGGTCGTCGACGGCCGCCCCGACGGTGGGTCGGGCGTGCGCCTCGACGTCGGCGTAGCGCAGCCGCAGGGAGAGGTCGTCCGCGCGCGTGCCGCAGACGACGACGGCACCTGTCCTGCCGGCCAGCGACTCGAACGGCGTGTCCCAGATCCACGACACGTCGCGGCCGTCGGCGGCGGCGTCGTTGAGGCCGAGCAGCAGCGGCGCGTCGGCGTCGCCGACGAGGAAGGTGTCGATGACCTGGGCGCACCCGGTGGGGTTCTTGACCAGGACGAGCCTGATCTGCCGGCCGAGGATGTCGATCTGCTCGGACCGCCCGAACGCGGGTGTGGTGCTGGAGACCGCAGCAGCGGCGGCCTCCAGGTCGGCTCCGAGCATCGAGCAGGCGGCCAGGGCGGCCAAGGAGTTGTAGAGGCTGTAGGTCCCCGGGCTCGCCGTGCGGGCGGCCTGGAGCGCACCGGCCGCACGCATCACGAACGGGGTCCCGGTGCTCGTCGGGGCCCCGCTGCTGATCAGCGTCACGGTGGGCGCGGGCCGCGAGAAGTCGCCGGACGGGCAGGCGTAGTGCCCGAGCTGCGCGAAGAACACCCGAGAGTAGGTGAGCGTCCGGCCGCACACGGGGCACCGGTCGGCGTCGGTGTAGCCGTCAGCGGCGACGGGCCCGCCGTCACCCACGCTGGCGTCGATCCCGAAGTACTCGGCCGCGACCTTGCTGCGCCTGGCCAGGTCGGCGACCAGGGGGTCGTCCGCGTTGAGCAGGACCGGGCCCTCGACCAGACGCAGCCCGTCGGACACCCGTGCAGCCACGGTCTCCAGGTCCGCGTGACGGTCCAGCTGGTCCCGGAAGATGTTCAGCACCACGGCGAGACGCGGTCGCGTCTCGGCCGCGACGCGGGGCAGCGACACCTCGTCGACCTCGAAGACCCCGATCGTCCCATCGAGGCGTCCGCGCAGGTCGCTGCTCGTGATCAGCGAGCTGAGGATCCCCTGCCGCAGGTTGGAGCCGGTGGGGTTGGTGACCACGGTGTGCCCGGCCGCGGTCAGCCCGGCGACGATCAGCCTCGTGGTCGTGGTCTTCCCGTTGGTCCCCGTGACCAGGACCACACCACCGGCCAGCCGCTCCGCGAGCCGCGGGAGCAGCAGCGGGTCGAGGAGGTCGGCGACGCGGCCCGGCAGAGCATGTCCACCGCCGCGGCCTAGGAGTCGGCTGGCGCGGCCAGCTGCCCACGCGGCGAGCAGGGCCGCGCGGGCACGCAGCGTCAGCGCCCGGGCGCTCGGGCCCGAGCCACCGGTCCGGCGCGCAGTCATTCCCACAACGTAAGCCGTTCGCGGCAAGGGACCGGTAAAACACTCCGGCGTGCAGCCGATCCCGCCGAGCCCTCCACCGGCACGCTGGTACGCGATACGCTAGTTAGCGATATGCAAGGTTGCAATGTGCCAGCGACCGCGAAGAGGTGCGTATGACGAACCCGTACCACTACGGCACCCCGGTGAGCGGCGACCAGTTCGCCGGCCGGGAGCCGGAGCTGGCGGCGCTCGAGAACCGGATGCGCGACGGCATCAACGTCGTCCTGAGCTCGCCCCGAAGGTATGGGAAGACCTCGCTGCTGGCGCGCGCCACCGCCGACCTCGTCGCCGAGGGTGCAGCCGTGGTCTCCGTGAACGTGCTGGCCTGCCGGGACCTGCCGACGTTCGCGGCGAGGCTCGCCACCGGGGCGTACGCGGTCCGCGGTGGACGGTGGCACCGGCTGAGGCAAGCGGCCGGCGAGTTCGCCTCCCGGCTGCGCGTCGCCCCCACGGTGACGTTCGACGGCGACTCCCCGCGGTTCGCCTTCTCGGCCAGCCTCGCCACCGAGGACGCCGACGCGGTCATCGAGGACGTGTACGGGCTGCTCGGCGAGCTGGCGGCGAAACGACCGGCGGTCGTCGTCCTCGACGAGTTCCAGTCGATCGGCGACCTGGGTGCGCACCTGCCCTCGCTGTTCAAGGCGCTCGCCGACACGCACCCCAAGGTCTCCCTGGTCCTCGCCGGCTCGAAGCAGCACCTGATGGAACGGCTCACCCTCGATCGCGGGGCACCGCTGTACGGCCTCGCGGAGCGGCTCTCCCTCGACGTCCTGCCCGATGCCGTCATGTCGGCCTACGTCCGGGATCGTGCGAGAGCCGGCGGGAAGGCCATGTCGGCAGAGGCCTCGTCGCGCATCATCGAGCTGGCAGGACCGGTCCCCAACGACATCCAGCGACTGGCGTACGAGACGTGGGGACACGCCGGCCGTACCGTGACGGTCGAGGCGGTGCACGCGGCCATGGCCAGCGCGATCCAGCACGAGGCGTCACAGTACGCCGAGCTGTACGGGACGCTCTCCCCGGGGCAGCGGAGGGTGATCTCCACGCTGGCCGCTGCGCCGGTGAGCGAGCCGTACTCCGCGGAGTTCGCACGGTCCGTGGGTCTGGCCACCGGCACCTCGGTGCGGCGGGCGCTCGAGGCCCTGACCGCGGAGGAGCTGGTCACCCGACGGCAGGGCCGCTACCAGGTGTTCGACCCCTTCTTCGCGGCCTGGCTCGAGCAGACCCTCTGACCTCGCCGAGCTGCGACGCCGCCGCTCGGCCTCGTCAGTGGTAGAAGTACGGGTCCAGCACGCTCACCTGTACGACCGAGTCGACGGGCAGGCCGTTGCTGCTCGCCGCACGGTGGATGGCGTCAGGGTCCGGCCCGTCGTAGATGCAGAACGTCTTGCGCTTGTCGTCGCTGACGTACGAGTGCACCCAGGTGACGCCGACAGCGGCGTTGTTGCCGACCACCGCGAGGCACGTGCTGGCGCCGTCGTCGGTCGTCGGGATCTCGAGCCCGTCAGGGAANGTGCGCTCGACCAGGTAGCGGGGCATCGGTCTCTCCTTCGTACGCGGGGACCGCCGGTCGGTCCGTCGTGGCACCAGTCAGCCAGAGTCCGGGCGCACCGGGCATCGGGAGGCGTCCCCATGTTGCGGACTCGATCTCCCTATCTCGGGTACGCCGTCGCCGGCACCCTCAGCCGACGTCGGCCAGGTCGCGGGCCCGCCGCACGGCCTCGCCGCGCGAGGAGGCGCCCAGCTTCGCGAGGATCGACGACACGTGGTGGCCCACCGTCTTCTCCGACAGGTGCAGCCGGGCGGCGATGTCGGCGTTGCGGAGTCCCGTGTCGAGCAGGTCGAGCACCTCGAGCTCGCGGTCGGTCAGCCCGCCGACGTTGGCCCGCGTGCTCGCCCTGGCACCGCGCGGCACCCTCGCACCGATCGACCGCAGCTTGGCGTCCGTACGCTCCACGAGCACCGCCGCACCGAGCCGGTCGAACATCGCACGCGCCTCCCTGAGGTCGACCTCGTCGTCGCTGTCGAGCAACGCCCAGGCTGCCCGGTACGGCGCTCCCGCCGCCGACCAGAACGACGCCGCGTCCCGGTGACGGCCGGTCATGGACAGCCGGTCCGGCTCGCGCAGGCCCTCAGGCGGCGTCTCGAGCAGACCGGCGCGCCAGACCAGCAGGGCCAGGTCGGGCAGGACCTCCCCGTCCTGGAGCCGGACCGCTTCCTCGTACCAGGGAAGGACGTCGCTCCGGATCGCGTCGACATCGCCCTCGAGCAGGTGAGCCTCGCCGCGTCCGACCGCGATCATCGCCTGGTAGCCCAGCGTCTGCGACTTGGCGATGTAGTCGCGGGCCTCGTCGAGGTTCTTCCAGACGTCGTCCCGGTCGCCCCGCCGGGCACCGAGGAGGCCAAGGGCCATGAGCGGTTCGATACGGCTCGCACGGCCGGTGTTCCGTACGTACAGCAGGTCGTTGGCCTCGACGACGGCGTCGTCCCAGCGACCGAGGTCGAGCTTCATGGTGATCTCGCTGGCCAGGACGCACATCAGGTGCCCCTGCAGGTCACGCTCGGCGGTGTACCGCTCGGCCTCCTCGAGCTGGGCGTGCCCCTCGACCAGGTCGAAGTCCAGCCAGATCAGCGCCCCGAGGGTCTGGTAGATGCGCGCCGCACTGTCCTCCAGGTCGTGCTCGAGTGCGATCCGCAGCGCCTCCCTCACCTCCTCGCGCCCTGCCTCGCGCTGCCCGAGCAGGTAGCGCGCGCCCCCCAGAGCGCTGGAGGCCCGCGCGACGACCGCGTGATCGCCGACCTCACGAGCCAGCTGCACGCCACGCTCCAGCCACGGGACGGCGTCCGACGTCGCCGAGGCGCGGAAGTAGTGCAGGCCGCGGCGGGTGAGGGCCGACGCCAGCTGCGGGCTGGGAGCCGTGCCGTCGAGCAGGGCGAGAGCCTCGTCGACGAAGTCCGTGCCGCGACTGTTGTCCCCGATGGTGTAGTACGACTCGTCGAGGCCGAGCAGCGCGTCGACCACGTCGAGGTCACGCCCGGCGGCGCGCAGCAGCACCAGCGCCTCGTCCCACGCCGCGATCGCGTGCTCGTGGTCGTCCGAGACCTGGCACTCCTCGGCCCGCCGGATCAGCAGCCGGATGCGCGCATCGACGTCGAGTAGCCCGGCGTGCGGCATCGCGCGGCCGTACTGGTAGGCCGCCTCCCGGTGCGAGCCGAGGCTCGCCGCCGAGTCGCCCGCAGCTACGGCGAACTCGAGGATCGCCTGCGGGTCACCCGCCATGTCGGCGTGCTCGGCCAGGCGCGCGTAGGGGCGCGGTGACATCGGCATCGACCTGAGCCGGTCGAGCACCTGCCAGTGCAGTGCGCCGAGGCGCCCAGGTGGGATCGCCGACAGCACCGACTGCCGGACGAGCTCGTGCCGGAAGGCGTATGCCGGCGCCTCGAAGCGGAGCATGCCGGCGCTGACGCACTCGTCGACCGAGTCGGCGGACACCTCTGGCATCGCGTGCACGAGGCTCGGCTCGATCCGCGAGCCGATCACCGCCGCCGTCTCGACCGCGAGGCGGGCCTGAGGAGAGAGCCGGTGGACCCGCGCGAGCACCGCGTCCTGCACGGTCGACGGGAGCTGCTGGCCACCGGANGCCAGGATCTCCGTGACGAAGAAGGCGTTGCCGCCCGTCTCGCNGTAGAGGGCGTCGGAGTCNACACCGGTACCCGAGGCGAGCTCGCTCACGGCCGCGGCGGACAGCGACGGCACCGCGAGCCGGGAGACGACCGGCTGCGACGCGATGTCGCCGAGCATGACCCGTACCGGGTCGGACGGTTGCAGGTGATCGTCCCGGTAGGTCGCGACGACGAAGGTGCGCCGGCCGTCGAGCCGGCGCGCGAGGAACCGCATCAGGTCGAGCGTAGACATGTCCGCCCAGTGCAGGTCCTCGATCACGAGGATGGTGGGACCGGAGTCGTCGAACGCGGCCAGCGAGGTCTCGAAGAGGCCGTCGCGCTCCCCCGATCGCAGCAGCTCGCCGACCTTGGGGTCCAGGTGCGGCGCCACGTCGACGAGCGGTCCGAGCGGGCGCGGCGACGACAGCGGGTCGCACGCACCCCACAGCACCCGGGCGCGAGGGCCGGCCGAGGCGGCCCACTCCCGCACCAGCGCGGACTTGCCCGCCCCCGCCTCGCCGTGCACGAGCACGAGCCGACCGGACCCGTCGAGCGTCGGGGCGTGCAGGTCCGTCAGGGTCTGGAGCAGATGCGCCCTCTCCACGAGTGCCACGCGCTCAGGATATGAGCCGACGTCCCGACGTGCGGGCAAGAAGGTGGACATCCCCGGCAGCTCCAGGGACGGGTCCTGCGCGAGGATCAGCCGCTCGAGCTCCTGGAGAGCCGGCCCGGGATCGATGCCCAGCTCCTCTGCAAGGGTCGTGCGGGCCCGCTGGTACGAGGCGAGGGCGTCACCCTGTCGACCGACCCGGTACTGCGCGCACATCAGCAGCGCCCAGAATGCCTCCCGCATCGGGTGCCACCGCACCAGCGCCTCGAGCTCGGCGACGGGCGGCGCGACCCCGGGGCGCCCCAGGTCGGCCGAGATGCGACGTTCCAGCGCATCGAGGCGGAGCCCGGACAACCGCTCCGCCTCGGCGTCGAGCGGCTCGCAGCCGGCGAACTCGGCGTAGGGCAGCCCCCGCCAGAGCGTCAGCCCCTCGGCCAGCAGGCTGCTCGCCTCGTGCACCCGGCCCTGGACGAGAGCGGTGCTGGCTGCGGCGACCGCCTGCTCCAGCATGAAGGCGTCCACATCGTCTGCAGCCACGTCGAGGGCGTACCCGGCCCGGCCGGTCCGTACGACCTCGGCGACAGGCAGGTCACGACGGAGCCGCGCGACGTGTGACTTCAGCGTGCTCGCCGCCCCCGCCGGGGGCTGCTCTCCCCACAACCCGTCGATCAGCCGGTCGGCACTGACCTCGCGCCCGGGGGTGAGAGCGAGCAGTGCCAGCAGGCGGCGCGGGAGCGGCCCGCGGATGTCCACCGCACGTCCGCCATGGCTGACTTCGAGCATCCCGAGGACCCAGATCTCCATGCCATCGACGGTAGGAACCCCCGGCCGCTCGCGTGAGGGGAGAATTCCCTACTTTTCCGCGTTGATCATGGAGTAGTTGGGGGTCTTGATCAAGGAATACCCCCAACTACTCCATGATCAACGCGGGTGGGGCGCCTGCCCCACGGCGGAGGCGCGGTATCTTGACATGAACAAGTTGTCATGTGCGAAGATGACGCACTGCGATGAGGCGAGGGACCTGTGGTCGTACCGCTCTACCAGGCCAAGGCCGAGCTGTTCAGAACGCTGGGCCACCCGGCCCGGATCCGCGTCCTCGAGCTCTTGTCCGAGCGCGACCATGCGGTGCACGAGCTGCTGGAGAAGATCATGATCGAGCCCAGCAACTTGTCGCAGCAGCTCGCGGTGCTGCGACGAGCGGGCCTCGTGGCGCAACGGCGGGAGGGCGGCTCGGTGGTCTACTCGGTCAGCGTCCCGGACGTACGGGACCTGCTGGTGGCAGGCCGCGGCATCCTGCGCGCCATCCTCTCCGACCAGGACTCGTTGCGGGCTGAGCTCGGCCCGACTCGGCGGCGCGGGCGGTGAGCCTGGTCGCGCTGATCCGGATGATCCGGTCCACCGGGAGGATCGCCGAGCCTGCCCCCGCACCGCCCGAGGGCCTCCCCGGGCGTCCCGCCGCGCTCGCCGGGAGCGTGCAGGTGCGCCATGTCGATGCCGGCTCGTGCAACGGGTGCGAGGTGGAGATCGGTGGGGCGTTCGGTCCCGTCTACGACGCTGAGCGCTACGGCGCGCGCCTGGTGGCATCACCGCGGCATGCCGACGTGGTCCTGGTGACCGGAGTGGTCACCCACAACATGTCCGAGCCGTTGCGCCGCACGGTCGAGGCCACACCCGAGCCGCGGCTGGTCCTCGCCGTCGGGGACTGCGCCCGCGGCTGCGGCGTCTTCGCCGGCGCGTACGGCGCGGCGGGCAAGGTCGGCGACTTCGTCGACGTGGACCTCGAGGTGCCCGGCTGCCCACCTGAACCGGCCGTGATCGTCGACGCGCTGCGCCGGGTGACCGGCCGGTGACCCTCGTCCAGGCCGGCCTCCTCGCTCAGGTCGCGGCGACCTGCCTGGCGCTGGCCGCGGCCGCAGTGGTCGGCCCCCGACACCGGGCCCGTTTCGCAGGTGCGGCGATCGTCGCGAGCGGGATCGCGGGTGCCGTGACGGGCGCTCTGGCCCTTGCGGGCGGACGCGGTTCGGTCACGCTGCCCGTGTCCTTGCCCTTCGACCCGGTCGTGCTCGCTCCCGACCGGCTGGGCGGGTTCTTCATGATCGTGGCTGGTGCCGTCGGCGCCGTGGCCGCGCTCTACGGGATCGGCTACGTCCAGGGGGCCGCAGCATCGCGGACGTCCTGGTCCGCGATGGCGATCTTCGTCCTGGCGCTCCAGCTCGTCCCCGCTGCCGACGACGCGGTCTCCTTCCTGCTGCTCTGGGAGCTCATGGCCGTCTCGTCGACGGTGCTGCTGCTCGCCGACCACGCCCGCCGGGCAGCGGTGCGCTCGGCGGCGCTGTGGTACGCGGTCATGACACATCTGAGCTTCCTGCTGCTGCTGCTGGGCTTTGCCGTGCTCGCCGCCGCCGGGGGTGGGACGGGGTTCGGGTCGATGGCCCGGGTGTCATCCGTCTCGACGGCGGCATCCGCGGCGTTCGTGCTGCTGATCCTCGGGTTCGCGAGCAAGGCGGGGATCGTGCCGCTGCATGTCTGGCTCCCGCGAGCGCACCCGGAGGCGCCGAGCCACGTGTCGGCGCTGATGAGTGCCGCCATGGTGAAGATGGGCGTGTACGGCGCGCTGCTCGTGTCGGTCCGTCTGATGCCCGGCGGTCCCGTCTGGTGGGGCCTGCTGCTCATCGCACTCGGCGGGGTCTCCGCGGTGTACGGGATCCTCCAGGCATCGGTCGCCACCGACCTCAAGCGGATGCTCGCGTACTCGACGTCGGAGAACGTCGGCCTGATGTTCCTCGCCCTGGGAACCGGCCTGCTGCTCCGCTCGTACGGGATCGGTGGCCCTGCGGACGCAGCGATCGCCGCGTGCCTGCTCCTGGTCGCCGGGCATGCCGCGTTCAAGACGACGCTGTTCCTCGGAGCCGGTTCGATCCTGCATGCCACCGGCGAGCGCGACCTCGATCGGCTCGGCGGCCTCACTGCACGCATGCCGGTGACGTCGATGGCCTTCGGGATCGGCGCGCTCGGAGCCGCCGCACTTCCGGTCACCTCGGGGTTCGTGGCCGAGTGGGCGCTGCTCCAGTCACTGATCCACGGTGCCAACACGCAGAACCGCCTGGTCTCCGTGGTCATGCCGATCGCCGTCACTGTGGTCGCGCTGACCGCAGGCCTGGCGCTGCTGGCGTTCGTGAAGGCGTACGGGATCGCCTTCCTGGCTCGGCCACGAGGCGAGGGCGCGGCCACGGCGCACGAGAGCGGACGGGCGATGCGCGTCGCCATGCTCACCGCGGCAGCATCGGTGATCGCGCTGGGGCTGGCACCTGGTCCCCTGCTCACGGCAGCCGGGGCGGCGGCCGGACTTCCGCGCGTCGGGCCGGTCGGCTGGTGGGGCATCGACCTGTCCGGGATCGGCGCGCTGCTCGACCCGCTGGCCCTCACCACCATGGCGGCCGCCGTCCTCGTACCGGTGCTCCTCGTCTCGGTTCGACTCGCCCGACGCCTGCCTCGACGCCGGGTCGCGCTGCCCTGGGGAGGCGGCGGCGTACGGCTGAGCCCGCGGATGCAGTACACCGCCACCTCCTACGCCGAGCCCCTGTCGAGGGTGTTCGACGACGCGCTGAGACCCGAGCGTGACGTGCTGGTGACCCACTCGGCCGAGTCCCGCTACCTGGTCGAGCGGGTGCAGTTCCGGCAGTACCTGGACGACATCGTCGAGACCACCGTCTACCGGCCCGGCATCGCGCTGATGGACCGCATCGGACTGGCCGCGAGGCGGCTGCAGAACGGCAGCATCCACCGCTACCTCGGCTACTCCTTCTTCGCACTGGTCGCGATCTTGATCGTGGTGAGCCTGTGAACACCCGCGCCCTCGTCCTGGCTGCGGTGCAGGTGATCGTGATGGCCGTCCTGTCCCCGTTGCTCGTCGGGCTCATGCGGCAGGTGCGTGCCCGGATGGAGGGACGGGCCGGCGCGGGCGTCCTCCAGCCCGCGCGCGACCTGCGCAAGCTCTTCGCCAAGGAGCCGCTCCGCGCCGAGGGGACGAGCTGGGTGATGTCGGTGGGCCCCGTGGTCCTCGTCGCCTCGAGTGCTCTCGTGTGCGTGCTGGTCCCCCTGGTCGGGACGATCACCTTCCCGCTGGTCCCCGACGACCTCTTCGTCATGGTCTCCGTGCTGCTGCTCGGGACGGTGGCGCTGGCCCTGGTCGGCCTGGACGCCGGTTCGGCCTTCGGTGGGATGGGATCCAGCCGGCACATGACGATCGCGGCGCTCGTGGAGCCCACCGTCCTGGTCTCTGTCTACGCGTTGTCCATCCCCGTCGGCTCGTCCTCCCTCTCGGCCATCGTCCACGGACGCCTGGTCCATCCCTCGAGCGTCGTGGCGCCGGTCAGCCTGCTGGCCCTCGTGGCCCTGTTCGTCGCGGTCGTCGCCGAGACCGGGCGGATGCCGGTCGACAACCCGTCGACACATCTCGAGCTGACCATGATCCACGAGGCGATGGTGCTGGAGAGCTCCGGGCGCGACCTGGCCTGGCTCGAGCTGGGGTCGTGGCTGCGGCTGGGCGCGCTCCTAGGTCTCGTGGGCAGCCTGCTCGCACCGTGGGGCATCGCCAGCTCGGTCACCCCGCTGTCGCTGCTGATCGGGGTCCTTGCCCTCGTCGCCAAGCTCGTGGTCCTGGGCTCGGCCCTGGCCGCCGGCGAGGTGTTCCTCGCCAAGCTCCGGCTGTTCCGGGTCCCCGAGCTGCTCGCGGGCTCGTTCGTCCTGGCCTTCCTCGCGGTGACCGCCTCCTACCTCGTCGTCCAGGCGTAGGGGCCGGCACACCCATGTCCGCGAACCTCTTCGACCAGCTGATCGGCCTCAGCGCCGGAGTGCTCCTCCTGACGTCCGTGCTGCTGGTGTGGAAGCGATCCCTGGTCGCCGCCGCGCGCCTGCTGGCGGCCCAGGGGGTGGCACTGGCGTCGTTGGTGGCCGTCATCGGGGTCTTCGACCATGACCGGCAGCTGGTCGCGGTCGCCGGCCTCGTCCTCGTCCTCAAGGGCCTCGTGCTCCCGTGGGTGCTCGACCGCAGCCGGATCCGTACGGGTGCGGTACGCGAGGAGACGCCGCTGATGAACACCACCGCGGCGCTGCTGGCGCTCTCGCTGCTGACGATGCTCGCGTACCTGGTCAGCCAGCCTCTGCGGGTCCTCGCTCCAGGGCCGACGACCGCGGCGGTGCCCGTGGGGATCTCGCTCGTGCTGTACGGATTCCTGCTCCTCACGACCCGACGGCACGCGATCTCCCAGCTGGTGGGATTCCTGCTGCTGGACAACGGGATCGCCGCGGTCGCCTTCCTCACGTCGGGAGGGGTGCCCTTCGTCGTCGAGCTCGGTGCGTCCCTCGACGTGCTTCTCGTCGTACTGATCCTGCGAGTCCTCACGAGCCGGATGACCGTCAAGTTCGGCGGCGCCGACCTCGACGACCTCACGGATCTGCGCGACTGATGGGTGTCCTCGTGCTCGTACCCCTGACGGTCTGCCTCGCCCTGGCCGCTCTCACCGCGTTCCTGCGGACCCCCGCGCTCTGCAGGTTCAGCGGCCTCGTCGCCGCGGCCACGGTCCTCGCCAGCGGGGTCGCGCTGAGCGCGGCAGTCCTCGCCGGATCCATCCCCACGGCCGGCTCCTTGCTGCGAGTGGACGCGCTGTCCGCGTTCATGCTCGGCGTGGTCGGTGCGGTCGGCCTGACCGCCACCTGGGGCGGCCTTCCGGTGGCCGGTGCCCCGGCGCACGACTGGATGTACTCGACGCTCGTCACGCTGTTCCTGGGTGCAATGTCCTTGGCAGTGCTAGCCGACAACCTCGGCGTCCTGTGGATCGCCGTGGAGGCGACCACCATCGCGACCGCCTTCCTGGTCGGGCACAACCGCACGCGGCGCTCGCTGGAAGCGGCCTGGAAGTACGTCGTGCTCGGCTCGGTCGGTGTGGCGATCGCGTTCCTCGGCCTCGTCCTGCTCTACGCCGCCACCGTCGCGGCGGGCCGCCCCACCCTTTCCTGGATCGCCTTGACGCAGGGTCACCTCGCGCTCGACCCGTCGCTGCTGAAGGTCGCCGGGGCGCTCGCGGTGCTCGGCTTCGCGACCAAGGCGGGCCTTGCCCCCATGCACAGCTGGCTGCCCGACGCGCACAGCCAGGCGCCGGCACCGGTGTCCGGGCTCATGTCCGGCGTCCTCCTGTCGGTCGCCTTCTACGCCATCCTCCGCGTGCAGGCCGTGGTGGACCCGGTGCTCGGCGCGGGTCTGATGCGCGGGCTGCTCGTCGCCGCAGGGCTGCTCTCGTTGACCGTTGCCGCCGCGCTGATCATCCGGCAGCGGGACCTCAAGCGGATGCTCGCCTACTCCAGCATCGAGCACATGGGGCTGCTCGCCCTTGCCGCAGCCATCGGCGGGACCCTCGCGATCGCGGCGGCGCTCCTGCACGTGCTCGGCCACGGCCTGGCCAAGTCCAGCCTGTTCGTGGTCTCCGGCCGGATCCTCGCCGCAGAGGGGACCACCCAGATCGCCGACCTTCGCGGGCTCCTGACCCGTCGGCCGGTCATGGCCGTCCCCTACCTGGTAGGGATGGCTGCCCTGCTCGGCCTCCCGCCGTTCAGCCTGTTCTTCTCCGAGGTCGCCATCGTCGTCGCGGGGTTCCAGCGGGGGCTCGGCTGGGCGATGGCCGTGGCCGTGGGCCTGGTGCTGGTGCTCTTCGCCGGGCTGGCGAGGCACTCGGCGAGCATCGCCCTCGGGCCGGCCTCCCCCGGCCTGGCCGAACCGGATCCCCCAGGCCGGAGTGCGCCGCTGGTCCTCGCCCTCGGATCCCTCGCGGTGATCGGTTTCACCGCTGGACCCTTGCCGCTCCTGCTGAGCCAGGCCGCCGCAGTGCTGGTCGGTGCACGGTGACGGTGCGAGCGAACACCCGGAGCCTTGACGTCACGAGGACCGAGATCGCGGCGCTGCTCGAGCGCCATCTCGCCGACGGGTACCGGGCCGCGATGGTCGTCGGGGCCGAGGACGACGACTGCTTCCGCGTCGTCTACGTCCTCGTACGCCCCGCCGACGACCAGCGGGTCGAGCTCACCGTCAAGGTCCCGCTGGACGGTCCGAGCATCCCCAGCCTCGCCTCGGTCAGCTACCCGGTCGGCCGGTTCGAGCGCGAGGTGCGCGACCTGTACGGCATCACGCCGGACGCCCACCCGTTGCCGTACCGGCTGATCCGGCACGGCCACTGGCCGCAGGGCTGGTACCCGATGCGCCGCGATGCCGACCCGCACCCCCGGTTCGATCCCGACGTGGGCTCCTTCCCGTTCCTCGAGGTCGAGGGCGAGGGCGTGTACGAGATCCCGGTCGGACCGGTCCACGCCGGGCTGATAGAGCCCGGCCACTTCAGGTTCTCCGTCGTCGGAGAGACGATCCTGCGGATGAAAGCCCGGCTCTGGTTCGTCCATCGAGGCATCGAGAAGCTGTTCGAGGGACGGCTCCCCGACGAGGTCATCGAGGTCGCCGAACGGATCAGCGGGGACACGGCTGTCGGCCACGCCCTTGCATTCGCGACGGCCGTCGAAGACGCCGCCGGCGTCGCGGTGTCCGAGGAGGACCGGTGCATCCGCGCGCTGCTCCTGGAGCTCGAACGGCTGCACAACCACGTCGCCGACATCGGTGCGCTGGCGAACGATGTCGGCTTCGGTCTGGCCAACGCCCACGCGCAACGGCTGCGGGAGTCGCTGCTTCGGCTCAACAAGGCGACGACGGGGCACCGGCTGCTCCGAGGCGGGATCACGATCGGAGGGGCGAGCCTCGTGGCGCTTCCCGACCTCGAGGTCGTCAGCTCCGTCGCCCACGAGACCGCGCAGCTGGCCGGGCTCGTCCTGGCCAACTCCACCGTGCGCGACCGGTTCACCGGTACCGCGGTCCTCAGCGCGGAGGCCGCCTCCGGCGTCGGAGCGCTCGGCTACGTCGCGAGGGCCTCTGGGATCGACATCGACGCCCGCCGTGACCACCCCCTCATCGACCTCGGCGCGTCCTTCACCGTCGTGCTGGAGCACGGAGGTGACGTGCTCAGCCGGTTCCTCGTACGCGTCCGAGAGGTGGCCGTCTCGGCGGCCCTGGTGCTCGACCTCGCCTCGCGTCTCGGTGCCTCCACGGGGACGGGCAGCCGGGTCGCTCCGGGCGGCCCCGCAGCCGGGCTCGGCCTGGTCGAGGGCTGGCGGGGAACGATCGCGCACCGGGTCGAGCTCGCCGCCGACGGCCGGCTCGACCGCGTCAAGGTGGTCGACCCGTCGTTCTTCAACTGGCCGGCGCTCCCGCTCGCCCTGGCCGACACGATCGTCCCGGACTTCCCGTTGGCCAACAAGAGCTTCAACCAGTCCTACGCCGGCAACGACCTGTAGGGCTCAGCCTTCAAACGGCGGGACTAAGGTGGCCACGTGCCCGGCGGACCTCCCATCGGCCGACCGACGCCTGTCGGCGGGAACGTGGACCTGCCCGGGTATCCGGCCGAGCTGGAGCATTCGGCAGTCCTCGTCGACGGCCGTGAAGTCTTCATCCGACCGATCCGCCCTGGCGACGCCGCCGAGCTGAGCCGGGCCATCGCCACAGCAGACCAGCAGACCCTGTATGCCCGGTTCCTCGGCTCGCCGCCGCACGACGAGGCTTCGATCCGACGGCTGGTGGAGGTCGACTACGTCCACCGCCTGGCCCTCGTGGCGTTCGCACCCGACGGCACCGGCGCAGGGATCGCCCGCTACGAGGGCGCGAGCGGCGACGACGCGGCGGAGGTCGCGGTTGCCGTCCACGCGGGCTGGCGCCAGGTCGGGCTTGGCAGCCTCCTGCTCCGCGAGCTCGGTCAGGCCGCGTTGGACCGGGGAATTCATCGGTTCGTGGCGCTGATGCTGGCCGCGAACCTGCCGGCGCAGGGCGTGGTGCGGAGCAGCGGGCTGCCGTTCTCGTTGGAGATCAACAACGCAACCTCCGAGATCGTCATGTGGCTCGACGGCCAGAGACCACCGCCTCGCGGCGACGACGACGTCCCGTCTGACCCCGCTGCGGGGAGTGTGCCCAGTGCGGCTCTGCCCACCGAATTCGGTCGAACCCGCGCGGGAAAGGCTGGAAGACCCGAACGCTAGCGCCGGTAGAGCGCCTCGACCTCGTCGGCGAACGTCTCCAGGACGACGTTGCGCTTGACCTTCAGGGTCGGCGTGAGATCTCCGGTCTCCTCGGTGAAGTCCTCCGCCAGCACCCGGATCTTCTTGATCGACTCCGCGGCCGACACCGCCTTGTTCGCGTCGTCCACCGCCTCCTGGAGCGCAGCCAGCAGGTCCGGGTCCTCGTGGAGGTCTGCGACGGTGGCCTCCGAGGGCTTCCCAGCCTCGAGCTTCCACTGCTGGAACACATCGATGTCGATCGTGACGAGTGCGCCGATGAACGGCCGCATGTCCCCGACCACGACGCACTGGCTCACGAGCCAGTGCGCCCGGAGCCTGTCCTCGAGCACGGCAGGGGCGACGTTCTTGCCCGAGGAGGTCACGATCAGGTCCTTCTTGCGGCCGGTGATGGTCAGGTATCCCTCGCCATCGAGCTCGCCGAGGTCGCCGCTGTGGAACCAGCCGTCGTCATCGATCGCATCCCGCGTCGCTTCGGCGTTGCGCCAGTAGCCCTGGAAGACGTTGCCGCCCTTGCACAGGATCTCGCCGTCGTCGGCGATCCGGATCGTGCAGCCGGGGATCGGGCGCCCGACGGACCCGACGCGTTGACGCCCTGGCAGGTTGAGGGTCATGGCTGCGCAGGTCTCGGTGAGTCCGTAGCCCTCGAGCACGGTGAGGCCGATCCCACGGAAGAAGTGGCCGAGTCTGGCCCCGAGGGGTGCGCCGCCGCTGACCGCCCAGGTGACCTGGCCGCCGAGCGCAGCGCGGAGCTTGGAGTAGACCAGGCGGTCGAAGATCGCGTGCCGGATCTTGAGCAGCTGACCGGGGCCCCCCGTGTCGAGGGACTGGCTGTACGCCATCGCCGTGGCGTCAGCCATCGCGAAGATGCGACCTTTGCCTTCCGCCGCCGCCTTGTGCTTGGCGGTGTTGTACACCTTCTCGAACACGCGCGGCACGGACAGCACCGTGGTCGGCCCGAACTCGATCAGCGAAGGGGCGAGGTTCTTGATGTCGGCGGTGTGCCCGAGGTGGACCCGGTTGTGCACTGCGCAGAGCTGGATGGCCCGCGCCAGGATGTGCGCGAGCGGGAGGAAGAGGAGGGTCCTCGACTGCTCGGTGAAGACCAGATCCCGTACGCCCGTGGCAGTGCAGACGTTGTGCATGTATGCGAGCACGTTGCCGTGCGTGATGGCACAGCCCTTCGGCGGTCCCGTGGTGCCAGAGGTGTAGATGATGGTGGCGAGCGCATCGCTGGTCACGGCGCCGCGCCGCTCCGTCACTTCCTCCGTGGGAACGTCGCGTCCCGCAGCCACGAGGTCATCGATGCCGCCGGCGTCGATGACCCACACCTCGCGCAGCTCGGGCAGACCGACCCGGACCTGGGCGACCGTCTTCGCGTGGTCCTCGGTCTCGACCAGAGCAGCCACGGCCCCCGAGTCTGCGAGGATCCACTCGACCTGCTCGGCCGAAGAGGTCTCGTAGACCGGAACCGTCACACCACCCGCCGTCCAGATCGCGAAGTCGAGCAGCATCCACTCGAACCGGGTGCGAGACATCAGCGCGACCCGCTCGCCCGCCTGCACCCCCGAGGCGATCAGGCCGGCGGCAAGCTCCGTGACCTGTGCTGCGACCTCCGCATATGTGACAGGCACCCAACGACCTCCCACGTGACGGGAGAACCCGACCCGATCCGGCTCGTCCGCGGCATGGCGGAAGACATCGTCCGTCAGGTTCTCCTCGCTGCTGGGCACGTAGTTGGCCGGCACGCTGACCTCACGCATCACACACCTCGACTGAGCGATCTCGACGAACGGAACTGACAGAACCGACCGTCGCACCCAGGAGATCTGCGTACCAGGGCAGGAAGTCCCGTCGCGGGCGCCAGCTCAGAGAGGGGCCAGGGGCCGCAGGTCACCAGGGTCCGTAGACATGGTTGTTCGCTTCCCGCAGGCCGCTGACATAGCCCGCGCGCTCGCGCGCCACCTCGTCGGTGCCCGGGGTCACGGCCAGGAGACCGCGCACCTGGTCCAGCGTCGTGAAGTCCTTGCGCGCCATCCAGTCGGACAGGCCGTCGATCAGGACCGTGGCGTAGTCGGGGCCGTGCCGCAGCAGTGCAGACGCCGTCATCACGACGTCCGCACCCGCCAGCAGGAAACGGGCGACGTCGTCCGGGTCCTCGACCCCGGTCGAAGCCGCGAGGGAGGCCCGGACGCGCCCGCGGAGGAGCGCGATCCAGGTGCGCGGAAGCAGAGCCTCGGACGGGTGGGAGAGGCCGACGGCCGGCACGACGGTGAGGGACTCGGGGTCGACGTCGGGCTGCAGGAACCGGTTGAAGAGGACCAGCCCGTCTGCGCCGGCGTCGTCGAGTCGCACGGCCATCTCGGCGGTCGAGCTGAAGTACGGGCTCAGCTTGACGGCCACGGGGACTCCCACCGCGTCCTTGACCCCCGTGACGACGTCGACGAGCTGTTGCTCAACGTCGCGTCCTGAGATCTTGGGACTGCCGGGAACGTGGTAGACGTTGAGCTCGATCGCCGCCGCGCCGGCCTCCTGCATGGCGCCGGCATAGCTGCCCCAGCCGCCAGGTGTGACTCCGTTGAGGCTGCCGATGACCGGTACGTCGACGGCGGCAGCGGCCCTCTCGAGCAGGCTCAGGTAGCGGCGTGGCCCGGGGTCCTCGTCCGCGTCGGCCGGGAAGTACGTCAGGGACTCGGCGAAGCTCTCCGTGCCGGCCTCGGTGAACCTCGCGTTCCGCTCTGCCTCCTCCCTGAGCTGCTCCTCGAACAGCGAGTGGAGGACCACAGCGCCGACGCCTGCGTCGACCAGGCGGCGCACGCCGTCGACCGAGCTCGACAGCGGCGAGGCTGACGCCACGATCGGGTTGCGCAGCCGCAGGCCCAGGTAGCTCGTCGCGAGCTCCATCAGCGCTCCCTCTCCCTCCTCGCATCCTCCGGGAAGTTCCCCGCGCCGCGCCTCGCCATTTCCTCGTACGTACGCCAGCGGAGGTCGACCGCCTGCTGGGCGAGGGCAAGGAGGCGGTCGGCTTCGGCCGGGTCCTTGTTGGCCAGCGTGCGGAAGCGCAGCTCGCCCTTGCGGTAGTCGCCCAGGGTCAACCGCGGCCTTGGTGAGTCGAGCAGGAACGGGTTGCCGCCGTCCGCGCGGACCACCGGGTCGTAGCGCATCAGCGGCCAGTGGCCGCTCGCGACGGCGCGGTACTGCTGGGTGAGCCCGTCGCGCAGGTCGAACCCGTGGGCGATGCAGTGGCTGTACGCGATGATCAGCGAGGGTCCGTCGTACGCCTCCGCCTCTCGGAACGCGCGCAGCGTCTGCTGAGGATCCGCGCCCATGGCGACCCGGGCGACGTAGACGTTCGCCAGAGCGATCGCCTGCAGGGCGAGATCCTTCGTCGGCATGGTCTTGCCCCCGGCGGCGAACTTCGCGACCGCACCCAGCGGCGTCGCCTTCGACATCTGCCCACCGGTGTTGGAGTAGACCTCGGTGTCGAGGACCAGCACGTTGACGTCGCGCCCGCTGGCCAGCACGTGGTCCAGACCGCCGGAGCCGATGTCGTAGGCCCAGCCGTCGCCGCCGACGATCCAGACGCTGCGGCGGACCAGGTGGTCGAGGACGCTGCGCAGGTCGACGGCCGCCGGGCTGTCCAGCCCGTCGAGCTGCCGCTCGAGCGCGGCGACGCGCTCTCGCTGGTCGCGCAGCTCGGACTCCGTCAGCTGCGGCGCGCTCAGGATCTCGTCGACCAGCCCGACGCCCAGCTCCGAGCCCAGCTCGCCGCGCAGCTCGAGCAGCCGGCGTCGCGCCAGCCCGGTCTGTCCGTCGGACGCGAGCCGGAGCCCTAGACCGAACTCGGCGTTGTCCTCGAACAACGAGTTCGACCACGCGGGGCCGCGCCCGTCGGGCCCGGTCGTCCAGGGCGTGGTCGGGAGGTTCCCGCCGTAGATGGACGAGCACCCGGTCGCGTTCGCGACCGTGAGCCGGTCACCGAACAGCTGCGAGAGCAGCTTCAGGTACGGGGTCTCCCCACAGCCGGCGCAGGCACCGGAGAACTCGAACAGCGGGTCGAGGAACTGGGTGCCGCGCACCGTCCCGAAGTCGACCTGCGAGCGGTCGGCCGCCGGCAGCTGCTCGAAGAACGCGACGTTCGCACGCTCGGCGTCCACCCGCGGCACTCGCTCGGCGAGATTGATCGCCCGGTGCGTGACATCTCCGGCCGCCGAGACGGGACAGGCCTCGACGCACAGCCCGCAGCCGGTGCAGTCCTCGACGTACACCTGGAGCGTGTAGCGCGTCTCTGGGAGCCCGGGGCTGTTGAGCTGCGCCGAGAGGAACCCTTCCGGCGCACCGTCCAGCCGAGAAGGCTCGTAGTAGCGCGAACGGATCACGCTGTGCGGGCAGACGAAGCTGCAGTTGCCGCACTGGATGCACAGGTCGGAGTCCCAGGCCGCGACCAGCTCAGAGACGTTGCGCTTCTCGTACTTGGTCGTACCGCTCGGATAGGTGCCATCGACCGGCAGCGCGCTGACCGGCAGCTCGTCGCCACGGCCGGCGATCATCGCCGCCGTCACGGTGCGCACGAACTCGGGCGCGCCCGCGGGGACGACGGGTGCGGGCTCGCGGGTGGTGGTGACCCCCGCCGGCAGCTCCACCCGGTGCATCCCGGCGATGGCGGCATCGACGGCGAGCAAGTTGCGCTCGACCACCTCGGCGCCGCGCGTGCCGTACGTCTTGGCGATCGACGACTTGATCGCCTCGATCGCCCTGGCCGGCTCGAGCGCACCCGAGATGGCGAAGAAGCACGTCTGGAGCACCGTGTTGGTACGGCCGGCGAGACCCGCCTCCCGCGCGATGCGGCCGGCATCGACCACGTAGAGCACGATTCGCTTGGCGATGAGCCGCTCCTGCACCGGCCGCGAGAGCGCGTCCCAGACCTTGTCCGGCGCCAGCGCGGTGTTGAGCAGCAGCGTCGCCCCGGCTGCCGCGCGGTCGAGGACCTCCGCGCGCTCGAGCATGGCGAACTGATGGCAGCCCACGAAACCGGCCTCGGAGACCAGATAGGGGGCGCTGATCGGGTCCGGGCCGAACCGAAGGTGCGAGACCGTCTGGGAGCCGGACTTCTTCGAGTCGTAGACGAAGTAGCCCTGCGCGTGCAGGCCGGCCTCGGAGCCGAGGATCTTGATCGTGTTCTTGTTGGCGCCGACCGTCCCGTCCGAGCCCAGACCGAAGAAGACCGCCCGCACGGTCTGTCGGGGCTCGATGTCGAACGAGGCGTACGGAAGGCTGGTACCGGACACGTCGTCGTTGATCCCGATGGTGAACCGCCGCTTGGGCCGCTCGCGCCCCAGCTCCTCGAGCACACCCGCGACCATCCCTGGGGTGAACTCCTTGGAGGACAGCCCGTAGCGGCCGCCGATCACCCGTGGCATCAGCTCGCGCTCACCGTTGCCGTGGGCCTCGCTCAGGGCTCCCAGCACGTCGAGGAACAGTGGCTCGCCGAACGAGCCGGGCTCCTTGGTCCGGTCGAGGACCGCGACCTGCTTGACCGTCGGCGGCAGCGCCTCGAGCAGCGCCTGCGCAGGGAACGGCCGGTACAGCCTGACCTGAGCCACCCCGACCCGCTCGCCCTGCTGCTGCAGGAACGCGACCGTCTGCCGCGCCGTCTCCCCGCCGGAGCCCATCAGCACGAGCACCCGTTCCGCATCGGGGTGACCGGCGTAGTCGACCAGCCGGTAGCGCCGCCCGGTACGGTCCCCGAGCGCGTCCATCGCGTCCTGCACCGCTCCCGGCAGCCGGGCGTAGAACGGGTTGACCGTCTCACGCGCCTGGAAGTACACGTCCGGGTTCTGCGCCGTACCCCGGATGAACGCACGCTCTGGGGACAGCGAACGGCTGCGGTGGGCACGGACGCGCTCCTCGGGCACCAGCGCGCGCAGGTCGTCGTCCGAGAGCAGCTCGACCGTGTTCAGCTCGTGCGAGGTGCGGAACCCGTCGAAGAAGTGCACGAACGGCACGCGCGTCGCCAGCGTGGTGGCGTGTGCGACCAACGCCAGGTCGTGCGCCTCCTGGACAGAGGCCGAGGCCAGCAGCGCGAAGCCGGTCTGCCGGACCGCCATCACGTCTGAATGGTCGCCGAAGATGGACAGTCCCTGCGCCGCCAGCGACCGGGCCGCGACATGCAGCACGGCAGACGTCAGCTCACCGGCGATCTTGTACATGTTGGGGATCATCAGCAGGAGGCCCTGTGACGCGGTGAACGTCGTCGCCAGCGACCCGCCCTGCAGCGCGCCGTGCAGCGCCCCCGCCGCTCCGCCCTCGCTCTGCATCTCCACGACGGTGGGCACGGTGCCCCATACGTTGGTCCGTCCCTCGCTCGACCACTCGTCGGCCAGCTCGGCCATGGTCGACGACGGCGTGATCGGGTAGATGCAGCAGACCTCGCTGAGCCGGTAGGCGACCGAGGCGGCCGCCTCGTTGCCATCGATCGTCGCGCGCATCAGTGGGGTTCCGGGAACATGTCGATCGCGTGCACCGGGCACTGCTCGTAGCAGGAACCGCAGCCGGTGCAACGGTCGTAGTCGAACTGGTAGCGATGCCCCACACCCAGCTTGACGACCGCATCCTCCGGGCACGCGCCCAGACAGCCGTCGCACTCGCAGCAGTTCCCGCAGGACAAGCATCGGCCGGCCTCGAAGGTCGCCTCCACCACTGACAGCCCACCGACGACCTCGCCGAACCCCTCGACCCGTTCGGCGAGCGCGAGCTCGGGCTGCTGGCGGCGGGCGGCATCGCCGAAGAACCACGGGTTCAGCAGGTCGAACGTCGCCGTCCGGTGCTTGGGGCCGGTGGCCCCGGATCCGCCGCGCAGCCAGGCGTCGATGTGGCGGGCGGCCTTCTTGCCGTGGCCCACGCCGACCGTCACGGTGCGCTCGCTCGGCACCATGTCCCCGCCCGCGAACACCCCGGGGCTCCCGGTCATCAGCGACTCCGACACCTGGACGGTCCCGTCGCTGCCGAACTCCACTCCCGGCACGGCGCGGAGGAAGCCGGTGTCCGTCTCCTGGCCCAGCGCCAGGATCACCGTGTCCGCGGCGAGCGTCTCGAACAGGCCGGTCGGCTGCGGGTAGCCCGACGCGTCGAGCTCCATCAGCTCCACCTGCAGCTCCGGCCCGTCGAATGCCGTGATCGTCCGCAGCCAGTTGATGCGAACGCCTTCGCGCTCGGCGTCCTCGGCCTCCTCGGCATGGGCCGGCATCTGCTCGCGCGTACGCCGGTAGACGACGAGCGCCTCGTCGGCGCCGAGCCGCCGCGCCACGCGAGCAGCGTCCATCGCGGTGTTGCCGCCGCCGTAGATCGCCACCCGGCGCCCGATCACCGGCTTCTCCCCCGAGGCGACGCTGCGCAGGAACGACAGCGCGTCCACGATCCGCCCAGCGTCGCGGGCCGGGATGTCGACGCGCTTGGACAGGTGCGCCCCGACCGCCACGAACACTGCGTCGAAGCCGCCCTCGTCTCGCTCGGCAGCCAGGTCCTCCACCCGGTGGTCGGACGTGAGACGTACGCCCAGTGCAGCGATGCGGTCGAGCTCGCCGGCAAGGACGTCACGCGGCAGCCGATAGGCCGGGATGCCGTAGCGCATCATCCCGCCGGGCTCGGCGCCCGCGTCGCGGACCTCGACCTCGTGGCCGAGGCGGGCGAGGTGGTAAGCAGCCGACAGGCCACTCGGCCCGGAGCCGATCACGAGCACCCGCGAACCCGTGCGCGCCTGCGGGGGATCGAAGGCCCAGCCGCGCTCGAGCGCGAGGTCGCCGAGGAACCGCTCGATCGAGTGGATCGAGACCGCGCTGTCGATGCTGGCGCGGTTGCAGACGCTCTCGCACGGGTGGTAGCAGACCCGACCATGGATGGCCGGCAACGGGTTGTCGGCTGCCAGCTGACGCCACGCCTGTTCGTGGCGCCCGTCGACGGCGTGCGCCAGCCAGGCTTGGATGTTCTCCCCGGCCGGGCAACCGGCGTTGCACGGCGGCATCAGGTCGACGTAGACCGGGCGTCGCTCCCGGACCGGCCCGGCAGAGGGCGGTCCATGCCTGAGGTCGGGCAGTGCGGTGACGTCACGCGGCCGGTCGCTCATCTCGACCCACGCCGACCCGACGGCACAGCCCATGGCACCTCGGTGGCGACCATGGTCCGGACATTACTCCCCAGCCGGACACTCCCCAGTCGGGCGGCCCACGTCGCCATCGGCGAGGATGAGGGCCCGGCCCGGAGCACCCGACCCGCCGACAGCGAACGAGAGGCATGCCCATGCAGAAGATCTCGCTGACTGCGCTGGCCCACCGACAGCTGGAGGCGGCGCGGGCGGAGTCCAGCGGGCGTAGCTCTCACACCGTCTACGGCGGTCACGAGCATGTGCTGCGGCAGACGCTGATCGCGCTGGCCGCCGGTCGCAGCCTGGACGAGCACGAGAATCCCGGCGAGGCCACCGTGTACGTGCTGCTCGGACGGGTGCGCCTGACCTCGGTCGACGCGTCCTGGGAGGGCTCGCCCGGTGACCACCTGGTCATCCCAGCGGCCCGGCACGGGCTGGAGGCGCTCGAGGACAGCGTCGTGCTCCTCACGGTGGCCAAGAGCATCTAGCCAGTCCCGCGGTGGCCTTGGTCTCCTTGGTGTGGCTCGGCGTCGGGTGCGGGCAGGCCCACCAGGTCGGCGCTGCGCTGCCAGAGCCGCGCCGCGGCGGCCGCGTCGTAGCTCTGCTCTGAGGACTTCTTCGGCTTTCCGCTGCTGAAGAACCGGCCCGTCACCTGTTCCAGGTCGGGAGCAGAGGCGAGGAAGACTGACGTGGCAGCGCCATGGGTCGCGGACTTCATGAAAGGTCGTGCGACGGGGACGAGGAGCCGCTGGACGAGGCCAGGGTCGGCGGCCCCGAACGAGGTGCTCACGACGCCTGGGTGCAGCGCGTTGGCCGTGACGGAGGCGGGCGGCAGCCGCCTCGCCAGCTCGTAGGTGAACATGACGTTCGCGAGCTTGGACTGGTTGTAGGCGCGGGGGCCCGAGTAGGCCCGTTCGCCCTGAAGATCATCGAACTCGATGCGACCCGTCGCATGGGCGTGGGACGACACGGTGACCACTCGAGCGGGAGCACTTTCCTTAAGCCGGTCCAGCAGAAGGTTGGTGAGCAGGAAGGGCGCGAGATGGTTGACGGCGAAGGTCCACTCGAGCCCGTCGGCGGTGACGTGCCGGGTGTTCCAGTACCCCCCGACGTTGTTGACGAGGACGTCGATCCGGGGCAGCCGCTGGAGCAGCTCGTCGGCCAGGCGCCGGACCTCGGACTGGGCGGACATGTCTGCGCGGAACTCGTCGACCCGTCCGCCGCCGGCAGCACGGATCTCACCGGCCGCGGCTTCGAGGCGCTCCCGGTCCCGGCCGGTGATCACGACGTGTGCCCCCATGCTGGCAAGGCCGAGCGCGGTCGCCTTACCGATGCCTCCGGAGCCACCGGTGATCAGCACCGTCCTGCCCAGGAGCGGCGCGTCCTGGCTCGGACCCGAGGCGCGTGTCCGGCTCACTATGCGTTCGCGAGCTGGGGGGCGCCCTTGCTGGGCGGAGCCTGCGCGGGTGAGCTGAAGCCCTTGACCAGGAGCCAGATGGGGAGGATCAGCTCGAAGAGTCCACCCGGGAGGATGGCGATGGTCCCGGCGCCCTGGGTCACGTCCGTCCCGCCGAACATGTCCAGGACACAACCGGCAAGCAGCATCGGATACCCGATCAGCCCTAGGACCGCCAACCAGCGCGGAACCAGCTGCGATCGATAGAGCAGGGCACCGAGGATCGTGCCACCCACGCTCGTGACCAGGTAGAGCACCACGATCGCCACGTGGTGCAGCAGCTTGAGCTGCGCCAGCGACTGCGACGTCGCCGCATCAAGTGTTCCGTCTCGTAGTCCGTTGCCGATCGCGATCATCAGCAGTGGAGCGACCATGAAGAGGACGACCTGCAGCACCAGCTCGACGACCCGCTCGCACACATATGCAAGGGCCAGCGGCTCGCTGGTGGGCTTCAGCAGCGGGAACAGGAACACTGCGATGCCCACCACCGCTGCGCCGGAGACGACCGCAAGAATCGCGCCGAGGGTCAGGGCGTCGGCGTGCCCGGGCAGACCGGTCAGGTAGTCCGGGGCCTTCAGGACCCCGGTGACGAGCTGTTCGGCGATGATGAACGCCGCGGTCTGCGTCAAGAACAGCAGACCTACGACGGTTGCGGTCCTTCTGGACGATGTCATGGTCGGATCGCCACAACGACCTTGCCCCGTACCCGGCCCGCCTCGAGGTCACGCATGGCATCGGGGACCTCGGGGAGCGAGCAGACACGGTCGATGACCGGAGTGACCGCACCGGCCTCGATCATCGTTCGCAGCGTGCCCAGGTCGTCGCTGTTCTCGCTAGCGATGAACGTGACCAGCCGCTGACGGACGAAGGGCGACAGGGCGATCGCCCGGAGCTGGCGGCCGATCCCGAACCATCGACCCCCGCCTTCGCCACCGACGATGACCAGGGTGCCTCTCGGCGTGAGCAGCCGACGCAACGTGGTGAGTGATCGGTTGCCGCCGATGTCCAGGACGAGGTCGTAGCGGCGGTTGCCCGTGCTGATGTCCCCGGCGGTGTAGTCGACGACGTGATCTGCGCCCAGGGATCGGACGAGGTCGGTCTTGGCGGTGCTGCACACGCCGGTGACCTCCGCGCCGAGGGCCTTGGCGATCTGCACGGCGAGCGTCCCCACTCCACCCGACGCGCCAATGATCAGCACGCTCTGCCCGCCTTGGACGCGCCCCTTGTCACGGAGCGCCTGCAGCGCGGTCAGGCCTGAGACGGGGACGGCGGCCGCCTGCTCGCAGGTGAGGTTCGCCGGCATCGGGGCCAGCTTGCCCGGACTGGCCAGGGCGTACTCGGCGAACGAGGCGCGGCCGATGCCGAACACCGCGTCACCTACGGCCAGGCCGGTCACGTCTGGTCCGACCGCCTCGACCACACCGGCCAGCTCCGACCCGATGCCGGGGTTCTTGGGTCGACGGAAGCCGAACCCGGCGACGCGCATCAGGTACGGCTGCCCCGTCATGACGTGCCAGGCTCCGCGGTCGAGGCCGGCGTCGCTTACCGCGACGAGGACGTCGCCCCCGACGGCGATCGGGCGTGGGACGGTCCTGACCTCCAACAGGTCCGCCGACCCGTACGTGTCACGGCCGACGGCGGTCATGGTCGAGCCCGCTGCTCGCGGCCTCGCCCCATGCACGTCCGCTCCCGGCTCAGTTCGCTTGGTTGACATGGGCGTGAGCTCCTCGGCGGGGTGTGAGTGAGTGCCCCCTGGCCGTGCTGGCCAGAAGTGCGCGCTCACCCGATCTACCTTATGTTGTAAGGTAACCGTACGGCATAAGGTAGCCGTACAGCGTAAGGCTGTCAACAGCTGAGAGAGGCGGGCCGCCGTGGCGACGCGAGATCGGGCCGGAGCGCGGCCCCGGACCCCGTTGAGCCGGGAACGGGTCATCCTCGAAGGCATCGCCCTCGCTGATGCGAATGGCATCGGCACGCTCACCATGCGCAGGCTGGCGGACCGCCTGCAGGTCGAACCCATGTCGCTGTACCACCACGTCGCGAACAAGGACGAGATCCTCGACGGCATGGTCGATGTGGTGTTCGGGGAGATCGAGCTGCCGTCGGGGGGCAGCGAGTGGAAGACGGCGATGCGAGATCGCGCCGGCTCCGCGCGAGACGCCCTGCGCCGACACCCCTGGGCGATCGGCCGGATGGAGTCGCGGGCGAACCCCGGCCCCGAAACGCTGCGCCATCACGACGCGGTCATCGGCTGCCTACGCGACGCAGGGTTCAGCATCGAGCTGACCGCGCACGCGTTCTCGGCCATCGACAGCTACGTGTACGGCTTCGCGATGCAAGAGCTCAACCTGCCCTTCCACACCCCGGAGGAGACCGCTGCGATGGCAGTGATGTTCCTGGAGCAGTTCCCCGCCACGCAGTTCCCGCACCTCGCCGAGCTCACGATCGGGCACGTCATGCTTCCCGGCTACGACTACGGCGACGAGTTCGAGTTCGGGCTCGACCTCATCCTCGACGGCCTCGAACGAGCGCGTACGTCCTGAAGGGCGAGATCGTGGGGCCGGACCGGTGGATCTAGTCCGACGCCGGGCTAAGGACGTGGGGCTCGGTCAGGTCGACGTCGACAAGGCCTGGTTCGCCATGCGCGTGCAGACGTGAGGGCTGCACTCGCATGATCTTGGCCATCCATTCCGGCAACCACCAGTTCCACCGGCCGAAGAGCACGACCAGCGAGGGCACGAGAACCGCACGGACGATGGTGGCGTCGATCAGGATGCCGACCCCGAGGCAGGTGGCGAAGACTTTGATGTCCGTGCCCGGCGCGGAGGCCAGAGCGGCGAAGGCGAAGAACAGGATCAGAGCCGCCGAGGTGACCAGGCGCCCCGTCCGTCCGATGCCACGGACCACAGCCGCCTGGGTGGACCCGCTGCGGTCGTACTCCTCGCGCATCCGGCTGAGGATGAAGACTTCGTAGTCCATCGACAGGCCGAACAGGAAGGCGAAGATCAACGGTGGCAGCCAGAACGTCATCGCACCCGTGGCGTCGATGCCGAACACGGCCTGCGAGCCGTTGCCCTCCTGCCAGAACCAGGTGGCCAGACCCAGCACAGCGGCAAGGCTGATCAGGTTGAGCACGACGGCCTTGAGCGGCAGCAGGATCGAGCGGAAAGTCCGCATCAGAAGCAGGAAGGTGATGATGGCGATCAGCGCGATGACGTAGGGGAAGTTGTCATAGACCGCGTGCCGGTAGTCGACGATCGTCGCTCCCAGCCCGGCATTCCCGAGGTAGCCCGGCAGCGATCCCGTGGCTGCCGTCACGGCGTCGACGACCTTGACGGAGCTCGAGTTCACGGTCTCGTCGTGCGGGATGACGTCGATGGCGGTACGCCCGTCGGTGCCCGGTGAGTAGGGCGCGGCGAGGAGGATCCCGTCGACCTTTCCCGCTGCCGCCGCGATGGCCACGGCGTCGGTCTTGTTGTCTGCCAGCAGCACGATCGGAGAGACCACGCCGGTCCCCACGCCACCGTCGATCAGGGTCTGCAGCGTCTTGTACGCCGGGCTCGACGTTCCCTGAGAGGCAGTGTTGGACTGCCCGAACTGGATGTGTCGCAA
>JGI24140J50213_10000120_pt1 | contig 33947 bp, 26 predicted proteins | sample BarGraIncu00222A_FD_50213 | JGI IMG/M metagenome (IMG submission 50213)
TACGTATCATAAAAGAACTCAAGGATCTTGACCTCAGGAAAAATCTTGAAGCCAAGGTGTCAATCTGTGAAAAGACTGAAGATCTGCTGATCAATTTTAACCTTGCCGACTCATTTAAAAAGCTTCAACAACTTCATGAAGAATGGAAAGAGATTGGTCCTGTTCCATTGGATAAGAAGGATGAAGTTTGGGAGCGTTTTAAGGCGGCTTCTGATCAGATTAATGACAGACGTAGAGAATATTATTCGGGCATGCAGGACGAGCAGAATACCAATTATGCTGCTAAAGTTGCTTTGTGCGAAAGTGCCGATAAATTGATTTCAGGAAATATCGATTCTGTCAAACAATGGCAGGATATAACCGATCAGCTCAATGATTTGCTGAAGGTTTGGAAAAGTGTTGGACCAGCTCCCCGTAAAGTAAACGACGAAATCTGGTTAAAATTCAAAGGATATCTTGATGCTTTCTTTTCGAATAAAAAGGAATACTTTACTAAACTCAAGGATCAGCAACTTAATAATTTCAATCTGAAACTGAATTTATGTGTTGAGGCTGAGGCATTAAAAACAAGTAATGACTGGGCTATTACAACAAAAGAGTTAATCAGGTTACAGAAAGAATGGAAAGATATTGGACCGGTACCCCGCAAACAAAGCGATAAAATCTGGAAACGTTTCAGGGCTGCCTGTGATGAATTCTTTAGTATGAAATCTGATTTCTTTAAAAATGTTCATGAGCAGGAAGATACAAATCTGAAGTTGAAACTCGATTTATTGAAATTTGTCCAGACATTTGAACTGACCGATGATCGCAATGCTAACATTGAAACACTGAAAGATACACAACGTCAGTGGATGGAGATAGGTCATGTTCCGATAAAAGATAAAGATCGTTTGCAAAACGAATTCAGGACTGCTATCAACAAGCTTTTCGATAAGTTGAAAGTGAACGCGGGCGAAATCAATTCTACGAATTACAAGAACAAATTCGAAACGTTAAAGGAACAACCTGAAGCAGGACGGATTATCAGTCGTGAGCGTGCTTTCCTTCAGGGCAAAATGGATGAATTGAAGGAAGACATTAAGATCTGGGAAAACAATATTGGATTCTTTGCTAACTCTAAAAACACCAATCTCTTTAAAACTGAATTCGAGAAAAAAATTGAAAAGGCTAAAGAAGAGTTGAAAACAATAGAGGCTAAGATCAAGATATTGAAACAGGTATAAAAAGTTTTAAAATTATTGGTTAAAATAAAAGCGGCTGATATTATAAATCAGTCGCTTTTCTTTTTTTTCCCGTACTTGAGTCGGGTTTTGTCGGGCATTTATATGCCTTTTTTCGCATTATACGCATAAATTTCCTTTTAGTTTGAATAATTCCATTGGGAACTTTAAGCGTTCATGTTTCATACAGGTGAAACTGTATAAAAAATCCGATGTTATCATCACAGCTAAAGTACAATATTTAAAAGCAAAAATCAAGAGAAATATTCATAAAAAATCAATCAATAGTTATTATTTTTGATCAACATTAATACGCATTCAAAATGGCAGGAAACACATTTGGTAAGCTTTTGACATTGACTTCATTTGGTGAATCACATGGTAAAGGAGTAGGGGGGATCATCGATGGTTATCCATCTGGAATTGAAATAAATCTTGAATTTATTCAAAGCGAACTCAACCGTAGACGACCTGGTCAATCTAAACTTGTGACGCCCCGGGATGAGAAGGACAGGATAGAAATTTTGTCCGGTGTTTTTGAAGGTCTTTCTACCGGTACCCCCATTGCTTTTGTGGTGATGAATGCTGATCAACATTCGAGCGATTACGATGAACTGAGCAAGGTGTTTCGACCTTCGCATGCAGACTATACATATATTCAGAAATATGGCATTCGCGATCATAGGGGAGGTGGGCGATCTTCTGCACGTGAAACATTGGCCAGGGTTGCAGGTGGTGCTTTCGCAAAGCTTCTGCTGGAACAGTTGGGTGTAACGATTACAGCATATGTCTCGCAAATTGGAACCGTTGCCCTTGAACAAAGTTATACAGAGCTTGATCTTACTTTGACTGAACAGAATGAAGTCCGTTGTCCGGATAATAAAGTGGCTGGAATGATGGTTGAAGAAATAAAAGCTGCTCAGATCGATGGCGATAGCCTGGGAGGCATTATTACCTGTGTGGCGAAAGGAGTGCCGGCCGGATGGGGAGAGCCCGTATTTGACCGTTTACAGGCCGATTTGGCAAAGTCAATGCTAAGTATAAATGCAGTCAAAGGTTTTGAATATGGATCCGGTTTTGCAGGGTCGGCAATGAGGGGATCTCAGCACAATGATATATTTCGTCCCGATCCTCAGCATCCCGGTAAGATTACAACAGAAACCAATCGTGCAGGGGGTGTTTTAGGCGGGATCTCAAACGGAGAGGATATCTATTTCAGGACTGCTTTTAAACCTGTTGCAACGATTATGCGCGAACAAACCACTGTAGATAAAGATGCCAATCCTGTGACCATTCATCCTGGTGGAAGACACGATGTTTGTGTCGTTCCAAGAGCTGTTCCAATCGTTGAGGCAATGGCAGCTTTGGTATTGGCTGATCACTATCTTCGTTTTGAATCCTATCGCAAGCATAAATAAACCGATAAATTATTAAGTTATTGAAAATATTATAGTTGCTAAATAAAAAAGCCCCGGAACTTCCGGGGCTTTTTTATTTAGCAACTATTTTTCTTAGTTGAAAGAATATTTAAGACCAATTTGAATTGCCCATAAACCACTGATAGAAGTAGGATCCTGGAAAGTGCTGGTCATATAATTAGCACCATTTTTCCGCATTGATACTTTTAACAAACCTGTTGCAGCATCACGACCGGTAACGGTAAGAGGATAACTTGCACCAGATGCTAAAGTCTTGTTAAGACCCCAGTTGTGATTCAAAAGGTTGGCAATATTGAGGAAATCGACAATAAATGATAATTTATTGTTTTCTTTTCCAAATTTCTGGTTAAAGTCCTGGTTTATTCTTACGTCAAAGGTGTTATACCATGGTGCGTAAGCTGCATTGCGTTTTGCAATTTCACCTTTATGTTTACTTAGGTATGGATCCTGTGCTGCAAATGTCCAGTATGCCTGTGCATCTGCCGGAGAAGCCCAGATAAATTCAGATTCAGTTTTTGGAATATACATCAGGTCATTTGTAGTACCGTCATTGTTTGCATCACCATTAAAGTAATAAGAATAAGCAAATCCGCTGTTTCCTGTGTAGAATACTGAAATGTTTGTTTCCATCTTACTGTATTTAATCGCGTAATTTAGAGATGCTACCAGGCGGTTAGGTGTATTATATGCCGTTAAACCAAGTGATTGATCATTTGGATTACCTGACATATATCTGTATTGCCATGCTGAGAATGGATCTGATCCTGCTTTATTTGTTACTTCTTCTCCCCATGTTGATGAATAAGCAAGTGAACCACTGAATCCGGCTATTCTTGGCAGATCTAATTTAGCTGCAAGAGTGTATCCTTGTCCTTTTGTTGTGTTACGCATGATCACAACATTCTGATAAGGCGCTGTGATATATCTTGCAAGTGCATTGTAATAAGGAATAGTTGTACCTCCTAAAGCGACTGTAGTCGTTGTTGGGGCTAAGTTTATGTTATCAAAATAAATTGAATTGATGTCTTTTGTGTAAATACCATCAAGACTCAATAACATATTCAGGAATTTAACATCAACACCAATACTTGAACGCCATACCTGAGGAAGTTTGAAATTCTTGTCGATGCCAGCAATTTTTCCACCAACAACATTTTGTTGTGGGAAAATATCAGCAATAGTTTTATTAGCCAAAAGTTGGGTAGGATCAGCATATAAAGGTAAACGTGCCAATTGAGCATTTGCAGCTGCAGTTCCAGTTGTAATTGCTAACTGATATTGAAGCATTCCACTGTTGGTTGGCTGGTTGGTAAACCATACAAAAGGAATACGACCGGTAAAGACACCTGAACCACCACGGATTGTTAGGTCTTTATTGTTAAATACATCCCAGTTAAAGCCTAAACGTGGAGAAAACAGAATCTGTGCTTTTGGCCAGGTACTCAAATCAACCACTTCGCCATTTCTAAAAGAATAATTGTTCAGTGCAGGATTATTAACAGCGCCACTCAGGTATTCTGGTAAGTCAAGACGAAGACCACCTGTAACTTTAAAGTTGTCCATTACTTTCCATTCATCCTGAATATATGCTGACCATTGACGGAAAGACAATTCGGCAACAGGACTAGTAAATCCATTGATTGGATAAGTATAAGCAAATCCAATTGGGTCGTAATCTGAATTGAAAGGTAATCCGACTCCTATTCCTGAATTATAATTCTCAAAAGCTTTTAAGCTTTTGAATCTATAATAACCGGTTCCCTGGCGCAAGTAACTGTTTGCAAAATATTCATGCTCCATGGATGCACCAAAAGTAAAGGAATGTTTTCCCAAAAGGTAGGTAAGGTTGTCGGTAATAATGGTAGTATTGTTGTCTACATTGTTCAAGTATGAAAACAATTCATATCCGGCTGTCATTCTTACGTTACCGGTTAGAGTTCCGTTCATGATATCAATCATTGGGAAAACAGAACTAGGTGTTGTACGTGGCTGACCAAATTTTGTATAAGCAAATAGCAGTTTATTGTCCAGGTTTGAACCTAATCTACTGTTTAATTCAGCTGTGATAGAATGCAGCGTACTTGAGGTGAAATATTGTGAATTTTCATATGAAATTCCACCTGTTTTACTACTACGACCACCGATAATACTTGGTGTTACGTCACCACTAGTACTTGGACGACTTGGAGTTGAACTGGTTGAATAGTTGTAACGGATTGTGAATTTGTTGTTTTTATTGATATTCCAGTCGAAACGAACCAATAATTTATCGTTCTTATCCTGGTCACCACCCCAATTTTCATAAGGACCTGTTACATATTTATATTTCGAAAGAAGGTCAGCTGAGAATTGTTTTAAACTATCAGCGCTAACATTTGAATTTACGTTTGGATCAAGTGCGTTTCTGCCTGGAGCCATTGCCTGAAGCAAGTTACCCGGAGATAATGTACGATCGGTTTCTCCGTTTATGAAGAAGAAGAGTTTATCTTTAATAATCGGTCCACCAAAAGTAACACCATAAGTTTTTCTAGAAGATGGGGATACAGGATATCTTCTTTCATTACCATTTGCAGAATCACGACCAAATCTTCCGTTAAACTGTTGGTTACGGAAATACGTATAAGCAGCTCCCTTAAATTGATTGGTTCCACTCTTGGTGATGGCATTGATACCGGCACCTGTGAAGTTACTTTGTCTTACATCAAAAGGGGCTACAGAAACCTGAATTTCTTCAATAGCTTCCATGGAAATAGGCTCACCTGAAGCACCCGGTAAGTTACTGGCTGACAAACCAAAATTGTTATTGAAGTTTGCACCGTCAACAGTAATGTTGGATGTATAGGCATCTTTTCCTAAATATGAACCACTACCATTTGAAAATGGAGACAATTTTGTAAAATCGCCCAAAGTTCTGTTCATACTTGGAATGGCTTTCATTTGAACACTTGTAATATTGGAAACAGCACCTGTTTTCAGATTTCTGAAAGAAGATGCCTTAGTACCCATAATTACAATTTCAGCTAAATTGTTTGCGCTCTCGGTGAGGTTAACGTTTAAGTTGAACATATCTCCCAGAGAAAGTGTTATATCTCTGTAAGATGAAGTGCTGTAACCTATAAAGGAAATATTTATTGTATATGGACCACCAGCTTTCATGCCTTGCATAGAGAACTGTCCATTAGCGTTAGTAACAGTAACGTATTTTGTACCCGTTGGTACATGAATAGCCGTCACGGTTGCTCCCGGGAGCGTTAAGTTATCTTTTCCCACAACTTTACCACTCAAACCGGAAGTGGTAACCTGTGCAAATAACATTACACTCATAAGCATAGAAGCCAGGAAAAGTGTAAAAATTTTAATTTTCATAGACTTGATTTTTAGTTATTAGGTTGGTGAATTGTTCTTTTTTAATCAGGCTTTAAATCAGAGGCCTAATTTATGTGTTATTTATTTAGGTTATAACAAATGTTCAATGTTTAATTTTACAACCAAATTTTCGACAAAGATACTTTTCAGGATTAAACTTCCAAGTATCCGGAAATTAATTTAACGTTAACAATTATGTGTTTTTCCTCATTAATTTTCCCTTTTCGTGTTTAATTAGTTTAAAAAAACTTGATTAATTATTGAATTATCCTTTTTATTACCCTCAACTGATGACTGTATTTTTTAGACTCTTCATTGAAAATTCCCTGATGATCAATGGTATCGATCCTGACTTTTCCTGATGCATGAATAATTTGTCCGTTTTCAAGTATAATGCCAACATGGATGATTTGTCCATCGGCATTATCAAAAAATGCCAGATCTCCCGGTTTTGCTTCCGAAATTAAATTTATCATTTCTCCTTCTTCTGACTGTTCACGAGTGTCACGCGATAGCAAAATGCCTGAAAGACGTGCTGCAATCTGTACAAATCCGGAGCAGTCGATACCAAAAGGAGTTCTTCCACCCCATAAATAGGGACTGTTTAAGAAATAAAAAGCATTCTTTATCAATTTTTCACAAGATGGCTGGATCTTAGCATTGATGACAGCTCCATCAAATGAAAATGTTTTGTTGCCCAGTGTAAATTCAGTTGCTTGTGAATTGTACAAAATGCTACCCGGCACAATATTCAATGTTCCTCTGTTCCTTTGGTTTAAAGCATGAACCAAATCGGTAGAATAGTATTTTGTCGTAGAAAGAATGTGGGAGTGCTCATCACTATTCAAAGGAATAAATTGCTTTTCATCAATCCATCCTTCATAATTATCGTGATCTGTTACAATATTGGCCCATCCTTTTGATAGCGATCGAATGCTGAAAGTCTCACCAAACAGCAATTGGCTAACCATCTCCGATTTCCCGGAAACATCAGCCCTTACGGGTATTACACTAAGGCAACAAACACCGAAATTCATTTTCATTTTCGATTTAATCTGAATGAAATTTAATAATTGCAAACACTTAATGTCCAATGTTACAGTTATTATAGCATCAGATAAAGGTTTGTAAAATTTAATGTGAAACTTTCAACAAAAATAGAGAAATTTGTTGGCCTTATCAGTTGGTCTCTCGAGGAAACTTATCAACAAATTAACAGTAGTTAAGAACAATTGCCTGTTGATAACTCTTTTCTTGAAAATAATTGCCTATCTTGCTTAACGAAAGTTATCAACATGAAGAATAATTTAATTCAGGTCTGGAACCATTACCCGGTGTTGTTTCGCATCAGTCTGTTTTTTATCACCGCACTCATTCTCCTTCAAAGTTTTCCTATTGAAGGCAAATTCCGGTATGAGTTTCAAAAAGGCAAACCCTGGTTGAATGAAGATCTTATTGCACCCTTTGATTTTGCGATTTTAAAGACAGATGCTGAACTTAAGAAGGAGCGGGAAACGGCATTACTTGAGACCAGATTGATGTTTCGACTTTACAGTGAGCCGCTTGTAAAGAAATATTCTGAATATATTGTCAGTTTCGATAAAGCATGGATGAACAAATATCCATGCACAACAACCGATAACAAGAGGATGCAGTTTAACCGGTTTATCGGTAAGAGTTTGCTCGATTCTGTGATGCTTCGCGGTATTATTGAACCGGGTTCACAGATTCAAAATAAGCCACCTGATTTCGAAATCAACCTTTTAAGAGGAAACCTGGTCGAAACCGTTCAGTTAGGCGATCTCTTTACCATTCAAAGCGGCGATCATTTTCTGACAGATTTACTGGCTAAAAAAGAAACCGAGTATCCCGATATCGATGCTGCTTTGTTGAGGCCTTTGCTTGAGCAGTCTTTGGTAAACAATGTACGCTATGATTTTCTTGCCAATCAAAAACAGAATCAGGCAATACTTTCCGGAATATCGTTGACCAGAGGAATGGTACAAAAGGGGCAGGGGATCATTTCGAAAGGTGAATTGATAAATGATGAAAAATATCAGATTTTGAGTTCGCTCAAGCATGATTACGAGTCACAACTGGGCGCTTATGGAAAACATTATTTGATCCGACTTGGTCAGTTTCTTTTGATCGGATCTGCGCTCACAGTCTTTGCATTGTTCCTCTATTCTTTTCGCAGAGATGTATTCCGCGACAGTAATAAGCTGGTTTTGCTATTGCTGTTGGTCATACTGATGGTGTCAACCATCAGCGTTGTAAGCAACTACAATAGTTTTTTCATTTATATAGTTCCCGTTTGTCTTGTTCCTGTAATAGTCAGGGTCTTCTTCGATACACGTATGGCATTGTTTGTCAATCTTATAACACTTATTATTGCCGGATTCCTGGTTCCCAATAGTTTTGAATTTATATATCTCCAGTTTATTGCAGGAATTGTTGCCATTGTAAGTATCGTAAAAGTGCATAAACGATCCCAGTTTTTCTTCACTTCGCTCATGATATTTATATCGAGCAGTGTAGTTTATACCGGAATTGTTTTGATCCAGGAGGGAAATTTCTCACACTTTAATATTGCTTATCCCGGGATGTTTGCAGCAGCAGCAGTGCTTACCCTGCTTGCCTATCCACTGATCTTTGTGTTCGAAAAACTTTTTGGTTTGGTAACAGATGTTACCCTTCTTGAGTTGAGTGATACCAACAGTACGTTGTTGCGTAAACTGGCTATTTATGCTCCGGGTACTTTTTATCACAGCATCATGGTGGCCAATATCGCGGAAGAACTGATCATCGAATTGGGTGGAAATCCTTTACTCGTCAGAACTGGAGCGCTTTATCACGATATAGGCAAAATAGAAAATGCACAGTATTTTATTGAAAATCAGACTTCCGGTCATAACCTGCACAACGAACTGACTTATGAAGAGAGTGCACAGGTGCTTATAAAGCATGTTATCAAGGGGATTGAGCTTGCCAAAAAAAATAAATTACCCGAGCAGATCATCGATTTTATCCGAACCCATCATGGCACGCGTATGACCGAATTCTTTTATGTCAAACAAATGCAAAGTGTCCCGGATGGCGAGGTCGATAAAAGTAAATTTACTTATCATGGACCCATTCCCTTTTCAAAAGAGACCGCTGTATTGATGATGGCAGATTCCGTTGAGGCTGCTTCACGAAGTCTAAAAGAAAAGGACGAAAATGCAATACGCGAGCTCGTAGATCGGGTCATCAACAAGCAGTTGGAGCAAAATCAGTTTGACAATTCCAATATCACGATGAAAGATATTACAGCTGTAAAGCGAATTCTAAAACGTAAACTGATGAGTATCTACCATGTCAGGGTTGAGTACCCCATACTCTAAAAGCTATGAAATTGTTTAAATTTCCCCGTAGGGGATAAATATCAATAGAAACTTTCAAATAATCTATCTTTTCCCCGTAGGGGATCAACCATAAATGTTAATGCCCTACGGGCAAAAGGAGTGGGAAAAATGTTATTCTATTGATATTTATGCCCTACGGACAAAAGAACAAACAAAATTTATAGAATATCTAATTGCTTTTTAAAAAATCCAAAGCTTCAGGGCCTTCATTGAAGATCAGGTCTATGATGCTTAGATTGGGTATAAAATTATATTTATTGCTAAAAGTCTGAGTGTATTCAATATATGCCGTGGGCTTTTCCGGATAAGGAAGATCATGTTTTGGATGAATCACCTGTCTGAAGTCAGGAATACCCTCGGGTTTAAAATCATATGCTGTCGTATAATTCAGTTCAAGATCTGTCTTTAAAAATTTGAATACGATTTTCAAAAGGGCCGTGTTAAACGCCATCAGGTGCTTAGGAGGATCATTGTATAGTTTTTCAAATGCATCACAATAATGCATGTAATAGGGTGAATGTGTATATGCCGACGAGATTGCCCGCCAATGTACCTGATTCCATCTGCTTGTGAAATCAATTTCTACATCCCGTGTGATGGTATGATTTCCATTGGGCTTTTTAATGGGTATGGTTAAATGCAACAAACCGTTAGCCGTTGCTATTACACAACGGTTACGGTATGTTTGCTTTGGATAAGTCTCAAACTGTTCAATCAATATATGCGGAAAGCGAATACATTGAATGATATATTCGATGGGTGGGAGATATGCTGTTGCCAGCAAAGCCGATCCTTGCATAAATTAAAATGTTTTAGACCAGAAGTATATCGTCGATAGCCTGTTTGAGCTGCGACTTTGGAAGAGCGCCCTGCACCATTTGAGGTTGACCTTCCATTGGAACGAACAACAATGAAGGAATACTTCTGATACCAAAAGCTCCGGCAAGTTCTTGCTCGGCTTCAGTATCAATTTTATAAATATTGATTTTTCCGTCGTATTCTTTATCGAGTTCTTCAAGAATGGGAGCTACCATTTTGCAGGGGCCACACCAGTCGGCATAAAAATCGATGAGACAGGGTGATGTTCCTTCAAATTTCCATTCCTGATTTTGTTCGTAATTAAAGACCTTTTCCAGAAAGGTCCGTTTTGTTAAATGTTCCATGTTGTTTTCGTTATAATATATTTTTAAGTTTCAGTGTAAGTATATTGATTTTGGAAACAGTTTAAGTTTCTTTTTTTCTTTTGCCCGTAGGGCATTAATATCAATAGAAAAAAAGTTCTCCCTTCTTTTTTGCCCGTAGGGCATTAACATTTAAGGTTAATCCCCTACGGGGAAAAGATCTATATTTCAGATCTTTCTATTGATATTTATGTCCTACGGACAAATTTAAACAGTTTCCTGGTAAATTTCGTTAATTCTTTTTAGGCGTGACAATTGCTTCAACAGCAGTGTAAAAATCTTCTTTTGGCCGTGATCCTGTCATCATTGTAGGCTTGCCTGTCATAGGGCAAAACAAGACTGCCGGGATGCTTTGAATTTCAAATTTCTGAGCCAGTTCCTGTTCATTATCGACATTAACCCTGTAAACATACACTTTCCCATTATATTTTCCGGCAATCTCTTCAAGATAAGGCGCAATCACTTTGCAAGGGCCACACCAATCAGCATAAAAATCGATCACACAAGGTTTGTCACCAGCATAAATCCAGTTCTGTGGGCTCTTTTCAAAATCGTATACACGTTTCAAAAAAGTTTGTTTATTGAGTTGAATCGGTTTTCCTGCTTCCGGTGCTGCATTCGTATCAGTTGCCGATGACGGCTGTTTACTGCTGGTGCTTCCGCATGAAAGCATTGCTAACAGTGAAAATAAAAGCGTCAGATTAATTATACGTTTCATCGTTTTTAAGTTGAGTAGTTAATTGATGTTGCAAAGATAAATTATTTTTTAATATTAGCGCATAAAGATCACTATTATTTTTTATCTTTGTCAATTCTTTTTAAACAAATCGAATCAAATATAGTTCATTATTCAAAGTTAACATTCACATGGATCTTGGTTGTTTGTTCAAAGGGTTGTCAGAAGAGGCTTTCAGGGAAAAGTTCGGAACTGAGGAACAGTGTCTTGAATTTCTTGCCGGGGAAAAATGGTCAACCGGATATCGCTGCAGAAAGTGTGAAAATGATAATTACTGCAAAGGCAGGGTGCCGCACTCCCGAAGATGTACGCGTTGTAAGCATGACGAGTCGGCAACATCACACACCATATTTCATCGTTGCAGGATCCCTTTGCCAACAGCTTTTGAAATAGCATTCCGGATCTGTTGTTCTCCAACCATCACCAGTACAGAGCTTTCCGAAACCATGGAGACACGCCAGATGACCTGCTGGAAATTCCGCAACAAGATCAAGGAGTGTCTGAAGCATAAAAAAGGCCTTGCAAAATAGAAACGTATCTTTCTATATTCTGGTATACAATTCAATAATATTCTATTTTTTCTTTTCAAAGATTTGGGTTAATTTAGCCTTTATTAATCCATCGTTTTAAACCGGATTAATATTATAAATCCTGATTATATGTCATTGTTAATCACGAATATAAAAGAGCTTGTGGGGATCGATCCCAAAAACCGTCACTGTCTGCGCGGGGCTGAAATGAAACAATTGAATACCCTCCGTAACGCCTGGGTATATATCCATGATGGTATCATTAAAGGTTTCGGTACTATGGATCAACCCGAAAGTCAAAATCCGGTTGAAAAAGATCTGGTCACAATCGATGCTACCGGAAAAATGGTTTTTCCTTCATTTTGTGATTCGCATACTCATCTGGTTTATGCAGGCAGCCGTGAAATCGAATACGTGGATAAAATCAAGGGGCTGACTTACGAAGAGATCGCCAAAAGGGGAGGAGGGATTCTGAATTCTTCCAAACTGCTTCACGCCACTTCTGAAGAAGAACTCTATGATTCGGCCTGGCAAAGGCTTGAGGAGATCAAATTCCTTGGTACAGGCGCTGTTGAGATCAAGAGTGGTTATGGTCTGACAGTTGAAGATGAGTTAAAAATGCTCATGGTCATCAAACGCCTAAGAGAAAATTCAGCATTGACAATAAGGGCAACTTTCCTGGGCGCTCATGCTTTTCCGGCTGAATACAAAGATCATCACGATGATTATGTGGAGTTGATTATCAATGAAATGATACCTCAGATTGCAGCTGCAGACCTTGCAGATTTCATCGATGTATTCTGTGACAGGGGCTTTTTTACAATTCAACAAACCGAACAGATCCTGATGGCGGGAATGAAACACGGTATGCGTGCTAAAATTCATGCCAACGAACTCGACTATACCGGTGGAATCCAGATAGGCGTAAAATACGAAGCCCTTTCTGTGGATCATCTTGAATTTACCGGAATCAAAGAAATCGCCAGTCTTTTAGGCTCTGATGTCATGCCCACGTTGCTACCCGGTGCCGCCTTCTTTTTGGGAATGCCTTATGCACCGGTGCGTCAAATGATAGACGCCGGCCTGGGTGTTGCCCTGGCCAGTGACTTTAATCCGGGATCATCTCCATCAGGAAACATGCAGTTTGTCATTTCGATGGGGTGTGTGAAATATAAGATGTTGCCCGAAGAGGCCATCAATGCAGCCACTATCAACAGTGCCTATGCCATGGGCGTCAGCGATGAACTGGGGAGTATTGCAATTGGCAAACGGGCCAATCTCTTTATCACCAAACCCATCCCTTCAATTGAATACATGCCTTATTATTATGGACACAACAAAGTAGAAACAGTCATTTTAAACGGAAAAATCCAATAACAACATATTTTCTCTCTATCTATTACCAATTTTAAACCACCATGAAACAACTCATAGAATGTGTCCCAAACTTTAGTGAGGGCAGGGACATGAACATTATCAAACAAATTACAGATCAAATCACCGGTGTTGAAGGTGTCAGATTGCTCGACGTCGATCCCGGGGCTGCCACTAACCGTACAGTTGTCACTTTCGTTGGAGAGCCCGGACCTGTTTCAGAAGCAGCATTCCGCGCCATCCATAAGGCATCAGAACTGATTGATATGTCGAAACATCATGGAGCCCATCCCAGATTTGGGGCTACCGATGTCTGCCCTTTTATCCCCATTTCGAATATCACTATGGATGAAACCGTTTCATATGCACGTAAACTTGGTGAAAGGGTTGGCAATGAGTTGGCCATTCCTGTCTATTGTTATGAAAATGCCGCCTTCGAAGAGAAGCGGAAAAATCTGGCATCATGCCGGGCAGGTGAATACGAAGGTCTCCCCAAGAAACTGGAGAATCCTGAATGGAAACCCGATTTTGGACCGGTTAAGTTCAATGCCTTTAGTGGCGCTATAGCCATCGGGGCACGCGACTTTCTGGTTGCCTACAACGTCAATCTCAACACAACATCAGTCCGAAGGGCCAATGCAGTTGCCTTCGATATCCGTGAAAAGGGAAGACCAGTCAGAGAAGGAAACCCGGTTACAGGCAAAATCGTAAAAGATGAAGAAGGAAATCCGGTTACAATTCCGGGAAGCCTGAAAGCTTGTAAGGCCATTGGCTGGTTCATCGAGGAATATGGCATTGCACAGGTTTCGATCAACCTTACCAATATCGGCATTACTCCGGTTCATGTGGCATTTGAAGAGGCAACCAAAAAAGCAGCAGAAAGAGGATTGCGCGTTACAGGTTCAGAACTGGTCGGCTTGGTTCCATTGCAGTCGTTGACCGATGCCGGTAAATATTTCCTGCGCAAACAAAGTCGTTCAGTCGGGGTCTCTGAAGAGGAAATTATTAAGATCGCCGTGAAATCTTTGGGGCTTGATGATCTGAAACCCTTCAATCCGGAAGAGAAGGTCATTGAATACCTGTTGCGCGACAAGAACGAAAAGAAGTTAATGAATCTGACCTGTAAAGGTTTTGCCAATGAGACAGCATCAGAATCTCCTGCACCGGGGGGTGGATCTATATCTGCATATATCGGTGCTTTAGGCGTTTCTCTCGGGACAATGGTCGCAAATCTCTCTTCAAATAAACCTGGTTGGGACGATCGTTGGGATGTATATTCTGCCATTGCAGAAAAAGGACAGGCACTGAAGGACCGTCTCTTGTGGCTAGTCGACGAAGACACCATTGCTTTTAACAAAATCATGGATACTTTTAGTTTTCCAAAGACAACCGAAGACGAAAAAACAATCAGGTCCAACGCCATCCAGGAGGCAACACGATATGCCATACAAATCCCACTGCAAGTGATGGAAGCATCTCTGAAATCAATGGAAATTATTAAAGATATGGCTTTAGCCGGTAATCCAAATTCTATAACAGATGCAGGTGTCGGGGCTTTGTGTGCACGGTCTGCCGTGATAGGTGCATTTCTGAACGTCAAGATCAATGCTGCCGGACTCAAGGATAAAGTCTTTGTTGTTCTTGTTTTGGAAAAGGGAACTGAAATGGAAAAACAAGCNAGGGCAATGGANGAAGAAATCCTGAAAATTGTTAATGAAAAGATCAAAATCTAGCNTTTCAACTGTATCTTTGTATTGATTTAAATCTTAAGAAAAANATTCCATAAAATCATGATACAATAATGATAAAATCAGGGGTTTATGGATACTTAAAGGATACTTAATGGATACTTGAAGGATACTTAATGGATACTCTTAGAGTATCCATTAAGTATCCTTCAAGTATTGCTGATTTGTTCTTCAAGTTTCAATGATATACAGGATATATCATAATTGTCTTATCGATTTCTTATACGTGTTGAATCAGATCATTTCACCCCTTCGGGGTTCATTTTCGCTATTGATTTAATGCTATAATCATTTCATGCCTTCGGCATTTTTCTGCAATCACAAAGAGATTTTTCTTCAATCGTTAAGGGATTCTTTTTCAATCCCGAAGGGATGGAATGATTATAGAAAAAAAGATGAAAGTAGCTGAACCCCGAAGGGGTGAAATGATTACATTTTTCAATGCAAGAACTATTTTAAACCAGTTCGGTGTAGTTTTTTAGAAAAGAAGTTAATTGATCGGTGATTGTTTGGACACCTCCAAATTGATTGGATTCGATATTCAGGGGGATGACGGGGTCGTGAAGCGAAAGACGTAACAGAAACCAGCCGTTTCCGGTTTGCTTGTCACACGAAACGCGGATTCCTTCATAATTATTTGGAACGATACTCCAACCTTCAACACCCTTGACATATTCTGTCAGGTCGGCGATGATCTTGTTTCCATATGCTTTGAAGTCGGCCACCTTGATCTTTAACCTGATTTCCTTGCTCTCCATCGGCATTTTGAGCTTCTCGGTAAGGGTCAGCAACGTTTCTCCATTCTGACGCAACAGGGCTGCTTTAACAAGCAATTTGGTGATCAGAAAAGCACCATCATCGAGAAAATAATTTTCTTTCAAGGCGGCATGACCACTGGTTTCGATGGCCAGCCAACACTCTTCACCCTTATTGTTAAGTCGAATTGCTTCGTTGATGACGTTTTTGTAACCCCGTTGGAAACGATGATGTTTTCCGCCAAGTTCCTTTTCAATAAATTCTGTCAAACCATCTGATGTGATTGAATCGGTCACAATTGTCGAGCCGGGATGTTCTTCAAGGATGATCGTTGCAATGAGAGCAATCAGGCGGTTTCGGTTGATGCCGGTTCCGGTATGGTCAACTGCAGCAGAGCGGTCAACATCGGTATCGAAAATTATTCCCAGATCTGCTTCGTTGTGCAATACAGCCTTTTCAATGGACTCCATGGCAGCGTCGTTTTCAGGATTGGGAATATGATTGGGGAACATGCCATCGGGCTCCAGAAACTGGCTGCCCTCCGTGTCTGCACCAAGTGGGGATAAAACTTTTTCAACAAAAAAACCTCCCGATCCATTTCCTGCATCAACTACAATATGAAAATCTTCTAATGGTGTTTCATAATGTGTTGGATGATTGACTTTGGCGCGGATTGTATTGGCAAGGAACGCTGAATAAGCAGAAATGAGATCAAACTGAGTTTCCTGACCCGATTTTGCTGCATGCGTTCTGACTCCCAGAGAAGCCAGTTCGAGAATCCGGCTGATGTCTTTCTTCTCCAACCCTCCTTCAGAAGTGAAAAATTTAATGCCATTGCGATTATAGGGCAAGTGGCTGGCCGTTAGCATTACGGCTCCGGTGTAATGGGTGTTTTCAAATATGGTCGACATGTACATTGCCGGGGTGGATGAAATGTCACAGCTTACAGCGTTGGCACCTGTTGAGAGAATCCCTTTGATAAATGCTCCCATCAGTTCGGGGCCCGATATTCTGGAATCCCTGCCAATTGCAATGGTCATTTTATCAGAGGTTATTTCTTTCTTTTCATTTAACCAGACGACAAATGCAACGGCTATCTTTTCAACTATTGAAGGCGTAAGGTTGACAGATTCTCCTGCAATTCCTTCAGTTGCAACTCCTCTGATATCAGAGCCGTTTTGTAATGCAGCCCATCCCGTATTTTCCATAATCGTATATTATTGCAATATTTGAAACTAAATCATTCGATAAGCAAAGTTAACCAAGCCAACAGCAGAATTCAAATAAAGTTTGCATTAATGTTGCAGGCTTAAACGATTCCTTCCCTGAGAATGTCGTGAATATGAACCACACCAAGGTATTCATGATCAGTAACGACCAAAAGTGAAGTGATTTTGTTGTCTTTCATGGTTGTATATGCATCGATAGCCAACACATCATCTTCAACTGTCTTGGGAGAAACTGACATGATGTCTTTTGCAATTATCGTCTCATAATTCAGCTTCTTTTGCAACATCCTTCTAAGGTCACCATCGGTAATGATGCCGGCAATCTGATTGTTGGAATCGAGTACTGCAGTGCAACCCAGTCGTTTGGATGAAATCTCCATAATGATCTTATCCAGTTTATCATCTAGATGTACAAAAGGCCGTTCATTGTTTTTAAAGAGGTCACTGACTCTCAGATAGAGTTGTTTTCCCAAAGCGCCGCCGGGGTGGGTAAGGGCAAAATCTTTTGAAGAAAATCCCCTGTATTCGAGCAGACTGACCATCATCGCATCTCCCATCACCAATTGAGCAGTTGTGCTGGCAGTGGGAGCAAGGTTGTTGGGACAGGCCTCGCGTTCAGCATAGGCATTGATGACATAATCGGCGCAGTTTGCAAGGAATGAATCCCGGGCAGAGACCATCGCGATTATTTTGGTGCCGAGTCCAAGGTTGCGGATGAGTGGAATCAATACTTTTATCTCGGAGCTGCTTCCACTTTTTGAGAGGCAAAGCACGATGTCTTTTTCCTGGATAGTGCCCAGATCACCATGGATGGCGTCAGCGGCATGCATGAAAATGGCAGGGGTTCCGGTCGAATTGAAAGAAGCAACGATCTTTTGTGCAATGATGGCACTTTTGCCAATGCCTGTGACGATAACTCTGCCTTCGCTGTTCCCGATTAACTGAATACATTCTGCAAAGGTATCATCGATGAAGTTCTGGAGTAAAGCTACAGTGTCGAGTTCTATTTTAATGGCAGTTAAGGCCGATTGCTTTATTTGTTCAAACGTTTTCATGTCGTGTTTTTATTGAAAGTCGGGCTGATTATTTAATCAATCCAAACAATAAGATCTCCAGAAGACTATCAAGGGTTTTGTCGAAACCTTTTTTCTTGATGGGGGAGAGCAAATGAAACTGGACACCCCGTAAGGCTCCAATAAATCCTGTGGCTGCAAATTCAGGCTCTGTGATTTTAAAATGACCTTTTTTGACACCATCAATCAGAATGTTTGTCAGTAGTTGAACCTCCATGAGGTCAAACTTTTGGCGGATGCTTTCACCATACGAAAAACGTGAAATTGACTGTTCACGGATGGCTGCATAGAGGTTTTTATAGCGGGACAAGAAATTTATCCTTGTCAGTACGTAGGCTTTTATTTTGCTTTGCGGATCTTTGGCAAGATTCACTTCGTCAATGATATTCTCGCGCAGATCGCCGAGTTCAGATTCGATGACTGCCTTGAAAATATCCTCTTTGCTTGAGAAATAATAGTAGAGTGTGCTTTTTCCCCTGCCCCCGGCAAGTGCAATATCGTTGATATTTGTCTTGTGGAATCCATATTTTGCAAAGATTTCCTTTGCAAGTCCAACGAGTTTATCCCTGATCTCATCTTTGGGTTTTGGCTTTCTTCCTCTTACTGACATCGGGTAAAGATTTGAATTATTTTGACAATACAAATATCCAATTAATTATCGAGAAAAGAAAAGCCCATCTTTTAAAAGACAGGCTTTTATATTTTTTTATTGTTATGATGAACTTTTAATGTTTAAAATTCGATAAAACCGATTCATTTATATGAATTAGTTTGATAAATTGCCCGTAGGGCATTAATATCAATAGAACATGTATTCAGTTTAAATCTTTTGCCCGTAGGGCATTAACCATTTAATGAAATTTGATAACATTATATTTTGGTTAATTCCCTACGGGAAAAATCATAAAACGTACTGTTTGCTATTGATATTTATCACCTACGGTGAATAAAACCGTCAAACTATTTTCCAGAACGAATTTTTAATTCAATCCATCAGCATTCTTCAATAAATAAGCTTCTGCTTCTACGCTCCAGAGTCCTTTGTATTTGTTGCAGATTGCATCCAGTTCAGCATAAACCGGATTGGTTTTGCCCTTTTCTGCAAAGTCTGTAATTGGGGTCAAAGGCATTTCGAGGTGATTGTAGATGAGCTTTTTCCCTCCCGGAATGTGTGGCAGGTGCAAAGTAGCTTCGATCACAGCATTGATACCGCCGATATGTGTGACCAATCCAGCAGGATCGAGGCCTTTAGCCATCATGCGTAAAGCCTCTTTCATGTCATCCGTGTTTCCACCACTGGTTCCTGCAATGTGGGTATATCCGTAATGGACATTGTAGAAATTGAGTTTGGCCTGGAGATTTGGATCTGAAGGACCGGCGAAGAAATTCAAACAGCCATCGAAGGCAAGCAGTCCATCGGCTTGTTCAATGACCGGAGCTACCGGAGCAAAAACGAATACATCATTAAAGCCTTCGCCACCCGTCATTGCTTTCATATCCTCAATTGGATTCGAAAGTTTAGCGGTGTTGATGTATCTCAGATCGATGCCTTTTGATGCAGCAAATGCAACGGTATAGAGGCCTGCAGCCCTATCGAGACGGGTCTGGTCAATATCGGTGACCACCAGCAATGATGGTTTCCGGTCTTCGCGGTTGACAGTATAATTGATGGCAGCGAGTCCCATTGGACCAACACCTGCAAGAATTGCCATTTTGCCATTCTCTACGATTTCCATCTGGTGGATATATGAACCGGGGGTTGTGTGATAATTGGCATGCATGGCGCCGATGACGCATGAAAGTGGTTCAGACAATGAAGCCGGATAAAATCCTTCGCCTTCAAATGGCAACAAACAACCCATTTCCATCACTTCGTTGGGGATGACCACATAGGTTGCATCGCCTCCGATGTAATGATAGGAGTAACCTGGGGCGCTGAGAACGCCAACGGGACCATCTTTGTAAACCAGAGCAGGTTGAATTGAAAATTTATCTCCGGATTTGAATTGATTTTTCCATTTGCTTCCGATTTCTACAAGTTCTCCTGCAAATTCGTGACCGATGATCACTGGATTTGTGGCTACATCGTTTGGAATCCTCTTGTGGTCTGTTCCCTGACTGGCAGCCTTATAGGATGACATGCACAAAGAGTCGCAAATCACCTTGGCCAGTATTTCGTTTTCTTTAATCTGTGGAAGTTCAAACTCTTCGAGACGAAGATCGTTCTTTCCATATAATCTGACTGCGCGTGTTTTCATTTTCTAATGTCTTAATTCAACATATTCTGACCACCTGTTACTGGAATGGCCTGGCCTGTTTCGTACTCCTGCTCAATCACATAGTAGATGGCTCTAACAACGTCGAGCACTCTGCAACCTCTGCCTGCAGGGACCTGAGCCTCATAAAATGCCTTTACATCATCCAGTTTCTTAGCTCCCGGGACTTTCCCGGCATTGAGATACTGAACAAATAAACCTTTTTCCGGATCGCTCCAGAGTGGTCCTTCAAAGAAGTTGCCCGGACAGATTGAGTTTACCTTGATCCTGTTTGGCATGAGTTCCATGGCAAAAGACTGGGTAAGACCAATGCCACCAAACTTTCCGCCTGCATAGGCAAAGTTGCGGTTGCTTCCTTTCAATCCGGACTTCGAATTGATCTGGATGATGTCCATGAAATAGGCTGCACGGTATTTTGATTGAATCTTCATGACTGCTGAGGCGTACTTAGCACAAAGAAAATAAGCTTTGTAGTTAACGTCGGTCATCAGTGAAAAGGTTTCTGGAGTCATTTCATCCAGTCCGCCTGCCCGAAGGATGCCGGCATTGCTGATGATGATATCCAAACCTCCAAATTGTTTGACAGTTGCTGCAACCATATTTTCAACAGATTCAGTATCTGCAACATTGGCTTTGACAAAAAAGGCACGGTTGGATTGATTGAAGGCATTCAGGTTGTTGACCATGTGGCTTCCAACATCTTCGTTCAGGTCGGCAATGACAACATTGGCGCCCTGGGCATAGAGCATTTCTGCAATTCCACCACCAAAGCCCTGTGCTCCACCTGTGACAATCACAACTTTATCTTGTACTCTGCCTGAAATGATGTTTGCCTTTTCGGATTTAGCGCCAAAAAGTGTTTCAATTTCAGCAGCGGTGTCGGCAACTGCAACTACACCAATACCTTTTAAAAGAATATAATCCGGATGATATGGTTTGGATGCATACCATGCGTTAAGTTTTGATTCAAGTTCTTTGATGATTGTGTCGGGATCGGTGGTGTCTTCAATGACCAATATCCCGGCAGTGTTGTTAACGAAAGGGAAGTTCAGTAAATCCTTTTCTTTTGTGATTTTCAGAAACTCTTCTCTTTCGTCGAAACGGATAGTCAATACCTTTTCGCGGGAAACAACCATACGGATGGCAGGAACTACACGATTTATTAATAATGTATTCATATTCAAGCGTTCATTTTTTATTAGGCAGTATTTAGAAAATGTAGGGGTCGCCCTTGTGGCCACCCTTGACAATAATAAAAAAATCTATTATTACCGATAAGGGTGGCCACAAGGGCGACCCCTACATTTTCTTCAAAACGTCTTACTTTAGTTATTACGATTTTATCAAAAATTCAATCACTGCTTTTCCAAGCTGAATGTAAGAATCACGATTTTTGACATCTGGTTTTCCGTTTTTATCAACATAACCGGCTCCTTTTTTGGCAACAAGATACTGATGTGCAGCAATCACACATGCACCGGCGTAGTTGATGTCCAATAGTGTCTGTGTTAGAGGGGTATTCTTGCGTGCAAACAATTCAATCGGTTCCATCGCCGGAGTGTTGTGTTCTGATCCAAAGGTTACCACGAAACCATTGTTATGGAAATAGGTGGCGTAATCTTCGAGGACTTCAACACTGTTGCGGGTTGTGATAAACTCGACTGAACAGATATTGCGTTTTCTCAGGATCTCGATCACTTCTTCTTTGGGTGCTTCAAACTGGGTAAAGTTACCATTGGCGTCGTCAGCAAGAAATGGATAGGTAGGAATTCCACCGGCATTCAGGATGATTTTACACACCATTTCCATGTCGAGAAATGCTTCGGGAGTCTCTGGAATAAAAGCAGCTCCACCGGCCTTCAGCAGGTTTCCTCTGATCTCATTTTCAACTGCTGCAGTATTCTTGAGATCTGATTTCAGATCTTTACCACTGAAAAGTTTCTTGTAAAATGTATGTTGATCTTCTTCTGTATGATATTTTCTGGAAATCTTCTCCCTTAATGCTTTGGCAAGATGGCGTTCTCTGACCATACCCTTGGTCATGGTACTTCTGATGACATCAAAATCGAGTTCAAATGTAGCGCGACAATTATCCAAAAGATGATTGAGGCGGTTACACATTTTCTGGGTCTGGATAATAGATTCTCTGCGAACAGATTTCAAGGCTGAAGCATAAGGCTCATCCTGTCGTTCAGGATAGGCAAGTCCTTTTCCACTCAGGTAGGTCCGTCCCGGATTATTGGGGTCATTGACTTTGATGCCGGCTGCCTGGTCTTCACTGTTCAGACTGATGTTTTCAATATTGAACAGGGGGAAAATCTTGCGAACAATACAACCATCGGCCCATTCAGTATACCCATAAGTGGTATAAAAATCATTTATGCCAACAACCTGTACATTCTCAGCCACAGCCATATCAAGCGCCTGGTTGATGTCGTTGAAAGCGCTGAACGAGTATGGGGTATGCAGGTGTGCATTGACCAGCCGTGTCTTTCCATCGCCATTTTTCTGATGCCATTTCAGCAATTCTTCTTTCGGGGGAAATATTTTCCAGAATTCCATAACTATTAATTTAGACGTTCAAATTATATTAGAAACAGTTTTAAAATTTGTGCTTATTCCTTTTTTTGCCCGTAGGGCATTAATATCAATAGAAAAAACATCCATCTTATTTCTTTTCCCCGTAGGGGATCAACAATGAATTGTTAATCCCCTACGGGGAAAAGATTTATTATTCAGACCTATCTATTGATATTAATCCCCTACGGGGAAATTTTAAATAGTTTCCAGGTCATGGATTTTGTTTAGATTCCCAACTTATTCCTGCGGATCTGTTCCAGATCTGAATAGTTCTGTCCTGAAACATGTCCTTTCAAAGGTACAATCTTTTCGTGAATAGCATCAATGAACCATTCAGGTTGTGGAAAGAAAGCTTCTTCGAGTTCATAAGCCGGCGTGATCCAGTTGCGTGAACCAACAACAACAGGAGGAGCATCGAGATAATCGAATGCAAGTTCTGTGATATTGCGTGCCAGATCATTCAGGAATGAACCCCTTGAATTGGCATCACCGGAAATCAGAATGCGTCCTGTCTTCTTGACGGATTCTATTACTTTCTCGTAATTGAAAGGAACCAAAGAACGGGCATCGATTACCTCAGCCGACATACCATATTTTTCTTCAAGAATTTTAGCAGCTTCCAAAGCACGATACAGTGTTGCACCGATCGTCAGAATGGTCACATCTTTTCCTTCTCTCTTCACATCGGGCTCGCCAAAAGGAATTTCGTAATACCCTTCAGGAACACCGCCTTTGTGGAATTGTTCACCTATTTCGTAAATTCGTTGGCTTTCAAAGAAGACAACAGGATCGGTACCCTGGAGGGCACTGTTCATTAATCCCTTTGCATCATAAGGAGTTACAGGGAAACAAACTTTCAAACCGGGAATATGGGCAACCAATGATGTCCAGTCCTGTGAATGCTGAGCGCCATATTTTGAACCTACTGAAACCCTGAGTACAACCGGCATTTTGAGTACATTACCACTCATTGCCTGCCATTTAGGTAACTGGTTGAAAACCTCGTCACCGCATCTGCCAAGGAAGTCGCAATACATGATTTCAGGAATCACGCGGCCACCACACATTGCATAGCCGATAGCTGTTCCAACAATGGATGCTTCAGATATAGGAGAATTGAAGAAACGGTGATAAGGCAGGGCCTCGGTCAGACCGCGATATACAGCAAATGCGCCACCCCAGTCGCGATTGTCTTCACCATAAGCTATCAATGTTGGATCTTTGTAGAAACGATCTATCACCGCTTCGAAAATACCATCACGGAGTTGGAACTGTTTCATTTTTGAGAAAGGTTTTCCGTCAGCATCAAATGCCGAACGTTCTTTCTTAGAGATCTGGATAACTCTTGGGTTTTCAGCCATTGGATGATTCACTTCGGGAGTGCGATCTTCCATTTTATCCACAGACTCGTTTGAGAAAATCATTTCACCAATCTGCTCAGGTCTTGTGTGGATGTCCATACGTGGAGAAATCTTCACATCGATGGAGAGGGTGAACATGCTTCTGATGATGTTTTTGACATCACTCCAGATTCCATCAAGGTCAGCTTGTTTGCAAACTTTTGCATCAATCAGACTCATTCCGAAAGCTTCAATGCTATCCTGTTTCTGCCATGCATCAATCTCTTCCTTTGAACGATAAGATGATGAATCGGAAGGTGAATGTCCGCTGACACGATAAGTCAAAACCTCCAGCAATACAGGACCTTGTTTATCTTCAATGATCTTACGTTTTCTTTTATATGCATCAATAACAGCCAAAGGATTGTAACCGTCAACTTTTTCAGCATGCATCTGGGCAGGATTTACGCCTGCGCCGATACGTGCGGGTGAACCATAACCCATTGTCTCGCCACAAGTCTGACCACCCATACCATAAAGGTTGTTCATGATGTTGAAAATCACCGGCAGGCCGCCTTTCATTGCACCTTCCCAGAGTTGTTCAAATTGATCCATTGCTGCAAAGGTCAGACCTTCCCAAACAGGACCGCAAGCCATAGAGGCATCACCGATATTGGCAACTACCATTCCGGGTTTGCTGTTGACTTTTTTGTATAATGCAGCTCCGACAGCGATATCGCCACTACCACCTACGATGGCATTATTTGGATATACACCAAATGGAGTGAAGAATGCGTGCATACTTCCACCCAATCCTTTATTGAAGCCTGTCTCGCGAGCAAAGATCTCAGCCAGTGTTCCATAAAGCAGGAATCTGCGACCAAGTTCTTTGACTGAACCATTAAAATCTTTGCTGACAATTTTTAATATCGTTCCATCAAAAAAGTTCTCCATGATGTGCATCAATTGTGCATCATCCAGTTTACTGATGGCACTCAATCCCTTGGCAAGGATCTCACCATGGCTACGGTGTGAGCCAAAAATAAAATCTTCAACAGTGAGGGTATAAGCCATACCGACTGCAGCGGCTTCCTGTCCGATGGAAAGGTGAGCAGGTCCCGGATGATCGTATTTGATTCCACTGTATTCGCCGGTCGTCTTGATCAGGTTCAACATGGTTTCGAATTCACGGATCACCACCATATCGTGATAAATGCGTAAAAAATCTTCAGTAGAAAAGTTTTTCTTTTCCTGAGCAATGCTCTTTTTGTATTGGTTTACCGGGATTGGTTTAAAAGTGAGTTCACCGGATTGTCTGGCCTTAATAGGGTCAAGAAATTGAGATTTAGGCATATGATTTTACGATTGAAACAGCGTTAATATGATAAATAAGTTGAGTTAAAAAGCAAAAATTGATTCTTTGAATATTTCGGATACCGATGGATGTGGAAATACCACCTCTTCGAGTTCTTTCAGTGTCATTTCCATTTCGATTGCCATGGCAGCGCCGTATATCATTTCACTTGAAGGATTTCCCAACATATGAACGCCCAGAACTTCACCATATTTAGCGCCAACCAATACTTTGCACAAACCGCTTCCGCCTTCATTCTCGGCAAGGAAGCGTCCTGCAAAAGCCATGGGAAGCGAAACCATGCGGTAGTCGATCTTCTTTTCTTTTGCAGTGTCTTCTGACAGACCAACTCCGGAAAATTCAGGATTGGTATAGACTACACCGGGGATTGCGTTGTAGCGCATCCTGTCTTCGCGACCAGTCAGGTTATTCACCACGACTTCGCCTTCGCGACTTGCGGTGTGGGCCAACAGAGAGAAACCTGTGACATCACCTGCTGCATAGACATTGGGAATGTTGGTACGCATCCTGTCGTCGGTCTTGATGCCACCTCTGAAAAGTTCAACACCAATATTTTCGAGTCCGAAACCTTTTGTAACAGGCTTACGGCCTACACTGACCAGGATCTTTTCTCCTGTAACCGATTCGGTTTTTCCATCCTTTATAAAGATCACCTCGTTGCCCTTTACTTCTGTCACTTTTGATGCAAGATTAAAGGTGATGCCTTTCTTTGCATACATTTCACGCAACATCTTACTCATCTCGCAATCCATACCTGTAAGGATTTCATCCATCATCTCAACGATGGTGACTTTCGTTCCAAGGCTGTTGAAGAAACTGGCAAACTCCATCCCGATCACACCACCACCAATCACAACCAGTGATTCAGGTTTTGTTTTCAGATCAAGAATTTCCCTGTTAGTGACAATTACTTCACCGGGAGTTCCCAAACCGGGGATAGGAGGGATGAATGCTTCTGAGCCTGTGCAGATCAAAAGGTTTGTTGCAAGGATTTCATCTTCGCCTGCCGTAATCGAAATGCCTGAAGTTGAACGACCTTTGATGACAGCTTTGGTTTTTATCACTGTGACATGGTGCTCTTTCATTTTCATGCCAACACCACCGACCAGTTTCTTTACCACTTTCTGTTTGCGGGCCATCATCTTGCCAAAATCGAATGTCACCTCTTTGGCTTCGATACCATATTTGGCACCTCCTACAGCATTGTCATACAGTTTTGCACTGTAAAGCAAAGTCTTGGTTGGGATGCAACCTTCGTTAAGGCAAACCCCACCCAACTCGCTCTTCTCGAACAAAACCACGTTGAGACCTTTGTGACCGGCCCTTTCGGCAGCTACATATCCCGCTGGCCCGCCACCTATTATTGCTAAATCAAATGTTTTAGTCATGAATTATCTCCTCGTTGTTACAGTGCGAATTCAAGGTTTTCAATTTCAACGGCAATCTGTTTCAGGAAACGGGTTGCTTCACCGCCATCCAATGCCTGATGATTGTATGTAAGACTTAAGCCGATAAAAGGAACGAAAGCATAAACGCCATCACCCAGATCTTTTGGTCTTGGAACGATTGTATTGACACCCAGAATGGCTGCCTGAGGAAGATTGATAACAGGAGTAAACATTTCAACACCATAATTACCAAGGTTTGAAACGGTAAACGATGCTGCTTCTGAGTTAAGAAGATCAGGATTGATGTTTCCGTTTCTGCACTGTGCTGCGACTTCTTTCAGCTGATTGGATAATCCCTGAATGGTAAGGTCATCTGCATTGCGCAATACCGGAACCATTAAGCCGCGATCTGTATCGACAGCCACACCAAGATGCACCTTGCTGAAATACTTCATGTTGTCGCCCAGATAATGTGAGTTGGCCTGTGGAAATTTCTTTAATGCTTTGATAACAGCATAACAAACCATATCGTTAATCGTGATATTGGTGGGGTAGCCGGCATCTGTAGCCTTTTTCACCTTTTTGCGCAACTCCATCATTCTTCTTGCATCAGCTCCCAAATGGTGGGTGAGCTGAGCTGAATTCTGAAGTGAAGCATGCATTGCCTTTGCAATGAGCTTGCGCATATTGGAGAGTTTCTTGATTTCGAAATCCGTTCCATAAACAGGATTTTGAATAGTAAGGTCTTTTGAAGTAACGGCTCCGGCAAGTCCTGTTCCGGTTGTTGCTGGTGGAAGGTTTTCCTGTGTTGCAACCATTTTTGCCAAAGGCGTTGTCCTGGGGGCACTTTCTAATGCTGTGCGCACATCCTTTTCTATGATTCTGCCTCTGGGGCCTGATCCCTGAATACCTTCCAGAGAAATCCCTTCTTTTGCAGCAATACTCTTAGCGCGGGGAGATACAAATGCTCCTCCTGCTGAAATTACTGTATTCTGTAAGTTTGTTTCAGTCTTAACGACTGGATTTTCTGTTTCTACAACAGGTGAAGGTGCAGGAGTTGTTTCTTTAATTGAAACAGTTCCACCGGTGAGTAAAGCATCTATCGCTTCGCCCTCGGCACCGATAACACATACATTGGTTAAGACAGGAACATCATCACCTTCCTGAAAAAAAAGATCCAATAAAATACCATCAACAGGAACTTCTTCTTCGAAAGAGGCTTTATCGGTTTCGTAAGAGAATAAGATTTCACCCTTAGTTACCTTGTCACCCTTTTTCTTATTCCATTCCGTAATGATGCAACTTTCAACAGATTGGCCTTGCTTAGGCATAATAACGACTGTAGCCATATAAAAATATTTTTTGCAAAGTTATTTTTTTCAACTTGTGTTTACAAGTAAAATTAAAATATATTTTGAAATTAATTAATAATAATTATAAAATACTGAAATACAGTGATAAAATAGATTAATTATTTTTTCATCATGTAAACACATATTATGTTTTAATTAAAAATTTATTACTTTTGTCGTTGCTAAGAAACTGTTTGAATTTTGAAACTGATTGAATTTTGAAACTGATTGAATTTTGAAACTGTTTGAATTTTGAAACTGATTGAATTTTATTCTTTCTTTTGCCCGTAGGGCATAAATATCAATAGAAATGAGATTACCTCTTTCTTTTTGCCCGTAGGGCATTAACTTTAAAAACAGTTTCGCAGGAAATCATTAAATCAACATTATGCCAATTGAACCAACAATTCCACAACACCGCAAAGTTTATGAGATTCTACGGAAGCACATAACCGATAACGTGTTTGCAGAAGGAGACCTTCTCCCTTCAGAGAATGAATTGTGTACCGTGCATAAAGTCACCCGTCCGACCATTCGCAAGGCGTTAGATAAACTGGCTAATGAAGGATATATCGTTAGGCACCAGGGAAAAGGGAGCATTGTTAAAGGTGTGCCAAAAGGAGTGGGGATCCTTTCATTGTCTGGGACCACATCTGCAGTGGGTAAGGATAATTTACTTACCCGTATCATCGTGAAACCCGAAATCAGAAACTGGAACGAGGCTTTCACCTTTCCATTGACCCAACACGAAATAGAATCGGGCTGTATTTATATGGAGCGACTCAGGCTTGTAAACAACAAACCGGTCTTTTTTGACATCACTATGATCCCAAACATCAACCTGCCGCGGTTTACATCCCGAAACTTTGAGAACAAATCCCTCTTTGATGTATTGCGCAGACAATATCAGATAGAGGTAAAAGGTGGCGAGCAAAAGCTTCTTGCCATTACCGCCGATGAACATCTTCAACAATACTTTGACGTTAAACCCGGACATCCTGTCCTCCAGTTAAAACGCAAGATTGAATCCAGCCGCACAGGATTGTTTATTTATAGTGAGGTATTCTGTAATACTGATGATTACGTGTTATATGGGACGTTTTAAGAACTTGCAATGCAATGAATTTGGTGGCGATATATTGACTATAATATTCATTTTGGCTTTGAATACTTTTCGTTATACAGTTTTATGTTGCATTTTAATTTTTCTTTTATTTTGGTGAGTGTATCAATCGAGTTTTTCATTTCTTTTCTTATATCTATAAGTTCATTTGAGAAAATTAAAGAATTATCTTTAATATGAGTAAATCTAATAATTGCTTTACTTGATAAATCATTTAGCTCTCCAAAAAAATCGGTTTTTTCAAAAGAACTTCTTAGATCTCTACCAAATTGGATTAAAAAGTCACATTCATAATTTCCTATCTTTGACTTATCATCAATTAATTTCATATAGGCTTTATGATTGCTTACAAGAAAATTATAGGAAGGAGTATTTTTAAGATTATTCTTATCTAATTCTTTTATACTCGAATAGATACAATTTGATAATTGTTCGATAGTCTCTTTGATATACATCTGGTCTCTGTGTGTGTAATTTACATGTTTATCTGTAGATTCTATGGCTTGCTTTAGACGAAGATATAAGAAATCAATACAACCATAAATGTTTTTATAATCCTTTATTTTATCTTCATTTTCTGGAGTGATTAAGTGATAGGCATGGAATACTTCCTCAGTATCCATGTTTTGTAGTCGTTGTAAATCGTTACTTGCAATTATTTTAAGGAAATGCTGTTCGGTTGGATCCTCGCTTATATCTTTTGCCAATTCTTCAAAACTTTCCAATTGATCTTCTTCTATTTTTAAAGAATTTTCAACTAATTGAATTAGGTAAAGTAATCTTTCTTTATATCTATCTGTTTTAAGTTTTATTTCATATTTAATCTGTTTTCTTCCTGTCAATTTTGTTAGGTAAAATGCACCAATGAAACCTAAAAGAGTTCCAGTAAAAGTCATTAAAAGACTAATCCAAAATGAACCTGATCCATCGATTAAGGTATCTATTCTATAAAATTTAAACATTTTATTTTTTTAATTTATTACAATAAGTGAAGAAATAGGGGAAAATAAATAGTCCTGACTCCATATTTCCTTATATTTCATCCTCAATAGTTCTCCAGAATTGCCTTATTTTAATTGTTTTAGGTTCATCAATATTTATTAATCCAAAACCCGATTTCAGCTTATTTATTTCGGTGTTCAATCTGACTTCACTTCGAGGTGTCCCGACAAATGCTTTAATCAGTTTAGGATCTTTATTCTGCACGTTCAAACAAATAGGTAATTTTACTTGAGAAGCAAAATCAAATTCTTTTGTTTTATAATCCTCTACTCCTTGTGTTAACATAACAACAATTACACCTTTTGAGCGCAACATTCTAAGTAAATCTTCTAATGCTTTCCTTGCATTTTTGTTCTTCAAATATACATGAGCTTCATCAATAACGATTACGTATCTTAGAGGCATTATATTTTCAATTGCAACGACATCATTTAAAGAACTAAAAAAGAAATTAAAATACCTCAAAAGAAGGAAGACGCATAATTGCCGTAAAGTCTCCGATAATGTTGATGGCAAATTTAAATAAATGCTTTTACCGATAATATTCTCAGTAACATCTTTTATAAATAAACCGCTTGCTAATAATAGTATATATTCACCTGAAAAATTGTATAATAACTTTAGTCGATGTTCATGATTTAAAAGTATATAATATTTTGATTCTAAATTAATAATGAAAAATATTTTGATTTATTTTTTCCTTTATATCAAATCCTAATAATATTTTTAGAAAACAAGGCATTAAAAACGTTTTAATACGCAAACACTTGCGATTTAACATAAAAATCATTATATCTTTGTATAGGATTTACATAATGTGAAATTGTTAATGGGTTAAATTCTCATGACCAGCGAGAAGATCGAACAGATTGTATTAAATGGTGAAACACTCACTGTCGAATTCAAAGCATGCCGGAATGAATTGAGTGATGGCGTATTTGAAACGGTTTGTGCTTTCCTAAACCGATATGGTGGCCATATTTTGTTGGGAGTTACTGATAAAGGTGAGATTACAGGAGTTAATGAGGCCAGCCTTGATAGTATGCTGAAGAATTTTGCCAGCATTATTAATAATCCTCAGCAGCTGAATCCTACTTCTTATTTTTCTCCTGAAATTATTGATATAGATGGAAGAAAAGTAGTCAGTATTTATATCCCTGAGGGTTCGCAGGTTCATTACTATAAACATCGGATCTATGATCGTATTGGAGATGCTGACAATGATATAACGCTGAATCATGCGCTGATCGACAACCTCTATTTAAGGAAACGAAAAGATTTTACAGAGAATGAGGTATGTCCTTTTTTGACTTTGGAGGATCTGGATAACGCTACTTTTGAAAAAGCCAGGCATTTAGCCTCTGTTTCCAATCCAACTCATCCTTGGCTCAAAATGGGTAATGAAGATATTCTTCGCTCGATAGGGTTTTGGCGTAAGGACAACTTAACAGGAAAAGAGGGTTACATTTTAGCATGTGCGTTGCTTTTCGGAACGGAAGTCACTGTTTTGACCCACTGCCCGGCTTATAGAACGGATGCTATTTACAGAAACATGAGTTATGATCGCTATTTGAATCCGAAAAGTAGTGATCCTGACATACGATATGATGACCGTGATGATATTCGTGTTAATTTAATAGAGGCTTATTTAAGACTCATGAGTTTTGTTCAAAAACATCTGCCGGATAGATTTATGTTGGAGGAAGCAGGTATTCAGCGTATTGATATTAGAGTCAGAATTTTCAGAGAGATAGTGGCTAATTTATTGGCACATAGAGAATACGCAAGTAGTTATCCGGCCAAACTGTTGATTTTTTCTGATTTAGTTATGACCGAAAATTGGAGCAGACCCTTACAAATAGGAAATGTAACACTCGATAATTTAGAAACCCATCCTAAAAATCCTATTATCGCCAGAATCTTCAAAGAACTTGGCTGGGTCGAGGAGTTGGGTTCCGGAAGAAAGAATATTCAAAAGTACGCACCTCTTTACTATCCTGACTACAAAGTAGAAATTCAGAATCAGGAAAAGTTTGTATTCTCTATTTCTTATAGCAAATCAGTTCCTGACTTAGCACCTGACTTAGCACCTAACTTAACACCTGACTTAACACCTACTGTTGAATTTGAATTAATACTTCTGACTTATTGTATTGTGCCACAAAATAGAAAAGCAATATTGAAACAATTAAATCTTGGGAATATTCAAAAAAATGCAGATCGATATATTCGGCCCCTTATTGAAAAAGGTTATCTGGAAATGACGATTCCAGAGAAACCCCAAAGCCGGTTCCAAAAATATTTAACCACAAAGTTGGGAAGACAAAGTATTAACTATAAATTGTGAGTTGCGGTTTTTGAATAATATTATGAAATAATGGAATCAACCTTTTATGGATAATAGTGTGAATAATATTGTCAGGAATCATTATTATTTGAGTCTATGTGTAAAGTGATTAAAGCTAAAATGGCACCAAGTTGGGACTAAGTCGGCACTAAGTTGGCACCAAGTTGAAAAGCTCTTGATTGCATTAGAATTTCCACATGCAATTAAAGAATTAATGGAATTATTAGATTGGAAGAACCGTACCAAGTTTCGGGGAAAATATATCAACCCATTAATCGATATTGGTGTTATAAGCATGACGATTCCTGATAAACCTAACAGCCCGAACCAACAATATTATCTATCACAAAAAGGAAGTGTTTTATTGTCAGCTTTAAGGAATCGTGATTCTCAACTTAAAATTCAATATTGATTTGAGGTAACCTCATTTTTTCACATGACTCCATTTATCGCTGCTTTTTACCTGTTGTCCCATTGCGTATTCTGCCAGCTATCAATGATTCCTTCATTTTTACAATTTGTGCAGACCCAGTGGATTTTATCAGTTGCCTTTAAATAATCACTATGTATTTTTCCCTCACACTTTTTTCTAAAGCACCTGATATCTGTAATAACAATATCCTGAGAAATTTCATTGGTCGTTTGATCTACAACTAATGCAAGGAAACTGGCTAATTCTCTAGCTTCTTTTGTCATTCCTTTTGGAATATTCCCTTCCTCATTGAGGAAATGTGTTAAAGTGGTGATGTACATTTGTTGAGATTTTTGGAGTTTCAAATTCCTGCTTTTTCTTTTTTATTGTATTTTTTGAAGCCTTCTTCTAATAGCCTCATTTCTTTGTCATCATCCTCGTGTATCTGTTTTATACTGAATTTCTCATACTCTGATTCTGCTAATTCTTTTGCTATTTCAGCAGAAATAGTGCCTGCATGTTCTAATATTTCTCTATCGTTAAGTGTTAAAAAATCATTGAGTTTTTTCATCCAATATATCATATACATGGGTGTATACTGCAATTTAAAAGTGTACCAATCTGCAGCTAAAAAGTGTACCATGTAAAATCAATAACTGAACTTTGTTTTCAAAGAAAACAGAGTTGCAAAAT
>JGI24140J50213_10000121_pt1 | contig 33823 bp, 27 predicted proteins | sample BarGraIncu00222A_FD_50213 | JGI IMG/M metagenome (IMG submission 50213)
GCCTCCCAGAGACGTTCAGGGGTCGTGCGAATGTAGATCTCGAAGACCTTCTCCATGGGAATCTCCACTCTGTTCGGCAGGGCGCCTCAGGGTCTGAACATGGGTAGACAGGCAGAATCTGCATGCCTCGACGATAGGTGATCAACTCCGGCACAGGAGTCATCAGCTCAGATCGCGCAGCGCAGTTCGCAGCCGGTAGCCGGTGGATCGTTCGGCTGGATGCAGGGCCATGCTCGTGCTTATGGACACGACATGGGACATCGAGGGCATTCGTTCGCAGTACCCGGCGCTCAAGGACGGCACGGTTTATCTGGACGGTGCCGGCGGAACTCAGGTGCCCGAGTGTGTGATCGAGGCGATCTGTGATGCTTATCGCAGTGGGCTGAGCAATGTGCACGGTCCCTTCGCGTCCAGCCGCCGCTCCATGCTGCTGATTGACGAGGCTCGCGACGCCGTTGCGGACCTCACCGGCGGGCCGGCCGGCGGGGTCGTCCTCGGACCCAATATGACCTCGCTGACCTATCGGATGGCAGGTGCCCTGGCCACGACCTGGTTGCCCGGTGACGAGATCGTGCTCTCAGAGCTCGACCATGACTCCAATGTCCGGCCATGGGCGCAGGCCGCGGCCTCCGCAGGCGTGCAGGTGCGCTGGGCACGGGTAGATCCGCTGACCACCGATCTGCCCGCGGGTCAGTATGGCGAGCTCGTGACCACGCGTACCAGGCTCGTGGCCGTGGCCGCCGCGTCGAACCTGATCGGGACCATGACCGACGTCGCGGCGATCAGCGCGGCTGCGCACGCAGTAGGGGCTTTGGTCTATGTCGACGCGGTCGCCGCTGCGCCACACTTCCGTCTGGACATGGGGTCGCTGGGAGCTGACTTCATCGCTGTCTCGGCGTACAAGTGGTGCGGTCCGCATGCCGGAGCCGTCGTGGCCTCCGTGGGCCTGCTGGAGACCCTTCACCCGGACAAGCTCGATCCGTCGCCGGATGAGGTTCCCGAACGGTTCGAGCTCGGCACCGCGGGTCTGGCCAACATGGCAGGTATCACGGCGGCCGTGAACCACCTCGCAGGTCTGGTCGCCGGAGCCGGGGATCGACCCCAGCGCCTCGATCGTTCCTTTGCGGCATTGAGGGCCAGGGAGAACACCACGGTGCGGGGCGCAATCAGTCGGCTGTCCGCCATACCGGGTGTGCGGATGGTCGGAGCACCGACCCTACGTACGGGGACCATCTGCTTCACCGTCGACTCACTGACGTCGGCTGAGGTAGCGGGAAGGCTGGGGGAGCGGGACATCTGCGTTTGGAGTGGCCATGCCTATGCGTGGGAGCTCACTCGGGCCCTGGGGATCCGTGAGAGCGGTGGGGCTGTTCGGGTCAGCCTCTCGCCATACACCGCAGCCTCGGATCTGGAGGCGCTGGTCACGGCGATGACCTCGATCGTGTCCGAGCCAGTGGCGACTGAGCGGTGACGGCGATCCGTTCAGTCAGGGGTTCGAACCGCCCGTGGTGTCTGCGGTGTCATCTTCAGCCGCGGTCAGCGTGCTTGGCCGTTCCGGGTCATCTCCGAATCCGAGGTCACGCCCGAGGCCCGCCGGCCTCGCGCAAGGGAGCCCGCTGTCGATCATCGCGCGGTCCAGGTGCTTGAGGACCTCGAGGGCCACCGTGCCGGTTGGGCCGGGCCCACACTCGGATGGAGGTCCAGGAGAGGTCCACGGGTGTGCGGGAAAGTACAACGTGCCCGACGCGCGCCTGAGCTCCAGGAGGTCGGATTCGAGGTCGGAACCGGCGGACACCGGGAAGCCTTAGGCCCCCACGCATGAGGTAGACAACCACTGGCTACCCAGAATCGCGAGGCTCTTGTCGGTCNCGGTCCGCCCGGGCGCCCGGTCCTGGTCGATGCCGGCACCCCGGCAACCCCTCCAGGTGACACCCTCTCCCCGTCGTCATGGCCATCAGTAAAGTCCATCCAGTGGATCACTAAATCCACTGCGCGGATGATCACCGCGGCAGAGCCTTGGAACGAAGGGCGTTACGGCCATGATGCACAGGTGGGGCCGCTTTGTGGCCGGACGGGCATGGACCGTACTGGTTGCTGGGCTGGTTCTTGTCGCGGCAGCCGCGATCTATGGCCTGGGGGTCTTCGGCAGCCTCAGCAGCGGTGGCTACGACGACCCAGCCAGCGAGTCTGCCCGGTCCCTGGTCAAGGAGCACGCAACGTTCATCAGCCACGACGCCGACATCGTGGTCATCTACTCCAGCGCGTCGATGAAGGTCGGTGACCCTGCCTTCCGGGCGTCCGTCGCAAACGTCATCAGCGGGCTACCCAAAGGATCGATCCAGCGCATCACCAGTTGGTACCAAACCCCTGCGCCCACCTTGATCAGTAAGGACCAGCACGCCACCCGAGTCATCTTTGCCCTGAGCGGTACCTCGCAGGCTCAGAAAGCGGCCCTCTTTGACCAGGTCAACCCTCACCTTGATGCCAAAGGGCTCTCCACCACGGTTGGGGGAGCGTGGGCGGTCTTTCGCGACGTGAATACGTCTGTCTCCAGGGATATCGCCAAGGCAGAAGAGATCTCCATGCCGATCGTGATCATCTTGTGCCTGGTGTTCTTCGGGAGCGTCACGGCGGCCTTGATGCCGGCCTTTGTCGGTGGCGTGGCTATCTTCGGTGCCTTTGCCTTCGTGCGCGTCATCACCCTGGTCACCGACGTCTCTGTCTTCTCTATCAACATCATCACCCTGATCGGCATGGGCCTGGCAATCGACTACGCGCTCTTCGTGGTCAGCAGGTTTCGCGAGGAGCTCGTCAAACAGGCCGGATCCGATCGTGAGCACGTCAACGCTGCCGTCACGGCAACCATGGCTACAGCCGGCCGGACCGTGTTGTTCTCGGGCTTGATCGTGGCCGCTTCGCTGGCCTCATTGCTGATCTTCCAGCAGAGTTTCCTGCGCTCAATGGGTTACGGCGGGGTCGCCGCGGTCCTGGCGGCGATGCTGGCGGCCCTGACCCTGCTGCCGGCCTTGCTCACCGTGCTGGGACCGCGTATCGAAGCCGGACGCATGCCGTGGCGCCGAGGTGCGAGCGCGCAATCTGGTGTCGATGTGGAGTCTGGCGCGTGGGCCCGGCTGGCGCACAGCGTGATGCGGCGACCCGTGGCGTACCTTCTGGTGATCACCGTGGGTTTACTGGCCCTTGGCGCGCCGTTCCTGACGGCCAGGTGGGGAAGCACCGATGAGAGGGTCCTGCCCGTCAGCGCACCGAGCCGGGTCGCCGCGGACATGGGTGCGCGGTTGTTCGGTGGCGGGACCTCCAGTGCCAACATCGTGGTCACCGGGACCGGCGGCCCTCAGCTCGCCTCATACGTCGCGCGACTTGGCGCGGTTCACGGGGTGAACTCGGTTCAGCTGCTCGACCACGCCGCCGCCCGCTCCAGCGGCGCCGCGATGACCGACCTGGTCCAGGTCAGCTGGCTGGGGGAAAGTCAAAGCGAGCAGTCCCAACAGCTGGTCCGGGACCTGCGCGCCGTCCATCCCGGCGCCGGGGCAACTGCCCTGGTTGGTGGCTTCTCGGCGAGCGCCGTGGACCTGGTTGACTCCATCGGTGCGCGCCTGCCGTGGATGGGCCTGTTCGTGGTTGCAGTCATGTTGGTCCTGCTGTTCATTGCCTTCGGTTCGGTGGTCCTTCCCCTTAAGGCAGTTGTCATGAGCGCCCTGTCCCTGACAGCTTCGTTCGGGGTAGTCACCCTGATCTTCCAGGACGGCTATCTGTCAGGGTTTCTTGGCTTCACGTCGACGGGCTACCTGGACGCTACGCAGCCGATCCTCATGCTCGCCATTATCTTCGGGCTGTCCATGGACTACGAGGTGTTCCTGATATCCCGGATACGGGAGGAGTGGGACCGCAGCGGGAACAACACGAGATCCGTGGCCAATGGTCTGCAGCGCAGTGGCCGGATCATCACCAGCGCAGCGCTCCTGCTCGCCGTGGTCATCGGTGGCTTCGCAACCTCTGGCATCGTGATCATGAAGATGATCGGGATCGGCATGCTGGTGGCTGTCCTGATCGATGCCACGGTCGTGCGCGCGCTTCTTGTTCCGGCCACAATGCGGTTGCTGGGCACGGTGAACTGGTGGGCTCCCGATCCGATGCGACGCTGGTGGGAATCTCACAGAGTCGTCGAGGCGCGCGACGTCCAGCCCAGCTAGCTCTCGTTCCAGCTGTTCTGAACCAGTCGTGCTGCCTCCTGGGAGTTGAGGCCGAGCCGTCGGACCGTATGAACGTAGTCAGTAGCAGCTGCTCGTGCGAGGTCAGCGGCACCCGAAAGTGCGGCGGGCTGGTCCAGGACATCGCTACGGACGAACGTGCCGCCGCGGCCGTGGGTAGCCACCACAGCATCGGCCTCGAGCTCGCGGTAGGCCCGAGCCACGGTGTTCGCTGCCAGCCCGAGATCGCTGGCGAGCTGTCGAACCGTCGGGAGCTTGGTGCCAGGGCGCAGCTGGCCTTCCGCGACCGCGGCGGCGATCTGGGTCCGCACCTGCTCGAACGGTGCCGTGCCCGACTCAGCATCAATGGTCAGCTGGAGTGTGCTCACGGCTGACACGGTATGCCGTTTCGGCCCGTCACACTCTGCGACCCGTGGGGGATTGTCGACTCTCAGCGCTATCCCACCCCCGGTATGTCCAAACTGAGAGACAAAATTCCCAAGATGTGACATCACGTTCTACGGTTCTGGAAGGTCATGAGTGTCAGCGACAAGCCCCGGCTCGCTGGCCGGCAACCCTCCACCGCGGTGGGGTGCCCCGGGTGAAGACCTGGCAATGCGCCTGCGGGCGCTGCGCAAGCGCGGGTTCGCTCCTCGGTGTACCCGCACCTCACGTCAAAGACTGAAAGGTTAGGGAATCCGATGAGTGACAACACTGCCAACTGGTCCTTCGAGACCCGTCAGGTTCACGCAGGCCAGGCCCCGGATACGGCCACGGGGGCCCGCGCGTTGCCGATCTACCAGACGACGTCGTACGTCTTCAACGACTCCGAACATGCGGAGAACCTGTTCGCTCTCAAGGAGTTCGGCAACATCTACACCCGCATCATGAACCCCACCCAGGATGCGGTCGAGCAGCGGATCGCTTCGCTCGAAGGCGGCGTGGCTGCTCTGCTTGTAGCCTCGGGCCAGGCAGCGGAGACAGTCGCGATCCTGAACATCGCGGAGGTCGGGGATCACATCGTGGCCAGTCCCCAGCTGTACGGTGGCACGTACAACCTGTTGAAGTACACGCTCAAGAAGCTCGGCATCGAGACGACGTTCGTCCAGGACGTGGACGACCTGGAGTCCTGGCGTGCCGCTGTCAGGCCGAACACCAAGGCGTTCTATGCCGAGACCATCAGCAACCCGTCGGCGAACGTCCTTGATATTGAAAATGTTGCTGCGATCGCGCACGACGTCGGCGTCCCGCTGATCGTTGACAACACGGTGGCCACTCCCTACCTCATCCGCCCGCTCGAGTGGGGCGCCGACGTGGTGGTCCACTCGGCGACCAAGTACCTCGGAGGCCATGGCACCTCCATCGCCGGGGTCATCGTCGACGGTGGCACGTTCGACTACGCAAGGGACCCGGCCCGCTACCCGGGCTTCAACGAGCCTGACCCGAGCTACAACGGGTTGGTCTACGCCCGCGACCTTGGCGTCGGTAGTCCGTTGGGTGCCAACCTGGCCTACATCCTCAAGGCGCGCGTGCAGCTGCTTCGCGACCTGGGTCCCGCCATCTCGCCGTTCAACGCGTTTCTCATCTCGCAAGGGGTCGAGACCCTGTCGCTGCGAATCGAGCGTCACGTGGACAACGCGCTCAAGGTGGCGACCTGGCTGGAAGCACATTCCCAGGTTGAGTCGGTGGCCTATGCGTCGTTGGCCTCCAGCCCATGGAAGCCGCTGGCGGACAAGTACGCTCCCCGTGGTGCGGGCGCCGTCGTTGCCTTTGAGATCACCGGCGGTGTCGAGGCTGGAAAGAAGTTCGTCCAGGCCCTGAGCCTGCACAGCCACGTGGCCAACATCGGCGACGTGCGCTCGCTGGTTATCCACCCGGCGTCCACCACGCACTCCCAGCTCTCGGCGCAGGACCAGCTGGCATCCGGGGTGACTCCAGGTCTGGTGCGACTCGCGGTGGGAATTGAGTTCATCGATGACATCCTGGCTGACCTCGAACAGGGTTTCACCGCGGCCAAGGACTAAGCCCAGCCGTCACGTCGTCAAGGATCCCATGATCTCGGTCCGGTGGGCGCTGCTCACGGTGTCAGCGCCGACCGGACCGTAGCGGCCCTGGCGTCAAGGGGTTGTCGATGCGAGATGATCGAGCCCATGGTGATCAGGGCAGGACGCGGCGACGGTGCCGGAGGCGAGGACGGCGAGGAAGTTGTCAGGCGGGAGCTTCTGCTTCTCGAGCCTGAGGTTCGCGCCGATCCGCGACGCGTTCGCGGGCTCCTGCACCCGGACTTCACGGAGTTTGGGGCTTCTGGTCGCATCTGGCAGACGGATGAGCTGGTTGAGGCCCTGGCGGCCGATTCCGCACCAGCTCAGCATCGGGCGGTTGATCTGGTCCCGGTGAGTCTGTCCGCCGGTGCCGTGTTGCTCACCTACCGCATCGACGACCCGCAGCGGCCGTCGTTGCGCAGCTCGGTGTGGCTTCGCGATGCCGATGGGCAGTGGCTTCTGCGTTTCCACCAGGGCACCGCTGTCCCGTGACGGGTCGTCGTGCGCCCTCAGGTTGAGCGAAGGATCCTTAGTGATCGTCGTGCACCGAGGATCCTTCGCTGTGTCCAGTCTGAGGGCCGGATATCCTGAATGTCATGGCCTCTGAGCGCGTGTCGCAGTCTTCGCGCGCAATGACCTCCAGACGGCGTCCTTCCAGGAGAAGGTCCCGTGAGTCGCCCGAGGCACACACAGCCCGTATCGCGCGTCGCCTGGCGGCCATGCCCAAGGTCACGTATCCCGACGACCTTCCGGTCGCCGCTCGCCGAGGCGACATTGCCGCGGCCATCCGGGACCACCAGGTCGTCATCGTCGCCGGGCAGACCGGCTCCGGAAAAACCACCCAGCTGCCCAAGATCTGCCTTGAGCTCGGGCGCGGGATCGAAGGTCTGATCGGCCATACCCAGCCTCGGCGTATCGCTGCCAGGTCGGTGGCCGAACGGATCGCCGACGAGCTGAACACCGAGCTCGGGACGACGGTGGGCTATCAGGTGCGCTTCACTGATCACTCCAGCAGCAGCACCCTGGTCAAGGTGATGACCGATGGGATCCTGCTGGCCGAGATGCAGCGGGACCGGGACCTGCGCCGTTACGACACGATCATCATCGACGAGGCGCACGAGCGCAGCCTTAACATTGACTTCATCCTGGGATACCTCAAACAGCTGCTGCCCCGTCGACCGGACCTCAAGGTCATCATCACCTCGGCGACCATTGACCCTCAGAGGTTCTCGAAGCACTTCGACAATGCCCCGGTCATCGAGGTATCCGGACGCACCTATCCCGTCGAGGTGCGCTACCGGCCGCTTGTTGGCCAGACCCCCGACGACGACCGGGATCAGGTTACCGGCATCTGTGAGGCCGTCGAGGAGTTGTGGACCGAACGTCACAGCCCCGCCGGTGATGTGCTTGTCTTTCTCTCCGGGGAACGTGAGATCCGCGATGCCGCAGAGGCGCTGAACGCCATGGCCTTGCCGAACACCGAGATCCTGCCGCTGTATGCGCGGCTGTCTGCGGCCGAACAGCATCGCGTCTTCGGCCATCACACGGGTCGCCGCGTGGTGCTGGCCACCAACGTTGCCGAGACCTCCCTGACGGTGCCGGGCATCCGGTACGTGGTGGACGCCGGAACGGCCCGAATCTCTCGGTACAGCCAGCGCACCAAGGTGCAGCGCCTGCCGATCGAGCCGATCTCACGGGCCAGTGCCAGCCAGCGTGCAGGGCGCTGTGGTCGGGTCGCTGACGGGATCTGTATCAGGCTCTACTCTGAAGAGGACTTCGAGGCTCGACCCGAGTTCACCGACCCCGAGATCCTGCGCACCAACCTGGCCTCTGTCATTCTGCAGATGACCTCGCTGGGACTGGGTGACATCGCGCGCTTTCCCTTCCTCGAGCCGCCGGACTCGCGCCAGATCACTGACGGGGTCAGGCTGTTGGAAGAGCTCCAGGCGATCGAGCCTGCCTCTGATCGGGCCCACGACCCGCACAAACGACTGACCGCATTCGGCGCCAAGATCGCTCTGCTTCCTGTGGACCCGCGTCTGGCCCGGATGGTGCTGGAGTCCGAGGGCAACGGAGCACTGCGCGAGGTGCTCATCATTGTTGCGGCCCTGTCCATCCAGGACCCGCGCGAGCGTCCGATGGACAAACGGCAGCAGGCCGATCAGGTGCACCGGCGTTTCGCTGATGAGAACAGCGACTTCGTGGCATTGCTGAACCTGTGGAACTACCTCAAGGCGCAGCAGCGCGAGCTGTCGGGCAGCGCATTCCGGCGGATGTGCAAGAGCGAGTATCTCCACTACCTGCGGGTCCGCGAGTGGCAGGATCTGCACAGCCAGCTCAAGAAGGCCTGCAAGACCCTCGACCTGCAGCAGAATGCATCTGAGGCCGACCACGACGCGATCCACAGGTCAGTGCTGTCGGGCCTGTTGTCCCATATCGGCATGCGCGACGTCGACAAGCGTGAGTATGTCGGAGCACGCGGCGCGCGCTTTGGCATCTCGCCGGGTTCGGCACTCTTCAAGAAACAGCCGCAGTGGATCATGTCGGCAGAGCTGGTCGAGACCACGAGGTTGTGGGCTCGCGTCAACGCGCGAACGGACCCCGCTGAGATAGAGCGCCTCGCGCAGCACCTTGTTAAGCGCAGCTACAGCGAGCCGCACTGGGAGAAGAAACGCGGCGCGGCCGTGGCACTGGAGAAGGTCACCTTGTATGGCGTGCCGCTGGTCGCCGGACGCAAGGTGGGCTATTCGCGCATCAACCCGCAGGAGTCTCGGGATCTCTTTATACGCCACGCCCTAGTCGAAGGTGACTGGGAGACCCATCACCGGTTCTTCCACGACAACAGGGCCCTGGTCAGGCGTCTGACCGAGCTCGAGGCCCGGGCCAGGCGCCGGGACATCCTTGTCGACGACCAGACTCTGGTCGACTTCTATGACGTCTTGCTGCCGGCGGAGATCGTCTCGGCCCAGCATTTCGACTCCTGGTGGAAGCAGGTGCGACTGAGTCAGCCCGATCTGCTCACCCTGACCGAGGAGTTCCTGGTCAAGGACGACTCAGACGCGGTCAGTGCGCAGGACTATCCGCAGGTGTGGGAGCAGGATGCCATCACGCTGGCGGTGACCTACCAGTTCGAGCCGGGAGGCGCCGCGGACGGTGTCACTGTGCATATCCCCCTCGAGATTCTCAACCAGGTCGACGATCAGGGATTCGACTGGCAGGTGCCGGGACTGCGTCAGGACCTGGCCGTAGCCCTGTTGAAGTCACTGCCCAAGGCGACCCGGCGCAACTTCGTCCCCACCCCGGACCGCGCCCATGCCGCACTGGCATCCGCTGATCCCGCCAGCGGCTACCTCACCGACGAGCTGGGACACGCACTGTTCGAGATGACCGGCGTCCGCGTCCCCGCCGATCAGTGGGACTGGACCCGGGTGCCCGACCACCTGCGCATCACGTTCCGCGTCGAAGACCGCGCCGGCGAAGCCGTCGGGGAGAGCAAGGAGCTGGCCGGGCTGCAGCAGCAGCTGGCGCCACAACTTCGCCAGAGGATGCGGCGTGCCGCCGCATCGGTGGAGCGAAAAGGCCTACAGGAGTGGAGCTTTGGCGAGCTCCCAGCGACCTTCGAGCATGCAGCGGGTGACCGTATCATCCACGGGTTCCCGGCCGTGGTGGACCACGGTGACAGCGTTGCCATCGAGGTGCTCGCCTCAGCGCAGGAGCGCGATGCGGCGACCAGGCTCGGCGTGCGACGCCTGCTCCTGCTCAATACCACGGCCCCCTGGAAGCGGGTGCTCGCGCTGTTGACCAATGCCCAACGGCTCGCGTTGGGTCACAACCCGCATGGCAGTGTTCCGGCCCTGTTACAGGACTGTCTGGCTGCAGCGGTCGACTCGATAGTGGCGCAGCCACCCGGTGGCCACGTGCTCGGGCCGCAGGAGTTCGAGGAGGTGCTGCGCCTCGTGCGCTCCCAGGTGGTGACGCGGGTCATGGATGTCATCGACCTGGTCGAGCCCTTGATGGTTCGGTCCCGTCAGGCCGAGCTCGCACTTGCCGCGATGACCAGCCCGGTGATGGCGAACGCCAAGGCCGACATGCAGGCTCAGCTGGCGTCCCTGATGTATGCGGGATTCGTCGCAGAAACAGGAGTAGGTCGCCTTAGACATGTTGAGCGCTACCTGCGCGGCATCGTCGTCCGTTGTGATCGGGCGCCCTCGCAGGTGAGTCGCGACGCGGCGCTGATGGACACGGTCGCGCGCGTTCAGGGCGAGTACGACGCGCTGGTCGCAGCGCTCCCGCCGGCGCGACGCACAGGGGCTGACGTACAGGTGCTCCGGTGGATGCTTGAGGAGCTGCGGGTTAGTCTCTTCGCCCAGACGTTGGGTACGGCGTATCCGGTATCGGAAAAGCGAATCTACCGAGCCATGGACCAGGTGGAGAACCCGGCTTAGGTGCGCGGGTCCATACAGTAGACGAGTACGCAGCTGGCCAGCTGTATCCCGCCGTCAGCCCACAGGTTGTCCATCGCGCGCAGGCTTACCCGGACGCAGCCGTGCGAAGCGGGTGTAGACGGCACCGAGGTGTAGCCGTGGACCGCGATGTCGTCGTTGAATAAGGCCGGGCGGTACACGCTGCCAAGAGGGCTACTGTCCCAGCCGTCTACCCGGCGGATCACACCGAACATGCCTGATGGGGTCAGGGCGATGTGCCAGTTCCCCCCTGGGAATACCGCTGGCCGGATCCGGTACTCGTGTTGTAGATCGCCCGCACGACGCCGGAATCGACGATAAGCAGCGTCTGGGTCGTGGTTGAGATCTCACCGACATGACCACTGGCCGACCGGGGTCGGGGTCGACTACCCGCATACACCCGTGACCACGTGAGCGGCCCGCAGATGCCGTCGCGGGACAGACCCGAAACCTTCTGGAGGGCAACGACAGCCTGCCGGGTGAGGTCACCAAACGCTCCGTCTACGCCGCCGAGCCAGTAGCCGAGGGCAGTCAGTCTTTGCCGCAGTGCGAGTACCACTGACCCATCCGAGCCAACCCGCAGGCTCGCGTAGGTCGCCGCCGAAACGGTCCCGGCTCCGGCCATCGCCCGCGATCTGGTCGTCGACAGTGCGGTCGGGGGGAGTACGTCACGACGGTTGCGCTCCATCATGGTCTCCCAAGGCGTCATTGATTCCGCAGCCTGGCATCGTGACCCTGGCACCCCTATGCAGGCATCGTAGGTGGCCAACCCGTTCTTGGCTCGTCCAGTTCGCGTCGTGCGCGGTCGCATCCGCGGGGGCGGGGCACTGGCTACTCGTGCCTGACAGCGCCGTGGGTACCGAACCGGGCACTTCTGCCAGCGGCCCGCGCCACGGCGATCTTTGCGGCCAGCTCCGCGTTGTTCAGGACCAGGTCGATGTTGGCCTGCAGGCTCACGCCATGGGTGTGCTCGTGAAAATAGGCGAGCAAGAACGGCGTGACGTCCTTGCCGATGATTCTGTGGTCATGCAATGCCTTCAGTGCCCCCGCAAGAGTCACGTCGTGCAGCTCGCGAGCCATCTCCTTGCCGTCGGGGATCGGGTTGGCGACCACCAGCGCCTGCTGGAGCCCCAAGGAGTCACGCGCAGCTACTGTGTCCGCGATCTCGGCTGCACACTGGGCAACCCACGTAACGGAATATCCGCTGTCCTGGACGTAGAAACCGGGGAACCTCTGACTGCGGTAGCCAATGAGACCCACCGAAAGCGTCTCGAGCCGTTCGAGGGTGGCGCGGACGTCCAGGATGGACTTCACCCCGGCGCAGACCAGGGCCACTGGGATATGGGCGAGCGCCGGCAAGTCCGCTGACTCGTCAAAGCTCTTGTCGGCGCCGCGATGGACGCCCCCCAGGCCACCGGTGGCGAACACCGCGATCCCGCTGCGATGAGCGAGGTAAGCGGTGGAGGCCACTGTGGTCGCGCCCAGCCCCCCACTGGCCATCACGGCGCCGAGGTCTCTGATGCTGGATTTGACCACGTCCGCATCTGTCGCGATCCGGTCCAGGGCACTGTCGTCCAGACCGACGCGCACCTGGCCGTCAACGATGGCGATGGTTGCCGGCACGGCGCCGCCGTCACGCACTGAATCCTCGATCTCTCGCGCCACCCTGGCACTTGATTCAGTTGGCAGTCCGTGGCTGATGATGGTGGACTCGAGAGCGACCACAGCGCGGCCCTCGCTCAAGGCGGTGCTGACCTCTTCGGCAACGATCATGCTGAGCACTCTACGGATGCCTCTGGAGGTGATGCCCTTGTCGGTCATGGTGTGCGTGGCCGGTGACGTGATGCTCGACGTCCTGGTCTCGACAAAGGGGCCTTTGAGGATCGACGACGACACGGCGGCGGACATCGCATTCAGCGCCGGCGGCCAGGGCGCCAATGTCGCCGCCTGGGTGTGTGCACTGGGCGGGCGTGCCGGACTGTACGGGCCGCGCACCCGCGGCGGCGCCGGGCAGGTGATCGACGGACAACTGATGGCCCGGGGAATCCGCCTGTACGCCGAGCCCCGCGACACGCACTGCGGTGCGGTCGTCTCGTGGCTCGCTTCCGGGAAGCGGACCCTCGCGTCGGATCCGGGAGATCAGGGATGGATCGATGAGCGCCTGGCGGATACCTCATGGTTGACTGGCGCCGACTGGCTGCACCTCTCGGGCTACCTGCTGCTGCGCGCCCCCGACCCGGCTGTCATGATCAGTGCCGCGCGGGCCGCACGGCAGGTGGGCGCGCGGGTGGCCGTGGATCTGGCTTCTGCCGCAATGATCGCGAGCTACGGGGCTCGTGCGTTCCGGTCCTTGGTCGCCAACATTGCCCCCACCGTCGTGTTCGGCAACGAGCGTGAGTGGGACGCGGTCGGGGGTTGGTCGCCCGCGCTATCTGTCGACGCCGTGCTCAAGCGTGGCAGGCTCGGGTCCACCTTCGTTGCCGGTGGTGTACACAGGTCGCTTTCGGCGGTTCCCGGCCCGGTGGTGGACGTCACGGGCGCCGGTGATGCCCTGGCAGCCGGATATCTTGTGGGTGGCCCGCAGGTAGCAATGGCGGCCGCAGCCGCCTGCGTCTCGGCCACCGGTGCCCAGCCGCCTTCGGTGCCGCCACAGTGCTGAGCCTTAGGGTCAGGTGGAGGCGCGCGCTGACCAGTGGAATCCTTGGGGTGGCGGTGGCGTTGAGGTTGGTAATGGACAGTCGGGCTCGCAGAGGCACGACATGAGGGATGCTTGACGTGCGAGATCATTGGACCAAGAGCAACTGAGTGACCAAGACCACCTGAGTGAAAGAGGCGAATAGCGGTGCAAGACCCATCCGAGCTGTACTCGTTCGAGGCAGACACCCCGCTGGGCGACCTGCGTGCGTCGGTGTTGCTGGTCTCGCTCGGCGGGTTCGTGGATGCCGGTCAGACACAGCGACTGCTGACCGACCACATTCTGGCCACCCTCCCACACACCGTCGTGGCCNCCTTTGACGTCGACCAGCTCATGGACTACCGGGGTCGGCGTCCCGTAATGACGTTCGACCGTGACCGCTGGTCCAGCTACGCCGACCCGAGCCTGCTTCTGTATCGGGTCACCGATGCCGACGGGGAGCCCTTCCTGGTCCTTTACGGTCCCGAGCCGGACTACCAGTGGGAGCGGGTCGTTCAGGCGATCCAGAAACTCAATCGCCTGCTCGGCGTGACCCTCACGGTGAGCATCCACGGCATACCGATGGCGGTGCCGCACACCCGGCCCATCGGGCGGACGGCCCACGCGACCACCCNCAAGCTGATCGGTGAGCACGAGTCTTTGTTCGGTACCGTCCAGGTCCCGGCCAGTATCACGGCNCTGCTGGAGNTTCGCCTGGGGGAGTCGGGCCATGACTCGCTCGGGTTCGCGATCCATGTGCCCCATTACCTGGCCCAGGCACAGTTCGGCGACGCCGCCGTCCTGGGCCTTGAGTCCTTCGTGGCCACCACTGGGCTTAACATCCCCATTGAGGATCTGGTCGCCACCGCTGGTCTCAACCGCGCCGAGATCGTGCAGGAGATCGCCGGCTCCGAGGAGGTCTCTCAGGTCGTCGAGGCCCTGGAACGTCAGTACGACGCCTATATACAGGGTCGCGAGAAGCCGGGCCTGCTGGCCACCGACGTCCGAGACCTGCCCACCGCCGATGAGATCGGCGCTGAGTTCGAGGAGTTCTTGCGCACTCAGACTGACGAGACCTGACGCGCCGAGCCTCTGGCTCAAGCCTTAGCTTCGGACCAGCGCGCTATCACGCTGGTGTCGGAGACGAACCTGACCGTGCTCGAACCGCTCCAGCGCCGGGCGCTCGCGGTCAGCGCGGCATCGACTCGGGCTGCTACCTGCTCAGCAGCCTCGGTGGGGACGTGGATCAGCAGTTCGTCGTGTAGGCACAGGACGATCCGGGCGTCCAGGTGTCGGGTGGTGAGTCTCACCGTCGCCGCCCATGCCTTGAACAACTCGGCTGCCGCNCCTTGGATCACGGCGTTGCGCGCGAATCGCCCGCGACCAGCGACCACGGAAGGCAGCGACTGAGGCGGAGCACCAACCGGGTTCTCCCACATGGGGATTCGACGGCCACCGTAGGTCCGGATGGCGCGGGCGGCGACCCCTGAGTCATAGGCTTGTCTAAGGTAGGCCATCGCCGTGGGGTAGGCACGCTCGAGGCCCTTGAGGGCCTCGCCGGCGGCACCGCTGGTCTGGCCGTACATCGCTGCCAGGACCGCGATCTTGGCTACCGGTCGTTCAACCTTGAGGGTGGCCGCGACCGGCGCGTAGAGGTCGTCGGCCGCAGTGGCTCGGGCGAAGTTCAGGTCACCGGAGACGGCGGCCAGGACCCTCGGCTCTATCTGCCCAAGGTCCGAACGCACGAAGACGAACCCCGGATGGGCTGCGATAGCTGGTCGCAGGGGCGTCGGAAGGTTGTGCAGGCCATTCAGTGCGGTCATCCGGCCGCCAGCGCCGTCACAGGCGGTCCAGGCGCCCCGCAGTCGATCGTCGGGGCCGATATTGGTGTCGAGCCAGCGCCAGCCGTACGTCGTGGCTATCCGCTCGGCCTTGCGCCAGGTCAGCAAAGCCTCCACCAGGGGATGGGTGTCGCGGAAGGGTTCCAGCCGCCACGCCCGGGTGTCTGGGACGACAACGCCGACCGAGGCCAGCAGTTCCCTAACCTGTACTGGGTTTCGCAGATCGGTGGAATCATGGCCTGGGGCGGCGGACAAGACTGCGCTGTCACGGCCCAGACGGGTTTGCCTGGCGTGGGCCTCGTCGTCGGGGCGGGGCCCGGCTGAGTTCTCGATCAGCTGTTCGAGTACCCTGCGGTCCACCGGCAGTCCGGTGGCGGTCAGCTCGACGCACAACAGGGCCGCGGCCGACTCACAGTGGGCAGTGCTGACCGCTCGCGGCGAGATCTGGGTGAGAGCGGCGATCTGTCGCACCGCGGTCTCCAGCGCTGTGGCCGCCCACGCTAGGGCGCGCGTCGATGAGATCTGCCACGTGCCCGCGATGGCCTCGGGGCGCAGGTATCCGTCGGAACGCACGGGGTTCTCGGGATCGCCGCGGTCACCGGAGCCGTGCTCGGTGGCGAAGTCGAACAGGTTGTCGCCGGTGCCCTCCGGCAGGCTCGAGGTGACCAGCCCGCACACGGTGGCCCATGCCAGGGCCGGGTCGCCGTCGCGACCGCCGCGCAGGATCCGGTGTGCTTCAGAGATGTCCCAGCACCTGTCCAAGTTAAGGCCGCCCAGGACCAGGCGGGTTGCTTCGCCCTCGGCCGACCAGAAGACCCAACGTGGGTGCCGGGCAGTCTCCCTGCGCGCCACCTCCTCGGAGATCTGGTTCGGGCTCCCAGCCACGCTCATCCCATCGCCGACCATCGCAGCGATCCCGCCCTCGAAACAGACGGCGATAAGGTCGTGCTGTGCTTCTTGTGGGGGCATGGGACCATCCAACAGCAGTACGCGAACGGAAGACTCGGCACCGGCCGGGGTGGGGCCCTGTCACTGGTGGGAGGCTGCGGGCGGCCTCCCACGATGACGTCAAGACCGTCGACGTGACTTCGCGAAGCAGCTGCGCCGGTTCGGTGGGAAGACGGCATGGCTCTGTGAGTAGATGGGTCTGACTCCCTGGGCACAGGCCGGAGCCTGGGCCACAATTGGTCGCTCAGATCCGCTTGGTCTGTCCCAGTGCCGAGGCGCAGATCGGGGTGCGCACCTGTCTGGGCCAGGTCTGCATCGGTGGGGTGCTGCGTGGCGGAGCCTGCACTGCCTGGTTAGTGCGGAATGCAGATGGTAGCCGTGACGCGCGCCCAACATGACCTAGCCGGGCACAGGTTGGGAGCTCGACGGCGAGGCGATCGTTCGCGCAGGACGATCCGGATCGCAAGGAACACGACCGAGCAGAATGCCAGTAGCAGTGGGGTGATGATGTTGATGGCGACCAGTCGCGCAACCGCAACGAGCTCGATTCGCGGGCCGACGAAGAGCGCCACATCAGCTTGGCCAGAGGCGCAAACGCACGAGATGACGTATTGGCCCGCAGGGAGATCTTGTGGCTCAAGGCGATGGCAACGTAGTTGCGACTGTTGGCAAGGGTGGTTCGTCCGGCGACGGGGCTCAGTTGCACGAGTTGTTGAGCCCCGCCCGCCTGCACCGTAGGTCATTTGTGTGCATCGAGGCGTCCTAGGCGTACCAGGTGAATCCGCCCGTGGTCACCGAGATCGACGTGCCAGGTCGGTAGTCATGGAAGTCCGAGCGACGAAGTGCAGGAACGACGCGAAGCCGAATATCGCCAAAGTTGCTGCAGAGACCAACATGACACCCGGCAGGATGAACCATGCACCTGAGGGACCAGCCTTGCCCGTTTTCCAAATGGATCTGACGATAGCTCTGTGGCTGCCCCTTCTGGGGGGGCGAATCCCGGTCCTGCTGATCAGCTCGTGCCGCGCTCAGGCGGGAGTCCCTTCAATCGCCAGTGCGTGTCTCGGCATGCATCCGATGTTGGCCTTGGCCGGGCAGTCGCCAGGACGCTATCGGGCAAGGTAGCGCCGCGCGGCAACCCTTAGCCAGTCGCTGCCCGGCCGGTGGGCCGCTGCCGTGGTTACCAATCGTGTCCAGTTATTGGACAGTTAAACCCTCATCCGGGCAGGAGAAAAGGGCGCTCATTCTGAGGGCTTCTCGAGCGGATGTCTTGCTCTGCCCCCGATCCGCGCCAGCAGGAACCCGGTCAAGGTCATCGTGACCAATCTGGCTCGGTCGGATCAGTGTCGGGTCATCGCGTCGAGCCGCCGGCGATCTCATAGGACCACAGCTCGCTGCTCATGGCGGCCGCAGGCCCCGCGGGCTGGTCGGCCTTCTCCGTTCCACCTCGGTGCCCATGTCCAAAGGCAGGGGAGTTCACCCAGGCCTGGAACGACTCATCATCGGTCCAGCGGGTCATCACTAGCCAGGTGGTGCGATCGTCGGTCGGCTTGAGCAGCTCGAAGCCCTCGAAACCTGCCTGGTCGTCGACTGCGCCGGCGCGTGCGGCGAACCGGCGAGCCAGTTCGTCACCGCCGTCTGAGGGCACGGTTATCGCATTGATCTTGATGATGGTCATCGAGCTTCTTCCTTCAGTGGGTGTGCAGCAGGTATCGCGATTCTGCCATTGAAGCTTGCCTGCTACAGAGGCGTCTCGCTGCCCCGACCGTCAGGGCCGGCCAACGGTGGCAGACTGTGCTGCGGCAGTCGTGAGAGGAGCCAACAATGAGGATCGCCGTAACCGGTGGGTCGGGCAAGCTCGGGCGCAGCGTGGTGGCGGCGCTCAGCCAGGCTGGACATGAGGTTGTCACCCTTGACGCGACCGGGCCTGGTGGTAAGGGTTTCGTGCGGGTCGACCTGAGGAACTACGGCGAGACGATCGACGCGCTCTTCGGTGAGAATGATCCCTCGGCGGGGCCCGAGCAGGCCGCGAACCCGGCGTTCGACGGGCTTGTTCACCTTGCCGCGATTCCCGCTCCGGGCATCGTCAGTGATGTCGCCACCTTCCACAACAACATGCTCTGTACGTTCAACGTGTTCCAAGCCGCCCGTCGGGCGGGCATCCGAAACATCGTGTACGCATCGAGTGAGACAACGCTCGGATTGCCGTTCGATGTGCCGCCGCCATATATCCCGGTTGACGAGGAGTACGCCGCTCGTCCGGAAAGTGTGTACGCGCTGGTTAAACACCTCGAAGAGCAGATGGCGGTCGAGCTCGTGCGCTGGGACCCCACGCTCAAGATCATCGCGCTTCGCTTTTCCAACGTCATGGATCCGACGGACTACGCGCAGTTTCCCGGATACGACGCGGATGCGACGCTGCGCAAATGGAACCTCTGGGGGTACATCGACGGCAGGGACGGCGCGCAAGCCGTCCTGAAGGCTCTTGAGCTCAACACGAGCGGCTTCGACCGATTCATCATCGCCGCTGCGGACACTGTCATGTCGAGGTCCAACGCAGAGCTGGTGGCTGAGGTCTTCCCCGGGGTGCGGCTTACTCGCGACCTCGGGGAGCATGACACGCTGCTGTCGATTGACAAGGCGCGTCGGGTCCTGGGTTTCAGCCCGCAACACTCCTGGCGCGGACGCAGGAGCTAGCGGAGCTTCAGCCCGTGCTCGAATGCCTTGTCGAGGTCAGCGCAGAGGTCCTCGACAGCCTCGAGTCCGATCGAGATCCGCAGCAGGCCAGGGTTTGGGCGGGCCTCAGCTGCGACCGGCCGGTGGGTCAGGGAAGCGGGATGTTCGATCAGGGTCTCGGTTCCACCCAGCGAAACCGCATGGGTGACGAGCTGGCAGGCACCGGCCACAGCCGCCGCGGCCGGGAATCCGCCGACCACCTCGAATGCCATCACCGATCCCGGGCCCGCCATCTGAGAACCCAGGATGCCTTGGGGGTCGCAGCCGGGCAGGCTTGGAAAGTNCACGGCATCGACGAACGGATGCCTGGCGAGCCACTGCGCGACCAGTTGGGCACTGGCTTGCTGAGCCTGAACGCGCACCGGCAGCGTCTGCAGCCCTCGGTGCAACAAGTAGCCGGCGAGCGGATGCAGGATGCCACCGGTGACCGCTCGCACCTGCCGAATCCGCGACGCCCACTGCGGGCCCGCGGCGACGACGCCGGCCAGCACATCTCCATGGCCGCCGATGAACTTCGTGGCGCTGTGCAGAACCAGGGATGCACCATGGCGCATGGGCTGCTGCAGGACTGGCGTGGCGAAAGTGTTGTCGACCAGGACGGGGACCTCTCCGGCCTGCGCGCAGACATCGTCAAGGTCCAGCAGTTCCAGGGTAGGATTCGCCGGGGTCTCGACGATGACTAGACCTGTGTCAGGTCGCAGGGCATGCTCGATCTCCTTGGGGCCAACCCAGGTGACCTCGATACCGAGCAGGCCGTTGTCCAGCAGGTGATCTGTGCCACCGTAGACCGGACGCACTGCCACGACGTGCCGCTTACCCGCGGCGCTCATGGCGAGCAGGCACGCGGTCAATGCGGCCATGCCCGACGAGAAGGCCACAGCCTCCGGGCTGCCCTCCAGCTCGGCGAGGGCATCCTCAAAGCGGGCGACAGTCGGGTTCCACAGCCGGCCATAGACATGGCTGGCACCGGGGGTCGGCCGCCCACCGGTCGCCAACGCCTCGTACGCCTCACCGCCGGACTCCACGTCAACCAGCGGATTGGTGGTGGACAGGTCGATTGAGGGCACATGGACCCCCAGACCAGCCAGGTCGCGTCGGCCGGCATGTACGGCACGAGTCTGCAGGGCGTTCACGATGCCTCCTGGAAGTTCATTGATTAGCATCATTTTCGATACTTCAAGAGCTGATAAGCAAGCCCTTCGTATTAGATTCGCTCCTAGCACTATCTGCTGTCATGTACTCGGCGCGAGCAGGTCTGGAGGCATCACCGGTGAACAACGTTCGGCACCCCGTACTCGATGAGATCGACTACGCGATCCTGAGACTTCTCGCCGCCGATGGCCGGATGCCTAACCTCGCGCTCGCCGCCGCGGTGGGGATCGCTCCGTCAACGTGTCTGGGGCGGGTTCGGGCACTGCGTGAAAGCGGCGTCATCCGGGGCTACCACGCCGACATCGACCTGACCCTTGTCGGCCTGCCCCTCCAGGCCATCATTGCCGTGCGCATGCAGGCCCATCACCGAGAACAGATCCAGGCCTTCGTCACCGTTGCACCTCACCTGCCGGGTGTGGTCGAGGTGTTCCACGTCGCCGGAGGAACGGACTACCTGCTGCACGTGGCTGCCACTGACACGACCGCCCTGCACGACTTCATCCTGGAGTACTTCGCCGCGAGCCCGGTTATCCAGCATGCGGAGACGAGCCTGGTCTTCCGCCACCTGCGCGGAACCAACGTCCTACCGGCAGGCTGAGGCCGCCGGACAAAGCACGGAGTCCGGCTCCGGGATTCTGAGGCCGCCATAAACGGGACTGAGTTCGGCAGCCTCGGCTAGCGGTAAGCCTTCAGCAGCAGCGGGCACGCGGGTTCTTCTCCGAGTGCTCGCTCCGGTGCCGCTCGAAGTCCCGACGCGACATCGGCTCGAAGTCTTCGCTGCGAGCTCGCCCGAGGTACTCGTCCCACTTGGCCTCGCCGGTCACCTGCTTGAGATACCAGCGGATCCCGCGCCCGACCCTGAGGGCGGCGTTCCTCATCGCGATCTACTCCTCACACCGGGACTCTAGGAGCAGCAGCCAGCTTGCGGTTGTAGTCCTCGTAGTCACGGACAGCCTGCTTCTCCAATGCGGTTGCGAAGATCTCCGCCGGCGCGACGAGGTGCGAGGGCTCGTACGGGGCCTCGGTGGTCGGGAGCTCACCCAGCTTCGACGCCTTGATCCAGACGGGGATCGCGCTGGCGACCACAATGAGGGTCAGCACCGCGAAGAGAGCCATCAGGACTCCGTCCACCGCTGAGTTCGTGATGATCTGCTGCATCTGGTCCATGGTTTTGGCAGGCTTGAGCAGTTTGCCCTTGTCGAGCGCCGCAGAGTAGGCCGATCGCTGCGAGAAGAAGCCGATCTTCGGGTTGTTCGAGAATACCTTCTCCCAGCTCGCGGTCATCGTGATTATCAGGTCCCAGGCGAGAGCGATTCCGGGAACCCAGACGTACTTGGCCTTGCCGTGCTTGAGCACGAGGGTCACGCACAAGGCAAGCGCGATTGCTGCGAGCAGCTGGTTGGAGATGCCGAACAGCGGGAACAGCTGGTTGATGCCGCCGAGCGGATCATTTACGCCGACATAAAGCATGTAGCCCCACGCCCCGACGACCACGGCGCTGGCGGACCAGGAGGCCGGCTTCCAGGAGATGTCGGCGTACCTGTGCCAGACGTTGCCGATCGTGTCCTGCAGCATGAAGCGGCCGACGCGGGTACCGGCATCGACGGCGGTGAGGATGAACAGGGCCTCGAACATGATCGCGAAGTGGTACCAGAACGCGGCAAGGCCCCCGCCGAACGCCGTGGTGAAGACCTTCGAGATACCGAAAGCGAGGGTGGGCGCGCCGCCGGTGCGGGAGATCAGGGTGATCTCATGGACGGACCTTGCCGCAGCGGCGAGGTCGGCCGGGCTGATCGAGAAGCCGAGGGTGCGGACGAACTCCGATGCCGCACCCGGTGAGCCACCCGTCGCTCCAGCCGGGCTGTTGATCGAGAAGTAAAGCCCCTGGTCGATGATGGAGGCAGCGATCAGGGCGCTGATCGCGACAAACGATTCCATCAGCATGCCGCCGTACCCGATCATCCGGACCTGGCTCTCCTTGCCGATCATCTTGGGGGTGGTGCCCGAGGCGATCAGCGCATGGAACCCGGACAGGGCACCGCAGGCGATCGTGATGAACACGAACGGGAATAGCTTTCCGGAGAACACTGGGCCGTTGCCGTTGAGCGCGAAGCTCGTGACTGCCTGGCTCTGGAGCATGGGCCTGGCGATGATCAGGCCGATCGCGAGGAGCACGATGACGCCGACCTTCATGAACGTGGACAGGTAGTCGCGCGGGGCCAGCAGCATCCACACCGGCAGGATTGAGGCTACGAAACCGTAGATGACGAGCGCGAAGACCAGGTTGTTCGGGGAAAGGGTCAGCACGTCGGCGAGACCCATCTGGCCGACCCAGTTGCCGCCGACGATCGCCCCCACAAGCAGAGCGACACCGATCCCTGTGACCTCCATCACGCGACCGGGCCGCAGGTAGCGCAGGTAGAACCCCATGAAGAGCGCGATCGGGATGGTGAGCCCGATCGAGAAGACGCCCCAGGGCGACGCGGCCAGGGCGTTGACCACGACGAGGGCGAGCACCGCGAGCAGGATGATCATGATCGAGAAGACCGCGACCAGTGCGGCGACACCACCGACAGTGCCGATCTCCTCTCGTATCATCTGGCCGAGGCTCTTGCCGTTGCGACGCATCGAGAAGAAGAGCACCACCATGTCCTGGACCGCCCCGGCGAAGATGACGCCGACGATGATCCAGATCGTGCTGGGTAGGTAGCCCATCTGTGCGGCCAATACCGGGCCCACGAGCGGGCCGGCCCCGGCGATCGCCGCGAAGTGGTGACCGAACAGCACCCGCCGGTCGGTCACATCGAAGTCGGCGCCGTTCTGGAGGCGTTCGGCCGGGGTGGCGCGGGTGTTGTCGACGCCGAGCACCCTGTAGGCGATGAAGCGGGCATAGAACCGGTAGGCGATGGCGTACGACGAGAGCGCGGCGAACAAGATCCAGAGGGCGGAGACATTCTCGCCCCGGGACAGGGCCAACACCGTCCAACAGACCGCGCCGACCAAGGCAACGGCCCCCCAACCCACTATTGACCTGGGCGTCAACTTTCGCCCCGTCTTGTCTGGAGACGTCACCGTTGACATAGAGTCCTCCTGGGGTGGGACCGCTGATTGGCTGCGAATCTACGCCCGTCGCTGCGCCCCGCATCGGGGGGGTTGCCGAGACCTCTGGAACTCCCAAACGTCACGGGAACAACATCGCGTACCAACGGCTGCGTGAACGGGTATCAGATCTCTGCTGTTCTCCGCGAACGCGGATGAGGTCGAAAGCGATTCGTCTTTTCACGACTGCCGAAAGGCCTCTACCTGCTCGATCGTGTCGGCCTCAGTCGCCGTCTTGTCCGGCCGGTGGCGGACCACCCGGGCAAAGCGCAGCGCCATTCCGGCTGGATAGCGATGCGAGGTCTGTATGCCGTCGAAGGCGATCTCCACGACCGCCTCCGGGCGCACGTCAAGGACGTAGCCGTCGGTTGGTCCGACCGCGTACTGGGGCAGCTCGGCGGTCTGCCAGCGCAGCATGTCGTCGGTGAGCCCCTTGAAGGTCTTGCCTAGCATGACGAATCCGCCCCGCGGGCCAAATCGCCCAGTCGGGTCCCGAGCGCCCAGATGGATGTTGCTCAGCCATCCGCTGCGGCGGCCGTTGCCGCGTTCCACGGCGAGGATGACCAGGTCGAGGGTGTGGATGGGCTTGACCTTGATCCAGCCCGCCCCGCGTCGTCCCATCTGGTACGTCGCGCTCTCGGCCTTGACCACGACGCCTTCATGTCCGCGGGCCACGGCATCGGCGGCGAACGCCGTGGCGGCATCGACCTGGGCGGGATCGGCAGCATGCTCGACCTGGAACCGTGGCGCCAGATAAGGCGGGGGCACAGCAGATTCTAGGGCGTCTCGGCGAACATTGGCGGGCTCGTCGATGAGATCAGATCCGTCAAGGTGCAGGAGGTCGAACAGGAATGCAGACAGCGGAGTCCGCGCGCGGGCGACTCTGGGATCCACCCGGCTGGCGGCGCGAGAGCCGGTCTCCTGAAACGGTTTTGGCCGACCATCGGAGTGCAAGGCGATGAGCTCTCCGTCGAAGATCGCGCTGGTGACAGGCAGTGACGAAACCAGCTCCACTATTTCGGGAACGCGATCGGTGATGTCGTCCAGCGATCGGGTCAGGACGAGGATGTCGTTGCCCTGCTTGTGGATCTGGGCCCTGATGCCGTCGAGTTTCCATTCGACGCTGGCCGGCCCGGACGTGGCCAGGGCCTCGGCAACGCTCTTGGCCGAGCTGGCCAACATCGGGCTGACGCCCCGCCCGACGGTCACGCGGTACCGGCCCAGCGCTGCTGGCCCGTCCAGCAGAAGGCTCTGGGCGACGGCGGGCAGATCCCCGTGTGCGGCCACGGCGCGACGTACGTCCTCAAGAGCGACCCCACCCGCCTGGGCAACCGCCGCCATCACCACCGACTCCTGAGCTCCCTGACGCAGCCCTCCTCGCATCAGGCCCAGGACGAAGGTCCGCTCCTGGGCTGTCAGCCTGGCGACCAGCCCTAGGAACAGGTCGGTGCGCGCACGCGATGAGCCGGCACCGGCCAGCTCGCTGGCCTGCTGCATTGAGGTGTCGAGCTCCGACAACGTCACCTGGCCGGTATCCGGACTGCCGGTAGGCTGAGCCGGCGGGAGCTCGGTCCACAGCTCCGGTAGTGACATCACCTCGATGCCGGTGCGACGCTGACGAAGTGAGCCGGACAGGTAGCCGGTAGCCAATCCCACCTCGTGGGCGGGCGTCAGTTCGTTGGTGACCTGTTCAGTGCACTGTCGCAGCAGATCGGCGACAAGCGACACCTTGGACAGGCGCGAGCGCGTCGCGGATATCTGTCTGGAGGTTCGTGCCACTTCGGCCAGAAGCATGATCCAATGTTGGCAGGCAAGTCCGATGGCCAACAGGAGGATGCTCATGGAGATTCATGGCAAGGACGAGTGGCCCTCCGGGGACACCGCACACTGGGCCGGGGGTGATGACAGCTCGATGGATGGCGCTGTCGGGTCCATGATCGAGCGTCTGATGGACGTTGGGATCGATGGCAGGAGCCCCTTCCGGTCGGCGCAGAGCGTCGCTGACTTCGCTGTCAGCGAGCACCGGGAAGTTGAGCCCGCCATCGACGCGATCGTTCGCTCACACCTAAGGCTCGCGGCCGCTAATGGATTGGTCACAAGCCTGGGTGGCTTTGCCGCCCAACCGGTCGCGTTGCCAGCCAACGTTCTGGGGTTCTACCTGGTCGCGACACGGATGGTCGCCGGCATCGCATCCTGCCGCGGCCATGACATCAGAAACAGTGAGGTGCGTTCGGCGGTTCTGCTGGCTCTGGTCGGAGCCGACGCCGACGACCTGCTCACCAAGGCGGGTGACGCCGGCAGTGGGCACCTGGTCAGCCTGGCCGCTCAAGGGTTGCCCGGCCCTGTGCTGATGGCAATCCGCAAGGGCGTCATGTTCCGCCTGTTGCTGCGAGTCAGCAAGAAGTCGCTTCCACGCCTGGGCAAGGCCGCGGTGGTGGCTGGAGCGCTGGTGGGCGCCGGCCTGGATGCCTACCTGCTCAAGCGGATTGCCGATCACGCACGGTTGGAGTTCCCTTGGAAGCCGGGATCGGTCTCGTAAGAGCCGCAAGAACTCTCAGAAGGGAGTCAGCATGGCTGTCATCAGGTCACGACACTGGGGCGTGTTCCTTTCCTTGGCGAAGGCTTTCCGGACGGCAACCCGCTCGGGCACCCCAGGTCTGGGAGCCCGTCTGACCTGTCTGCCTCGACTTGTTCAGGCGACCATCAGGGGCGACTACGCCGGAACGTCCCGCCTACGCCTGCTCCTCATCTCGGGTGCCTTCTTATACCTCATTTCACCCATCGACCTGGTTCCGGTTGTGCTCGTTCCCTTCATCGGTCTCAGTGGCGACGCCCTGGTGATCAGCTGGATCGCCGCGTCGCTGATCAATGCGACGGAGTCGTTCCTGCGCTGGGAAAGCGACAGGGATCTCATCGTGCGCGGACACCTCGTCCGATGACTCCATCGCTGGTCGACCTCTCGCAGTGTTGAGTCCATGACCTGACAGAGCACGTGGTCGGGGCTTGAGGGCAGGCGTTCGCTCCCCAGGGGGGACCCTCTTCGTCCCATCGTCCACAGGGGCTCGGGGTCGCCTGTCGCTACCGCCCTGCGGGATCCAGAGTCGACCCATGACCACAACGATCCACCTGTCCGGACCCGCCGATGTGCTCGCTGTTCTGCCTTACCAGCTCGGTTTTCACCCCCATGACTGTCTCGTGGTGGTGAGCCTTCACGGCACTCGTATGGGGTTGGTCCAGCGCCTCGACCTGCCGCCACCCGACCATGTTGACCAGGCCGTTGCCGCGATGATTGCCCCCCTCCGACAGGAAGACCCCAGGGCCGTGCTGCTCATCGGCTTCGAAGAACGCGAGCGCGAGAGCCGCGCCATTCTGGACGAAATGGCTGATGCCTGTATTGCCGATGGCGTCCAGGTCGCCGACCGCATGGTCGTGCGGGCCGGGCGCTGGTTCGACCTGGACTGTGCCCAGAGCTGTTGTCCGCCCGAGGGTCTGCCTCTACCCACCCCCAGCGCGGTCCCCGCGGTTGCCGAGTTCGTCGGACGCGAGATCTGCCCCTTGGCCGACCGCTCAACGCTGGCCGATCAACTGGAGCCGAAGAGGCCGTTACTAAGCCGGCAGGTGCTGCGTCTGGCGGATGAGAGGCTGCTGGTGCGACAGGAGGCCACGAACGCGCAGGACTCGGAGCCCAGCACGCAGGGGACTGTGCAAACCCGAGTGACGACGCAGCTGGCGAGGGTTCGTGCCAGCGAGCTCACGCTCTGGTCTCGTATCCTCTGCGAGCGCGACGATGCTGAACCGATCAGGACGTTGCCAGCGCAGGATCTGGCCATGCTCGCCGTGTCGCTGACCGATGTGGATCTGCGCGACGGGCTGATCGGGTGGCTCTGCCCCGGAACCCTGCCCAAGAACGTGATCGACCCCCACCTGTTCCGGCAAATGGCTCGGGCCCTGCCCCGGCCACCGTGGCTCGAGGGCCAGGCCGCAGACACGGCGCGAGCCGTCGGTCGGCAGCGGATCGAACGGAGGCTGTGCGAGCTCAGCGCAGCACTGCCGGACGTGTGGGCGGTGCCGACCCTGACCGTCCTCGCATCGTTCACCTGGTGGCGCGGCGACGGTGCTCTCACCCGAATCGCCCTTGATCGCGCGCTCAGGGCCCAGCCTCAGTACCGCCTTGCTCGGTTGCTTCAGCGGATGGTGGACCTTGCCATCCGCCCTGAGCGAGCATCCGTTTGACCTCCTGCTAGCCCCCGTGTGCTGTTCACGAGATGGACACGGGTTCCCGAAACAGGTGGGTTTTCCGTATAGTTGATGCCAGGTCATGAGTCTCAGCGTTAAGCCCCGGCTTGCTGGGCGGCAACCCTCGTCCGCGGTGGGGTGCCCCGGGTGATGACCCGGCCCGCTCGAACCAGAGCAGGCAAGCGCGGGCCCTGACCATCACGGCGGGCCTAGACCTCCTGGAGCTCAACGTGACTGCTACCTCACAACGACATCGAGTGCGAGCAGTGGATCCTTCGGACCTGACCCCAGCCCAGCCGGATGGCGAGACAGGTTTCTGGTCGACAGGAGCCTGGCGTGAGGGGTCTCCGCAAGGGGACCGGCACAGCGTCGACATCGGTGCCCTGGCGTTCGAGGCCGGGGGAGTGCTTCCACAGGTGCGCATCGCCTATGAGACATGGGGGACGCTGAACCCGGCACACGACAACGCGATCATGGTCGAGCATGCTCTGACTGGTGACAGCCATGTCTCAGGCCCGGCAGGGGTAGGGCATCCGACACCGGGTTGGTGGGAAGGCCTGATCGGACCGGGCTGCCCGCTGGACACTGATCGCTGGTTCGTGGTGGCAAGCAATGTCATCGGTGGCTGTCAGGGCACTACCGGCCCATCATCTCAGGCACCTGATGGGCGTCCGTGGGGGAGCAGGTTCCCGTTCGTGACCGTTCGCGACCAGGTGGCCGCTGAGGCGGCCCTTTCAGATTGGCTGGGGATCTCCGCCTGGGCTGCAGTCCTCGGAGGCTCCATGGGCGGTATGCGGGCACTGGAATGGGCCGTGACCTACCCCAAGCGCGTTCGGCGGTGCATGGTGTTGGCCTGCTCGGCGTACGCCTCGGCCGAGCAGATCGCCTGGTGCCAGCCGCAGCTGCTCGCCATCCGCCAGGACCCTGACTTTGCCGGCGGTGACTACTACGGTCGATCACGGGGTCCCGACCTGGGACTGGGCTTGGCCCGCCGGATCGCTCACGTCACCTACCGCAGCGAACCCGAGCTCGATACCCGCTTCGGTCGTGCGGCCCAAGGTGACGAGCAGCCCCTTGGCGGAGGTGGTCGCTATGCCGTGGAGAGCTATCTCGACCATCACGCGGACACGCTAACGGCTCGGTTCGACGCCAACTCGTACGTGGTCCTGACTGAGTCGATGAACTCTCATGACGTTGGGCGGGGACGAGGTGGTGTCCGCGCTGCGCTGGAACGCGTGACGGCCGACCTGGTGGTCGTGGCCATCGACTCCGACCGCCTCTATCCGCCGCGTCTGTCTCACGAGATCGCCCGTGCCAGTGCGAGTTCAGGGCCAGCTCACGTCATCACGTCAGATCATGGTCACGATGGTTTCCTCATCGAGATCGAGCAGGTCGGCAAGATCGTGCGCCAATCGTTGTCTCGCTCTCTCGGGGGCTGAGAAAAATGAGATGGATCATCCGGTAGCGTTGCCCTGCGCGGCAGTGTCGCCGCGATGTGGTGACCAAGGAGGTTCCAAGGTGTCCGTTGTTGTGGGTTATGTGCCGACCAAAGAGGGTCGCGCTGCACTTCGCCGCGCTTCTGAGGAATCACTGTTGCGGCGCACGAAGCTGATCGTGATCAACTCCAGCCGTGGCGGTAAGGACTTCGACGCCGATGAAGCGCGCCGATTTGAGGCCGAGCTCCTCACCGTTCAGAACCATCTAGACGAGGCTGGTGTTGAGCACGAGGTTCGACAACTCGTCCGCGGCAACGAACCCTCGCAGGACCTGATCGACGTGGCCAACGAGGTCAGCGCGGACTTCATCGTGATTGGGCTGCGCCGACGCACCCCGGTCGGCAAGCTGATCTTGGGGTCCAATGCTCAGCGCATCCTTCTTGACGCTTCCTGTCCGGTGCTTGCTGTCAAAGCCGGTGTCAACGACTGAGACCTGCCGCTCTGCCCTCAAGAGGCAGGCCACACTAACGCCGCGTCCGGGATTCCCTGGCGCGGTCTTTTGTCGGCAGATCCGCGAGGACGCTGCGGGTGGGTTGTGCCGGCTGTCACTCTCACCCACCGGACGGGGTGTGAGCTCACCTACCAAGCCTGACCTCAGCTGGCCGGGAAGGGTTCGCGCGTGTCGTGCGTTGTGCTTGGTGATATGCCACCACATTCGGAGTGCACTGGGTGTGCTGAGCCAGCGACAGCCGATGCCGCGGGTCGCATCTGGCCGCTGACGACGCATATTCTGGAGGTGTGCGGCCGGGAAACAGCCCGCACTGGAGCACCCGATAGAGGCACCGACGCGATAGCATCTCATCAGAGGTTTTACAATGGTCATTAGCACGACCGGGAACCCCTCCCGCCGGACCCGGTCGCGGCGAACTCCTCCCGTCCCATCACTGGTCACCGTTTACGCTCCTGCGCCGGCGACTGACCCACGCGTTGCAATGGCCTCGCGACGAAAGGTAGTCGGTGTCGACTGTGTCTAGCGTTTCATCCCTGTCTGCGACAGTTCCTCCCACCAAGGTGCCAGCCGAGTTTTCCCACCCCGCCCTGCAGGATCTTGTGCGGATCGGGAAGACCCAGGGTTCGGTCGACAGCGAGCAGCTGCGGGTTGCCTTGGTGCAGGCCGAGATCAGCCCCAAACGAATGAAAGCTGTCCTGCGCTCCCTGGACCGTCAGGGGATCCACGTGACCCTTGACTCGGTCACAGCACGCAGGGCGGTGGCGGCAACCGCAACGCGTGCGACCGCAACCGCCCCGGCGGACAAGAGGACTGCTGCGAAAAAGGCGAAGGCTGTAGCCAAGCCGGCCACGAAGACCGCTGCCACTGCCGCAGCCAAGAAGACCGCCGCCACTGCCGCAGCCAAGAAAGCCACCGCCTCTAAGGCCGCCGCACAGGCGTCAGAGCCCGCTCTGGAACCGCCAGTGACTGCTGCGGCCAAGAGGACTGCTGCGAAGAAGACAGCCAAGGCGGCACCTTCTCGTACGGCCACGGCAGCCGCCGATGGCGCGCCCGAGGTGGAAGCGCGGCAGACACGGACGAGGAAGACGGCACCCAAGAAGACGGCACCCAAGAAGGGCGCGGAGATCGACGACGCCAACCCTCAGGCCGAGCCCGTGGTCAACGGAACCGCCGTCAAGACTGATGCTGACGGTGGCAAGACCAAGCCGGCCGAGGAAGAGAGCGAGACTGCTGGCTTCGTCATCCGTGACGACGACGAAGATGACGCGCCGGCGCAGCAGGTCGTCACGGCAGGGGCGACCGCTGACCCGGTCAAGGACTATCTCAAGCAGATTGGCAAGGTTGCGCTGCTCAATGCGGAGCAGGAAGTCGAGCTGGCCAAGCGGATTGAAGCTGGTCTCTTCGCTGAAGAGAAGCTCAATGCCGGTGGCAAGATTGACATGAAGCTCAAGCGCGAGCTGTGGTGGATCTCCCAGGACGGCAAGAATGCCAAGAACCACCTGCTGGAGGCCAACCTCCGGCTGGTGGTATCGCTGGCCAAGCGTTACACGGGCCGGGGCATGCTCTTCCTGGACCTGATCCAGGAGGGCAACCTTGGTCTGATCCGTGCCGTCGAAAAGTTTGACTACACCAAGGGCTTCAAGTTCTCGACCTATGCCACCTGGTGGATCCGCCAGGCCATTACCCGCGCGATGGCTGACCAGGCGCGCACCATTCGTATTCCGGTGCACATGGTCGAGGTCATAAACAAGCTGGCTCGCGTCCAGCGCCAGATGCTGCAGGATCTCGGTCGGGAGCCGACACCTGAAGAGCTGGCCAAGGAGCTCGACATGACCCCTGAGAAGGTCGTGGAGGTTCAGAAGTACGGGCGTGAGCCGATCTCCTTGCACACGCCTCTGGGTGAGGACGGTGACAGCGAGTTCGGTGACCTGATCGAAGACTCCGAGGCGGTAGTGCCTGCCGACGCCGTGTCCTTCACGCTGCTGCAAGAGCAGCTGCACTCCGTACTGGACACTCTTTCCGAGCGTGAGGCAGGAGTGGTCTCGATGCGTTTCGGCCTGGCCGACGGCCAGCCCAAGACCCTGGATGAGATCGGCAAGGTCTATGGCGTGACGCGCGAGCGGATCCGCCAGATTGAGTCCAAGACGATGAGCAAGCTTCGTCACCCGTCGCGGTCGCAGGTTCTGCGCGACTACCTGGACTGACCTTCGCTCCAGCCTGGGCCGCGTTGTCGACTCAGTCGCACCGCTGGGCCGGATGAGGCGTGGCGTCCAGCTCAGAAGGCCGATCTCGAAACCCAGCAAGGGGACTGACATGCCGGATGGCTCGTTGACGGTTGGTACCGATGGTGCGTGTCTTGGCAATCCGGGACCGGCTGGGTGGGCGTGGGTGGACGAGCATGGCAACTACCACGCGTCTGGGCTGGCCAGGGGCACCAACAACATTGCCGAGCTGAGGGCGGTGCTCGACGCCCTCAACGACCATCCAGAGGTTGCCCGCCTGGTCATCCAGATCGACTCGACGTATGCCCGGGACTGTTCGACGACCTGGCGTGCTGGCTGGCAGCGTAACGGGATGCGCAACTCCAAACGTCAGCCCGTGGCAAACGCCGACATCGTCACCGCTATCTGGGCTGCCCTGGACAGCCGCAAAGGCACTGTTGAGTTCGTCAAGGTCCCCGGACACGACCCTGGCAACGCGTTCCCGCTGAACACCGCGGCCGACATCATTGCTAACGACGCAGCTGAACAGGCGTCGGCCGGATTCCCGGTTGAGACGATCTCGACGATCGATCTGGCCAGCCTCAAACCGCGTTTGACGTCCTTCGGCAAGTGGTGACTCGGACGTCGCGTCTCAGGTGGATCAGGGCTTTGGTCAGGGGCGGGTCTGAGAAGTGTCCTAACGGGTCTTGGCGGCTATCGAGTTTGGTGGGAACAGGTCCGCCCCCGTCGGGTTATTCAGGAATCCGGGGGTGCTGCCAGCGACTCCGGTGTGACCGTACTGCCACACGACCGTGTTGGTCCGGGGGTCAAGGACGATGAGCCGGTTGTTGAGCTTGTCGCTGACCATGTAGTCACCATTGGGCAAGGGGATCACCATCGACGGCTTGTTCAGGGCCTGGCTTCCGGTCGGCGCATAGCGCCATAGGACTTTTCCGGTGTGATCAAAGGTCAGCACCTGGCCCGGGAACGTGGTGTCGACAGTCACGTATCGGTCAGGAGCGGCTTCTATGGCCGAGTACATGGCGGACACGCCGGGCACCTGCACACTCCACGAGATACTCCCCGCCGAGCTCATCTCGCTGACCCAATGGTCCATGCCTTCGGTGAGCAGGAAGTTGCCGTCAGCCATCGGAGTCAGGCCGCTCGGGTCGCTGAAGCTCGATGGCGGGTTGTGGAGGCAGAACCCAGTCTGGCCAAGCTGTCGACTGGGCGACTGGCCCCCTGCGGGAATCTGGATGATCCTGCAGTTCCCCGCATCGGGGACGAGCAGGTCATGGGACTTCAGCATCATCACGCCGTCGGGGGCGTTGACCAGGTTGGGACTCGACCCGGGGGTGTCGAGCTTGCCATAGGCATAGACGATCTTGTCGGTCGCGATATCTATGACGTCGACGATGTTGGTGTCCTCGCTGGCAACGACAACCTGTTTTTGGTCCGGGCTGAACCATGCGACTTCGGGGGCCTTGAAACTCTGCTCTGCACCAAGGTCCCCGGGCCGGGGGAACTGCCACATGGTCCGGCCGCTGGAGTCAATGATGAACACGCGGTTGCCGTCGCCATCGGCGATCAGGACAGGCCCTGGAAGTACCGAGGGGTCCGAACCGGCCGCGAGCCAGCTCGGGCCGGAAACGGCGGGGAGCACCAGGGACTCACTGGGCGAAACCGCTGCTGCCGGGGTGGATGCTGCTCTGCTCGTGGGGGTCGCGGCGGGAGAGTGTGATGTCACTGCCGCCGCCGACTTCACTGGCGTCTTGGCAGGAGTGGCCGCAGCCTTGTAGAGCCACCAAGAGCCGACACCTATGGTGGCTATCAGCACGATGACCAGCCCCCGTACGACTCGCCAGTGCCGACGTAGCTCCGGCGATGGCGTTAGTCGATGATTACCGCTCATGGTGGTCCTCCAGTTTGGGCACGGCCCTGCATGACTGTGTCCACAGGCTTGGGGCTTTCCCCGCCGACCAGGAAGGCGGTGCCGGCGACCACTGCGACACCGAAGTCGGACCGGGCAGCGGGCAGGTGCCCAGCGGCCGAAAAGCTCACTTTTGCGGGGTCGAAGCGCAGGACCTCGTTGGTCGCCGTGGCGCCGATACGACCGCCGGCGACGAAGATCGTGCCCTTCAAGGTCAAGGCGCCGGCATGGGCCAGCGGAGTCGGCAAATGCCCGGCGACGCTGCCATGACCGGTCGTCAGGTCGATCCGTTGGACGTCCGTGACCTGCTTCCCATCGTGTTCACCACCAAAGAGCCAGATCGACC
>JGI24140J50213_10000122_pt1 | contig 33701 bp, 32 predicted proteins | sample BarGraIncu00222A_FD_50213 | JGI IMG/M metagenome (IMG submission 50213)
AAAACCAGCTCGAAGTCGCGCTCGGCCTGCGCAACACGGGAACGTGCATCACGCCGTTGAGCCTGCGCGAACGCGGTCTCAGCGCGCAACGCGCGACCGCTTCCACCGGCCCCGTCCTCGTGCGCTCGCCGTTCCGCGAGAACCGGATCCTGCGCCCGAAGTAGGCGCGACCCCCGCCCTCACTTGCAGTGCGCGGCCCGGCTTGCAAGCCGGGCCCGCTCCCCGGGCTCGCCGCATGCGGCTCGAAAGCCCCACCTCGCCCCGACCCTCTCCAGCGAGCGGGAGAGGGAGAGGGAGAGGCCGCCTCCGGCGGCCCGGGCAAAGCCGGCCCCCCGGCCGGCGAGCCCCCGCGCGAGTTGACGGACACCGCGCCTTCGGCGCGGTGATCCGTCGAACGAGCGCAACCCGGCGGCCGCGGGAACGGCGCTCAGCCGGACCCCCGCGGCCGCCCCGCCCGTCCAAGCTGGCTCAGAAATGGATGCCTCGCATCATCTGCGCGATCGCCATGGCCTCGGCCGACAGCGTCGCTTTCGGCGCCTTCTCGCCCTTCGCCGCGGCGCTGTCGGGGAACATGCGGAAGGTCGTGTTCATGATGATCTGCGTCACCCGCGGCGCCGCCGCGTGCAGCACTTCGCCGAAGATCCCCAGGCGCGTGGCGACGCGCACCGGCTTGTCGACGCAGGCCTGGACGATCATGTCGGCCGCCTGCTCGGGTGCGAGCAGCGGCATGCTGTCGTAGATCTTGGTCGGCGCCGTCATCGGCGTGCGCACCAGCGGCATGTTGACGGTCGTGAAGGTAACGCCCTGGTCGGCGAACTCGCTCGAAGCGCAGGCCGTCCAGGCATCGAGCGCCGCCTTGCTCGCCACGTAGGCCGAGAAGCGCGGCGCGTTGACGAGCACGCTGATCGAGCTGATGTTGACGACGTGTCCCTTCCTCTTCGCCACCATGCCGGGGAGCAGGCCCATCGTGATCCGCAGGCTGCCGAAATAGTTGAGCGCCATCGTCCGCTCGTAGTCGTGGAAGCGGTCGTAACTGGACTCGATGGCGCGCCGGATCGAGCGCCCCGCGTTGTTGATCAGGAAGTCGACTCCGCCGTGCTTGTCGTGCAGCGTCTTCACGAACGCGGCGCAGCTCGCCTCGTCGGCGATGTCGACCGGGTAGCTGTACACCTGGGCGCCCGCTCCGGCGTGTTCGCGTATCTCGCGAACCGCGGCGGCCAGCTTGTCCTCCCCGCGGCCGCAGATGATGGTGACGGCGCCGGCCTCGGCGAAGCGGCATGCCGCCGACAGCCCGATCCCCGACGAGCCGCCGGTCACGAGCACGACCTTGCCGCCGACCGTGCCCTTGAGCGAGCGATCGACGAACAGCGCCGGGTCGAGATGGCGCTCCCAGTAGTCCCACAGGCGCCAAGCGTAGTCGTGCAGGTTCGGGCATTCGATGCCGCTGCCCTTGAGCGCGGCGTCGGTCTCGCGGCGGTCGAAACGGGTCGGATAGTTGACGAGCATCAGCACGTCGTCGGGGACGCCGAGGTCCTTCATCACGGCGGCGCGGATGCGGCGCACGGGCGCCAGCGCCATCAGGCCCTTCTTCACGCCCTTCGGGATGAAGCCGAACAGCGCCGCGTTGATGAACAGGTTCATCTTCGGCGCGTGCGCCGCCTTGCTGAAGATGTCGAGGACGTCGCCGACGCGGTAGCCGGCGGGATCGACGAGGTGAAAGCACTTGCCGCTGCCGCGCACGTGGTGGCTGATGTGGTCGAGCGCGGCGACGACGAAGTCGACCGGCACGATGTTGATGCGCCCGCCTTCCAGGCCGACCGAAGGCATCCACGGCGGCAGGATCTGGCGCGTGCGCTGGATCAGCTTGAAAAAATAGTACGGACCGTCGATCTTGTCCATCTCGCCGGTCTGCGAGTCGCCGACGACGGCGGCCGGGCGGTACACCGTCCACGGCAGCTTGCACTCTTCGCGAACGATCTTCTCGCTCTCGTGCTTGGTCATGAAGTAGGGGTGGTCGAGTCCCTCCGCCTCCGAGAACATGTCCTCGCGGAAGACGCCTTCGTAGAGGCCCGCGGCGGCGATGCTGCTGACGTGGTGTAGATGGCCGGCAGCGATCGCCTTCGCGAACTCGACGACGGCACGCGTGCCGTCGATGTTGGCGGCGATCTGCGATTCGGCATCGGCCGAGAGGTCGTACACCGCGGCCAGGTGGTAGACGTGATCGACGTGGCCCTTGAGCGCCTTGACGTCGTCGGCCGAGACGCCGAGGCGCTTGGCCGTCAGGTCGCCATAGACGGGAATGGCGCGTGCCTTGCGCGCCGCGCCTGCGAGGCCCCAGTAGTCGAGCAGGTCGTCGATCTTGCCCTGGCTCTCGCGCCGGAGCAGGAAGTGCACCGTCGCACCGCGCCGCGCGAGCAGGGTCTTGACGAGCCGCTTGCCGATGAACCCGGTGGCCCCGGTGACGAAGTAGTGCATGCGTTCCCCTCAGCGCGCCGTGGAAGGCGCATTCTTCTGCAAACAGGGCGAGCGTCCGCGAGGGGCTAACCCCAACGACGGCCGGCGCGGCCCTGGGGCCGTCGATCACCCGGGTAGCCGCGACGAGATTAGGGTGCTTGCCCGACCGACGGCGTCTAGACTTGAATTGAGCGGTGCGTTTGTTGCAGCCGCCACCAACCGAGGAAGCGTCACCATGGTCAAGAAACTCAAGGCGATGGCCGACAAGCAGAAGCGTGCGGCCGGCGCGGGCCTGTTCGACAGCGAGCTCGCCGGCGCCGTGAAGGAATCGGCACAGCAGATCTGGCTCGCCGGCATGGGTGCCTTCGCGAAGGCACAGGCCGAAGGCAAGCACGTCTTCGAAGCCCTCGTCAAGGAAGGCGCTTCGCTACAGAAGAAGACGCACATCGCCGCCGAGGAACGATACAGCGAAGTCACCACGAGGATGACGCACATGGCCGAAGACGTGACGGCGAAGGCGGGCCAGCATTGGGACAAGCTCGAGTCGATCTTCGAAGAGCGAACTGCGAAGGCCCTGAAAAGGCTCGGCGTCCCCTCGGCGAGAGACGTCCAGGCGCTGCAGGATCGCATCGACGCGCTGACCGCCGAGCTTGCGACGCACTCGAAGCACGCCGCGAAAAAGGCCGCGCCGGCCAGGACCGCCGCCAAAGGCGCAACGCGCAAGAGGGCCGCGAAGAAGACGGCGCCTCCGGCCGCCTGAGGAACACCTCGTCGCGGCGCTGCCGCGGCGCTCGGATACAGCGCAGCGGGCGCCACCGCGCCCTCTCTTCATTCCCGACATCGCTCAGCGCGAGGCGACGCCGAGGTAGCGCGCTTCCAGGTGGCGGCGAAAGTGCAGCGGACTCAGGCGCTCGCCGCTGGCGCTGGCTGCGAGCTCGGCCGTCGTCCAGCGGCTCGCCCGCTGCCAGATGCGGGCGCGCAGCCAGGCGAACACCGGCGAGAAATCGCCGGCGCAGATGCGGCCATCGAGATCCGGCGTGTCGCGACGAATCGCCGCGAACCATTGCGCCGCGTACATCGCGCCCAGCGTGTAGCAGGGAAAGTAGCCGTAGAGCCCGGCGCTCCAGTGCACGTCCTGCATGCAGCCGTCCTTGTAGTTTCCGCGCGTGTCGACCCCGAGCAGCGACGCCATCTTCTCGTCCCACAGCGCCGGGATGTCGTCGGCCTCGATCTCGCCTTCGATCAGGCGCCTCTCGATGTCGAAGCGCAGGATCACGTGGGCCGGGTAGGTGAGCTCGTCGGCGTCGACCCGGATCAGGCCGGGCTCGACCCGCGTCAGCAGCCGTTGCAGGTTGCCGGCCTCGAACGCCGGCTGGTCGCCGAAGTGCCTGGCGAGGAGCGGCGCGAGGCCGGCGATGAAGCCGGCGCTGCGGCCGAGCTGCATCTCGAACGACAGGCTCTGGCTTTCGTGGATTGCCATCGAGCGGGCACGCGCGATCGGCTGACCCAGCGACTCGCGCGGCAGGTTCTGCTCGTAGCGGGCGTGGCCGGTCTCGTGGATCGTGCCCATCAGGCTCTGCACGAAATCGTCCTCGCGATAGCGCGTCGTCAAGCGCGTGTCCTCGGGAACGCCGCCGCTGAACGGGTGCGCGCTTTCGTCGAGACGGCCGGCCTCGAAGTCGAAGCCCAGCATCGCCATGACCTCGAGACTCATGGCGCGCTGCGCCGCAAGCGGAAACGGGCCGACGGGCTCGACGACGAAGGAGCTCGCCTGGCGATCGCGAACGGCAGCGATCAGCCCCGGCAACCAGGTTTGCAGGTGGCCGAAGAGCGACGCCACTTCGAGGCTCGTCATCCCCGGCTCGAAGCGATCGATCAGCGCGTCGTAGGGCGACAGGCCGCTCGCCTCGGCGAGGCATTTCGCTTCCTCGCGGACGAGGCGGACGACCTCGCGAAGGTTGACGAGATGGCCGGCCCAGTCGTCGGCCGGACGCTGCCGGCGCCAGGCGTGCTCGCAGCGCGACGTCGCAAGCGACCTGGCTTCGACGAGCGCCGACGGCACGGCGTTGGAGCTGATCCAGTCGCGGCGGATTTCGCGCAGGTTTGCTCGCGCCGCGGCGTCGAGCCGCTCGGCCTCGGCCCGCTGCAGCAGCGTCGCGAGACCGGGCTCGCAGCGCATCCGATGCAGCAGCGCGTCCATCTCCGCGAGCGCCAGGGCACGGGCTTCGCTGCCCTTGGGCGGCATCATCGCGGCGCGGTCCCAGCTGGCCATCGAATAGAGATGGCCGAGCCGGTGCAGGCGAGTCCAGTGGCGGGCAAGCTCGTCGTAGGCGTCGGTCTTCATGGCGGGTCTTCGGGTCCGTTCAACGTGTGTAGGCTCCGGGAAAGAACCAGAGCAGCGCCGCCGTCATGACGAGATAGCGCCCGAACTTGCCGACCGCCATGTAGGCGACGCACGGCCAGAACGGAAGCTCGAGCCATCCGGCGACGGCGCACAGCGGATCGCCGACGACCGGCAGCCACGACAGCAAACAGGCCCTGGCGCCATGGCGACGCAGCCAGGCGAGCGCACGAGCCTCGGGACGCTTGTGCGTCACGTGCTCGTAGGCGCGCTCGGCGCCGTAGCCCATCCACCAGGTGAGCGCGCCACCGAGCGTCGCGCCGACCGTGGCGACCGCGATCGCCGGCCAGAACATGTCGGGGTTGAGCTTGACGAGGCCGAAGACGGCAGGCTCGGAGCCGAGCGGGACCAGCGTCGCGGCGATGAAGGCGATGACGAAGACCGTGCTCAAGCCGACTTCGGGGAGCGCGAGCACGCGGATCATCCAGTCGAGCCAGGCGTCCATCGGTGGCCGATTATCGGCAGCGGCGAATTCGGGTCGCACCGAGGGCGAGGCACAATCTCGCGCCGCTATACTCCTGCCTCGTTTTTCAGCACCACTTTCCCCACCCGCCATGCGCATCGGCCACATCACGCTGGCGAACCGCTTGTTCGCCGCGCCGATGGCAGGGGTCACCGACCGGCCGTTCCGGCAGCTCTGCAAGCGCCTCGGCGCCGGCTACGCCGTGAGCGAGATGGTCACTTCGCGCAAGGACCTGTGGGCCAGCCTGAAGACGAGCCGGCGCGCCGACCACCAAGGCGAGGCGGAGCCGATCGCCGTGCAGATCGCCGGCACCGACGCGGCGATGATGGCCGAGGCGGCGGCCTACAACGTCGAGCGCGGTGCGCAGATCATCGACATCAACATGGGCTGCCCGGCCAAGAAGGTCTGCAGCCAGTGGGCCGGCTCGGCGCTGATGAAGGACGAAGCGCTCGCGCTGGCGATCGTCGAGGCTGTCGTCTCCGTCTGCTCGCCGCAGCGCGTGCCGGTGACGCTGAAGATGCGCACCGGCTGGTGCGCCGCGGAGAAGAACGCGGTGCGGATCGCCCGCGCCGCCGAATTGGCCGGCATCGCCATGGTCGCGGTGCACGGGCGCACGCGCGAGCAGGGCTACACGGGGCAGGCGGAGTACGAGACGGTCGCCGCAGTCAAGCGCGCCGTCGCCATCCCCGTCGTCGCCAACGGCGACATCGATACGCCGCGCAAGGCGCGCGAGGTGTTCGCGGCGACCGGTGCCGACGCGATCATGATCGGCCGCGCCGCGCAGGGCCGGCCGTGGATCTTCGGCGAGATCGCGCACTACCTCGCCACCGGCGAGGATGCGCGGCCGCCGCGCGTCGCCGACGTCAAGCTCTGGCTGCTCGAGCACCTCGAGGATCACCACCACCTGCACGGCGATTTCTCGGGCGTGCGCAGCGCCAGGAAGCACATCGGCTGGACGCTGCGCGGCCTGCCCGGCGGCGATGCGTTTCGGGTCGAGATGAACGGCATCGAATCGTGCGCCGAGCAGCTGCGCGCCGTCGGCGAATGGTTCGATGCTCTTGCCGATACCCAGGCGCTGATGCCATCGGCCCCCGTGCCGACGCAGCGCGCCGAACTACATTGACGATGCGAGACGCGATATGGCAAACAAGAAGCACATCGAGGAATGCGTCCGCGACAGCCTGGAGGGCTACTTCAAGGACTTGCGCGGCGTCTCTCCGACGGCGATGTACGACATGATCCTGCGTGTCGTCGAGCGGCCGCTGTTCGAGACGGTGATGAAGCACGCCGAAGGCAACCAGAGCCGCGCCGCCGAATGGCTCGGCATCAACCGCAACACGCTGCGCCGCAAGCTCGTCGAGCACAAGCTCATCAAGTGAGCCCGGTGTCCTGTCCCGCATGCATGCGCTGATCTCGGTCTCCGACAAGACCGGCGTCGTCGAGATCGCGCGCGAGCTGGCGAGGCTCGGCGCGACGATCCTGTCGACCGGCGGCACGGCCCGGCTGCTCGCCGAAGCGGGGATCGCCGTCACCGAGGTGGCCGAGCACACCGGCTTTCCGGAGATGCTCGACGGCCGGGTCAAGACGCTGCACCCGACCATCCACGGCGGCCTGCTGGCGCGCCGTGACCTGCCCGAGCACGTCGCCGCGCTCGAGCGCCACGCGATCACGCCGATCGACGTGCTGGTCGTCAACCTCTATCCCTTCGAGGCGACCGTCGCGGCGGCCGACTGCATTCTTGCCGAGGCGATCGAGAACATCGACATCGGCGGCCCGGCGATGGTGCGCTCGGCGGCGAAGAACTGGCGCGACGTCGCCGTCCTGACCGACGCCTCGCAGTACGCGGCCGTGATCGACGAGCTGCGGGCTCGCGGCACGGTATCGATGGAGATGAAATTCGCGCTCGCGGTCGCCGCCTTCAACCGCATCGCCAACTACGACGCGGCGATCAGCGACTACCTTTCCTCGCTCGCCGGCCCGAGCGACGGCAAGCCCCAGCGCGTGGAGTTTCCCGCGCAGGCGAACGGACGCCACGTCAAGCTGCAGGACCTGCGCTACGGCGAGAACCCGCACCAGCGCGCCGCCTTCTATCGCGACCTCGCGCCCGCGCCGGGGTCGCTCGTGACGGCCCGGCAGCTGCAAGGCAAGGAGCTCTCCTACAACAACATCGCCGACGCCGACGCGGCGTGGGAATGCGTGAAGTCGTTCGGAGCCGATGACGCGGCGGCGGCGTGCGTCATCGTCAAGCACGCCAATCCGTGCGGCGTTGCCGTCGGTGCCTCGAGTGCCGAGGCATACGCCAAGGCATTGAAGACCGATCCGACATCCGCCTATGGCGGCATTCTTGCGTTCAATGTCGAAGTCGACGGCGAGTGCGCCGGGCGCATCCGCGACGCCAAGCAGTTCGTCGAGGTGCTGATCGCGCCGGGCTATACGAGAGAAGCCCTTGCCGTGTTCGCCGTGAAGACGAACACCCGTGTCCTGCAGATCGACCTGCCGGCGGGCGAGGTCGCGCGCAACGCGTACGACACCAAGCGGGTCGGCTCGGGCCTGTTGATCCAGACTGCCGACAACGTCGACTACGTCCCGGCCGAGCTCAAGGTCGTGACGGACAAGCGACCCAGCGACGCCCAGATGCGCGACCTGCTGTTCGCCTGGAAGGTCGCCAAATTCGTGAAGAGCAATGCCATCGTCTACTGCGGCGGCGGCATGACGCTCGGCATCGGCGCCGGACAGATGAGTCGCGTCGACTCGTCGCGCATCGCATCGATCAAGGCCGAGGCCGCCGGCCTCTCGCTGGCCGGGTCGGCGGTGGCGAGCGACGCCTTTTTTCCCTTTCGCGACGGCCTCGACGTCGTGATCGACGCCGGCGCATCGTCGGTCATCCAGCCCGGCGGATCGATGCGCGACGACGAGGTGATCGCCGCCGCGAACGAGCGCGGCATCGCGATGGTGTTCACCGGCGTGCGGCACTTCAGGCACTGAGCTCTTGAAGCTTCCCGAAGCCGCGGGCCTGGTGCTCGCCTTCGTCGCCCGCCTCATCACCGGCGCGCAGGGACATTGGCACGGCGTTGCGCCGAAAGCCGAGCAGCGCATCTATTTCGCCAACCACCAGAGCCACTTCGACTGGGTTCTGATCTGGGCGGCGTTGCCGCGCGACCTGCGCGCGGCGACGCGGCCGATCGCGGCGCGCGACTACTGGACGGCGACTCCGCTGCGGCACTGGATCACGCGCGAGATCTTCAACGCGGTCTACGTCAGTCGCGAGCACAAGGATGACGAAGACCCGCTCGAGCCGCTCCTGGAAGCGCTGCGCCGGGGCGACTCGCTCGTCATCTTTCCCGAAGGCACGCGCGGCCACGGCGCCGAGCCGGCGCCTTTCAAGTCGGGCCTGTACTCGCTTGCCCAGGCGTTCCCGGAGGTCCAGCTGATTCCGGCCTGGATCGACAACGTTCAGCGCGTCATGCCGAAGGGCGAAGTCGTCCCGGTTCCCATTCTCTGCACCGTCACCTTCGGCGCTCCGGTCGCCCTGGCACCCGGCGAAGAACGGCGCGTCTTCCTCGACCGCGCGCGCGACGCGGTGATCGCCTTGCGCGAGGTCGCCTGATGGGCTTGCGCTCACTCTCGGTGTCGCAACAGGTCGGGCTGCTCTTCGTCACGCTGTTCGGCCTGCTCACGCTGGCGACGCTCGTCGCCTTCGTCCGCTCGTTGCGCGAATCGACGACGCCGGCAGAGGACGCAGCACAGGAGCGCATGGCGCGCGAGCTGCGCGCGATCTGGATCGGCGCGCTGCTGTTCTGGATTTCCTGGGCCGCCGGGCCGTTCGTCTCGACCCTGCTGTTCGGCTTCGTCTCGTTCTTCGCGCTGCGCGAGTTCGTGACGCTGACGCACACCCGGCGCGGCGACCATCGAAGCCTGCTCCTCGCCTTCTTCGTCGTCCTGCCGCTGCAATACGTGCTCGTCGGCACGCGCCTGTTCAACGCCTTCACGGTCTTCATCCCGGTCTACGTCTTTTTCGCGATCCCGGTCGTCAGCGCGCTGGCCAACGACCCGCTGAACTTCCTCGAGCGCACGGCGAAGATCCAGTGGGGCATCACGGTGTGCGTCTACGGCATGAGCCATGCGCCGGCACTGCTCCTGCTCGAGCTGCCGAACTGGCACGAACGCGGCGCCTTTCTCGTCTTCTACCTGGTCGTGGTCGTCGCGACGGCGCAGCTCGCCCAGGGGCTCGCCAGCCGGCGCCTGCGACGGCGGCCGGTGGCCCGCGCGATCAGCCGCTCGTTCTCGTGGCGCGCCTGGGGCGCCGGCGCCGCTGCCGCCGCCATCGTCGGTGCATTGCTCTACTGGACGACACCCTTCAAGCCGCTTCCGGCGCTGGCCATGGGAGCGATCGCGGGGGCGACCGGAACGCTCGGCGAATTCGTGATGCAGGCCCTCAAGCGCGACGCCGGAGTGCGCAGCTGGAGCGGGCGGGCATCGGTCACCGGAGCGGTCGGGCTGCTCGATCGGGTCGCGCCGCTCTGCTTCGCCGCACCGGTCTTCTTCCACTCGGTGCGCTGGTATTTCGGAATCTAGTGCGATCCAGCCGGCCGAACCCGCCGCGCCGGCCGCGACTTCGGTTCCAATCGGCAGCATGCGCGTGCTCGGCATCGACCCCGGCCTTCGCACGACGGGCTTCGGCGTCGTCGAGAGCGCCGGTGCGCGCCTGCACTATGTGGCGAGCGGGACGATACGCACCGATGCGGCGGCCGTTCGCGATCTGCCCGGGCGGCTGAAGATCATCTTCGAGGGCGTGCGCGAAGTCGCGGCGCGCTACGCGCCGACCTGCGCTTCGGTCGAGATCGTCTTCGTCAGCATCAATCCGCAGTCGACGCTGCTCCTCGGCCAGGCCCGCGGCGCGGCGCTGTCGGCGCTCGTCGCCGACGAGCTGAGCGTGGCCGAGTACACGGCGTTGCAGATGAAGCGGGCGATCGTCGGCCACGGCCAGGCCAAGAAGGAACAAGTGCAACAGATGGTGATGCGGCTGCTCTCGTTGCCCGGCGTCCCGGGCAAGGACGCGGCCGACGCGCTCGGCCTGGCGATCTGCCACGCCCACGCGGCCAGCAGCTTCGCGGCGATCGAGCGCAGCGCCGCGCTCGCACCGCGAAGTTCGGCGCGTTACCGGCAGGGACGAAGCTACTAGGGACGCAAACGCGGGGCCGGCCTCGGCGACAATCGGCGCCCCATGTATGCCCTCTTCGAAGATGCCGGGAAGTTCCATGCCGGCCGGGTGATGAGCGAGACCGAGAGCTCGCTGCAGATCGAGCTCGCCTCGGGCAAGCGGGTCAAGGTCAAGGCTGCGAACGCGCTGCTGCGCTTCGCCGGCCCCGAGCCGGAAGCGTTGCTCGCCTCGGCCGGCACCCTGGCCGCGGGCCTCGACCTGGACCTGGCCTGGGAGTTCGCTCCCGAGGGCGAGTTCGGCTTCGCCGAGCTGGCGCGCGACTACTACGGCGCTTCGACCGGGACGGTGCAGCAAGCCGCGGCCCTGCTCGGCCTGTACGGCGCGCCGCACTATTTCCGCCGCCTCGGCAAGGGCCGCTTCAAGAAGGCGCCCGAAGAGACGGTCCGGGCCGCCCTGCTCGGGATCGAGCGCAAGAAGCAGGTCGCGGCGCAGGTGGATGCGTGGGCGGTCGAGCTCGCCGCCGGCGCATGCCCGCCGGGCGTTCGCGAGCAGATCTATCGCATCCTTTTCAAGCCCGACAAGAACACGCCCGAGTACAAGGCGGTCGTCGAGGCGGCGCACCGCACCGGGCGGGCGCCGCTCGAGCTGCTCAAGTCCGCGGGGGCGATCGATTCGCCGTACCAGTTCCACTGGCGGCGCTTTCTGTTCGAGCACTTTCCCAGGGGAACGGCGTTCGCGCCGGTCGAGGTGCCGGCGACCAAGGAAGACCTGCCGCTGGCTCCGACCCACGCCTTTTCGATCGACGACTCGGCGACCACCGAGATCGACGACGCGCTGTCGGTGCAAGGCCTCGGCACGGGCCAGATCATCGTCGGCGTCCATATCGCCGCGCCGGCGCTTGCGATCATTCCCGGCAACGGCGTCGACCGGATCGCCCGCGATCGCCTCTCGACCGTCTACATCCCCGGCCACAAGCTGACCATGCTGCCGGACACGACGGTTCAGGCGTTCACGCTCAAGGAAGGGCGCGATGCGCCGGTCGTCTCGCTCTACGTCACGTTCGACGAAGCGACGCTGGCGCCGCTCACTTCGCAGACGCGCATCGAGCGCCTCTTCATCGCCGCGAACCTGCGCCACGACCTCCTCGAAGCGGAGGTGAACGAACAGACGCTGGCCAAAGGATTGCCGGCGAGCCTGCCCTTCGCCCGCGAGCTGACCTTCCTGCACGGCCTGGCGCGCCGGCTCAAGGCCGGTCGCGAAGCGGTGCGCGGCAAGCCCGAGCTCTTCAATCGCCCCGACTACGCGTTTCGCATCGCCGGCGAAGGCGGCGCCGAGATCGCCGGCGACGAAGCGGTCGAGATCGTGCCGAGGCTGCGCGGCTCGCCGCTCGACCTGATCGTCGCCGAAACGATGATCCTCGCAAACAGCACCTGGGGCGGTTGGCTCGCCGAGTGCGGCGTGCCGGCGATCTATCGCAGCCAGGCGAGCCTGGCGCCCGGCGTCAAGGTGCGAATGAGCACGCGGCCCGGGCCGCACGCCGGCATGGGCGTCGCGCAATACGCGTGGGCGACCTCGCCGCTGCGCCGCTACGTCGATCTGCTCAACCAGTGGCAGCTGATCGCCTGCGTGCGCCACGGCCGCACCGCCGCGCTCGCCGCGCCGTTTCGCGCCGGCGACGTGCAGCTGCTCGCGATCGTCGCCGACTTCGACGCCGCGTACGCCGAGTACAACGCCTTCCAGTCGGCGATCGAGCGCTACTGGTCGCTGCAGTTCCTGCAGCAAAGAAAGATCGTCGCTCTCGATGCCACGGCGATGAAGGAAGGGCTCGTGCGCGCCGACACGCTCCCGCTCGTCTTTCGCGCCGGCGGCGCCGAGACGCTGCCGCGCGGCGCGCGGGTGCGCGTTCGCGTCGGCGCGATCGACCTGTTGACGCTCGACCTCTCTGCAACGGTGCTGGCGCGTCTCGACGAAGGCGCCGTCGCGCCGGCTTCGGCAGGCGATGCCGGCGAGGAAGACGAAGTCGCCGCCGGACCGCTGGCGATCGCCGTCGACATCGCCGAGGGCGACGGCGGCGCGGATGCCTCGCCCGTCGCCGAGCCGGCAGCGGCGGCGTGACGAACGGATGGCGGGGCGACTCTCGACGCTGCAAGTCGCGCTGATCGCTTCGATCGGCGTGCACGGCATCCTTCTCGCGGTTCGCGTCGTCGACCCGGTCGGGTTCAATCGCATCTTCCAGGACTCACCGCTCGAGGTGATCCTCGTCAACTCGCGTTCGGGCGAGGTGCCGGACAAGGCGCAGGCGATCGCGCAGGCGAGCCTCGCCGGCGGCGGCGAGGCGCAGTCCGGACACGCGACCTCGCCGCTGCCGCCGTCGGCGCTGACCGAGCTCGGCGACGCCAACGAAGAGACCAAGAAGCAGATCGAGCAGATGCAGCAGACGCAGCAGCAATTGCTCACGCAGGTGCGCCACGAGCTCGCCCTGCTTCCCGCGACCGAGCCGCTACGCGACCAGGGAACCCCCGAGGAGCGCGAGCAGGAGGACAGGCGCCGGCAGCTGATCGAAGTGCTCGCCGAGATCGAGAAGCGGATCAACGAGGAAAACGCCCGGCCGAAGAAGCGCTACATCAGCCCGGCGACGCACGAAGAGGTCTACGCGCTCTACTACGACCGGCTGCGCCGCAAGATCGAGGATCGCGGCACGCGCGACTTCCCCGAGAACCAGGGCAAGAAGCTGTACGGCGAACTGACGATGAACGTCACGGTCGACGCCGAGGGACGCGTCGTCGAGACCGAGGTCGTGCGCGGATCGGGCTCGAAGATCCTGGATCGGCGCGCGGTGGCGATCGTCAACGCAGCGGCTCCCTACGGCCGCTTCAACGCGGCGATGCGCAAGAACGCGGACCAACTCGTCATCACGTCGCGCTTCCGGTTCACGCGCGAGGAAAATCTCGAGACGACCTTGAGCGCGGCGCCGTGAACGCAGGGCCGGTCATGAGCCGATATTGCGTGGCCGGCAATCCGGTCGAGCACAGCCAGTCGCCGTTCATTCACGCCGAGTTCGCGCGCCAGACGGGCGAGGATCTCACCTATGAGCGGCTGCTCTGCCCCTTCGATGCCTTCTCCGCGACGGTGCGCAGCTTCGCCGCTGCCGGCGGCAGCGGCTGCAACGTGACCATGCCTTTCAAGTTCGAGGCGTTCGGCCTCGCAGTCCACGCGACGCCGCGCGCCCGGCTCGCTGCTGCCTGCAACACGCTGCGCTTCGACGCCGCCGGCTGGCACGGCGACAACACCGACGGCGTCGGGCTGGTCCGCGATGTCGAGCAAAACGCCGGCGTCGCGCTGCGCGGCAAGCGCGTCCTCCTGATCGGCGCCGGCGGCGCGGCTGCCGGAGCCCTCGGCCCGATCATCGCTGCGGGGGCGCGCGAGGTGGTCGTGACGAACCGGACCCTGGCCCGCGCCGAGGCGCTCGCTTCGCGCCACGCCGCCCTGGCCTCTCCGACCTCTGCGACGACACTACGCGTGGCGCCGCTCGATGCCTGCGGCGACGCCTTCGACGTCGTCATCAACGCCAGCGCGAGCAGCGTCGCCGGCGTTCCCGTGCTGGTGTCGGGCGCCGTACTGGGCCCCGAAGCGCTCGCCATCGACCTCATGTACGGCGGCCACAGCAAGGACTTCCTGGCCTGGGCCCGCGGCCGCGGCGCGCTCGCTCGCGACGGCCTCGGCATGCTCGTCGAGCAGGCGGCCGAGGCTTTCTGGTTCTGGCGCGGCGTGCGGCCGCGCACCGACAGCGTGCTGGCGGCGCTGCGCCGGCGACTCGACTTGCCATGACGGCGTCGCCGGGGCGCTCGCTCGGGCGCTTCGTTGCGCTCGTCGCCGTTGCTGCAGTGTCGCTGCAGGCCTATTTCGCGCTGCGCGTGACGTCGATGGCAGTACTCGACCCGCGCTCGACCGCGTTCCAGCGTTCCGAAGCGTGGCGACTGGCGATTGCCCCGCGCCCGCTCGCCTGGCAGCAGACCTGGGTCGACTACGGCGGGATCTCGACTGCGCTGAAGCGCGCCGTGATCGCCTCTGAGGATGCCGGCTTCACCGAGCACACCGGGGTCGAATGGGACGCGCTCGAAAAGGCCTGGGAACGCAACCAACGCGCCGAAGCCGTCGCGGATCGAATCAACGAACGTGCCGCGAAAGCGGATCCGCGGCGCAGCGCCGCGGCGCCTCTCCCGCGCCCGGCCAAGGTCGTCGGCGGCTCGACGATCACGCAGCAACTGGCCAAGAACCTCTTCCTCGGCGGCGAGCGCAGCCTCGTCCGTAAGGCGCAGGAAGTCGTCATCGCCTGGGAGCTGGAGGCGCTCCTCGGCAAGCACCGGATCCTCGAGATCTACCTGAACAGCGTCGAGTGGGGCGAAGGCGTATTCGGTGCCGAGGCGGCGTCGCGACGCTACTTCCACGCCGGCGCACAGGCACTCTCGACGACGCAGGCCACGCAACTGGCGGTCATGCTGCCGGCGCCGAAGCGCTTCGAAAAGCGGATCGCCTCGCCCTACGTCATGGGCCGGGCGGCGACGATCGCGGCGCGGATGGGCGGCGTTGAACTGCCCTGAGCGGTGCCGAACGACGCGGCCGGGCGGCGTCCCTAGAATGAGGCATGACCGGAACGCTCACCGCGGAGATCGCCGTCGCCGCGGCCCGTCTGATCGTCGAGGAGGGGCTCGAATACGGGGCCGCTAAACGACGCGCGGCGCGCGATCTGCGGCTCGGCAAGCGCTCTGTCGATCTGCCCGACAACGACGTCGTCGAAGACGAGGTCCGCGCCTACCTCGGGATCTTCCATGCCGATTCGCAGCCGGCCGAGCTGGCGACCCTGCGTGCGATCGCGGCGAGCTGGATGGAACGGCTGGACGCCTTTCGGCCGCACCTGAGCGGCGCCGTCTGGCGCGGAACGGCGACGCGGCGAAGCGACGTCCATATCGAGCTCTATTGCGACGACTCGAAAGCGGCGGAGATCGCCTTGATCGACATGCGGGTCGACTACGAGGCGTCGAGCACCGACGGCCCGCGCGGACGCAAGGTCGACGTCCTCAATGTCTACGTCCGCAGCCGCGAATGGGGCAACGCGATTCGCATCGCCCTGACGGTGCTCGACTACGACGACCTGCGCGGCGCCTTGCGCGGCGACTCGCGAGGTCGGGCCCAGCGCGGCGATCTCGCGGCGCTGCAGAAGCTGCAGGCCGCGGCGTGAGACGGCGAACGCTCGTCGTGGCCGGGGTGGCGGGCGGCAGCGCGGCCCTGGGCATCGGCGCGGCGCTTTGGCGGGCCCGCAAGCGCGCCGCGTCGGTCGACGCGGAGGGCCCGATCGATCTCTGGGCGCTTTCCTTTGTCAGGGTCGACGGGTCGCCGCTTTCCATGGCCGCGCTGCGCGGCCACCCGCTCCTCCTCAACTTCTGGGCGACCTGGTGCGTCCCGTGCGCGATCGAGATGCCGCTTCTCGACTCGTTCGCCCGCTCCGTGTCGAGCCGTGGCTGGAACGTCCTGGCGCTGGCGATCGACTCCGCGGAGCCGGTACGAGGCTTTCTCGCGAAGCGGAGCCTGACCCTGCCGATCGCCCTGGCCGGCGCCCAAGGTCTGGATCTTTCGCGCAGCCTCGGCAACACGATCGGCGCCTTGCCCTTCACGGTCGCGTTCGCGACCAGCGGCGCGGCCGCGCGGCGCAAGCTCGGCCCCGTCGACCGCTCCCTGCTCGACTCCTGGACGGCGTTCGTGCAGTAGGCACGCGACCCCTCGGGCTGTCGATGGCGCATTCTTGCCGCTAACGGCCGGCAACCATCGATAAATGGCTTAAAGTCGCGCCAACTCAGCCCGAGGTGGCTTCCGATGGACCTGCGAAAACTGAAGACCCTGATCGATCTGGTCTCAGAGTCGAATATCTCCGAGCTCGAAATCGCCGAGGCTGACGGCAAGGTCCGGATCGTCAAGTCCGCTGCCCCCGCTCCGGCGACCGTGGTCGCCGGACACGGCTCTCATGCCGTTTATACGGCGGCCCCCGCCGCCCTCGCCACGCCGCCGGCGGAGGTGCCGCTCGCCCCGGTGGTGCCCACGGGGCACACCGTGAAGTCGCCGATGGTCGGTACCTTCTACCGGTCGGCGAGCCCGGGCGCCGCGGCCTTCGTCGAGGTCGGCAGCGTCGTCAAGATCGGGGAGCCGATCTGCATCATCGAGGCCATGAAGATCATGAACGAGATCGAGGCCGACTCGGCCGGCACGATCCGCGAGATCCTGTGCGAAAACGGCGAGGCGGTCGAGTTCGGGCAACCGCTCTTCATCATCGAATGAGCGCCGACGCGCAGCGCTTCGGCCTCGCCGATCGGCCGCTGGCGCATCGCCGGCGCGCCGCCTGACCGCCGATGTTCAAGAAGATCCTGATCGCCAACCGCGGCGAGATCGCGCTGCGCATCCAGCGCGCCTGCCGCGAGCTCGACGTCAAGTCGGTCGTCGTCTATTCGGAAGCCGACCGCGACGCCAAGTACGTGAAGCTGGCCGACGAGGCCGTCTGCATCGGGCCGGCTCCGTCGTCCCAGAGCTACCTCAACATGCCGGCCATCATCGCCACGGCCGAGGTGACGGACGCCGAGGCGATCCATCCCGGTTACGGCTTCCTTTCCGAAAACGCCGATTTCGCCGAGCGCGTCGAGCGCAGCGGCTTCGTCTTCATCGGCCCGAGCCCCGACGCGATCCGCATCATGGGCGACAAGGTCGCAGCCAAGCAGGCGATGATCAAGTCGGGCGTGCCCTGCGTTCCCGGAACCGAAGGCGCGCTCGGCGACGACCCCAAGGAGGCGATCCGCGCCGCCCGCACGATCGGCTACCCGGTCATCATCAAGGCGGCCGGTGGCGGCGGTGGCCGGGGCATGCGCGTCGTGCACACCGAGGCGGCGCTCGTCTCGGCGGTGCAGATGACGCGCGCCGAGGCCGGCGCCGCGTTCGGCAATCCGACCGTCTACATGGAGAAGTTTCTCGAGAATCCACGCCACATCGAGATCCAGGTGCTCGCCGACCAGCACAAGAACGTCGTCTGGCTGGGCGAACGCGACTGCTCGATGCAGCGCCGGCACCAAAAGATCATCGAGGAAGCTCCGGCGCCGGGGATCGCCCGGCGGGCGATCGAGAAGATCGGCGAGCGCTGCGTCGCCGCCTGCAAGCGGATCGCCTATCGCGGCGCCGGCACCTTCGAGTTTCTCTACGAGAACGGCGAATTCTTCTTCATCGAGATGAACACGCGGGTGCAGGTCGAGCACCCGGTCACCGAGTGGGTGACCGGTATCGACATCGTGCAGATGCAGTTGCGGATCGCCGCAGGCGAAAGGCTCCCGATCGCGCAGCGCAACGTCCAGTGTCGCGGTCACGCCATCGAATGCCGGATCAACGCCGAAGACGCCTACCGCTTCACGCCTTCGCCCGGACGCATCACGATGTGGCATCCGCCCGGCGGCCCGGGCGTGCGCGTCGACTCGCACGCGTACACGAACTACGTCGTCCCGTCGAACTACGACTCGATGATCGGCAAGATCATCGTCCACGGCGACACGCGCGAGCAGGCGCTGGCGCGCATGCGCACCGCGCTGTCCGAGACCGTCGTCGAGGGCATCCAGACGAACATTCCGCTGCATCGCGAGCTGATGGTCGACGCCAAGTTCATCGAGGGCGGAACGAGCATCCATTACCTGGAAGGCTGGCTCGATCAGCACAAGCGCTGACGGGTCGCGCGATGCACGCGCTCACCCTGGTCGTTGCGGCGGCGTCGGTCGACGCGGTCTCGGATCGGCTGGCCGACGCCTATTCGGCGCTGTCGGTCACGGTGGAGGATGCCGACGCCGGGACTGCCGCGGAGACGCCCCTCTTCGACGAGCCGGCGCGCCCGGCAGCGAGCCGCTGGCAGCGAGCGCGGATCGTGGCGCTCTTCGCCGAAGAGGCCGGGGCGATCGGCGCGGCGGCGGCCCTGGCGTCGCTCGACGCCCAGGCCGCTCCCCGCATCGAGGCGATCGCGCCGGTCGACGATCTCGACTGGGTGCGCCTGACGCAATCGCAGTTCGGCCCGATCGAGATCGAGCCCGACTTCTGGATCGTTCCGAGCTGGTCTGCCGCGCCCGCGGCAGCGCGCCGGGTGCTCCGTCTCGACCCCGGCATGGCCTTCGGAACCGGAACCCACCCGACGACGCGCATGTGCCTGCGCTGGATTGCGCGCGCCGCGGCAAGCCGGGCTTCGCCCTGGGCGCGCGTGCTCGATTGCGGCTGCGGTTCGGGAATTCTCGCCATCGCCGCCGGCCTGTTCGGGGCGCAAGCGATCGACGCCGTCGACATCGATCCGGCCGCCGTCGAGGCGACGCGCGCCAATGCCCTGGCCAACGGCGTTCGCCTGCGCGCGGGCGACCCGGCGAGCGTCGCCGGGGCCTACTCGCTGATCGTCGCCAACATCCTCGCCACGCCGCTCAGGCTGCTCGCTCCCCTGCTGGCGTCGCATCTCGACGCCGGTGCCGACCTGCTGCTCTCGGGCATCCTCGGGGCGCAGGCCGCCGAAGTGCGCGAGGCCTATGCGCCATGGCTCCCGCTTCGTGTCGCGCAAGCCGACGACGGCTGGATCCTCATGAACGGCGTCCGGGAATGACCGCGTCGCATGGCATGATTTCGCGATGAGTCTGGCGACGCGCTGCTCCTCGTGCGGAACCGTCTTCCGCGTTGTCCAGGACCAGCTCCAGGTCTCCGAGGGCTGGGTTCGCTGCGGTCGCTGCAATTCCGTCTTCAACGCGCTCGAGGGCCTCTTCGACCTGGGGCGTGACGCACCTCCCGAGTGGGACGAATCGATGGCCGAGCCGAGCGCCGAAGGACTGCCCTCCTTCGCCGACCTGCGCGGCCCGCCGCAGCATCAGGTGCCGCGATCGTCGAGCGACCTGGCTTTCGCCGCCCCGCCGACGTCGCGCGACGACCTGCTCGCCGACCCGATCGACGCCCACCTGTTCAGAAAGCGCGGCGCCGAAGGCGATCGATCGCCCGCCGTGCAGGTCGACGCCCGCGACCGCCTCGAGTTCTCCGACGCGCGCTTCGATTCCGACCTGTTCGCCGAGAACACCTCGGCCCCGAACCCGGAGCTCGTCGAATCGCAGATCACGGGCGCCGGCGACCTGCCGCTCGAAAGTGCGAGCCAGCAGCCGGACTTCCTGCGCCGCGCCGAGCGGCGCGCACGCTGGCGCGGCGGGCCGGTAAGGGTCGCACTGGTCACCTTGTCGGCGTTCGGTACGATCGCCTTCGCGGCGCAAGTCGCGCACCATTTCCGCGACGCGCTGGCGTCGCAATGGCCGGCGGCGCGGCCGGCCCTGGCCGCGTGGTGCCGGGCCGCGGGATGCACGCTCGAAGCACCGCGTCGCATCGACGACGTATCGCTCGAGAGCACGGCCCTGACCCGCGCCATCGGCCAGGATGCCTTCGTCCTCTCGGTGAACCTGCGCAACCGCAGCCATCTCGCGCTCGCCGCTCCGTCGATCGACCTGACGCTCACCGACGGGAACGGCGGGCTCGTCGCGCGGCGTGCGCTGTCGCCGCGCGATTTCGGCGCTGCCGCCATCCTGCCGCCCGGCGCGGAACCGGCGATGCAACTGATGCTGAGCGCGGGAAGCGCGCGCATCGCCGGCTACACGGTCGAGATCTTCTATCCCTGAGACGGCGACGCCCGATTCGAAGTTGTCATACACGGAGCTTGCATGACCACCCTGATCTGCGGATCGCTCGCCTTTGACAGCATCGCCACGTTCGAGGGACGCTTTGCCGAGCAGATCCTGCCGCACCAGCTGCACATCCTGAACGTGTCGTTCCTCGTCCCGACCCTGCGCCGGGAATTCGGCGGCTGCGCCGGCAACATCGCCTACAACCTCGCCGCGCTCGGCGGCGACGCGATCGTCCTCGCGGCAGTAGGAAGCGACGGTGGGGAGTACCTCGAACGGCTGCGGTCGTGGCGGCTCACGACCGAGCACGTGCGCAGCGTCGAGGATGCGCTGACGGCGCAGGCCTTCATCGTCACCGATCTCGACAACAACCAGATCACCGCGTTTCATCCCGGGGCGATGCAGTCGGCGCACGAAACCGCTGTTCCGAAGCGCGACGACATCGCCCTGGCGATCGTCGCTCCCGACGGGCGCGAGGCCATGCTGCGCCACGCCGAGCAGCTCGCCGCCGCGAAGATCCCGTTCGTCTTCGACCCCGGGCAGGGGCTGCCGATGTTCGACGGCGCCGAGCTGCGGCACTTCGTTGCCCAGTCGAGCTGGGTCGCCGTCAACGACTACGAAGCGCAGATGCTCGGCGAACGGACCGGCCAGTCGCTCGAGGCGATGTCGCGCTCGCATTTGCGCGGCGTCGTCGTCACTCTCGGCGCAGCGGGCTGCGACGTGTGGCAGGAAGGCCGGTGCACTCGTCTGGCCGGGGTCGAAGCGACACGCGTCGTCGACCCGACCGGGTGCGGCGACGCGTTCAGGAGTGCGCTCCTGTACGGCCTCGAGCGCGGCTGGTCGCTCGAGCGCTCGGCGCGCCTGGGCAATCGGCTCGGCGCCTTGAAGATCGCCAGTCGGGGCGGCCAGAATCATGTGCTGGATCGCACATTCCCGGCGGGCTGAGCCGGGCGCTCCTCAAGTTCGCCGGAATTGCTCCGAAGCGGCACACCATGGACATGCGCTCGTCATTCGCGATTGCCATCGCCCTGCTCATCGTCGGCCTCGCCGTCGCCTCGATGGCCACCTGGGCCGCCTGCCGCTGGTGGTACGGACGCAAGCTGCTTGCCGCAGCGCATCGCTTGCACAAGAGCGACCAGGGGCGGCTCTTCTCGCAGCAACAAACCTTGCAGGCGAAGAAGCAGATCGAAGCGCTGAAGAAAGAGCTCGAGGAACAGCGCCTGGCGCTGTCGGACGGCGAAGCCAGTCGAAAGCGCGCGCGCGAGCTCGAGCAGGCATTGCTGGCCGCCGAGCGCGCGACGACGGAGGACAACTCCACGATCATGCCGCGGGCGCATGCGCACGGCTTCGCCGATACCCAGATCATGCCGTGAGGTACGGCGGCGTCACGCCGGCCGCATGAGGCGCGAGTCGGCCTTCGAAGAGACAAAAAAAAACCCGGCCGTAGCCGGGTTTTGATCGACGGACGCAATGCGTCCGTCGGCTCTCAGGGCTTGCTGCCCGTCGGAAACGGCCAAGCCGCCTGCGGGCTCAGCGCCGTCTTCGCCGGCGCCGCCGGAGCGGCCGGTGCGGCCGCCGGTGCGGGAGCGGCCTTCTTCGCCGGCGCCTTCTTGGCTGCCTTTTTCGCAGCCTTTTTCGCCGGCGCCTTCTTGGCCGCCTTTTTCGCTGGCGCTTTCTTCTTCGCAGCCTTCTTGGCTGGCGCCTTCTTCTTCGCAGCCTTTTTCGCTGGCGCTTTCTTCTTCGCAGCCTTCTTGGTCGCCTTCTTGGCGGCCTTCTTCTTGGCCGGCGCCTTCTTCGCCGCGTGCTTCTTCGCAGGCGCCTTCTTGTGCGCAGCCTTCTTCGCCGGCGCCTTCTTGTGCGCGGCCTTTTTCGCAGTTGCCATCACGTTTCTCCTTGATCAAGTTGACATGGAACCGGCCGACTCCGAAGTGGAATCGGCCAGCTATTCACCGTCCGAGACTGCCCAGGAGGGACGCCCGGTACGGTGAATCCGGTTGCAGGCCGGCAGCGCTCGTAGTCGCTGCTCTTTCGCCCTGCGAATCTTGATCTCTCATTGCCCGTGTCCTTTCTCGGCCCACGACGCTCAAGCCGGGCCGCTTGCAAGCGACCCGGCCTTCGGCAGGCACAAGACAGTGCGCAGGCACTGTCTTGTGTCCAGACTCAGTCCCACGACAACGCGCCACCACTCTGGTAGTCGATGACGCGCGTCTCGAAGAAATTGCGCTCCTTCTTCAGATCGATCATTTCGCTCATCCACGGGAACGGGTTCTCCTCGTTCGGGAAGAGCTCCGGCAGGCCGATCTGCGTCGCCCGCCGGTTGGCGATGTAGCGCAGGTAGCCCTTGAACATCGATGCGTTCATGCCGAGCACGCCGCGCGGCATTGTGTCTTCGGCATAGCGGTACTCGAGAGCCACCGCGCGCTCGAACAAGGCCTTGATCTCGGCCTTGAACTCCGCCGTCCACAGCCGCGGGTTCTCGGCCTTGATCTGGTTGATCAGGTCGATGCCGAAGTTGCAGTGCATCGACTCGTCGCGCAGGATGTACTGGTACTGCTCGGCAGCACCCGTCATCTTGTTCTGCCGGCCGAGCGCCAGGATCTGCGTGAAGCCGACGTAGAAGAAGAGGCCTTCCATCAGGCAGGCGAAGACGATCAGCGACTTGAGCAGCGTGCGATCGTTCTCCTCGGTCCCGGTGTGGAAGTGCGGGTCGGAGATCGCTTCGATGAAGGGAATCAGGAACTCGTCCTTGTCGCGGATCGACTGGACCTCGTTGTAGGCGTTGAAGATCTCGCTCTCGTCGAGGCCGAGCGACTCGACGATGTACTGGTAGGCGTGCGTGTGGATCGCCTCCTCGAACGCCTGGCGCAGCAGGAACTGGCGGCACTCCGGCGCCGTGATGTGCCGGTACGTTCCGAGCACGATGTTGTTGGCAGCGAGCGAGTCGGCGGTGACGAAAAAGCCGAGGTTCCTCTTGACGATGCGCCGCTCGTCGTCGCTCAGGCCGTTCGGATCCTTCCATGTCGCGATGTCGCGCGACATGTTCACTTCCTGCGGCATCCAGTGGTTGGCGCAAGTGGCGAGGTACTTCTCCCACGCCCACTTGTACTTGAACGGAACGAGCTGGTTGACGTCGGTACGGCCGTTGATGATCCGCTTGTCGGCGGCCTTGACGCGACGCGCGCTCGGCGCCACGGCGGGCGAAGCAGGAGCCGGCGTCGTGCCGCGCGAATCGATCCGTGGCGAGGAGTCGGCGGATGCCGACGATGGCGAACGCAAGGCGGAGACCGCGCGTGGCGCGGTGCTTGCGGCGTGAACGGTCTCGGTGGTTCTGTCTTCTTCCCAAACCAGCATTGCGGATTTTTCCTCTGCTTTTCGATTATCCGAGCGTTGAGCGCGAAAGCCCAAGACTTATCGACGCCGACGCACCATGAATGTTGCTCCGTCGCATCGAGTCGATGTTGAATGCATCACGCCGTATCGCATCCGATGCGATCTCGAAACGAGCTTCGCGCATCACTGACACGCTTCGCACTCCGGGTTGTCCAAAGCGCAGAACATCACTTCGGATGCCGGGTCCGCATCGGGTGCGATGCTCGGTTTGCTCGTCGCGAGCGTTGCCGCAGACGCGCTGCCGGCCGATGCTCTCGAGTCGTTGCCGACGGCGTTGAGCTGGCTCGACTTGACCGTCGACTTCTCTGCGTTCGTCGCGCTCAGCGTGCGCAGGTAGTAGGTCGTCTTCAGGCCGCGGATCCAGGCCAGCTTGTAGGTCTCGTCGAGCTTCTTGCCCGACGCGCCGGCCATGTAGATGTTGAGCGACTGCGCCTGGTCGATCCACTTCTGGCGTCGCGCCGCCGCCTCGACGAGCCACTGCGTCTCGATCTCGAACGCGGTCGCGTAGAGCGCCTTCAGGTCGGACGGAACGCGATCGATCCGCTGCAGCGAGCCGTCGAAGTGCTTCAGGTCCATGACCATGACTTCGTCCCACAGGCCCGCCTTCTTCAGGTCGCGGACGAGATACTCGTTGACGATCGTGAACTCGCCGGAGAGGTTCGACTTGACCGAGAGGTTGCCGAACGACGGCTCGATCGAGGCGCTGACGCCGACGATGTTCGAGATCGTCGCGGTCGGCGCGATGGCGATGCAGTTCGAGTTGCGCATGCCGTGCTTGGCGATCCGCTTGCGCAGCTGCTCCCAGTCGAGCGTCGAGCTGCGGTCGATGTCGACGAGCGGCGCGCCGCTGGCAAGCGTGCCGCGCTGCTCGGCCAGGAGGTCGAGCGAGTCGATCGGCAGGATGCCGCGATCCCAGAGCGAGCCGCGGTAGCTGGAGTAGCGGCCGCGTTCGGCCGCCAGCTCGGTTGACGCCCAGTAGGCGTGATAGCAGACCGCTTCCATCGAGCGATCCGCGAACTCGACGGCGGCCTGCGACGCGTAAGGCACGCCGACCTCGTAGAGCGCATCCTGGAAGCCCATGATGCCGAGGCCGACCGGGCGATGCCGCAGGTTCGAGTCGCGCGCCTTCTTGACCGCGTAGTAGTTGATGTCGATGACGTTGTCGAGCATTCGCATCGCGGTGGCGACCGTCTTCTTCAGCTTGGCCTGGTCGAGCGCGCCGTTCGTCACGTGCTGGGCGAGGTTGACCGAGCCGAGATTGCAGACGGCGATCTCTGCGGCGCTGGTGTTCAGCGTGATCTCGGTGCACAGATTGCTCGAGTGGACGACGCCGACGTGCTGCTGCGGCGAACGCACGTTGCAGGCGTCCTTGAAGGTGATCCAGGGATGCCCGGTCTCGAAGAGCATCGTCAGCATCTTGCGCCAGAGGTCGGCCGCCTTCATCTTCCTGAAGAGCTTGATCTCACCGCGCGCCGCCTTCTCCTCGTAGCGCGTGTACGCTTCCTCGAAGGCGCGACCGAACTTGTCGTGCAGGTCGGGGCAGGTGCTGGGCGAGAACAAGGTCCAGTCGCCCCCTTCCATCACCCGCTTCATGAACAGATCGGGCACCCAGTTGGCGGTGTTCATGTCGTGCGTGCGTCGACGATCGTCGCCGGTGTTCTTGCGCAGCTCGAGGAATTCGTCGATGTCGAGGTGCCATGCCTCGAGATAAGCGCAGACCGCGCCCTTGCGCTTGCCGCCCTGGTTGACGGCGACGGCCGTGTCGTTGACCACCTTCAGGAACGGAACGACGCCCTGGCTCTTGCCGTTCGTTCCCTTGATATGGCTGCCGAGCGCACGGACGTTCGTCCAGTCGTTGCCGAGCCCGCCGGCGAACTTCGAGAGCAACGCGTTCTCCTTGAGCGCCTCGTAGATGCCGTCGAGGTCGTCGGAGACGGTCGTCAGATAGCAGCTCGAGAGCTGCGAGCGGCGCGTTCCGGCGTTGAACAGCGTCGGCGTCGAGCTCATGAAGTCGAAGGTCGAAAGCACTTCGTAGAACTCGATGGCGCGCGCCTCGCGGTCGATCTCGCCGAGCGCCAGGCCCATCGCCACGCGCATGAAGAAGGCCTGCGGCATCTCGATCCGGGCTTCGTCGATATGCAGGAAGTAGCGGTCGTAGAGCGTCTGCAGGCCGAGGTAGTCGAACTGCAGATCGCGGTCGGCCTTGAGCGCGGCGCCGAGCCGGTCGAGGTCGTACTGGAGCAGCCGCTCGTCGAGCAGCTCGGCCTGCACGCCCTTCTTCACGAACTGCGCGAAGTAGTCGCCGTAGCGGGCGTGCATGTCGGAATGCAGCAGCTCCTCGCCGAGGATCTCGCGCCGGATCGTGTGCAGCAACAGCCGCGCGGTCGCCCGCGTGTAGCCAGGGTCCTTCTCGATCAGCGTGCGCGCGGCGAGGATCGCCGCCTTGTGCACTTCGTCGATCGGCACGCCGTCGTAGAGATTGCGCTTGGTCTCGGCCAGGATCGGCTCGGGCCGCACATCGGCGCCGAGACCGGCGCACGCCGATTCGATCAGCGTCTGCAGGCGAGCTGAATCGAGCGGCACGCGGCTGCCCCGATCGAGCACCATCAGGACCGGCTCGACCGCAGGCGCGGCGGGCGCCTGCTTCGCGCGCTCCTGCGCACGGCGCTCGCGGTAGAGCACGTAGGCGCGCGCCACTTCGTGGTGGCCGCCGCGCATCAGGCCGAGCTCGACCTGGTCCTGCACGTCTTCTATATGGAAGGTGCCGCCGCCCGGGCGCGAGCGCAACAGGCCGCGGACGACCGATTCCGTGAGGCCGTCGACGGTCTCGCGGACGCTGGCCGATGCGGCTCCCTGCGTGCCATGGACCGCGAGGAACGCCTTCATCAGCGCGACCGCGATCTTGTTCGGCTCGAAGGCGACGACGGCGCCGTTGCGGCGCAAGGTCTGGTACCCCTGGTACGCCGAAGCGGCGCTGGCCGGCCGGGCCGCGATGCGCGGCGCTGCGGCAGTCACAGGCGTCGCCTGAGCGGTGCTTGCTTGCATGTAATCTCCTCTGCAGCTCCGGTCGGCTGCGCGCCGCCGGAGAAGTTCTGTTGATCGCCTCGAAGGGCGCCCTGCCGGCACGCCGGCTCGAAATTCGGGATCGATATGACTGGAAATTTCGGCCTCATGGGCCGGAAGAAGCAAACCCAGCATAGCACCGCTGGACACTATATCTGGGGTCGATGTCCCCATCAAGCGCTACCTATAGCGTATGAACCCGTAGCTTATTTCACGGTCCGGGCGCCGCCGCACGCGCCGCCGCCGGCGCCGGCGATGCGTTGCAAGAGCGCGGCGGCGCCGCACGCATCACGCCGCGAAGTCGAGGCGCAGCGCGCCGACCGAGCACTTCAGGAGAGCCCAGTCGAAGCCCGGACCGGGGTCGCGCTTGCGGCCGGGCGCAACATGCTCGTGGCCGGCAACCGCCGCGATCGGATAGCGCGTCGCGATGCGGCTGATGAGTCCGCCCAGGCGCTCGTACTGCGCCGCCTCGAAGCGTTCACCCTCCAGGCCTTCGAGCTCGATGCCGACCGAGAAGTCGTTGCAGGCATCGCGACCGCGCCAGGAGGAGCGACCGGCGTGCCACGCGCGCTCGTCGCAGGACACGAACTGCAGCAGTTTGCCGTCGCGGCGGACCAGGAAGTGGGCCGATACGCGCAGGCCGCGAATCGATTCGAAATACGGATGCGCCTGCCAGTCGAGCCGGTTGGTGAAGAGCTGTTCGACGGCACCGCCCCCGTACTCGCCGGGCGGCAGGCTGATCGAATGGATGAGCACCAGGTCGACCGTCGTCCCCGGCGGCCGCGGGTCGCAGTTCGGCGAGGGCAGAGGCGCCGCCGCGTGCAACCACCCGCCTTGCCATGCCGGGGCCGGCGTGCCCGGGCCGGCGGCGCGGCTCACTCGCGCTCGGCGCTGCCCGGATCGCCGCCGACGTTGACGTTGAGGCGCGCCATGCGGTAACGCATCTGGCGCAGCGACAGCCCCAGGCTGATGCCGGCCGCGGTGCGGTTGTAGCGATAGTGTTCGAGCGCGCGCACGAGGATGTCGCGCTCGACGTCGTCGAGATACTTCGCGAGGTCGTTCGGCAAGGGCTCCTCGACCGGCAGCAGCGGCGTCGGTCCGCGCGCCGCGTCCGCGCCCTTCTCGCCGGCGTCGGCGGCGAGCCGGTCGAGCTCCTGCGCGGCGCTGTCCGTGAACACCGATTCGGGCAGGCCCAGGTCGTAGACGTCGAGCTCCTCGCCACCGGACAGCGCGACCGCGCGATGCAGCAGGTTCTCCAGCTCGCGCACGTTGCCGGGGAACGGATAGCGGGCGAGATGGACCACCGCGTCGCGCGTCAGCCGCGGCGCCGGCCAGACGCCGGCGTCGCGGGCGAGGCGCTCGAGCACGCGCTCGCTCACGACCATCAGGTCTTCGAGTCGTTCGCGCAGCGGCGGCACGCGGATCTGGATGACGTTGAGCCGGTAGTAGAGGTCCTGACGAAACTGCCCGGCCTGCACTTCGGCGCCGAGGTCCTTGTGCGTCGCGCTGAGCAGGCGCACGTCGACCGGCTGCTCGGTCACCGCGCCGACCGGCCGCACCGAGCGCTCCTGGATCGAACGCAGCAGCTTCGATTGCATCGACAGCGGCAGGTCGCCGATCTCGTCGAGAAACAGCGTGCCTCCGTTGGCCGCCTGGAAGAAGCCTTCGCGATCGTCGTTCGCCCCGGTGAAGGCGCCCTTGCGATAGCCGAAGAATTCGGCCTCGAGCAGCTGCTCGGGGATGGCGCTGCAATTGACGGGAACGAAAGGCATCGCGCCGCGCACGCTCACCTCGTGGATGGCCCGTGCCACGAGCTCCTTGCCCGTCCCCGACTCGCCGCTGATCAGCACCGGCGCCATGCTGCGCGCCACTTTCTCGACCAGCGACCTGACCTGCTGCATCGCCGTCGAGTTGCCGGCCATGCGGCCGAGCGCCTGGCTCGTCGGCGCCGGCGACGGCGGCGCAACGACACGGGCCGGACGCGCCGGGGCGATCGACCGGTGCAGCTCCGACGGCAGACTCGAGGGGTCGACGGTCGGCCCGCTGCCGCCGCGGCCCAGCGCCGAGGCGACGACGCCGCGAAATTGCTTCAGGTCGACCGGCTTGGTAAGGTAGTCGTAGGCCCCGGCTTTCAGCGCCTCGACGGCGTTCTCGGACGAGCCGTAGGCGGTGATGACGATCGTCTTCTCGCGCCGGCCGCTTTCCTCGAGCCAGCGCAGGACGTCCAGGCCCGAGCCGTCGGGCAGGCGCATGTCGGTGATGACGGCGCTGTAGGTGCGATCCTTGAGATGGAGCAAAGCTTCCTGCACCGTGCCGGCGGTGTCGAGGTCGTAGCCCTCGCGCAGCAGCGTCAGCTCGTAGAGCGTCCGCAGATCGGGTTCGTCGTCGACGACGAGCAGGCTGAAGTGCGAAGCAGTGGTCAATGGAGCCCCCCGTCCGACGCGTACGTCGGCCGGCCCCCCGAGGGGACGCGGGCCGGCTTGGGAGCGGCCCGGCGCTCGGCCCGCAGGATGTTCGTCGCTTCGCGAATTCTCATGACGTCAATTGCAATCGAGCCTCGGCGGGATGGAGAGCGGCACGGCGCATCTCGACGAAGAATTCGTTGCGCCGCGGCGCATCGGCAGACAACAGCCGATAGTCGATGCGCGCCCCGTATCTCTCGCAGAGCTCGCGGCAAATGTAAAGGCCCAGGCCCGCGCCGCGGCTGCGCGTCGAGAAAAAGGGCTCGAACAAATACGATTCGACGTCGGCGGCGATCGGCGCGCCGTCCGACGCGACGCCGAACTCGGCGTGCCCTTCGTCCGTCTCGCGCAGCGCCAGCAGGATCGCTCCGGGGCGCTGGCTCGCGTGCCGGCGCGCGTTGTCGAGCAGGTTGACGAGGACGCGGCGCAAATGCTCGGCATCGAAGATCACGCCGATCGGCTCGGCCGGCAACTCGACTCGCAGCATGCTCTGCTCGCCGAGCTGTACCCCGGCCGCCTGCGCCCATTCGCCGCACACCGCTGCGAGCTGCGCCGTCGCGTCGATGCTGCCGACGTCGTGGACGCGACCCGGCGCGACCTCCATCACGTCGTCGACGATGCGCTTTAGGCGCTCGACGTTCTCGGTCACCATGCGCATGAGCTGGCGCTGCGCCGGGTCGGTCGCGTCCTCGGAAAGCAGCGCGTTCGCCTGGGCGATCGCCGCCAGCGGGTTCCTGATCTCGTGGGCGATGCCGGCCGAGACGCGCCCCATCGCAGCGAGCTTTTCCTGGCGGCTGCGCGCCTGGACGTTGCGCACGTCTTCGAGGAAGAGGACGCAGACGTCTTCGCTGGCGCGCGCCTCGCGCCTTCGCGTGAAGCGCACGCGCACGCGCAGCGTGCGATGCGAATCGGGAGCGAACTGTAACGTCACGTCGCGCCCGGACTCGGGCCAGGCAGCCTCCATGAAAGCGCGCTCGACGGAATCGACCAGAGTGCCCCAGGCCGGGACGCCGCGCAGCTGGAACGGCGCGGCGCGGCTTGTCCCTTCGGGCGCGAGCAGGCGTCGCGCCGACGGATTGGCGGCGCGCACCTTGCCGCCGCGATCGACGACGAGGACGCCGTCTTCCATCTCCTCGATGACGAGGCGGTTCAGCTGCGCCTGCTGGCGCGCCATCTCGAGGCTGCCGCGCGCGCTCAGCTCCTCGCGCGCGAGCCGGCCGGCGAGCTCGCCGGCGAGAACCGTGATGACGAAGAATCCGCTTCCGGCCAGGCCGGCCTGCGTCATCAGCAGCGTCGCGTCGCCTCCGGCGAGCAGCCCCAGCCAGGCCGTGCCGAGCAGGGCGAACGTCGCCAGCGCTGCGGTGCCGAGCGCGAGCACGCGCGGCGTCAGCACGCCGGCCATCAGCACCGGCAGGACGAGCAAGGCAACGTAGTTGAAGCTCGACCCGGGCGAGGCGAAGTGCAGGCCGGTGAAGAAGGCGAGGTCGGCGCCGATCGTCGCGATCCACTGCCGGCTACGCAGCCGGGCGAAGGTGTGCGGCGCGGCGCCGCGGCGCAACCGCGGCAGCAGCCACATGCTGATGGCAAGCGTCGCGTAGGCGACACTCAAGACGGCAACCGGCAGCCCCGGGCGCAGTCCGAAGGCGCTGGCGACGCCGAGCGTCAGTGCGAGCGCCGCACCGAGCGCGGCGCGCGCGGCGATGAAGGCACGATAGATGCGCTCGAAGGTCGTCGACGCCACGCCGACGCCGGGACCGCGCCGCGGCGGCAATTCGCTGCCCGGTCTCGACGCGGCGGTAATTCGCGCGTCGTCGACCAGCGGCTGCGTGTCGGTCGCCGTCCCCAGCCCGCCGAACCACGACTCGTCGATCGGCGCCGGTCGTTGCGCGCGATCGTTCACGTCCGCACCCCGAGCGCGGCGCGCGGACCCGCCGGGCGCGAGAAGCCTTCCTTCGGGCGACCGGGTCGATGCCTCACTGGTGCACCCTCGCGCTGCGCGCGGTCCCGCCGGGCGGGACGGAGCGTCCCCTTCGGAGCGGCCGGGCGGGGACGCTCATGCGCCGTCCGGATGGGCCTTCTCGAACGCGGCGCGATGCGCTTCGCCGCAGAACACGCCGCCGCGGCCGGGCAACGCCTCGTCGCGAGGCAGATGCACGCCGCATTGCGCGCACGCCAGCATCGGCTGCGGCGTCGCGTCGGTCCGGCGCGTATCGGGCGGTCGTGGCCGTCGGCCCGTCGTGCCGCGCAGCAGCCACAGGAGCACGAACACGGCGACCAGGAAAAGAATGATCTTCATGACACCGGCGGCGGGCGATGCAGCATCACTTCGAGCACGAAGCGCGAGCCGACGTAGGCGAGCAGGAGCATGGCGGCGCCGGCGTACAGCCAACCCGCCGCCTTCGGGCCGCGCCAGCCGAAGGCGCGCCTGCCGGCGAGCAACGCGGCGAAGACGACCCAGCCGAGGATCGAGAAAACGGCCTTGTGATCCCAGCGCCACGGGTTTGCGAACCAGGCGCCGAGGACGATGGCAGCCGACAGGACGACGAAGCCGGCGCCGACGAAGCGAAACGTCAGCCGCTCGAGACGCAGGATCGGCGGGCCTTCGGCCGGCGCCTGAGCGACGGCGGCGGTATGACGCATGCGCCGCTCGGCGCGACTGAGCAGCCAGGCGTGCAAAACGGCGACGCCGAACAGCCCGTACGAGGCGATGCCGAGCAGCCAGTGGAGAGGCGCCCAGACCGATACGGCTTGCGGGTGAACCTCGCCGGGATAGATCCAGGCGAGAACGACGACGCCGATGCCGCACCAGGCGAGGACACGTCGCGCGCCGGGCAGCGGGACGAACTGGCTCTCGAGTTCGTAGACGGCGAGCACGAGCCAGATCGTGACCGAAAGCGCGGGTGCGAAGCCGAAGCGAATTCCCGGGACGTTCGAGCCGACGCCGGCCAGGTCGATGACGATCGACAGCCCTTGCGCGATCCAGCCGACCAGCAGGGCCTTGCGCAGGGTCGCCGAAAAGCGCTCGCTCGGCAGCGCCGCCCCGACGTAGCAGGCGAGGGCGACGAGGCTCGGCAACGCCAGGGCGAGCGCGAGCGGCGACGGCACGCCCGTATCGGAGCCCAACGATAGAATCATTGTTCAAGTGTACTTTCGCACCCGCGCCCGAGCGGCCGCGTGCGCGCGTGATGGCCTCTGCCCTGACCGAGCGCCTGAGCCGGCTCGTCAAGACGATGCGCGGCCAGGCCCGCATCACCGAAGAGAACGTGCAGGACATGCTGCGCGAAGTGCGCATGGCGCTGCTCGAGGCCGACGTCGCGCTTCCAGTCGTGCGCGACTTCATCGCCCGCGTCAAGGCGCGGGCGCTCGGCGCCGAGGTCGCGGGATCGCTGTCGCCCGGGCAGGCGTTCGTCGGCATCGTCAACCGCGAGCTCGCGGCAACGATGGGCGAAGGCGTCGCCGAGCTCGACCTCGCGACGCAGCCGCCGGCCGTCATCCTGATGGCCGGCCTGCAGGGCGCCGGCAAGACGACGACGACGGCCAAGCTCGCGAAACACCTGATCGAAAAGCGCCGCAAGAAGGTTCTCACCGTTTCCGCCGACGTCTACCGGCCGGCGGCGATCGAGCAACTGAAGCTGGTGACGCGGCAGGCCGGCGCCGAGTGGTTCCCCTCGAGCACGAGCGACTCGCCGCTCGCCATCGCCACGAGCGCGCTCGACCATGCGAAGCGCCACTACTTCGACGTGCTGCTCGTCGACACGGCCGGGCGCCTGGCCATCGACGAGAAGCTGATGGCCGAGATCCGCGAACTGCACGCGGCGTTGCAGCCGGTCGAGACCTTGTACGTCGTCGACGCGATGCAGGGCCAGGACGCCGTCAACACGGCGAAGGCTTTCAAGGAGGCGCTGCCGCTCACCGGCATCATTCTCACAAAGATGGACGGCGACGCGCGCGGCGGCGCCGCCCTTTCCGTGCGCGCCGTCACGGGCGCGCCGATCAAGTTTGCCGGGACCAGCGAGAAGATCGACGGCCTCGAGGTCTTCGACGCCGAGCGTCACGCCGGGCGCGTGCTCGGAATGGGCGACATCGTCGGCCTGGTCGAGGAAGTGCAGAAATCGGTCGACGTCGCCGCCGCGCACAAGCTTGCCGAGAAAGTCAAGGCCGGCGACAGCTTCGATCTGAATGACTTCCTGTCGCAGATTTCACAAATGAAGAAGATGGGCGGTCTCGGCGGCCTCTTGGACAAGTTACCCTCCGAACTCACCGGCAAAGCGCCCAACCTAGGACCGGCGCAAATGGAGCGGGCCGAGCGCGACGTGCGCCGCATGGAGGGCATCATCTGTTCGATGACGCCGCTGGAGCGGAGAAAGCCCGAGTTGCTGAAGGCGACGCGCAAGCGCCGGATCGCCAACGGCGCGGGGGTCCAGGTTCAGGAGGTCAACCGCCTCCTCAACCAGTTCGGGCAGATGCGCGACGTCATGAAGAAGATGAAGGGCGGCGGGATGATGAAGATGATGAAGAGGATGGGCGCGATGAAGGGCTTCGGAGGCTTGCGCTGAGCGCCCTCGCGCCCGTGCTCGCGCCGAGTCGCACGAACCCG
>JGI24140J50213_10000123_pt1 | contig 33679 bp, 31 predicted proteins | sample BarGraIncu00222A_FD_50213 | JGI IMG/M metagenome (IMG submission 50213)
CGCGGATCTCCCTGTCGTCTGCGAATGCGTTTCTTCTGGCATCGCTGATTTTCGATGGAGTCGTCTGGGGCTTGGCAGGGCTATGGGGGATCGGTGCGTCCACCGATCTGGCGCCTCTCATGCTCGCGTGCATGGTGAGCGTTGCGATGCTCGCCACATTCGGCCTGCAGGTCCGCCAACTCGCGGTGGCTGCATTCGTGTTGCCGGTCACCTTGCCGATGGCCATGGCGGCGCTCATGCGTGGTGATGCATTTGGGTTCTTCGCTACCGCAGCCGTGGCGCTGATCGTGGTGCAGGCGCTGGTCACTGGCTACGCATCGGAGCGACGGGTCACCCGCGAATTCGTTGCGAGAGAACAGACCGCCATTGCACTGCTCGCCCGTTCCGACGCGTTGCAACTAGCCTCCCAAACGTCGACGGACCTCGAACGGGCGCTTCTCGACGTTCGTCGGCAGAGTGCCGCCAAGGCGGTCTTCCTCGGCACCATGAGTCATGAGCTGAGAACCCCTCTACACGGCATTCTTGGAATGACCGAACTTGTCCAAAGACAAGTCGCCGACCCGTCGGTCAAACACCGGTTGAAGCTCATCGAGTCCTCTGGCAAGCACCTGCTCGAGCTGATCGGGGCGCTGCTCGACGTGTCGCGCATCGATTCTGGACATCTGCAGTTGCACATCGCACCCTTCGACCTGACCGCAGAAGTCCTCAACCTCGCCGAGCTGTACGAAGTTCGAGCCCAGGGGAAAGGCGTCGGTTTTCGCTGTTCGATCGACCTTGGCGATGCATGCTGGGTACGTGGAGACGCTGCGCGCGTGCGACAGATCCTCCACAATCTTCTTGGCAACGCCTTGAAGTTCACCGACAAGGGCCTTGTGCGTTTCGTGGCGACGCGGGCGAAAGAGAAGTTCGTCTTCGAGGTGGCCGACACCGGGCCGGGAATTTCCGCAACCGACTTGCCACGGATCTTCGAGGCGTTCCATCAAGCGGACGACACGGCGGCTCGCCCCGCTGACGGAACCGGCCTGGGCTTGACTATCGCGCGCGAACTGGCGCGAGCGATGGGTGGTGACATCACCGTGAGCACAGCGCTCGGCGTTGGTTCTCGATTCGGGTTCGCAGTAAAGCTCGAGCCCGCTGATCCGATATCGATTCCGGATCCCGCTGCGAAGGTCGGCGAGCCATTGATTCCGCTCAGTTCGAGCTACCACGTGCTCCTCGTCGAAGACAACGACGTGAACGCAATCATCGCTGCCGCGCACCTGGAGCACCTGGGCTTGAAGCACACGAGGGTGTTCGATGGCAAGCAAGCCGTCGATGCGGCATTCGGTGCCGAACGTCCGGACCTGATCCTGATGGATTGCCGCATGCCAACCATGGACGGCCCGACGGCGACCCGCGAGATACGCACGATGGAGAAGACGCGCGGCAAGGCTCGGGTGCCGATCGTCGCGTTGACCGCCACCCCGAGCGAAGAGGAGCGTCGACTCTGTTTTGAATCAGGGATGGACGGCTTCCTCATGAAGCCGTTCACCGATCGGCAACTCAGGCAGGCGATCTGCAGCTACGTCGAAACCACCTCGGCGTCGGTTCTCCAGGATCACCCGCTCTACGAGTTTGCGAAATCCTTAGACGACACGGAGCCTGACCTGCTCGACGGGCGCACGATGCACTGATGGAACTATCGCAAGGTCCGGATGAATCGTCTGCGACATGAAGCGAAGCATCAACGGATTTTCCTCGTACCAGAAGCGCTCCGCGGCGAGTACATCGGCAAGCATGACGCGGTAGGGCAACGGACCGCCATGGCCCAGAGGAACATAGCGGCGATCTGCGTAGATGTCCTTGAAGCCCATCTGCGTGTAGGCTCGGATCAGCGCAGGCTTACGCACTCCGACGATCAGCGCGCCGACCTGCGTCGCCTTGCAATAGAGGTACGAGGCCTTCCACAACGCCATGCGGATGAAGGGATCGCCACCGTGCACGGCCGACAGGCGACTGACCTCAGCGCGGCCAAAGTCCAAGTATTCGGCGGGCGGCTCGACGTACTTCTCGATCTCGAGTTGAGTATCCCCCCGGGTCGTCGTTTGGATTCGGACAGATCCCACAGGTCTCCCTGAGGCTTTGTCCTCGCACAAGAACACTGCTGTCCAGGGCGACAGGTCTATGGCGTCGGGCTCCGCCATGCTCTTGAGGTACTTGGGATCCTTGTGACCGTATGCCTCTGCTCGGGCTCGACATGCGAGCATCAGGTCGTCGTAGGTCTCGGCGGGACGTAAGGTGAAGCTCAGCGACTCGCTGGACATGGGTCGTTCCTCTGTGTCTTCCCGTTGCACGCCCTTCACCTCAAGCGTGACCTATTCACGGGCAGCGTAGGTAAGCTGTAAGTGCGTGTCAACCACGTCGCGCTCTAGCGACGCGTGCCGAGCGTGAACTTCCTCACTCCGCGGGTCCATTCGACAATAGCGAGCCCGCCAGGTCGAGCGCCAAGTCCCCGCGCTGGGGCGCGACGACAGACCCTGTCGCAGCATCCGGTCGCGCAAACGGCCGCTCGCGCGATCCCAGTCGTTGCGTTTTAGGTTAGATCAGCGCGTAAGTCGTCGTCGCCTGCGCGACGAGCTTTCCGTCCGGCGTCTCGAAGTCGACCCCACCATAACTGAGGCTCTTGCCGAGGCGCAGGACCCGCGCGACGACGCGGACCGTGTCAACCTCCCTCGCCACCGGGCGCAGGAAACTCGTCTGCAGCTGCACGGTCGTCATCGGCTTGAACTCGCCGAGCCGGGCGATCATCGCCACGAGCATCGCCGTGTCGGCGGCCGACATGATCGCCTGGCCGCACAACACGCCGCCGCCGTGAACGAGCCCGGGCGCGACCGGCAACGCGAGCGTCACGCTGTCTTCGTCGACGGCCTCGACTCGAAGCGCAAGCCGCGTCACGTATTCGGCGGCGATCCCGTCGAGGATCGACTGCAGGGCGGCGGCGGTCAGCATCGCGGCGATTCTAGGAGCCGAGGCCGTTGATAATTGGTGCCTCGCCACGAGGAGCCCCATGAACAAGATCTACCCGAGCGCCGCCGCGGCGCTCGCCGGCATCGTCCACGACGGACAGCTGCTCGCCGTCGGCGGCTTCGGCCTGTGCGGCATCCCGGAAGCGCTGATCGAGGCCTTGCGCGACTCGGGCGTCAAGAACCTGACCGTCATCTCGAACAACGCCGGCGTCGATGGCTTCGGCCTCGGCATGCTGCTCGAGACGCGGCAGATCAAGCGCATGGTCTCGAGCTACGTCGGCGAGAACAAGGAGTTCGAGCGCCAGTACCTGGCGGGCGAGCTCGAGCTCGAGTTCACTCCGCAGGGAACGCTGGCGGAGAAGCTGCGCGCCGGCGGCGCCGGCATTCCGGCGTTCTTCACGCGCACGGGAGTCGGCACGCTGGTCGCCGAAGGCAAGGAGACGCGCGAGTTCGGCGGGCACGTGCACGTCATGGAACACTCGCTCGTCCCCGACGTTTCGCTGGTCAAGGCGCAAAAAGCCGACAAGAGCGGCAACCTCGTCTTTCGCCGGACCGCGCGCAACTTCAATCCCGCCGTCGCGATGGCGGGCAAGGTCACGGTCGTCGAGGTCGAGGAGATCGTCGAGACGGGCTCGATCGACCCCGACGCCGTGCACCTGCCCGGGATCTACGTTCAACGCATCGTTCTGAACGCGAAGCCGGAAAAGCGCATCGAGAAGCGCACCGTGCGCGCCGCAGTGCCGGCCGAGGTGGCGATCGAGGAGGCCATCCAGGTCATCGCCAAGGCCGCCGAGAAAGCGGGGGTCTGACATGCCCTGGACGCACGACCAGATGGCGGCGCGCGCCGCCGAAGAGCTGAAGGACGGCTTCTACGTCAACCTCGGCATCGGCCTGCCGACGCTGGTCGCCAACCACGTCCGGCCCGACATCGAGGTCTGGCTGCAGAGCGAGAACGGCATGCTCGGCATCGGCCCGTTTCCGACCGAGGACGAAGTCGACGCCGATCTCATCAACGCCGGCAAGCAGACAGTGACGACGATCCCCGGTTCCTCGATCTTCGGCTCGCACGATTCCTTCGCGATGATCCGCGGCGGCAAGATCAACCTCTCGATCCTCGGCGCGATGCAGGTGAGCGAGAAGGGCGACCTCGCCAACTGGATGATCCCGGGCAAGATGGTCAAGGGCATGGGCGGGGCGATGGACCTCGTCGCCGGCGTCGAACGAGTTCTCGTCCTCATGGAGCACGTCGCGAAGAAGAAGGACGGGACGATCGACCTGAAGATCCTGCCGGCCTGCACCCTGCCGCTCACCGGTGTGGGCGTCGTCAACCGGATCATCACCGACCTGGCGGTGCTCGACGTGACGCCGCAGGGACTGCACGTCGCCGCGATCGCCGACGACGTCTCGCGCGAAGAGCTGCAGTCCAAGACGGGCGTCCCGTTGCACTTCTGAGCCGGCAGCCGCCCGCCTGCCGCTCAGCCGGCCTGCTGGCGGCGGATTTCCTTGCGCTTCATCTCCAGATATTCGCTCTGGTCCATCTCGTGCAGCTGGGTCGCGTAGCGCTCGGTGCTCGCGTACCAGTCGCGGATGCGCTTTTCCATCTGCTCGTCGGGTGCCAGGGCGTAGGCGCCCAGGTAGGCGTCGATCGACAGGTAGTAGCGCATCGTGTTGCGCTCGAGCAGGCCGAGCACGCCGCCGATGTAGACCGGCTTGCCGTCTGCCTTGTGATCGACGACCGTGAAACCCACCTTGGCGCTGCCGAGTGTCAGGAGGTAGGTCTGCATCGCCATGCGCGCCGCGAAGCCGTAGCCGTACGCGTACGACATGTGGATCAGGGTCTTCTTCGCGTCGAGCGGGATGGCCTCGACCTGGATGCGATAGTTGCGGGTGCTGAGCGGCCCTTCCTCGGCACTGAGCAGCACCTGGAGATAGTCGGCCGTCGAGGCGGCAACGCGATAGCCGAATTCGAGCGCGTAGGCATCCTCGATCGGCTGGTCGAACTTGCGGCCGACGTTGAGCGACAGCGTCTTGCTCGTGCCGTTGGTGCGGCAGCGCTTGACGTTGAGATGCAGGATCAGGATGTCGCACCAGTGGTCGATCGACTGCAGCGCCTGCTGCACCGTCGTGTAGGAATGATCGACGACGGTAAAGATGTCGCCCTTCAGGTCGCCCGAGGTCTGCGTCGATTCGAGAACGAGCGGACGGCCGAAGATGTTGTCGGCGAACTTGTCGTGCAGCGTCGCGTAACGCGCACGCAGCACGTTCGCGTTGGCGTTCGCCTCCTGTGCCTGCGCAGGAGGCAGGAGGAGCACGCCCGCAAGGAGCCACGGGATGAGGCGAACGAGCCTGGCGAGGAGCGAAGGCGACTGCATCAAAGCCAATACTCCCACAAGCGGCTGAACCATTCCTTGGCCCGGGTGCTGACGGGTCGACGCGCCCAGGCTTCGAGTGTGATCTCGGTCGAAGCCGCGAGGTCGCGCTCGAAGGCTTCGCGCATCTTGTCGCCGAATTCCGGGCCGAGGACGACGGCCGTCAACTCCTGGTTGTGCAGGAAGCTGCGCCAGTCGAGGTTGGTCGACCCGACGGTCGCCCAGACGCCGTCGATGAGTGCCGTCTTCGCGTGCAGCAGGGCCGCGCGTCGCTCGTACAGCTTGACGCCGCCGCGCAGCAGCTCGTCGTAGTGCGAGCGGCCGGCGTGGAAGACGAGCGACGAGTCGGTGACGCTCGGCACGATCAGCTTGACGACGACGCCGCGCGCTACCGCGGCGATCAGCGACTGCACCAGCTGCGGGTCGGGGACGAAGTAGGCGTTGGTGAGGAGGATGTCGGTCTCGGCACTGTTGATCGCCGAGATCAAGGTGACGTAGATCTGGCTGTAGGGCTCGTCGGGCGTGCTGCCGATCGCGCGAACGACCTCCTTGCCGACGGCCGCGAGCGGCGGGAAGTAGTTGCGCGGCGCGAGCGGCGGCCCTTTCTGGCTTTCCCAGCTCTCCATGAAGAGCTTCTGCAACTGCGCCACGACCGGCCCTTCGATCCGCAGGTCGGTGTCGCGCCAGGGCAGGTCGATCGGGCTCTTCTTGGCGCCCGATCCGCTCAGGCCGCCGGAGCTCGACGAGCCACCCGAGTAGACGCTACTGATGTTGATGCCGCCGAGCACGCCGATGCGCCCGTCGACGATCAGAAGCTTGCGGTGGTCGCGCTGGTTTACGTCCCAGCCCGCCTTGGCGGTGAGGGGGTTGACCGGGTTGAACTCGACGACCTGGATGCCGGCATCCGTCAGTCGTTTGAAGAACGCCTTCGGCGTGTCCAGCGTGCCGACGCTGTCGCGGATCAGGTTGACCTGTACGCCCTGGCGCTGCTTGTCGATCAGCGCATCGGCGAAGCGCTGGCCGGCCTCGTCGTCCTCGAAGATGTAGGTCTCCATGTCGATGTGATCGTGCGCGTCCGCGATCGCCGACAGCATGGCTGCATAGGTGTTCGGGCCGTTCTCGAGGAGAACGACCTGGTTGCCGAGGCTGAGCGGGCTGCCCGAGACGGCCTGCTCGATCGCCAGGTGGTGGCCCAGCACGTCGCTCTCTTCGCCGCCGGACAATCTGGCAAGGATGTCCTGGCTGCGCGCGGGCGAAACGATGCGTCCGCTCGCCGCCCGGAACTGCACGGCGCCGGAGTCGTCCGGCGCCAGGTCGGGCGTGATCACCGGCAGCGAGCCGCACGCAGCGAGCGCCACGATCGCCGATACCGCGCCGAAGCGCGCCGCGTGCCACATCGTGCGCCGCCTCATGCCCGGCCCTTGAGCGCTCGCGCAGCCTGCGTCACGAGCGACGGTCCGCGGTAGATGAAGCCGGTGTAGATCTGCACGATGTCGGCGCCGGCGGCGCGCTTGGCGAGCGCGTCGGCCGCGCTCATGACGCCGCCGACGCCGATGATCGGATAGGCCATCCCGAGGGTGGCGCGCAACTGCGCGACGACGCGGTTCGACGCCTCGAGCAGGGGCGCTCCGGAGAGGCCGCCCGCTTCGTCGCCGTGACGCAGCTTCGCCACGGCGTCGCGCGCCAGCGTCGTGTTAGTCGCGATGACGCCGTCGATCGAATGCCGGCCGAGCGTCTCGGCGATGCGGGCGATCCGGTCGGCGTCGAGGTCGGGAGCGATCTTGAGGAAGAGGGGAACGGCGCGGCCGTGCTCGTCGGCAAGCTCGTCGCGGCGCGATCGGATCGTCGCGAGCAAGGCATCGAGCTGCGCATCGCCCTGCAGGTCGCGCAGGTTCTTCGTGTTCGGGCTCGAGACGTTGACGGTCACGTAGTCGGCGTGCGGATAGACGCCGGCGAGGCAGGCGAGGTAGTCGTCCGCGGCGCGCTCGATCGGCGTCGCCGCGTTCTTGCCGATGTTCAGGCCCAGGATGCCGCCGCTGTCGCGAAAGCGCGCGCGCCGGACGTTGGTCACGAATGCGGTGAGACCGTCGTTGTTGAAGCCGAGCCGGTTGATCAGGGCGTTCGCCTGGGGCAGGCGAAACATGCGCGGCTTCGGATTGCCGGGCTGCGCCAGCGGCGTCACGGTGCCGACCTCGATGCTGCCAAAGCCCATGGCGGCGAAGGCGTCGATGCAGCGACCGTTCTTGTCGAGCCCGGCAGCCAGGCCGATGCGGTTCGCAAAGCGCAGGCCGGCAACGATGACCGGGTCGTCGATCCGCTCGGCAGCGACAGCGAATTCGAGCGGCGTTCGCTGGATCGCGGCGAGGGCGGCGAGCGTCAGGTCGTGGGCGTGCTCGGGATCGATGCCGAACAGGAAGGGGCGGGCGAGCGGATAGGGCACAAGGGGCATGGATCGCGCCGATTCTGGCATTGCCGTTGCATACTCGGCCGCAGGCCATCACCCCGCACCCGCCCCCGGTCGTCTCCTACAAGCAGGAGAGGGAGGAAGACATGATGCAGCGCATCGAAAGAGACTCGTTCGGCGAGATCGCCGTCGCCGCCGATCGCCTGTGGGGCGCGCAGACCGAGCGCTCGCTGCACCACTTCGACATCTCGACCGAGAAGATGCCGAAGGAGCTGATCCATGCGCTCGCGCTCGTCAAGCGCAGCGCTGCCGTCGTCAACCGCGAGCTCGGAACGGTCGAGGCCGCGAAGGCCGACGCTATCGTCGCCGCCGCGGACGAGGTGCTCGCCGGCCGGCACGATGGCGAATTCCCGCTCGCCGTCTGGCAGACCGGCTCGGGAACGCAGACGAACATGAACATGAACGAGGTGCTCGCCAACCGCGCCTCGCAACTCCTCGGCGGGCCGGCGGGCGTTGGGCGCCTCGTCCACCCGAACGACGATGTCAACCGCAGCCAGTCGTCGAACGACGTCTTCCCGACGGCGATGAGCGTCGCCGCGGTCGAGGCGGTGACCAGGCGCCTCGTTCCTTCGCTCGAGACGCTGCGCGCGACCCTCGCCGCCAAGGCCGAGGCCTTCGCCGCCATCGTCAAGATCGGCCGCACGCATCTGCAGGACGCGACGCCGCTGACGCTCGGGCAGGAGATTTCGGGCTGGGTGGCGCAGCTGGAGCACGGACTGGCCCATGTGCGCGCGGCGCTGCCGCACCTCAGCGAGCTGGCGTTGGGCGGCACTGCGGTCGGCACCGGGCTGAACGCGCCGCCCGAGTTCGGCGCGAAGGTCGCTGCCGAGCTCGCTGCACGCACCGGCCTGCCTTTCGTCTCGGCGCCGAACAAGTACGAGGCGCTGGCGGCGCACGACGCGATCGTGCACGCGCACGGTGCGCTGAAGACACTCGCCGCCTCGTTCACCAAGATCGCCAACGACGTGCGCTGGCTCGCCTCGGGGCCGCGCTCGGGGCTGGGCGAGATTCGCATTCCGGAGAACGAGCCGGGCAGCTCGATCATGCCGGGCAAGGTCAATCCGACGCAGTGCGAGGCGCTGACGATGCTCTCGGCGCAGGTGCTCGGCAATGACGTCGCGATCAACGTCGCCGGCGCCTCGGGCAACTTCGAGCTCAACGTCTTCAAGCCGGTGCTGATCCACAACTTCCTGCAGAGCGCGCGCCTCCTGGCCGACGGCGCGCGCAGCTTCGACGAGCACTGCGCGCGTGGAATCGAGCCCGATCGCGAGCGCATCGCCGAGCTGGTGCAGCGCTCGCTCATGCTCGTTACCGCGCTCAACCCGCACATCGGCTACGACAAGGCGGCGAAGATCGCGAAAGAGGCGCACCGCAGCGGCTCGACGCTGCGCGAGGCGGCGATCGCGTCGGGCTGGCTCACGGCGGAGCAGTTCGACGCCTGGGTCGTCCCCGAGCAGATGGTGGGCCGGCGATGACCGCCGGCGCGGCGACGCAGGCCGAGCTGAAGCGCCTGGTCGGCGCCGCGGCGATCGCCTACGTCGTTCCCGGAAGCATCGTCGGCGTCGGCACCGGCTCGACGGTCAACTGTTTCATCGACGCCCTCGCGACGATGCCGCGGCCCGTCGCCGGCGCGGTGTCGAGCAGCGGGGCGACCACCGCGCGCCTCGCCGCGCTCGGCATCCGCGTCCTCGCGGCGAGCGAGGTCGAGAGCCTGCCCGTCTACATCGATGGAGCCGACGAGATCGACGCATCCGGCTGCATGATCAAGGGCGGCGGCGGGGCGCTGACGCGCGAGAAGATCGTTGCCGACCTGGCGGCGCGATTCGTCTGCATCGCTGACGAATCGAAGCTCGTCGCGCGGCTCGGCCGCTTCCCGTTACCGGTCGAGGTCATCCCGATGGCGGCGGCCCAGGTCGCGCGGCGCTTCGTCGCCCTCGGCGCGACGCCGCGTCTTCGCCCGGGGTTCGTCAGCGACAGCGGCGGGACGATCATCGACGTCCACGGCCTCGTCATCGACGATCCCGGCGCGCTCGAGGCGGAGATCAACCAATGGGCGGGAGTCGTCTGCTGCGGCATCTTCGCCCGACACCGGGCGAGCGTCTGCCTCCTCGGAACGCCCCAAGGCGTGAGAACCTTGACGTTTTGACCCCGGGGCCCGACCGGCGCTTACCCTGGCCCGGAGCTTCCTAACGTTCGCTTTCCGTTTGCCCGGCAAAAGCGCGTAACCTCGGGCCCGTACGCTTTGTGCAGCACGCAGGAAGGACGGCCCGTGGCCAAACCCAACTATTCATTCGAAAAACGCCAGAGAGAACTTGCGAAGAAGAAGAAGAAAGAAGAAAAGGAGAGAGAGAAAGCCGGGCGCAAGCTCGCCGGCGAGCAGGGAACCGCACCGCCGCCGCAAATGGGAGACGACGCGCCGAATCAAGCGCCGGTCGATCCCCCGGCGATGGGGTCCTCGGGCGCCTGAGCCGTCCGATCCCGTGTCGCGCCGCTGCGTCTGAAGGCGCGGCTTGCGAAGCGCGCTGGGTCGATCGCATCGAGCAGGTCCGCCTCGATCGGCGCAGGCGCTCCGGTGATCGCCGACGCCAGCACCCGGGCCCCGACCGCCGACGCGGCGATGCCGCGCGATCCGAGCGCCGCGCACAGGTAGAGGCCCGGAGCCCGCGGCGCGAAGCGGGGCTGCTCGGGGCGGTCGGCGAAGCGATCTCCGCCCCCGCAGGCGTCGCGCAGCGCGGTGCCCAGCGCCGCCCACGGAACTGCGCCGACCAAAGGGAGCCGGTCGATGCTCGACCAGCGAAACGCCGTGCGGCCCTCGAGGTCTTCGACGCCCAGTCCCGGCGCGCCGGCCAGCAATCCGCCCAGGCGCTCGAGGTTGTCTCGGTGATCGTCGGCGCGCACGTTCGCGTCGCGATCTCCGGCCTGCGACGTGGCGCCGAACCAGATCCGGCCGGCGACGACCGGAAGGACGTAGCCCGAGCCAGCGATCGGCAGGCGCGGCGGCGAGGGCCACCGCTCTGCAGCGACGGCGCTGAGCTGACCGCGGCGACGCTCGATCGGCCAGGCGCCGCCCAGCAGCTCACCTGCGCCGCCGGCGTCGGCGAAGACGACTGTCGTCGCCGTTGCGAGCGTGCGGCCGGCGGCGTCGAGCAACGCCCAGCGCCCGTTTCTGCGGCGCATCGACACGACTTCGCAATCGAGCCGCAGGGCGACGCGCCGGCCCGCACGCTCGATGAACGAGCGCGCCAGGCCGCGCGGATCGACCCAGCCGCCACCGGGGAAGTGCCAGCCCGGGACGTCGATCGCGAGGCCGGCCAGGGCGCTCGCCTCGCTGGCGGAAACGGCACGGGCGTAGTCGGCCGGCCAGCCGAGGCGCGCAAGCGTCGCCTGCATCCAGGCCAGGCCCGATGCCTCCGGATCGAGACGAAGCAAGCCGCCGACGCTTCCTGGCACGCCGTGCTCGGCGATGGCGATCGCCACCTGCTGCCGTGCCTCGAGCGCTGCCGCACGATGGAATCGCGCGTGGCGCGCGTCGTCGCGATGGACGACGCCATGGAACAGTCCGGCCGCGTTGCCCGAGCCTTCGCTCGCGATCGCCGCGCGCCGCTCGACGAGCAGTGATTCGCGCCCTTGCTCGGCCAGGGCCCACGCCGTGGCGCACCCGGCGAGCCCGGCGCCGACGATGACGACCGGTTCGTCGCTGTTGTCCGGCACAGCGGCGCGACGGCGTGGCGACACCCGCGGCGCGAAGGCGGGAGCGAAACGGGCGAGCGTGATGTCCCGCTTGGTGCCGCTTCTCGAAGCGACAACGGTGGCGAAGCCGGCGCCGCGCAATCCCTCGCGCACGACGCGCGCCGCCGACCATGTTGCCGCCGTCGCATCCGCCGCCGCGATCCTTGCCATCGCCTTGAACAGCCGCAGCTCCCACATGCGCGGATTCTTCGCCGGCGCGAAGCCGTCGAGAAAGAAGGCATCGATGCTTGCTTCGATCTGTGGCAACCACGAAGCGATGTCTCCAAGAGCCAGCAGCAGCTCGACCCGGCCGTGCTCGAAGGCGAGTCGGTGCAGGCCGCCGATGAGCGGCGGCCATGCCGCAACGAGCTGCGCCGCAAGCTCGCCCAGTTCCGGGTCGCGGTCGAGCTCGGCAAGGTCGGCGCGAAGTGGAGGGCGCGCTTCGATCGAGACGAAGTGAAGCTGCCGGCAGCGCTCGGGGTCGGCGCGCCACGCCGACCACGTCGAGAGGAAGTTGTTGCCCAGGCCGAAGCCCGACTCGAGGATCTGGAAGCGCTCGCGGCCGCGCCAGCGCATCGGCAACGCATTGCCGGCGAGAAAGACGCGCCGCGCCTGCTCGGGCGCGCCCTGGTACGGGTGATAAACGTCGCCGTATTCGGGCGAGTACGGCGTGCCGTCGGCGTCGCGCTCGAGGCGCGCGGGAACGATCGGGACGGTCTTCACGGAGCGGTCGCGGGCAGGATCGCGGCGCGATGCTCCGGCCAGGCGAGCAGAGCGGGCCCTTTCGTCCCCGCGAGGCGTCGAGCTACACGCGCTTCTTGTACTCGTGCGTACGCGTGTCGATCTCGACCCTGTCGCCGGTTTGCACGAACAGCGGCACCGAGATCTCGAGGCCGGTCCTGAGCTTCGCGCTCTTCAGCACCTTGCCCGAGGTATCGCCCTTGACGGCCGGCTCGGTGTCGGCGATCTCGCGCACCAGCGTCGTCGGCAGCTCGACCGAGATCGCCTTGCCGTCGTAGAAGACGACTTCGACCGGCATGCCGTCTTCAAGGTACTGGATCGCGTCGCCCATGTTCTCGGCCTCGACCTCGAACTGGTTGTACTCGCCGTCCATGAAGGCGTACATCGGGTCGGCGAAGTAGGAGTAGGTGCACTCCTTCTTGTCGAGGACGATCTGGTCCATCTTGTCGTCGGCCTTGTAGACGACCTCGGTGCCGGAGTTGCTGAGCAGGCTCTTCAGCTTCATGCGCACGGTCGCCGAATTGCGGCCGCCGCGGCTGTATTCGGTCCTCAGCACGACCATCGGGTCCTTGCCCTGCATGATGACGTTGCCGGCGCGAATTTCCTGGGCGGTTTTCATGATCAGTCTCTCGAAGAAAGCGCGGTGGGGCAGTCGATCCACCCCGCGCAAAGCCTTTAATTCTAACGTTTCGAGGCAGCGAATTCCATCAGCGCGGAGCCGAGATCGGCAAGGTCGGCGAGGCGGTCGCGAAAGCGCCGGCAGTGGTCGGTCCAGGCGGGCGCCAGCACGGGGTCGAGAGCGGCGAAGGCATCGACGGGCGCGCCGAGGCCGTTCCAGCTTGCGAACAGCGCCCCGAGCCCGGCGGCCAGGGGGGCCGGGGCGTCCTCGAGGAAGCGCCCGAGAAACGCCGCGAGCTTGGCGGCGTGGGCGCCGTCGCCTTGCGCATAAAGCTGCCAGACGAAGGGCTTGCCGGCCCAGATTGCGCGAACGAGCGAATCCTCGCCGCGAACGAAGTTGAGGTCGCATGTCCACAGCAGGCGATCGAACTCCGTCTGCTGGAGCGCCGGGAGGCGAACCGCACGCAGGCGGCCGCGCCGCAGCGTGGGCCCGAGCAAGGCCGAAGCCTGCTCGGCCGCCGGCCCCGGAGTCAGGACGAGCAGTGTCGGCGTCGCGGCGAGCGCGTCGAGCGCCCCGTCGAGGGCCGGATTGCCGTAGCAGTACAGGCTCACGCATCGCTCGTCAGCGTTCCGCATGACGCCGAGGCGCTCGATCCATTCCCGGCCGTCGCCGAAGCGTTGCCGCGTCTCGATGAGTCCCGGCTCGCGGACGAGACCACCGGTCGCGGCAGTAAACCCCGGGTAGTAGAACCAGAGCGATTCCGCTTGCCCGTCGGCGTCGAAGCGCGGCGACGGCCGGCCGTGCGACCGCTCGACGTAGGCTTCGGCGCTGAGGTGCTCGACGTCGATCCGCACTGGCGGCTGGCCCGTCGTCGCTCCGTCGGGATAGCCGCAGCCGAAAGTCTCGACCCAGACGTCGGCCGCAGCGTCCGCGGCGCTCGCCCAGTCGACGACCTCGACGCGAGGCGCGCCGCGCGGCGCCATCCAGGCCAGCGCGCTCGCGTCGTCGACGGCGAGGCGCACGTCTTCGCCGCGAGCGCCGAGATCGGCGGCCAGTCGCCAGGCGAAGCCGACGTCGCCGAAGTTGTCGACGACGCGGCAGAAGACCGTCCACTGCATGGGCCGAATTATCGAAGGGCACCGCGCCGCGGGGGCGCGGCACAATCGTCCGCGATGAGCGACGCCGGCGTCGATCCCGCTTCCTCTTCGGCTGCAGCGACGGCGGCCGAGCGGCGCGAGCGCCTGCTCGCCGAAGTCGCGGCGCTCCCCAACCTGCCCGGGGTCTATCGCTATTTCGACGCCAATGGCGGCGTCCTCTACGTCGGCAAGGCGCGCAACCTGAAGAAGCGCGTCTCGATCTACTTCACGAAGCGGCACGCGGGCAGCGAAGCGGCGATCTGGACCGGGCACATGGTCGCNCGCATCGCGCGCATGGAAACGACCGTCGTCCGCTCGGAAGCGGAGGCACTGCTGCTCGAGAACAACCTCATCAAAGCGCTGGCGCCGCGATTCAACATCCGCTTCGTCGACGACAAGAGCTACCCTTATCTGAAGATCGAATCGCATCGTTTTCCGCGCGTCGCCTACTACCGCGGCGTGGTCGAGAAGAAGCATCGCTACTTCGGCCCCTTTCCCAGCGCCTGGGCGGTGAAGGACTCGATCCAGCTGCTGCAGAAGGTCTTTCACCTGCGCACCTGCGAGGACACGGTGTTCGCGAACCGGACGCGACCGTGCCTGCTCTACCAGATCAAGCGCTGCTCGGGGCCGTGCGTCGACTACATCGGCGCGGAGGACTACGCACGCGACGTCGCCAACGCCGAGCGNTTCCTCGAAGGCGAGCAGCAGGAGCTGATGGATTCGCTGCAGGCGCAGATGATGGCGCGCGCCGAAGCTCTCCAGTTCGAGCAGGCGGCCGAGATCCGCAACCAGATCGGCTCGCTCGCCCGCGTCCTGCACCAGCAGTCGGTCGAGGACAACACCGGCGCGCGAACCAGGGACGCCGACATCCTCGCCGTCAGGGTCGACGGCGGTCGCGCCTGCGTCAACCTGGCGATGGTCCGCGGCGGGCGCCATCTCGGCGACCGGCCGTACTTTCCGAAGCACGTCGAGAACGCGATCGAGGTGGCGGGCGAGGAGGGTGACGACGCGACCCACGAGGCACCCCGTCCCGCCGAAGTGCGCGTCCTCGAGGCCTTCATCGCCCAGCACTACCTCGAAGGCGGCCTGCCGCCGCTGCTCATCGTCAGCCACGCCGTCGACAAGTCGATCGTCGAGGCGCTCGCCGCGCAGAGCGGCGCGCGGGTCGCGGTGCAGCACCAGCCGCGCGAGCAGCGGCGCGCCTGGCTCGACATGTGCATCCAGGGCGCGGCGCTGCGCCTGGCCCAGCTCCTCGCCGAAGAGGGCTCGCAGCAGGCGCGCACGCGCGCCCTCGTCGACGCGCTCGACCTCGCCGTCGAAGACCTGCACGCCTTTCGCATCGAATGCTTCGACGTGAGCCACACGGCCGGCGAGGCGGCGCAGGCGTCGTGCGTCGTCTTCGAGGCGCACAAGATGCAGAGCGCGCAATACCGCCGCTACAACATCGCCGGCATCACGCCGGGCGACGACTACGCCGCGATGCGGCAAGTGTTGACGCGCCGCTATGCCAAGCTCGTCGAGGCCGCCAGCCAAGGCCTGGCACGCCTGCCCGACATCGTCCTCGTCGACGGCGGCAAGGGCCAGGTCGCGGTCGCCCGCGAAGTCTTCGAGGAGCTCGGCATCGAAATCTCGCGGATCGTCGGCGTCGAGAAGGGCGAGGGCCGCAAGGTAGGCCTCGAGGAGCTCGTCTTTGCCGACGGGCGACCCAAGGCGACGCTCGGACGTGAATCGGCGGCGCTCATGCTGGTCGCGCAGATCCGCGACGAGGCGCACCGTTTCGCGATCACGGGAATGCGGGCGCGCCGTGCCAGTGTGCGCACCGGCGCGAGCCGGCTCGAGGAGATCGCCGGCATCGGCCCGCGCAAACGCGCGAAACTACTGCAGCGCTTCGGCGGCGCGCGCGGCGTGGGCCACGCCAGCGTCGAGGATCTGGCCACCGTCGAAGGAATTTCGCGGGAACTTGCCGAGGAAATCTATCGTGCCCTGCATTGATCGCCCCGCATTCCTTTCGCCTCGAACGGCAGTTTGGGCCGGCGTGCTCGGGGCGCTCCTCGTCACCGGCTGTGGCGGACCTTCCGGCCAGGCTCCCGGCGAGGCCCGCGGCGGCGTGCCGCCGGTCGTCGCGCCGGCCCCGCCGGCGCCTCTGCCGACGGTGAAGCCTTCGCCGTCCGTGACGTCGTCGCGCCAGCTGCCGGCGCCGACGACCATGCGCTCGTGGAACGAAGTGCGGCGCCAGGCGGCGGAACGCCTGATCGCCGCCAACCCGGCCATCACCTATCGCGGCAAGGTGCCCGACATCCTGCTCGCCGTTCCAGTGCTCGAGGTCGAGCTGAACGGCGACGGCAGCATCCGCAGGATCGAGGTGCTGCGCGAGCCTCGCGAAGCGAAGGACACGACGCAGATCGCCGCAGATGCGATGCGCCGCGCTGCGCCCTTCGGCGACGTCTCGAGGCTGCCGAGGCCGTGGAAGTTCGTCGAGACCTTCCTCTTCGACGATTCACGCAAGTTCAAGCCGCGGACGCTCGACAACTGAGCGCGCAGAGCAGCGTCACAATTGCGGAGATGTTCTTCAACCTGCCGACGCTGTTCACGTGGGCGCGCATCGTCGCGATCCCTCTCGTCGTCGGCGTCTTCTACACGACGCTGGCACCCGAGACGCAGAACGTCGTCGGCACGGCGCTCTTCATTCTGTTCGCGCTGACCGACTGGGCCGACGGCTACCTGGCGCGCAAGCTGAATATGACCTCGTCGTTCGGCGCCTTTCTCGACCCGGTCGCCGACAAGATCCTCGTCACCGCCGCATTGCTCGTGCTCGTCCACCTCGATCGGCTGCACTCGCTCGTCGCGCTTGTCATCATCGGTCGGGAGATCGCGATCTCGGCGCTGCGCGAATGGATGGCGCAGATCGGCGCCTCGCGCAGCGTTGCCGTGCACATGCTCGGCAAGCTGAAGACCGTCGTGCAGATGGTCGCGATACCGTTCCTGCTCTACCACGGCAAGCTGTTCGGGCTGATCGATACGCAATGGTGGGGCACGGGGCTGATCTGGATCGCCGCCGTGCTGACGATCTGGTCGATGGTCTACTACCTGCAGAAAGCCCTGCCGGAAATCCGCGCGCGCGTTCGCTAGATCGTGAGGCCCCCGCGCTCACTTCGTTCGCTGCCCCCCGAGGGGGAGTCGCCGCCCTTGGGGCGGCCCGGCGGGCGGCGGGCGCCGCAATGAGAGTCAGGGCGATGCCCTGGGTCTTCGTCCTGATCTGGAGCACCGGCTTCGTCGTCGCTCGGCTGGGGATGCCGCACGCGCCACCGTTCTCCTTCCTCTGCGTGCGCTTCGCCTTGTCGGCGCTCTGCTTTTTCGCCTGGATCGCCCTGGCGCGCGCTGCCTGGCCGACCGGACGCGCACAGTGGAGCCATCTCGCCGTGACCGGCGTGCTCATGCAAGCGGGCTACCTCGGCGGCGTCTGGGCCGCGATCAAGGCGGGGATCGGCGCCGGGACGGTGGCCTTGCTCGTCGGCTTGCAGCCGGTGCTGACGGCGATCTGGGTCAGCAGCAGAGCGTCGCGGCGCGAAGCGGCGGGCGAAGCGACGGCGCGCGTCTCGGCGCGTCAATGGGCTGGCCTCGTGCTCGGCTTCGTCGGGGTCGCGCTGGTCGTCTGGCCGAAGCTCGGAACGGGCGAGGTCACTCCCTTCAACCTTGCGCTCGCGGTCGTCGCCTTGCTGAGCATCACCGTCGGCACTCTGTATCAGAAGCGCTACGTCGCACCCTGCGATGTGCGCAGCGCCAGCGCCGTGCAGATGCTGGCGGCGCTCGTCGTCTGCACGCCCTTCGCCCTGCTCGAGGCCGAGGCCATGGACTGGCAGGCCCCTCTTGTCGCAGCGATGGCCTGGTCGGTGGGAGTTCTGACGCTCGGTGGCAGCTCGCTGCTGTACCTTCTCATCCATCGTGGCGAGGCGACCTCGGTGACGAGCCTGCTCTATCTGGTGCCTCCCTGCACCGCGCTCTTGGCATGGGCTCTGTTCGGCGAGGCTTTCACGGCGTCGATGATCCTGGGCATGACGCTCACCGTCGTCGGCGTCGCCATCGTCGTCCGCACCCCCCGCGCTGCGCCAGGGAGCACGGCAACCATCGAGGAGATCCCGGGATGAAATCCACGCATCGCATCGCGGTCATCGCCGGCGACGGCATCGGCACCGAAGTCGTCCCCGAAGGCCTTCGCGTCCTCGANGCGGTGGCGAGCCGCTTCGACGTCGGCCTCGCCTTCGACCACTTCGACTTCGCGTCGTGGCCGTGGTACGAGCGGCACGGCAGCATGCTGCCCGACGACTGGCAGGAGCAGATCGGCGGGCACGACGCCGTCTTCTTCGGCGCCGTCGGCTGGCCGGCGAAGATTCCCGATCACGTCTCGCTCTGGGGGTCGCTCCTGAAGTTCAGACGCGAATTCGACCTCTACGTCAACCTGCGCCCGGCCCGGCTGATGCCGGGCGTGCGCTCGCCGCTCGCCGGCCTGGCGCCGGGCGACATCGACATGATGATCGTGCGCGAGAACACCGAGGGCGAATATTCGAGCATCGGCGGGCGCATGTACGAAGGCAGCGAACGCGAGATCGTCATCCAGGAGACGGTGATGTCGCGCACCGGCATCGACCGCGTCCTCGCCTACGCGTTCGAACTGGCGCGGTCGCGGCCGAAAAAGCACCTGACCTCGGCGACCAAGTCGAACGGCATCTCGATCACGATGCCGTACTGGGACGAGCGCGTCGAAGCAATGGCTCCGCGTTTTCCCGAGGTCCGGGTCGACCGCTATCACATCGACATCCTCGCCGCGCATTTCGTGCAGCGGCCGCAACTTTTCGATACGGTCGTCGCGAGCAACCTGTTCGGCGACATCCTGAGCGACCTCGGCCCGGCCTGCACCGGAACGATCGGCATCGCGCCATCGGCCAATATCGACCCGACGAGGAAGCACCCGTCGCTCTTCGAGCCGGTGCACGGCTCGGCACCGGATATCGCCGGCCTGGGCGTGGCCAACCCGATCGGTCAGATCTGGTCCGGGGCGTTGATGCTCGACTTCCTGGGCCATCGCGCGGCGCACGACGCGGTCATCGCCGCGATCGAGGCCGTCCTCGACCCGGGCGCGGATGGCCCGAAGACGCGCGATCTCGGCGGAACGGCCACGACTGCGGACCTCGGCCGTGCCATCGCCGACGCGGTTCGCAATGTCTAGGGCACGCTCTACCTTCGCACCCATAGCGCGTTGGTCGCGGAAGTCAAGCACGAACCGCACAAGCGGCGAAGATTTTCCTCGGCGCCGGGGCCCATAGAATTGCGATCGCTGCTTGACACTGAACAATGCCGACGATGTAATCGTTTCGCCCGAGCCGCACACGCCGCCTCGCGACGCCATACCGAATTCCTTTGAGACTTGAGCCTTCCTGAGGGGGAACCATTCGTGAACAAGACTGAACTGATCGAACACATCGCCAGGCAGGCGGACATCTCGAAGGCGGCGGCGTCGCGCGCTCTCGAGGCCATGATCGGCGGCGTGAAGACGAGCCTGAAGAAGAACACCACGGTTTCGCTCGTCGGCTTCGGGACGTTCAGTGTCGGCAAGCGCGCAGCGCGCAGCGGCCGCAATCCGCGCACCGGCGCGGCGATCAAGATCAAGGCGGCCAAGGTGCCGAAATTCCGTCCGGGCAAGGCGCTGAAAGACGCGCTCAACTAGAGTTCCGTCCCCGGCTTCGCCGGGGCAGACCCGGGTGCTTAGCTCAGTCGGTAGAGCGGCGCCCTTACAAGGCGTAGGTCGGGGGTTCGAGACCCTCAGCACCCACCAGTGGCAGCGCCCCCCGGGCCGAGCGGGAGGGAGCGCNGGCTCGGCTAGAATCGCCGCGTCCTCCATCGAAAGGCGAACCTCGGTTCGCCTTTCTCGCATCTGCCAGCTGATGTTCGATTTCTTCCGCCGCCATACGCGCGCCCTGCAGTTCGTGCTGGTGCTGCTCGTCTTCCCGTCGTTCGTCTTCTTCGGCATCCAGGGCTACAGCCGCTTCGCCGGCAACGACCAGCAGACGGTCGCCAAGGTCGCCGGCCAAGGCATCAGTCAGCTCGAGTTCGACAACGCCATGCGCGAGCGCATCGAGCGTGCCCGCCGGCAGATGCCCGGCCTCGATGCAAAGCTCTTCGATACCCCGGAGATGCGACGCCTGGCGCTCGACGCCCTGATCCGCGAACGCGTTCTTCTCGTCGCCGCCGACAAGCTGCACCTGGTCACGACCGACGAGCGCCTCGATCGCCTGTTCAAGAGCGATCCGCAGTTCGCGCAACTGCGCAATGCCGACGGCAGCCTGAACCGCGAGGCGATCGCCTCTCTCGGCATGTCGTCGGAGGGATTTGCCGAGCGGCTGCGCGAGGACATCTCGCGCCGCCAGGTCATGCAGGGCATCAGCGACTCGGCGATCGCTCCGGCCAGCGCCGCTTCGGCCGCGCTCGACGCCTTGTACCAGCAGCGCGAGGTGCAGGTGCAGCGCTTCGACGCGAAGGACTATCTCGGCAAGGTCGCGCCGACCGACGCCGAGATCGAGGCGTACTACAAGGACCCGGCGCACGCGCCGCAATTCCAGGCGCCCGAGCAGGCGTCGATCGACTACGTGGTGCTCGATCTCGACGCGTTGAAGAAAGGGATCGTCGTTTCCGACGACGAGCTGCGCAAGTACTACGCGGAGAACGAGAAGCGCTACACGGCGCCGGAGGAGCGCCGCGCCAGCCACATCCTCGTCAAAGCCGACAAGGATGCGCCGCAGGCCGAGCGCGCCAAGGCCAAGGCCAAGGCCGAGGCGCTGCTTGCCGAGGTGCGCAAGAACCCGACGTCGTTCGCCGAGATCGCTAGGAAGGATTCCGACGACGAAGGCTCGGCCGCGAAGGGCGGGGACCTCGATTTCTTCGGCCGCGGCGCGATGGTCAAGCCGTTCGAGGACGCGGCCTTCGGGCTCAAGCCGGGCGAGATCAGCGGCGTCGTCGAAAGCGATTTCGGCTATCACATCATCAAGCTCGACGCCGTCCGCGGCGGCGAGAAGAAGAGCTTCGAGGCGGTCCGCCCCGAGATCGAGAGCGAGGTCCGCAACCAGCTCGCGCAAAAGCGCTTCTCCGACGCCGCGGTCGAATTCGGCGACACGGTGTACGAGCAGGCGGACAGCCTGAAGCCGGCGGCCGACAAGTGGAAGCTCGAGGTCAAGCATGCCGAGCACCTGACGCGCGAGCCGGCGCCGGGAACGACTGGAGTGCTCGGCAACGCGAAGTTCCTCGAGGCGATCTTCGCCAGCGACGCGACCCGGGACAAGCGCAACACCAAGGCGATCGACGTCGGCGCCAATCAGCTCGCGGCCGGCCGCGTGCTGCAGTATTCGCCCGCGCACCAGCTGCCGCTGGCCGACGTCAAGGACAAGGTGCGCCAGCAGCTCGCTGCGACGCAGGCGGCGGCGCTGGCAAGGAAGCTCGGCGCCGAGCGCCTCGCTGCGGCGCGCGCCGCGCCCACCTCGGCCGTTTCCGAGAACACCTTGATCGTCTCGCGCCTGCAGCCGCGCGACCTGCCGCGCAACCTGCTCGACGCTGTGCTGAAGGCGCCGGTGTCGGCCTTGCCGGCATTCATCGGCGTCGATCTCGGTAACTCGGGCTACGCAGTGGCCAAGATCACCAAGCTCTGGGGCCGCGACCCGGCCGTCGCCGACGCAACGAAGGCGAGGGACCAGTACGCCCAGATCTGGGGCGCCGCCGAGGCGCAGGCCTACTACGCCGCGTTGAAGGCGCGCTTCAAGGTGTCGGTCAACGACAACGTCGCGGCACCGTCGGCAGACGCCGCGCCAAGCAGTTCACGCTGAGCAGTTCACGCCAGAACGGCGTTGCCGCGGTCGGCGTGTTGCGCGATGGAGGGTGTGGGGTGGCTGATGGGGCTCGAACCCACGACAACAGGAATCACAATCCTGGACTCTACCAACTGAGCTACAGCCACCGCCGAGCGGGCAATTATAGCGAGCGGTCCTCGCAGATCTCTGCGGGCGTGCCGTCGCCGCGCGACGCTGGCGATGCCGGCCGGTCGCCTTCGGCCGGAAGAAGATCACTACCGCTTGGAGGAAGATCATGAGCGACGACATCCGGGGAGCTCTGCGGCCGAACCTGCGAGATGACGGGGGACGACTCTCGCCGCGCTCGATCAAGTGGGCCGCAGCGGCGGTCGCGCTCCTGCTCGCCGTGTACGTGCTGTGGCCGTTCTATTCCGTGCCCACGGGCAGCCGCGGCGTCGTCACCCAGTTCGGCAAGATCGTCGGCATCGAAGGCGAAGGCCTGGCGGTCCTGCCGCCGTGGCAGAAGCTCTCGAACTTCAGCATCCGCGCCGAGACCGCCGACATCGAGAACGCCGAGGGCAGCACCAGCGACACGCAACCGGTGAAGGTGAGCATGACGGTGCGCTACAGCACCGCGACCGATCGCGTCGCCGAGGTCTTCGAGAAGTATTCGCACGACGGCAAGCTCTCGTCGTACGTGCAGACCGCGACGCAGGAAGTCTTCAAGGCGGTGACCGCCAGGTACACCGCGCCCGACCTGATCGCGCAGCGCTCCAAGGTGTCCAACGACATCAACGTCGCGTTGCGCGACAAGCTCGCGCTGTACGGTGCCCAGGTCATCAACATCGACATGCGCAACTTCGCGTTCTCCGAGTCGTACATGCATGCCATCAACGAGAAGGTGACGCAGGAGCAGTTGCGCCTGGGCGCGGAGAACAAGCTGAAGACGGTCGAGGCCGAGCAGAAGCAGAAGGTGGCCATTGCCGAAGCCGAGGCGAACGCGCTGCGCGCCAAGGCCGACGGCGAGGCCTACGCCAACCTGAAGGTTGCGACGGCGCAGGCCGACGCGCTGAAGATCCAGAACGCCGCGCTGGCGCAGGACAAGGACGTGCTCGAGCTGCGCCGGATCGAGGTGGCGATGACCCAGGCCAAGGCGTGGAACGGCGTATTGCCGGTGAACGTCTACGGCAGCGCGCCGATCCCGTTCATCAACCTGAGTCCGCCGGCGCCCGCGAAGTAGCGCGGGTGGCGCACCGGAGCGGACGCGTCCGCGGCGACGTCGTCTTCGCGTCGCTCGCGGCAGCGCTCAGTCGTTCGTCATCACGATCTTGCCGCGCACTTTGCGGCTGCCCATGCGCGCATAGGCCGCGGGCAGCTCCTGCATCGGCAAGCGCTGGTCGATGACCGGCTTGATCTTGCCTTCGGCATACCAGCGCACGAGCTCGGCGATGCCGCGCGCGTTCACCTTCGGCTCGCGCCGCGCGAAGTCGCCCCAGAAGACACCGACGATGGATGCGCCCTTCAACAGCGGGAGGTTGAGCGGCAGGGCCGGGATGGGACCCTGCGCGAAGCCGATGACGAGATAGCGGCCGCGGTAGGCGATCGAGCGAAACACCGGCTCGGCAAGATCGCCGCCGACCGGGTCGTAGACGACGTCAGGCCCCTTGCCGTCGGTGAGGTTCTTCAGCTCGTCGCGGATGTTGCCCGTCGCGTAGTTGATCGTCGCGTCGGCGCCGATCGAGCGGCAAAGCTCGCACTTCTCGTCGCTCGACGCGGCGGCGATGACGCGCGCTCCGACGACCTTGCCGATCTGGATCGCCGCCGTGCCGACGCCGCCGGCCGCCCCGAGGACGAGCAGCGTCTCGCCTGCCTTCATCTGGGCGCGGTCGAGCAGGGCAAAGTGGGTCGTGGCGTAGGTCATGATGAAGGCGGCGGCATCGTCGAACGCGAAGTCCGGCGGCAAGGGCACGGCGAACTGAGCCGCCACGCAGGCATGGGTGGCGAATCCGCCGGTGGCGCCGACGGCGGCGACGTGATCGCCGACCTTCAGATGGCTGACGCCTTCGCCCACGGCGTCGACGATGCCCGCGTATTCGGAGCCCGGAACGAACGGCAGCGGCGGCTTCACCTGGTACTTGTTCTGCACGATCAGCAGATCGGGAAAGTTGAGGCTGGCGGCCTGGATCGCGACGCGGACCTCGCCCGCCTTCGGCTCGGGAGTCGGCAGCTCCTTCCATTGCAGCGCCTCGACGCCGGTCGGGTTCTCGCAAAGCCATGCATGCATCTCGGTCGCCTTTCTGCGCCAGCGGCCGCCTTCGCGCTGGCCGGATGCGAACGATGATACGCAGCGTCGGCGCACCGCGCGTCGCACGTGCGACTCCCTACAATCCGCCCATGCGGATCCTCATCGCCAACGACGACGGCTATCTGGCTCCCGGCCTTGCCGCCCTCGTCAAAGCCTGCGAAGGTCTCGGCGATCTCGAGGTCGTCGCTCCCGAGCAGAACGCGAGCGGCACGTCGAACTCGCTGACGCTCAATCGGGGCCTCTCGGTCTATACCGCCGGCAACGGTCACCGCTACATCAACGGAACGCCGTCGGACTGCGTCCATCTCGCGTTGTCCGGCCTGCTCGAGCGCCGTCCCGACCTCGTCGTCTCTGGCATCAACCAGGGCGCGAACATGGGCGACGACACGCTCTATTCGGGGACCGTCGCGGCGGCGATGGAGGGCTTTCTCTTCGGCATCCCGGCGATCGCGTTCTCGCAGGTGCAAAAGGGCTGGATCGATCTCGACGCCGCCGGCCGCGTCGCCCGCAGCGTGATCGAGCACGTGCTGCGTGACCCGCCGGCCGCCCCGCACTACCTGCTCAACGTCAACATCCCGAATCGGCCCGATGCCGATATCTTGCCGCGCCGCATCACGCGCCTGGGCCGCCGCCACGCCAGCGAACCGGTGGTCCGCCAGGTGAGCCCGCGCGGCGAGACGCTGTACTGGATCGGTCCGGCAGGCGACGCCCGCGAGGCCGGCCCCGGCACCGATTTCCACGCGACCAGCAACGGCGAAGTCTCGATCACGCCCTTGCACGTTGACCTCACGGACCATGCGACCCTGCCGGCATGGCGCGAATGGGTTGGCAGGGCGGCCGGATGACCGCAGCCGATCGGCCACGGTCGAAGTTTCCGCTCCAGCTCGACCGCCTCTCTGGCGGGGCGGCGTCGTCGTCGAAGACGCTACTGCGGCCGCAGCGCGACGTCGCTGCCGCGCACGTCGACGCCGGCAAGCGGGCCGCCCCCGCCGGCCTCGGCCTCGATTCTCCGGACGTGCGCCGCCGCATGGCCGAGCGACTGCGCGAGGGTGGCGTCGTGCAACCGCAGGTCCTCGCCGCGTTCGCGAACGTGCCGCGCCATCTGTTCGTCGACCCGGCACTGGCCACGCAAGCCTACGAAGACACGAGTCTGCCGATCGGCCACGGGCAGACGATCTCCAAGCCATCCGTCATCGCGCGCATGCTCGAGTTGCTCTTCGACGGCGCGAATGCGCGCCGCAAAGGGAACCTCGGCGCCGTTCTCGAGATCGGTAGCGGGTGCGGTTACCAGGCGGCGCTGCTTTGCGAGCTCGCCGTGCGTATCGTCTCGATGGAACGACTCAAGCCTCTACACGACAAGGCCCGCGACCTGCTCGCGCCGCTGCGCTCGAACCGCCTGCGCCTCGTGCACGGCGATGGCATGCTCGGGCACCCGCCCGGAGCACCGTACGACAGCGTCATCGCCGCCGCCGGCGGTGCCGACATTCCCGAGGCCTGGCTCGCCCAGCTCGCGGTCGGCGGCCGCCTCGTTTCGCCGGTGCAGCAGGGCGAGGGCGGCCAGGTGCTCGTCGTCGTCGATCGGCACGAAGACGGCTACGAACGGCGCGTCCACGAGGCGGTGCGCTTCGTCCCTCTAAAATCGGGCCTCGCTGGATGAAGAACGAATCGGCTCCATGCTCGTGATCGAAGAACCGGCCTTGCGGCCTCTGCGCTGCGCGGCCGTCGCCCTCGCGGCCATCAGCCTGTTCGGCTGCACGAACCTGCCGCATCGCGCGCCGGTCGAAGAGCGCTCGGCGACGCCGCGCGCAACGCTTGCTGCGGCGAGCCCGGCGGTTGCCGCCTCTGCTCCCGATGCGGGCAAGCCGGTCGTCGCGGACAACGGCGTGCGGCCCGGTTACTACACGGTCAAGTCCGGCGATACGCTGATCCGCATCGGTCTCGACAACGGCCAGAACTGGAAAGACCTGGTTCGCTGGAACAACCTTGAGAACCCGAACCTGATCGAGGTCGGCCAGGTGCTTCGCGTCGTCGCGCCGGGGGTCGACCCGGCGGCGGCGACGAGTCGGCCGGTGACGACGGCGCGCCTCGAAGCGCGCCCGCTCGACGCGCGTCCGGCAGCACCCACTGCTTCCGCGCCGGCCGTTGCAGTGGCGCCGCCCCCGGCTCCGCCGCCCGCTCCTGCGCCGGCGGCTCCACGCGAGCCCGACGACGACGTCGGCTGGGCCTGGCCGGTGACCGCCCCGGTCGCCTTGCCGTTCGACGATGCGCGCAACAAGGGCCTCGTCTTTCGCGGCAAGGCGGGCGACCCGGTGCTTGCCGCCGCCGACGGGCGCGTCGTCTATGCCGGCTCGGGCCTGCGCGGCTACGGCAACCTTATCATCCTCAAGCACAACGCGACCTACCTCACCGCCTACGCGCACAACCAGACGCTGCTCGTCAAGGACGACCAGACCGTCAAGCGCGGACAAAAGATCGCCGAGATGGGATCGACCGACGCCGACGGCGTGCAACTGCACTTCGAGATCCGCAAGCAGGGCAAGCCGGTCGATCCGGCCCGGCTGCTGCCGCCGCGCTGACGCGGCGCCTGTCCGAGTCTGCTGTGGCGCCTGTCCTCGCCTTCGACATCGAGACGATCCCCGACGTCGCCGGCCTGCGCGTGTTGCGTGGGGCCGACCCGGGGTCGACTGACGCCGAGGTCTATGCCGCCGAAATCGCCGATCGCGCATCGCGCAACAAGAGCGACTTCATGCCGCTTCATTTGCAGCGCGTGCTCGTCGTCTCCTGCGTGTTCCGCGGCGCGCAAGGCCTTCAGGTGCGGTCGTTCGTCGACGACGAGTCCGGCGGACGCAGCCACGAGCGCGAGGTCATCCAGGCCTTCTTCGACCGCATCGAGCGGCACCGGCCGCAGCTTGTGAGCTGGAATGGCGGCGGCTTCGACCTGCCGGTGCTGCAGCAGCGCGGCCTGCGCGAGGGCGTCGTCGCCGGCAAGTACTGGGACATGGGCGACGAAGACCGCGAGCATCGCTACAACAACTACATCAGCCGCTACCACCTGCGCCACATCGACCTGATGGACCTGCTGGCGATGTATCAATCCCGGGGCAACGCGCCGCTCGACGCGATGGCCCGCCTGTGCGGCTTTCCGGGCAAGCTCGGCATGGACGGCTCGCAGGTCTACGGTGCCTATCTCGAGGGCCGTACCGACGAGATTCGGCGCTATTGCGAAACCGATGCGATGAACACGTATCTGCTCTGGTGCCGCTTCGAGAAGATGCGGGGGCACCTCGACGATGCCGGCTATGCGTTCGAGATCGCGGCCGCGCGCGCCGTCGTTGCCGCCATCGACGAGCCGCACTGGCGCGAATACCTGGCGGCGTGGCCGGGCGAAGCGGGCGCGCCGCCGCCCTCGACGCCTGCCGCGGCAGCAGAAGACGCCGCGACGGCAACGACCATCTACATCGAGGCTTCGAGCATCCGCACGTAGTCGTCGCGCGTCGCCAGGCGGGGATTCGTCTTGTGGCAGTGGTCGGCCATCGCGCCATCGACGATCCTCTCGTACATCGCCGCCGTGACGCCGAGGGCGGCGAGCCCGCTCGGCAGGCCGAGGCGGGAGTTCATCGCGCGGATGGCGGCGGCGATCGCTTCCCCGCTGTCGTCGCCTTCGGGCAAGCCCATCGCGTGTGCCATTCGCGCGAGGCGACGGTCCTTGATCATCGACCCGGCGCTGGCATTGAACTTGACGACTTCAGGAAGAAACATCGCATTCAGCGTTCCGTGATGCAGCTTCGGATTCGCCCCGCCGAGGCTGTGACTCAGGCTGTGCACGCAGCCGAGGCCCTTCTGGAAGGCGAGGGCGCCCTGCATGCTCGCGCTCATCATGTTCCAGCGCGCCTCACGGTCGCCGCCGTCGCGGGTCGCGCGCTCGATGTACCTCCAGGCACGCTCGAGCCCGTCGAGGCCGATGCCGTCGGCGGGCGGATTGACGGCCGGCGCCATGAAGGTTTCCATGCAATGGGCGATCGCGTCCATGCCGGTCGCCGCCGTCAGGAAGGCAGGCAGGCCGAGCGTCAGGTCGGGGTCGAGGAGGGCGGTCTTGGGCACCAGATGCCAGCTGTGGAAGCCGAGCTTCCTGCCATCGTCGACGATGACGATGGCGCCGCGCGCGACCTCGCTGCCCGTTCCCGCCGTCGTCGGCACGGCGATGAGCGGGGCGACGCGATCGCTGATGCGTGGGCTCCCGCCTTCGATCGTCGCGTAGGTCTTGAGCGGGCCTTCGTGCGTCGCGGCGATGGCGACGCCCTTGGCCAGATCGATACTCGAGCCACCACCGACGGCGACCAGGCCGTCGCAGCCCGCCTCGACGTAGACGCGAACCGCCGCGCGCACCGCCGCTTCGGTCGGATTCGACGGCGTCGCGTCGAAGACGGCATGCGGCACGGCGCCGAGCGCGGCGATCGCGCGGTCGAGCAGTCCGGCGGCGCGAACGCCCGCATCGCTGACGACAAGCGGCCTGGCGATGCCGGCGCGTGCGCACTCCCCGGCCAGCAAGGCGAGCGCGCCGAAGTCGATCTGGACCTGGGTGATGTAGTTGATCGAAGCCATGGAGCACAGTCTGGCACACTCGTTCGCCGACGCACCATGGAACGATCCGACTTTCGCTTCTTCGAGCGCCTGCGCGTCCGCTGGGCCGAGATCGACGCGCAGAAGATCGTCTTCAACGGCCACTACCTCATGTATTTCGACACCGCGGTGGCCGGCTACTGGCGCGCCCTCGCCGTGCCGTATGCGGAGACGATGCAATCGCTCGATGGCGATCTGTTCGTACGCAAGGCCGAGCTCGAGTACCTCGATTCGGCTCGCTACGACGACGTGCTCGACATCGGCCTGCGCTGCGCCCGCGTCGGCAACTCGTCGTTCGCCTTCGTCGGCGGCGCGTTCAGGCAGGACAAGCTGCTCGTCTCCTGCACTCTGACCTACGTCTTCGCCGACGCCGAGGGAACGGCGTCGCGCCCCGTTCCGCAGGCTTTACGCGACCTCTTCGATCGATACGAGTCCGGGCAGCCGATGGTCGACGTGCGGGTCGGCTCGTGGGCCGATCTCGGCGAGCAGGCGCGGGCGATCCGCAGCGCCGTGTTCATCGACGAGCAGAAGATCCCGGCCGACATGGAATGGGACGAAGGCGACGAGGGCGCCGTCCACGCCATCGCCAGCAATCGCCTCGGCCGGGCGCTGGCGACCGGCCGCATGCTCGAGCATGTCCCCGGTGTCGCCAAGATCGGCAGGATGGCCGTCGTCGCGGGCGCCCGCCACAACGGCGTCGGCCGCGCCGTTCTCGACGCCCTGCTCGATGCCGCCCGCGCTCGCGGCGATCGCGAATGCGTGTTGCACGCGCAGATGGCCGCCGCCCCTTTCTACGAGCGCGCCGGGTTCACGCGCCGCGGACCGGCCTTCGATGAAGCCGGCATCGCCCACGTCGAGATGCTGCGCGCTCTCTGACGGCGGTGGGCTGCGGCGCCACTCACTCGCCGCTCTGGAAGGCTTCGACGTGGCGCGGCCCTTCGAGAAAGGCAAGGAGCGGTAGTGCGTGCGCCTCGATCGCATGCTCGACGTCGGGCCCGATGCCGCGCGATGCGCCAACCTTGTCGAACGCGTAGGCTTCCATCCAGGTCGGCACGCCGTCGTCGGCGTCACGTGTCAAGAGGCGCGCTTTGAGGCCAGGATACAGAGCGCGCAGTTCACGTTGCATCGCGACGACGGCTGGACGCGCGTCCGCCGCGTGGGCGGGGCGGACGCGGTAGTAGACGAAGAGCTCGCGCACCGTGCCCGCTGGTGCCGGCTCACGCGGCCGCTTCGGCCTCGAGGGGAACCGGGTAGGGCAGCGCGCCCTGGCGCAGCGGCGGGCCGTCGACGCTTCCCAGGTGCAGCTCGCCTTCACCGAGTGCAGCGAGGCGAACTTCGACGAGCGCGCTGGCGCCCTGCCCCGATGGATCCGGCGCCGCGCTGGCCACCGTGCCCGTGGGCTCGTGTGCGGAGCTCGCGTACACGTCCTGGCCGGCGCGTATCGGCGCGTCGCAGTCGAACAGGAAGGTGCGTCGCTTGGTCGTGCCGCGATACTGGCTGCGGGCGACGACTTCCTGGCCGGGATAGCAGCCCTTCTGGAAATCGACGCCTCCGACCAGCTCGTAGTTGATCATCTGCGGAACGAAACGGTCGACCGTCGCCGCCTCGATCGTTACGATTCCGCTTCGCACCTCGAGCCAGCGCCAGGTGGCGAGCGACAGGCTGCCGCCGGGAGGCAGGCCGATGTCGACGCGGGCCGGTGCCGCGACGAGGCAGCGCGTTGTTGCCGCGGCGTCGGGCAGGCGGATCGCCGTCAGCGCGCCGTGCTCATGGCGCTCCCAGGCCGGGGCGCCGCCGGACAGCGTCGCGGCCGCGTCGCCGGCGACGCCCCAGAGCGCGACCTCGCCGCTGGCATCGCTCAGCCGGCATTGCGCGCGCAGCACGAACATCGATAACCGCTTCAGCGTGGGCGCGAGCAGGCTCGCGGAGCAGGCGAGAAGGAAGCCGTCGCCCGCCGACTCGCGCCAGATGACAAAGCTCGCCTGCAGGCGGCCCTTGGCGGAGCAGAAGCCGGCGAGCCGGGCCCGCTCGACCGGCAGGCTGATGACGTCGTTGCTGAGCTGGCCCTGCAGGAACTTTGCGGCGTCGGCGCCGCTCGCACGGATGACGCCCCAGTCGTCGAGGCGGCAGCCGCCGTTGATCGAAAGTCGGGTGTCCATGCGCCATTATCATCAGCCGCCATGAATCGCAGCGAAGTGGGGTCGGGCGCTCGCGAGGTCGACGCGAGGCGATGAGACTCTGGCGCGTCGTTCTCATGCTGCTGCTCGCGGTGGGGGCGGCGGCAGCTGCCGTCGCCTGGTGGTGGCTGCACCGGCCGCTGCCCATCGCCAGCGATCCCGTCGAGCTCTCGATCGAGCTCGGCACGTCGCCTCGCGAGATCGCCGATGCCTGGGTCCGCGCCGGCGTGATGACCGAGCCGATCGCGCTCTACGAATGGTTCCGCTGGTCGGGACTGGCGCGCCGCATCCGCGCCGGCAGCTACGAAGTGACGTCCGGGACGACGCCGATCCGCCTGCTCGAAATGATGGTCCGCGGCGACGAGACGCTGGCCGTCGTGCGCCTCAACGAGGGCTGGACCTTTCGCCAGATCCGCGCCGAGCTGGCGCACGCCGATGCCCTGAAGCCGGCGTCGGCAGCGCTCAGCGACGCCGAAGTGATGCGCGCGCTCGGCGCCCCGGATCTGTCGCCGGAAGGCCGCTTTCACCCCGACACCTATGCGTACAGCAAGGGTTCGACCGACCTGGCGGTTCTCACGCGCGCCTATCGCGCGATGCAAAGGCGCCTAGCCGACGCCTGGCAGGAACGTGCACCCGACTCGCCCTTGCGCACCCCGGACGAAGCGCTGACGCTGGCCTCAATCGTCGAGAAGGAAACCGGCGTCGTCGCCGATCGCGGCCTCGTCGCCGGAGTGCTCGTCAATCGCCTGCGCCTGGGCATGCCGCTGCAGACCGATCCGACCGTCATCTTCGGCCTCGGCGTCGCCTTCGACGGCAATCTGCGCAAGCGCGACCTGCAGGCGGACACGCCGTACAACACCTACCTCAGGACCGGATTGCCGCCGACGCCGATCGCCATTCCCGGCAACGCCGCGCTGCTCGCCGCGGTGCGTCCGGAGCCGACCAGGGCGCTGTACTTCGTCGCGCGCGGCGATGGCAGCAGCGAGTTCAGCGAGACGCTCACCGATCACAATCGCGCCGTGAACCGCTATCAACGAAAGCTCGGCGCGCCGTGAAGGGCCGCTTCATCACTTTCGAGGGCATCGACGGCGCCGGCAAGTCGACGCATATCGCACCCGCAGCGGCGCTGCTGCGCGACGCCGGACGAGCCGTGACGATGACGCGCGAGCCGGGCGGCACCGAGCTCGCGGAACGATTGCGCGAAGCGATCCTGCACCTGCCGATGGACGGCGTGACCGAGACGCTGCTCGTCTTCGCGGCACGGCGCGACCACATCGGCCGAGTGATCGCGCCGGCGCTGCAGCGCGGCGAGATCGTCCTGTGCGATCGCTTCACCGACGCCACCTTCGCCTATCAGGGCTTCGGGCGCGGCCAGGACCTGACGCTGCTCGAGCACCTCGAGCTCAGCGTGCAGGAGGGCCTGCAACCCGACCTCACCCTCTGGTTCGACCTCGACGCGCGCGTCGCGGCAGAGCGTCGTGCAGAGGCACGCGCCGCCGATCGCTTCGAAGCCGAGGACCTCGCGTTCTTCGAGCGCGTTCGCGCCGGCTATCTCGCCCGCATGACCGGCACGCCGCAGCGCTTCGTTCGCGTCGACGCGGCCTTGCCTCGGGCGGAGGTCGAACGACAGGTCGGCGTCGCCCTGCGCCACTACGTCGATGCCTGACGCATCGACACTGCGCCTGCCGTGGCTGGCGGCGCCGCTTCGCCGGACCCTCGAAAGGCACGCCGGTCATGCCCTGCTCGTGCAGGGACCATGCGACGTCGGCCAGTTCGAGCTCGCGCTCGCGCTCGCGCAAGGGTGGTTGTGCGAGGCCGACGCCGTTGCGGTCGTCGATCGCCCGTGCGGCGTCTGCGCGAGTTGCCGACTCTTCCACGCCCGTTCGCACCCCGATCTGCTCGTTCTCCTGCCCGAAGCGCTGCGCGAGTCGCTCGGCTGGACGACGGGCGAGGGCGAGGAGGGTGGCGATGAGAGGTCGGGAAAGAAGAAGCCGAGCAAGGAGATCCGCGTCGACGAGGTTCGCGTCGCCATCGCCTTCGCGCTGACGACATCGGCACGCGGACGCGGCAAGGTCGTCGTCGTCCATCCGGCCGAGCGGATGAACGCGATCGCCGCGAACGCGTTCCTGAAGACCCTCGAGGAGCCGCCCGGCGATGCACGCTTTGTCCTCGCCAGCGCCGCGCCCGACGCCCTGCCGCCGACGATTCGCAGCCGCTGCCAAGCCTTGTCGCTGGGCGTGCCGGAGGCGCACGAAGCGAGCGCCTGGCTCGCGAAGGAAGGGGTCGCGGATCCGTCCACCCTGCTTGCCGCATGCGGCGGTCAACCGCTCGAGGTCTTGACGATGGTGTCGATGGGGATCGACGCTGCCGCCTGGCGCGCGATTCCGCGCCGCGTCGCCGATGGCGATCCGTCGGGCTTTCGCGCCTGGCCCCTGGGTCGCGTCGCGGATGCCTTGCAGAAGCTTTGCCACGACGTCGCCTGCATCGTCGTCGGCGCCGCGCCGCGCTATTTCCCGGCGGCGTCGCTGCCAAAGTCGGCCGATCTGTCCCGCCTCGTCGCCGTCTCGCGCGAGCTGCGCCGCTTCGCCCAGGACGCCGAGCACCCGTGGCTTNCCGATCTCAGCATCGACAGTCTGGTCGCGCAATGCCGCGAAGCGTTGCAAACGCCGCGCTCGCCGCGTC
>JGI24140J50213_10000124_pt1 | contig 33640 bp, 24 predicted proteins | sample BarGraIncu00222A_FD_50213 | JGI IMG/M metagenome (IMG submission 50213)
CCTCATTTTTGAAAGCCGGAGACCATCCTGACGAATATTTTCGCCGTTTTGAACGCATACGTACCCATGTTTATGCCAATGCAGAAGTGGGCTCAAAAGCTGTTGCCGATCGTATTGAAGCATTAATCAAAGAGAAAAGTCTTAAAGATGAAATGCTTGTGATTGGATTACCAACTGGTTCCTCACCAAAAACATTATATTCAGAACTTGTTCTTCGTCATAAGCAAACAGGGCTGAGTTTCAAAAATGTAATCACTTTTAATCTTGATGAATACTATCCCATTAAGCCTGATGATCGTCAGAGCTATAATCGTTTTATGTGGGATAACTTATTCAAACATATTGATATAATTCCCGAAAACGTAAACATTCCTAAAGGTGATTGTCCTAAGGAAGAAGTGTCATTGGTAGGACAGGAATATGAACGGAAAATCAAAGAGGCCGGAGGACTGGACATCCAGATTCTTGGGATAGGACGTACTGGTCATATTGGATTTAACGAACCGGGTTCTTTACCAAATTCAACAACGCGTCTTGTTGCATTGGATAGTTTAACACGCCAGGATGCAGCTGAAGAATTTTATGGTGAAGAGAATGTGCCCAGATATGGCATTACGATGGGGATAGGATCAATCATGGCTGCCCCGGAGATATATCTTATGGCCTGGGGAGAGGCTAAAGCAGAAATCATCAGGAGTGCCATTGAAGGTCCTGTTAGTGATGCCATACCTACTTCTTTCCTGCAAAATCATGCTAATACAACCATCATTTTAGATATTCCGGCAGCCTCAGAGCTCACCCGTATTAAGACTCCATGGCTTGTTGGTCCCTGTGAATGGAACGACCGGTTTATCAGGAAAGCAATCGTTTGGCTTTGTCAGAAACTGGAAAAACCAATATTAAAACTCACAGATCGTGACTACAACGATAACGGGATGAGTTTCCTAATCACAGAACATGGTCCTTCTAACAAAATCAACATCAAGGTCTTTAACGACCTTCAACATACAATAACAGGATGGCCGGGAGGAAAGCCCAATGTAGATGATGCTACCCGTCCTGAACGGGCATTGCCATACCCTAAAAAAGTAGTCATCTTCAGTCCTCATCCTGACGATGATGTTATCTCGATGGGTGGAACGTTTGCCCGTCTGGTACAACAGGGACATGATGTTCATATTGCATACCAGACATCGGGTAATATTGCAGTCAGTGATGATGATGCCGTCAGGTATCTTGACTTTGTCAGGTCTTTTAAAACCATATTTAACGTTGATTTTGATGCAGATTCATTTTACGAGAATGCAGCTGAATTCTACAAAAAGAAAAACGTTAAAACCGTTGAGACAAGTGAATTGCGTCAGATAAAGGCTGCTATTCGTAGGGGTGAAGCTAAAGCAGCATGCAGATTTATTGGCGTACCGGAGGAAAATATTCATTTCATGAATTTGCCTTTCTATGAAACTGGTACGGTTAAAAAGAATCCTGCAACCGAGACCGATATATTGCAAACCATCGCTTTTCTGAGATCTATCATGCCGCATCAGATTTATGCTGCCGGTGATCTGAGCGATCCTCATGGAACACACAGGGTTTGTATTGACATGATCATTGAAGCGCTGCACAGAATGAAAGATGATGAATGGTTGAAAGATTGCAGGATTTGGTTGTATCGTGGCGCATGGCAGGAATGGGATTTGGATAAGGTCGACATGGCTGTTCCGTTGAGCCCGGAAGAGGTTGAGATCAAACGGTTGGCAATATTCAAACATCAGTCTCAAAAGGATGGTGCTTTGTTTATGGGTTCAGACAAACGTGAATTCTGGCAACGTGCTGAAGACAGAAATAAGGCGACTGCAATTTTGTATGATAACCTGGGAATGGCGGAATATGAAGCCATTGAAGTGTTTGTAAGATANCAGTTAGTTTAAAGAGAACTTTGCTACGAATACNATTACATGTTAATTAGTATTCNGNAAAATTTTTAAAGAGGCACTAAGAGAATATTATAACTTTGTAAGCATAATATTAATTACAAAAAGAAAAATTTATGGCACAGACGACAACAATCGTTGCAAAAAAAGAAGGCAGTTACCTGATCTCATTAACAATAATCGGTTTACTATTCTTCATCTTTGGATTTGTAACATGGCTTAATGGTTCATTAATGCCGTTTCTGCAAACCGCTTGCGAGTTGACTCTTTTCCAGGCTAGTCTGGTTACTTTTGCTTTTTACATTGCCTATTTTGTAATGGCGCTCCCATCCTCATTCGTATTAAAGAAGACGGGTTATAAGAATGGAATGTTTATTGGTTTGATCATCATGGCTCTAGGTGCTTTGATGTTTATCCCGGCTGCTTATTCCAGACAATTCATTGTCTTTTTAAGTGGTTTATTCCTTTTGGGTACCGGCCTTGCATTGTTACAGACAGCAGCCAACCCATTTATAACCATCATTGGTCCACGCGAAAGTGCAGCCAAACGTATGGCAATCATGGGAATCTGCAATAAGTTTGCAGGTTTTGTCAGTCCGTTGGTGCTTACTGCTCTTGTGATGCACGGCATGGAGAAGTTTAAAGAAGAGAATCTGATGCTCCTTTCACTTGATCAGAAGAATGTGGTATTGAATGAATTTGCATCGAGATTGGTTGGTCCTTATACAGCCATGGCACTTATCCTGATTGCTTTTGCTTTTCTGATNAAATATTCNCCTCTACCCAATGAAGTTTCAGGTGTTGACGATGATGAACATGAAACATTAAAAGGATTTATCAAGCAAATCCCTGCTGCTTTAAAGATCCCTCATCTGGCACTTGGCATAACAGCACTCTTTGTTTACGTTGGTGTTGAGGTTATGGCCGGTGACAGTCTCACCCAGTTCGGACGAAACCTGAAGTTGGATTATGCTCCAAGACTAACTTCCTATACAATGGCTTTCATGGTCATAGGCTATATCCTTGGGATCATATTAATTCCAAAATATTTGAAACAGGCAAAGGCCCTGGTGATCTCTGCGGTTTTAGGGATAATATTTGCCTTGGGAGCCGCTTTGACTTCCTCTACAGATAATCAGATTTTCTCAACAATTTTCGGTTGGTTAAATAGTATCCCAGGATTCAACATTCCACTTATCCCTAATGCAGTATTCTTTGTAACCCTGTTGGGTTTTGCCAATGCAATGATGTGGCCGGCATTATGGCCCCTTGCCTTGGACGGAGTCGGTAAGTATACAAAAATTGCTTCAGCTTTATTGATCATGGGTATTGCCGGTGGCGCTTTAATTCCACCATCATATGCTAAACTTGGTCAAGGCATTGGTTTCCAACATGCATTGTGGATAATGGTCCCTATCTATTTCTTCATTCTGTATTATGCCGTTTCGGGACATAAGATCAGACGCAAACAATAACATTTTTATAATCAAAATATAATAAGATGAAACCCACTTTATTAGTATTGGCTGCCGGTATGGGCAGTAGGTACGGAGGATTGAAACAACTTGACAAACTCGGCCCTAATGGCGAAACAATTATTGACTTTTCTATTTATGATGCCATCAGAGCAGGATTTGGAAAAATTGTGTTTGTCATCCGTAAGGATATTGAAGAGGAATTCAAGGAGGTTGTCATCTCCCGTTTATCCGGTAATGTTGAAGTGGATTATTGTTTACAGGAATTGGAATACCTCCCGGAAGGTTTTAAACTTCCGGCAGAACGTACGAAACCATGGGGAACAGGTCATGCTATCCTGATGGCTGCTGATAAAATTCATGAACCATTTGGGGTTATCAATGCCGATGACTTTTATGGAGCCGATGCCTTTAAAGTTTTGGCTGAATTCTTTGCTACCCTGAAGACAGGCAATGAGAATGTCTATTCAATGGTAGGCTACGATGTAGCCAACACATTATCTGATTTTGGTTCAGTTTCAAGAGGAGTTTGTCTTGAAAACGATGAAAATTATTTGTTATCTGTGACTGAACGTTCTCAGATAGAGCGTTCTCACAATGGTATTGCATACAAAGATGAAACCGGTGATTTAGTTTTCCTGATTCCTCAAACAGTAGTATCAATGAACTTCTGGGGATTTACACCTCAGATTTTTAAACAACTTTCTGATCGGTTTGCAGGATTTCTTGAAAACAACATTCAGAATCCAAAATCGGAATTTTTTATTCCATCTGTTGTGAATGAACTGATTGAATCCAAAGAAACAAGTGTCAAGGTATTACACTCAAACGCTCGTTGGTTTGGTGTAACCTATCGTGAGGATAGGGAACTTGCCGTAAGCAAAATCAAACAACTGGTGGAAGAAGGAATCTATCCGGAAAATCTGTGGAAATAATAACTCTGTAATCAAAATAATGCAACGTAATATATCCTCGATATTCGCTCAGTTTAAAACCGAATCACAGCTTAAATCATACAGACATTTTGGTTCAGGACACATCAATGATACGATACTCGTAAAAACAGTAGGCGCATCCGATCCTGATTTTGTTTTACAAAGAGTAAATCATCATATTTTCAAGGACGTGCCGGGGCTGATACATAATATTGCTATTGTTACAGATTTTATCAGAAATTATCTGAAAGATATACCCGGCTCTGATCCTGATCGTGAAGTGTTGACTTTGATTAAATCACATGAAGGAAAANCTTTTACAAAGGATGANAAAGGTAATTACTGGCGCTGCTATCTGTATATTCCGGATACCATAAGTTACGATAAAGTTGATAGNGAAGAGAAGGCTTCTGAAGGTGGAAGGATCTTTGGAAAATTTCAATCTATTCTTTCAGGGTTAGATGCTAAACGTCTTTCAGAGACAATTCCATATTTTCATGATCTGGANAAANGGNTGGAAACGTTTAGAAAAACGGTAGAACGAAACCCGGTCAACAGGGTAGAATTGGTTTCAGAAGAGATCCGGTTTGTGGAAGAAAGGGCCGAGGAACTGCTCTCTATCACCCAAAAGATCAATAATGGAGAGATTCCAATCCGCATAACGCACAACGACACTAAGTTTAACAACATATTGTTTGATAAACAGAACCATGCTCAATGTATCGTAGACCTTGATACAGTGATGCCTGGTTCAGTCCTTCATGATTTCGGTGATGCCATACGTACAGCTGCCAATACTGCTGTAGAAGACGAGGCTGATCTATCAAAAGTGAGTCTGGATATCAAACTATTTAAGGCATACACAGCCGGATATATCAGTGAAGCACGTACCTTTTTGGTGCCATCCGAAATTGAAAATCTGGCTTTGTCAGCCAAGTTCATGGTTTTTATTATCGGGTTGCGGTTTTTAACTGACTTTATCGATGGTGATAATTATTTCAAAATACAACATCCCGAACATAATTTACAACGGTGCAGGTCACAGTTTCAACTGATTCGCAGTATCGAAACGCAGTTTGAAGCGATGCAGGAGGCGGTTGCCGTAATAACTAAACGATATTTATTGAAAGATACAGTAACAGAATAAATACATACATTATTCCCAACCGCTGTTCAATCTCTCAGGAGGATACAAGCGCCAAAACGAATATCCCGATTGTACTTAACCGTTTGAATAATTCTGAAAATCAAAAATGGAAGTTGGTAAAACAAGATCCGGTAAACTGATAGTGTTTTTTAATATTTTATTGTTTTTAAACAAATATGATGTAATTTTATAGTCTGGAATTAAAGGGATTAATGGGCTGTCAATCCTTATCCCAATTATCTCTCAGAATATTTCCGGATCACCGGTAAAACAGTATCAAAAATCTCCCCCAACAGGCAAGCATATTCCCATTTAACTTAGGTAATATTCCCATATGACTTTCTTGAAAGCCATATCGAAGCCATATCGAAGCCATATTAAAGCCATATTGGTCCCAACTATTGTGATATGAGATCGACATGGCTTTAATATGGCTTCGATATGGCTTTGAAATGACATCAATTTAAGTCATATGGGAATATTAGGGGAGTATTTAGGGAATATTCACCGGATTTAACGTAGAAATTTTGACAACTTTTGCGGGATGTTTTAATCCGCCATTGTGAAAAAAACTATCGCAGAAAACTTCAATATAGCTGGAGCCTTAGGCAGATAAAGGTACTACAATTTCAAAGAAATTGCAAATTTATATTTAGAATTTCTTCTTATGTCACCTAATGGTGCGTTAAATAATATTGACAATACGATTTGTATATATTATTTTTGCTTTGTAAATCAATCAAAATTGATACACGACATGACCGATGAAATAAATGGGGAATGACCCCATTAAACTCAGGATGGAGAAGCAGTTGGTGCTAAAATAGGTGTAAGTTTAGAAAAACAGCCAATTATTTGCATCCCTTTTATCTCTAATTTATTTTGGTTAAATGTTGAGTTTCTTATGTCAAATGGGCCAAACGAAACTGCATTAACGATATTAGCCTTATCGGGCGCTGACCAATTTGCTGTAATACAGACATTACTGATTAAAATAAATGATGTTGTTAACATTGGAAATATGCCCGCATTGTTTTCAGCTGATCCGCTTGAGTATTGCCCTTGGCTTGCTCCGTATATATTCCAACCCGGCATGCTCAAAAGTGCAAGGTTTAGCCAGGGTCTGTCGATATTTACACGACAAAACTTAAAAGATATACTGAAGCCATCCGAACCAACTGATGGCTGGGTTGGAAGGTCTTTTATCAACAAATCATTTAGGAAAACTGAATCCTTGGCCGAGAAGACTTTTGGTTTAACGATAAACTTATCAATATTTATATCTTGATTTTTTACATTATTCACTAGCTTATCGTTCTTTAAAAAGCTATTGAGAGGCAAGGGGCGTTTTATCCTATTTTCAGTGTTAACTGCTAATAATTTGACCTTAAATGAATTATTCAAAATCACATTTGGTTGGTCTACCTTATTTGTATGCATTGTCCTGAAAACTTTTTCAGAATTTGTTTTGAATAAACTTGGAGTAGTGGTAAATGAGGCAGTTTTAAATTTGTCATCTAATATATTTTTATTATTTAAACTTATATTAGTTAATCGTGTGTTTATTGGAAGTTTAATGTCATTTCTGGTCTTTACTTTCATTATTCCACTTTCCACTAATTTTAATACATTAAGTCTAACAAATGGTGAGTTTGTATCAACTGACTTTATTTGATCTGATCGAATGTTTATTTGAGTCCAATACGAAGCTGCTGTTTCATCATACCAATTAGAAGGTGTTGCCTTACATGGATGGTATATTTCCAAAGGATCAACGTTACTACCTCTTACATAACGACCAAATTCATATTGAGCATCTGCAAATAACTTATATAGTGGGTTAACTTCCAGATCAGTATCTGCAACACCATTTGGACGGGCACTTGAGAGGATGATGTCGTATAGGTCATCAATATAAAATGCAGAATTCTCAAATTTTGATTTGCTCAACGATGGTGCAATATTTGCTATTGAAGAAAATAGTTCTTCGGCTAAAAACGGGTCATAGTGACCATTTTTATCTTTACAATCATCAGAACTGATAGATATACCTGGCCATGCCATTTGCATAAACAAGTTGGGTGGTGGTGAACCTCCCATATTGAATGTTGTTGCTAAAGTATTGTAAATACTTGCAATAAAATCAGTTGCGTTTGCCATGATGTTTAAGATTATTTAAAAGTAATTTGATTAAAAGTATCCTTTTGCAGAAATACAAAAGGATACTTTTAACATCATATATTCCAAATTATTTTGGCATATTTTCAGGAGCGCAATACGGTACTATTGAATTGATCCACCCAATAATCTGTACACCCGGTACGATAATTTCGCCATTGGCAAAAGCGGATGACCAATGCTCTTCAGAATGTGATTGTGAGTAACTACCTCCAATACTGAATGGGCCGATACCTACACTACCTCCAGCATTCAGCGTTGATCTCATCATATCATAATCTGCTTTAGCCCAGGTTGCCTTGATTTTAATTCCTTTAGCAACCACAAAGGATACCGGCATAAGAGGCCACATTGTTTCCAACTGACTTTTAGTACCATTTGAAATGCCGCCTTTTATAGATGAAAAATTCCCAAGATTCCAGGTTTTTGTGCCTAACAAATGGTAACTCATCCAAGGCCTTCTTATACTTACAAGTTTATAAGAAAATTCAAAACTCAGGTTTTGTGTTTGAGAACTAAAATTCCGCGATTCCTTACTTCCACTTGCACTTGCACCTATACTCCATATTCCGAGGCTAAAGCCTGCTGATCCACCCCATTTTTTATAATCGGAGCTTTGATCTGTTGATGAATTACCGGCAGAAATCTTGATAGTAACCCATCCAGTATTATCATTCGAACTATACCAATTGGAAGGAATCAAACTTACACGATGAATGTTTGCCTCTTCTAATGTAACAGCATAACCTTCAAAAAGATCTTGTGCCTTTTTAAATGATTTTTGAAGGCCATTCTGAGAGCTTGTTGACATGATTGCAAGATTTTGTTCAATGAGATCTGCCTTATTTGCACGCCATTTATCCCATGCTTGTTTTACCGGAATTTGTAAAGTGGGTGAAACTAAAGGCCAGGTGTTCCGGCTTTGAGGGGATTCCTGAGCTGCCAGATAGGCTTGTATGTATGCTAAACGGGCATTCTGATATGCATTTTGATTATCTAAATAATCCCTGTATAATTGTGTCTCAATTGTCGCTTGTTTAACTTCTCCTGTATCAGGGTCTGTCAAATCAACATTACGAAACAATATAGACCATGCCGCATTAATTTGTGCATCAAGCGCAGGATTGGCTGGTTGCTTTGGTATAGATACATTTGAGAGAATTTCCCCATAAACTTGTGAGATTTTATTTCCACTATCTGAATAAAGTGTATTTGCTACAGGGATAGCATCAACTAAAGCGGCAGTATTGACAGCAGCGTCAATACCAGCAGCATTGTTGTTACCTGGAGTCCACGGGTTGCGAAAATCGGCCGGATTAATTGCCATACCTGGTTTCATCAACGTCAGCATTGTGGTTGATGCCGTAGCTATAGGTTTTCCTCCAGGTTCTGCTTTTGTAACAGAATTAAAAATGTTGTCAAATACACCTTGTACAAGGGCGTCCATTTCTTGTGCTGTCATAATTTTATGGTTTAATTATTTTTGCCTACTCTATTCAGTTTTCGGCAAACCTGTTGCATACTTTATTTCTTGGTGTCGTTGTTCTGCTTGTCTGACTTTGGATGGTAAGTCCGTTAGTTACCTGAATATTTTAAAAGTTAATTTCTTGTTATAGTCTTTTGGTTGAAGTGTCGAAATGCATGGCGCATAACTCGTTTACATATTCACTCTTTTAACTATTAGGTACACAAATACACCCATATTGACTTGTATTATGCAATTATTGACATTTTAAGGAGGGAAAAATTGGGTCAATCACAATTTACTGAACCAATTATTCATGTTTTAACGATTAGCCTGTGTTAGCTGCAACCTTTTTTATTTGTCCTTATAATTTTTTAATAAGTAAATTATCGTTGTATTTTATAAGGTCAAGCAGTTAAAAAATTAAACAGTTTCTAAGTTTCTAAATTTAATCCGAATTTTTTTACACATAAACATCCAGTTTTTTAACGTAGCGAAATATCGAATTAAAATAGTGTCAGCCTGAGGGTTCTTCGAGTTAATGGGTTCAGCCACAATTTTTTTAGGACCCCATTATTCAACTTCGCTCAGGGATCCTTTAATTTAGACATCTTTTTTGTGATTTGGAATAAGATCTTTTGGTACATTTACTTTGTATTTGTTTTCGACGAAGGAAACTTAAATTAAATCAAATTAACAAGGCATAAAATGAAACTGCTCAACACCACTCTATTATTTTTTCTTTTTGGAATATTGGGATTATCGGCAAAAACAACTGCCCCTCCTGATAGCCTGGCATTTCTTAAATGGGCTCCAACACCTGCAATGGGATGGAACAGTTGGGATTGCTACGGTCCAACAGTTACAGAAAGTGAAGTGAAGGCCAATGCCGATTATATGTCTAAGAATATGAAGAGTGCCGGTTGGCAATATATTGTTGTAGATATCCGGTGGTATGTTGAAAACGATAAGGCACACGGTTATAATGAAAAGGATGCGATATATGTCATGGATGAGTTTGGAAGACTTTTGCCAAGCCCCTTAAGGTTTCCATCAGCTGTAAATGGAAAAGGATTTAAACCACTGGCGGATTATATTCATAGCAAGGGATTAAAATTTGGAATTCATATCATGAGGGGAATTCCAAAAGAAGCCGTAAAGAAGAACACACCAATATTTGGAAGCAATGCAAAAGCAGCAGATGTCTACTCTTTGGAAGGTCAGTGTCCATGGCTTAAAGATATGTATACAATCGTAGCCGAAAGAGATGGTGCCCAGGCATATTATAATTCTATTTTTAAAATGTATGCTTCTTGGGGTCTGGACTTTGTGAAAGTGGATGACCTTTCGGTCCCTTATCACTTTAAGGAAATCGAGATGATCAGAAAGGCAATTGACAACAGTGGCCGTCAAATTGTATTGAGTACTTCTCCAGGAGAAACTCCGATTCAGAATGCAAAACATATTGAAAGTCATGCAAACATGTGGAGGATAGTTGGTGACTTCTGGGACAACTGGAAACAATTGAAAGAACATTTTGCAGTTTGTAACCGATGGTCACCGTTTATCGGGGCAGGTCATTTCCCGGATGCAGATATGCTTCCACTGGGTAGAATTGGGATCAGGGCGGAAAGAGGGGATAACCGGATGTGCGCATTGACTAAAGATGAGCAGATTACCATGATGTCTCTTTTTGCAATCTTCCGTTCACCATTGATGTTTGGTGGTGATCTTCCCAGCAACGATGACTTCACCCTTTCTCTGCTGACAAACAAAGAAGTTCTTTACGTGAATCAACACAGTACGAATAATAAACAACTCTTCAACAAGAATGACCTGGTTGCATGGACTGCAGATGATCCAAAGACAGGGGATAAATTTCTGGCTCTTTTTAATGCAACAGATAAGCCTAAGGGTGTCGATAACAATGCAGTATCGAAGAGTGATTCAGCTAAAATCAGTGTTTCTTTTGATCAGTTGGGTTTAAAAGGAAAGGTTACAATCACTGATTTATGGAATCACAAAAGCCTTGGTGATTTTAATAATGAATTTGCTCCTTTGATTAAACGTCACGAATCAGGACTTTACAGAATTAGAGTTAAAAAATAATTCTATTCAAACGGTGTCTTATAATTTTGAAAATGAAAAAGTTATTGATCATTATTTGTTTTGTTCTCTTTGTCATGAATACGATGAGTCAGACTATGGTTAAATGTGTAAAGTTCCCTACCACCGAAGGGAAAAACACAAATTATATTAGTAATCGGGCTCCTTTACAACAACTTAGTTTTATAAAACTACCTGTTGGAACCATTAAGGCAGGTGGTTGGGCAAAGAAATATCTTGAACTGCAACGTGATGGTTTGACAGGTCATTTGGGCGAGATCAGCGCCTGGTTGCAAAAGAAAGACAATGCATGGTTGAGTAAGGACGGCAAAGGTAACTGGGGATGGGAGGAAGTTCCATATTGGCTCAAAGGGTATTCTTGTCTGGGATATCTTCTTGATGACAAAAAGATCCAGGCTGAATCTAAAATCTGGCTCGAAGCAGTCTTTGCCAGTCAACAACCCAATGGTTTTTTTGGCCCTATCCATATCACGAATAAGAAAACGCAGGATCTGTGGGCCAATATGATCATGCTGTTTACCCTTCAGGATTATTACGATTATTCTGGAGACAAGCGTGTTATTACACTGATGACGAACTATTTCAAATGGGAAATGTCATTGCCGAATAATATGTTACTTCAATCTTATTGGGAGAACAGCCGTGGGGGGGATAATCTTTACAGTGTCTTTTGGTTGTACAATCTCACGGGTGAGAAATGGCTTCTTGATCTGGCTGCAAAAATTCATAAAGGAACTGCAAACTGGCAGCAGAAAGATAATCTTCCAAATTGGCATAATGTTAATGTTGCTCAGTGTTTCAGGGAACCGGCTACCTGGTTTCTCCTTTCAAAAGATTCATCAAATCTCAATGCAACTTACAACGATTTTAATCTCATCCGGAATATTTATGGTCAGGTACCGGGTGGAATGTTTGGCAGTGATGAGAATAGTCGTCCCGGCTATATTGATCCCAGACAGGGAACAGAGACTTGTGGATTTGTGGAGCAAATGGCCTCAGACGAAATGTTACTCAGTTTTACAGGAGATCCGATGTGGGCTGACCATTGTGAAAACGTCGCATTTAACTCTTATCCTGCAACATTCATGCCTGATTTCAGAGCGCTTCGTTACATTACAAGTCCCAATCAGGTTGTGAGTGACAGTAAGGATCACAGTCCCGGTATCGAAAATAATGGCCCGTTCATGATGATGAATCCTTTCAGCAGTCGGTGTTGTCAGCATAATCATTCACAGGGATGGCCTTATTATGTAAAAAGTTTGTGGATGGCTTCCAATGACAATGGTATAGCTTCAGTGTTATACAACAGCTGCGAGGTTAAAGTAAAGGTAGCCAATGGAAACCTGGTGACTATTAAAGAAACAACGAATTATCCATTCGAAGAAACGATACGTTTTGATATAAATACTCCAAAGGCAGTTTCTTTCCCAATGTATCTGAGGATTCCGGCATGGTGTAAAAATGCTAAGGTCTCAGTTAATGGAAAGCCAATTAATGCAAAGTTGGTTCCCGGAACATATGCCAGATTAGAACGTGTATGGAAAACAGGTGATAAGATGGTGCTTACTTTGCCTATGGATATTACTGTAAAGAGCTGGGAGATGAATAAAAACAGCATGAGTGTTAATTATGGTCCATTGACATTATCACTGCGGATAGGTGAACGATATGAAAAAATGGACAGTAAGAAATCAGCAATCGGTGATTCTAAATGGCAGGAGGGTGCTGATCAGACAGCTTGGCCAGCCTTCGAAATCTATCCAACATCACCATGGAATTTCGGATTGCTATTAGATGATGTAAACCCTGAACTTTCATTTACAGTCGAACATAAGCCCTGGCCAAAAGATAATTATCCCTTTACGTTAGATGATTCTCCTTTGGTTTTTAAAGCAAAGGGTAAGATTATTCCGGAATGGGGTTTGGATAAATATGGTTTGTGTGGTTTATTGCCTCAGAGTCCCGTGACTTCCAGGGAACCTGTTAAGGAGATAACTTTACTCCCTATGGGCGTCTGCAGATTAAGGATTTCTGCATTCCCGGTTATTGCGAAATAATAATGTAAAAAAGTTAAAGGGGTGACCAATAAGTCCGGTCACTGAGCGAAGCCGAAGTGACATTTCCTGATCCTCAATGTCGTTTCGACTTCGCTCAACGACCAGATTCTAGCTTTTTAGACATCCCATTTAACTTTTGAATTTCTTAGTCAGATTTAATGATGCATTTTGATATGAAAACCGGATGGATTCTAATAATTGTTGTCTGGTGTCTACTGTTTGTTGGATGTAATGTAATTAAGCCAGTATCTGCAACTTCCAATTCTTCAAGTGGAGGTAATATCTCCTGGGATGTTTCCACACTTACCAGAGTATCCTCTCCGGGTCCCGGATATTGTGGATATGCAAGACTTACCCAACTTTATGATAAATCATTGCTGGCAGTATATGAGGCCGATGGGAATACAGTATGTGTAAAGAGTATTGATTTGGGGTCTACCTGGTCAGCTCCTGTATTTATATCTCGCAAATCTGAAGGTGTTTCCATGTCCGTACCCGATATTCTGGAATTGAAAGACCATTCTGTATTGGTATGTTATAATCCAAGGCCAGGGCGAAATGCTCAAGGCAAGCGTTTTGGTATCAGAACGCAGAAAAGTTATGATGGGGGAGCCACCTGGAAAGATGAACGCATAGTTTATGAAGCGGATTATTCTTTTCAGAATGGTTGCTGGGAACCTTCAGCCATTCAGTTGCCTTCCGGGGAAATTCAATTATTCTTTGCCAACGAAGGAGATTATCCTAATTCAAATGAGCAAAATATTTCTTTGGTAAGATCAAAAGACAATGGTCTAAACTGGACTAAAACGAGGGAGATTGTAAGTTTTAGATCAGGTCGAAGGGATGGAATGCCATCACCAATATTATTACAAAATGGGAAAGAGATAGTATTTTCCATTGAAGATAATGGCTTTACCAATTTTAAACCCTACACTATCCGAAGTACTGTTAAAAATAATTGGAAAAATATAGTGGTGGCTTCGAGTCAAGATAGAAATTATTCCCTTGTCAATCCTTTAGCAGATTCAATATATGCCGGTGCTCCTTATCTGAGACAGTTGAAAACAGGGCAAACTATCCTTTCTTATCAGGGAACTGAGGGACGGATCAATAAGATGAATTTTTCAGAAATGAAAGTAGTCATTGGAGATCGAAATGCCAGAAACTTTTCTCATGTATCTATTCCATTTGTGATAGCCAAAAATAAGTCTGGATTGTGGAACAGTTTGGCTGTTTTATCCGACAATACAATAATTGCTTTAACAAGTACCAGTTCCTATTCTAAGGGAAATACAGAAATATGGATGATCAAAGGACATCTGATACCTTAAAAGAATTTGCAGATTTTATTAGCCATTATTTTTAGCAGGAAGCGTTTCCAAAATTAAAGAAGGGTTCACAGGTTGTGTATTTAAAATTTGGTCTTTAGGATTGCTTACAACAACCTGTCTTATTTTAAGTTTAACCCTGTTGAAATATCTGAAAATAATCAGAAAGGATGAATACAGAATAAAAAGGGTAGGTATTGCAATAATTGCCCATGCAATTATTCCATATAAAGAAATAATCCCGATTAACTTGATCCCATTCATTATTCCGGATTGAAAAGCTACTATAACCTGATGCAATGTAATAGTCAATTCACCTCCTGTGAAGATTGAATTTCCTAATTTCATCAATGGAATGATTAAAAGAATCTGAAGGGGATAGACTATCCAATTGACCACCTGGACAATAATAATATTTTGTCTGAAAACCAATGTCAACAAAAGACATATATAAGAAGCAAAACCAATAGCGGGGAATGCCCCACCTATAATACCTATTGAAATTGACAATGCCAATGTTTCAGCTGAAAAGCCTTGTTTTCTTATGTTCGAAACAGGCATCAAAACTCTTGTGGTGTATAGTTTCCGGATGTAGCGATAAATAGTATTCACTTTTCAAAAATTTAGAGAATATGAACAAGCCAGAAAAGAAAAAGTTGTGATTTCGAACATAGGTACAAAAATACACTTTATAAAACAAAATTCAACTGTTTGTAGCTTATTTATAACAAATTAACAATACCATACCACTGTTTTTAATGACCAGTTAATATCTTTGATGCGATATGTTTAACATTAAATTAATATTTGACACACTATAATTAATGATTGCTTAACCATAACGTTATAATCAGGTAATGTTATAGTTATTACTTTGTATCGTAAAATAACAAACAAAATATACCACTGGTCAAGTAAGTTACTTTGCTGGTTTTTTTATATTGGTGAACTCATTGAATTCAGTAAAACTGTTGATATCTTTACAAGTCCGAAATCATCAAAAAGGAAACTATATTATCTGTTAATTGGGTTGAGGTGCTTACTATCAATTGAAGAACAAATATTATTTTAACTGGTTAATAAATAAATATTTTAAAACAAATAATTACTATGACACATCTGGAAACTGAATTATCCAATCTTAGATTAGAACTCAATGAAATGTGGGCTCTTGTTATTTCACAAGTTAAAGAGTCACGTGAAACTTTGTTGAAATTTGACAAGGAAGGTGCCGCTGAGATACTTTTCAAGGAGAGGATGGTCGATGCCTTCGAATTAAAACTTTATCGTGATTGTGAAAATATTATTGCGCTTTATACTCCTGTTGCTTCAGATCTAAGGCTTACGCTTGCAGTAATTAAGATTGTATTAAATCTTGAACGGATTGCTGACTTTGCAAAAGGAATTGCAAAGTTTATAGCGAAAAGTCAATATGATACAATAAATCCTGAACTGCTTAAGGTTACTCAGGTCGAGGAATTATTAACCAGTGCATTGGCGATGCTTACAGACGCAAAGACAGCAATGGATAATGAGAATTCACGCATGGCGATAAGCATCTTTGCCAAAGACAGTTTAATTGATGAGATTACCAGAGGAGCAAACAAAGTCATCGGAGATTTTATACTTCAACATCCGGAAGAGGTGGATGAAGCCCTGAATATGCATAACATCATTCGAAAAATCGAGAGGATGGGAGATCATTGTAACAATATTGTTGAAGAAATTGTCTTTTATGTCGAAGCCAAAGTCCTGAAACACAATAAGGCTGCAAGGAAATAGATATTTAATTCTGGCCCTATTTGATGTAAATCAACGATGCCGGATTCTAGCTTTCAAGTTAGTAAAGACGCAATAATTAGCGTCTTTTTTTTTTAATAAAAAACTATTATTAAGCCAATACCTAATTGTTAACACATTGATAATATTGGCGTAATATTCACTTTACATTCAGGCACTACTTTTGTTAAACTCATTATTATAGCATGAAACAGGGCGAACAACATCGTTTATCAGATTTCACATATCCTGCTGTTCAAAAGACGTTCCACAATTTATTTTATTTTAAGAATGTCGGCAAGATGCTATGGCTTACAACGGCAGATATTTTATCAAAGCTATTCATTACAAACTTTGATAACCTTTATCCGTCTTTAAAACATTAAGTTTATTGAATGAAGAAACAAAAAAGACACATTGATATTTTGGTGATTTCAGATATTCACCTCGGCACCTATGGGTGTCATGCAAAAGAATTACTTTATTACCTCAAAAGCATAAAACCAAAGATAGTAGTATTAAACGGTGACATTATTGATATCTGGCAATTCAGCAAAAGATACTGGCCCAATAGTCACATGAAGATCATAAAGCATTTGTTCAGTTGGATGGGCAAAGGGATAAAAACATTTTATGTAACCGGTAACCACGATGAAATGCTTCGGAAGTTTGAAGGATTGAAAATGGGTTCACTGAGTGTTGTCAACAAAGTAGTCCTTGAATTACCGGATGGTAAAAAAGCGTGGATATTTCATGGTGACGTGTTCGACGTAACCATGCAACATTCCAAATGGTTGGCTAAGCTAGGAGCGGTTGGTTATGATACTTTAATACTGATAAACAGGTTCGTTAATTTCATTTCGAAAAGAGTTTTTAATAAAGGCAAAATATCATTGGCACAGAAAATCAAGCAAAGTGTTAAATCAGCAGTATCGTTTATCAATGATTTTGAACAAACAAGTGCAGATATAGGAATTTACAACAAATTCGATTTTGTGGTTTGTGGCCACATTCATCATCCTGAAATTCGAACAATAAGCAATTCTCAGGGTTCTATTGCGTATATGAATTCCGGTGACTGGATTGAGAACTTATCTTCGCTTGAATATTCAAACGGAAACTGGACAATTTATAGATTTAATGATAGTGATAAGGCTGAATGGGAATTGAATGTGAAAGAAGAAGACAATGATCCCAATACGGATCAACTCTTCGATAACATGCTCAATGAATTTAAATTGATGAAACCATGAAAATTTTATATGCAATGCAGGGAACCGGAAACGGTCATTTAAGCAGAGCACGAGACATTATTCCATTATTACAGAAAAACAATGAGTTAGATTTATTAATTAGTGGTACACAGGCTGAAGTAACACTTCCTTATCCTGTGAAATACAAGTTCAAAGGTCTTGGTTTTATATTTGGAGACAATGGTGGAATAGATCTCGTTGAAACATACCATAAAACCCATATAAAGACTTTGTTTGCTGAAATCAATTCTTTACCTGTTCAGGATTATGATCTGGTTATCAATGATTTTGAACCTGTCTCAGCCTGGGCTTGTTATCTGAATAATATTAAATGTATTTCACTGAGTCATCAATCTGCGGTTTTAAACCCCAAAGCACCACAACCGCATGATATAGATATCATTGGGAGGGCAATTCTTCACAATTATGCCCCTTCAACAACAAAATACGGTTATCACTTTAAGAGCTACGATGAAAACATCTTCACCCCCGTAATTCGTCAACAGGTGCGGGAACAACATATTGAAAACAAAGGCCACTACACGGTTTATCTGCCTGCGTATGATGATGAGAGAATTTTAAAAGTCTTGTCTCAGTGCGGAAAAATACAATGGCAGGTTTTCTCAAAACACAACAAAAAGACTATAGTTAGGAAGAATATTAAAATACAACCTATAAGTAATGATGCTTTTATTGAAAGCATGGCTACTTCAGAAGGTGTTTTGTGTGGTGCCGGTTTCGAATCTCCTGCAGAGGCACTTTTCATGAAGAAAAAACTGATGGTAATTCCTATGAAGGGGCAATATGAGCAACAATGCAATGCTGCTGCATTAAGCGAAATGGGAGTTCCTGTTCTTAAAAATCTTAAATTGAAACAGGTAGAGAAGATAAAAAGCTGGATTCAGGAAGGATCTAAAATCGAGGTAGATTATCCTGATATTACAGCTGATATAATCAATAAAATTCTCGTTGCACATACGCAGGATATGAAGAATATTCCGACAGAAGCGGATAAGAAAGAATATACTTTTAAAAAGTTCAGAATAATGATACTGAAAAAGATAGCTGCTCATTTATAATTTGCAATAAAAGGTTTTCGAAATGGATTTTAAATGGGGAGTGTCAACTGCTGCTTATCAGATTGAAGGTGGTTGGAATGAAGATGGAAAGGGTCAGTCAATATGGGATGTCTTTGCAAATACAAAGGGAAAGACCATAGGGAATCAAAACGGAAATATTGCCTGTGATTATTACCATCGTTACACCCATGATCTTGCCATACTGCATCAGCTTAAAATCCCAAATTATCGGTTTTCTATATCCTGGAGTCGTATCCTTCCTAATGGAACCGGTGATGTAAATCCCAAAGGAATAGATTTTTATAATCGCGTCATAGATTTTTGTCTGGAACTTGGAATAGAACCGTGGATTACGATATATCATTGGGACCTTCCTTTTGATCTTGAAATGAAAGGGGGTTGGACCAACCGGGAAGTCATCAGTTGGTTTAGTGATTATGTTGAAGTATGCGTCAAATATTTCGGTGATAGAGTAAAACGATGGATTATTCTAAATGAACCTATGGCATTTACCGGTGCAGGTTACTTTCTGGGGTTACATGCCCCCGGCCGTAAAGGACTTTACAGCTTTTTAGCTGCAGCTCATCATGCAACAATGTGCCAGGCCGAAGGGGGAAGAATTGTCCGGTCGATGTTAGCAGATTCAAAGGTAGGTACTGCATTTTCCAGCACGTTGGTTCAGCCTTTTTTAGAGACCAATAGGGATGCTACGGCAACAATTAGGGCCGATGCATTGTTGAACAGGCTATTTGTTGAACCCCTTGCAGGTCTTGGTTATCCGGTTAAGGATTTTAAGTTATTACAACGACTTGAACGGTTTATAAAAGATGGTGACGAAAGCAAACTTGCATTCAACATGGATTTTATCGGCCTGCAGAATTACACAAGAGAACTGATCACTTTTTCACTATTCACTCCCTTATTATGGTCTAAGTTCGTCCCTGCCAATAAACGAAATGTAGAAATTACAGATATGAACTGGGAAGTGTATCCCGAGAGTGTTTATGAAATGCTCATGAAATTTAGTAAATACACAAATTTTAAAGAGATCATCGTGACAGAGAGTGGCGCTTCATTTCCTGATGTAGTTATCAATGGTAAAGTCAATGATGATAAAAGGATAAGTTTTTTAAAGCAACATATCAATCAGGTTTTCCGTGCCAGACAGGATGGAGTCAATGTAAATGGCTATTTTGTATGGAGCCTTACTGACAATTTTGAATGGAAAGAAGGATATCGTCCTAAATTTGGTCTGGTTTATATTGATTTTGAAACGCAACAACGTATTATAAAGGATTCCGGATATTGGTATAGTAATTTTATCCTATCCTCCCGGTAATATAGTTTTGAGTGGTTTTATCTTTTGGATTTAGGAAAATTTCTTTTGTTTGGTCGTATTCAACCATTTCGCCAAGATAGAAGAAAGCAGCTCTGTCACTGATTCGGCCAGCTTGTTGGGTATTGTGTGTAACAATAATGATGGTGTAATCCTTCTTCAATTCCATTAGCAATTCCTCAATTTTGTAAGAAGAAATGGGGTCAAGCGCTGATGTCGGCTCATCCAGTAAAAGAATTTCGGGCTTCATGGAAAGTGAACGTGCTATACATAGTCGTTGTTGTTGCCCTCCTGAAAGGAAAGTCCCTTTTTTATGCAGGTTATCTTTCACTTCATTCCATAAGGCTGCCTTGTTGAGGGAATCCTCTACGATTTCTTCTTTTTCGGTCTTAGAAAGTTTTATATCATTGAGGGTATATCCCGCTATCACATTTTCAAAGATGTTCATAGTTGGAAAAGGATTCGGTCGTTGAAAAACCATCCCAATCTTTCGTCTTAACATTATAAGATTCATATTGTAGATTTCTTCGTCATGAAAATAGATATCCCCTTCTTTTCTTGCTCCGGGAGTAAGTTCATGCAAACGGTTGATACAACGGATAAACGTTGTTTTACCACATCCTGATGGTCCCATCATGGCTATAATCTCGTTCTTTGGAATCTCTATATTAATATCTTTTAATATTTTGGCTTCTCCAAAGTAGGCATTGAAGTGCTCGACTCTTAAAATTGTATTCTCCATTTTTTCTCTAAAATCTTCGTTATAATATTTAAAATTAGTATCACCATAACCAGTACAAAAGAGGCACCCCATGCAAGCTGATGCCACTCTTCGTAAGGACTGCTTGCATAATTGAAAATCAACAATGGCAAACTACTTATGGGTTTCAACAAGCTAGTACTGATAAATGGATTACCAAAAGCAGTGAAAAGCAATGGTGCAGTCTCACCTGCAACTCTGGAGATACTTAATAAACTGCCTGTTATTATTCCACTTAAACTCGTTGGTATCATAATACGGAGTATGGTTTTATAATAAGGTACTCCCAATGAAAGTGAAGCTTCTTTAATCGTATCAGGAATCAACTTCAGGGTTTCTTCAGTAGATTTGATAATGGGTGGTAGCATCATGATCCCCAATGCAATACTTCCGGAAATTGCTGAGAAGTGACCCGAAGTTTTTACGACCCAAAGATAGATGATTATGCCTAAAACGATAGATGGAATGCCCTGCAATACATCGACACTTAATCCAACCCAATAGGAAATTTTATCTTTACGGTATTCATTTAAATAAAGCCCTATCATTGCTCCAAATGGTATTGCAATAACAGATGCCACTAAAACCAGGATAAAGCTGCCTATTAAAGCATTAAGTATTCCACCTCCTTTTTCACCCACAGGCTTTGGAAGGTTGATGAAGAAATCCCAGTTGATGGCAGAGATGCCTTGACGAGCAATGTAAAGTATGATTAACAATAAAGGTACTGTCGCCAGAATTGTGAGCAGGACAACTAAGCTTTTGAAAAGCTTATCTTTATAAAACCTTATTTTGATTGACTTATCCATATTAGTTTATCGTATAACGTTTTATGATTTGTCTTCCCAGTATATTGATCAGTGTGGTTACCACAAAAAGTAATAGCCCCATTTCGACAAGTACCGACAGATAAACACTACCGGTGGCTTCTGTAAATTCGTTGGCTATCACACTGGCCATCGTATTCCCGGGACTAAATATGTTTTTTGGGATATCATGAGAATTGCCGATCAGCATAGTAACTGCCATAGTCTCACCAAGAGCACGTCCAAGCGACAGTAGTATTCCTGCAAAAAGGCCTGAACGGGTATAGGGGAGTATGATCTTACGGATCACTTCAAATCGTGTTGCACCAAGAGAATAGGCTCCTTCTTTTATGGTAGCCGGAACCATACTGATAACCTGTCGCGATAGCGACACCGAATAGGGCATAATCATCAGAGCCAGTATTATGGACGATGTTAAGATGCCAACACCATATGGAGGTAAACCAAATTTTATTTCCACATCTCTTACGATCGGGACCAATACAAATATCCCCCAAAAACCATAAATAACAGAAGGTATGCTGGCTAGAAGATCGATGAGGTTCTTGAATATAGTGGATACAATCCCTTTTGGAAAATACTCTCCTAGAAATATTGCTGTTGAAATTGAAAAAGGAAACGCGATAATAAGCGCAAGTACAGATGTTAAAAGTGTCCCAATCAGGAAAGGTAAAGCGCCATATTCATCCGTAACAGGATCCCAATCTTTTCCCCAAACAAAGTGAATTCCAAGAGCCCGGATAGATGGCATCGAGGAAAGAACAAGCGTAATGAAAATAGACAACAAGATGACGATCAGAATGATTCCGGATAGACTCAGAAATCTCTGAAATATTTTTTCGAAAAGATAAACGTTTTTAGAACCTTCGTATCTTATCTCTTTTGTGTTTGATAATCTCTTTTTTATAAAATCATTAATCATTTATAAAGACGTTAATCAGCAATTTACTTGCATTAATTATTTTTTCATTTTTAGATTCAATAACCTGTATCCATCTCTCAAAGTTAAGAAAAATAGAAATAAGGCCCCCCAATAAAGGGGGTTGCCTTATCAGTTATCATCTAAATTTTTAATCTTACTTATATTAAAGACTTACCTTTAAAAACAACAGTTTTCAGAATAGCATCAACCACTTTCTGAGCTTGTTTAGGAAGTGGTGCATACTCCAATGGGGTTGTAAATTGTTGTCCTTCGTGAGTCATCCACCATACCAGTTTAACAACGGCCTTAGCTTTTTCTGCTGAGTGGTTATCATAATTTTGTTCTTTATAGAGCAAGATCCAGGTAAAACTACTGATCGGATATCCATCAGGTGCATCAGTGTTAGTGATCGAAACACGTGCATGAGCTGGTATTGCAATGTTGGCAGCAGCTGTAACTGATTTGATAGACGCCTCAATAAAATTCCCTTTTTTGTTTTGTAAAAGACCAACTGGCATTTTATTCTGTAATGCATAAATCAATTCAACATAACCCAGAGCGCCTGGAGTTTGTTTGATCATACCACTTACGCCTTCATTGCCTTTAGCGCCGAGACCAACCGGCCAGTCAACAGCTGTTTTGTGACCTACTTTCGATGCCCATTCAGGACTTACCTTCGACAAGTAATCTGTGAAAATAAAGGTAGTACCGCTTCCGTCCGAACGATGGATAATTGAAATCTGTAAATCAGGAAGTTTGGCGCTTGGATTCAATTTTTTGATACGGGCGTCATTCCATTTTGTGATCTTACCTAAAAAGATATTGGCTACGATGTCTGGAGTAAATTTAAGAACAGGATTGCCTGGAAGATTATAAGTAATTACATCAGCGCCCAGGCATGTGGGGACATGTACAACAGCTGCAGGCATTTTGGCAAGGTCTTCGTCGTTTAGAAATGCATCAGAAGCGCCAAAATCCACTGTCTTGCTCATCAACTGTTTGATACCACCACCAGAACCTATGGATTGATAATTAATCTGTATACCGGTCTGTTTGTTATATTCGCTAAACATTTTGGAATATAAAGGGAAAGGAAAGCTAGCGCCTGCTCCCAGTAATTCAACTCCCGTACCTTTAGATGCAACTGTTGTTCCTGCTGGTTTAGGATTATTATTACAACTAGCAGAAATGAATCCTACAAAAGCGATAATTGTGAGAATCGATACTAATTTGAATGTTTTCATAAATTTATCTCGTTAATAGTTGATTGCTTTTATTTATTTTTAATAATTTATAATTGATTGTTAGAGAGTTTAAGCCATCTTTAAACAACATAATTGATTGACATGTTCATCATTAATTTTACAATTCAAAATTAGAACGAAATAGTCCAATATACATTAACTCACTTTTAAGTTTAGATTACCAATAAGTTAATATGAGATTAAAACGAAATTATAGTTAGATTAAAACGAAATTAAAATAATTGGTAATAATCCTTTTATGTATTTATTGTCAATCAATTACCAGATAATTTGTTTTTATTGAAAATGACTCGATTATATTAAAATTTTCGATTTTAAGAACGATAGCAATATCGGGCCTACTATTTGAAAACATAGTAAACTGTTAATCTTGCTGCAAGGTCATAACTGCTACTGCTAAGATGATTTACCGCTGCATCTCTGTTACTGTAATTATTGTACCAGATATTGGGAATGATATGTACATTTTTCATCGGTGCAAAGTCGAGACCGGCCAAAAGGAAAGTCTCTTTAAAGAAACCGGTGTAAGATGAGGCATAAGTATTGTTTTCGTTAAATTGCGTATCAGGATTATAATTATCATAGCGCAATACGTAGCTCAGTTTATCAGTCAATGGTCCTTTAGCAAAAATTGATACTCCTGAAGCTACATCATTTGAAGGTAATTGTCCTGTGACAACAGTAGCATTTTTCTGAACCTGTTGGAATGCCTCAAGACCCATTGTGAAGGGTTTTGTCTGATAAGCCAGGAAAGCCTTGTAAGTCGTCTTGCTCTTCATGTATGGAGAAAGCTGTGCTCTTTCATTGTCGACGCCAAGGTCTATCATGAATTTTTGATCCATGAACTTGATATACATATCAGCATAAAACTTTTTGAATTTATCTGTTTCCGGTTTTGCTCCCGATCCGTTACTGATCATCAGGTTATAACCATAATCGCCTTTGTCATTTAACTTCCCTTGAAGGCTTACACCTACATCACTTGAACCTCCTATTTTTCGCATATCCATTATTGTTTTTTCAAGCGAACGGTAACCCCATACAGGTTCAGATGTTGTTGCATAAGATGGTGTATTCATTTGTCCCATAACAAGGTCACTATTTTTAAAGATGTTTTTCCATCTCAGGTTAGCAGCCTTAATAAACACTGTGCGCGACCCGTCAGATGTAGTCTGACCTTCATAAGCCAATAATAACTGTGTACTGAAATGCTCGCTGATATCATAATCATAACCGAGATAGATTCTACGGAACTCAAATGAATTGTAGTCTTTAGGTGTAGATGCATACTGAGTATTGCTCATGTTAAAGCTATTCGTATGAGCTTTGTACGTAAAATCCCCAAACACATAACCCCAAAGCTTGCCTGACGGCACAAAAGCTTTTTTGGTTTGAGCAGTGTCTTTTTGGCTAAAAGCGTTTAGGCTTAGCAAAGTCATTGCAATAATAATAATTTGTACTTTTTTCATTCCACTTGTTTTTTAAAGTTAAAGTTTATAGGTATATTTAATTTCGCACATCTGTTTTTGTGAAATCTTAAAAAACATTGATAGGTTCATTGAATTCATTACTGATAAGTTTCCATTTTAAGAACATTCCTATCACGTGTTAAGGTTTGTTTTTACAGATCAAAAGTAGAACTTGATGATTAACGGCATATTAAGACCTATTTAATTTTAAATTAACATTAGATTAAAATGAAATTAAATACAAATTAAATACAAATTAAAAGTTAGTAACAAAATATAAATCAATAACATACAACTTAACATCAACATAACATTGCAAACAATTAGTATAAAGTAATCTCTAATTCGATAATTTAAGCATGTTGAAAATGGATTATCTGTACCTTTATATCTAAATAACAAGTTGAAATGTCGGTTGAGAAAATCCTTATCATAGAAGATGATACCAGAATAGCTGCATTTATTAAAATGGGATTAGAAGAATGTGGGTATGAAACCGAGATTGCTTATGACGGTATGATAGGAAAATCTTTTGCCTTATCGGGTAAGTATGATTTGATAGTTTTGGATGTTAATCTTCCGCAGATAAACGGTTTTCAGTTGTGTAAAATAATAAGGGAGAATAATTTACAGGTGCCAGTTATAATGCTGTCAGCATTAAGTAGTTTGGAAGATAAATTACTGGGATTTGAAGTTGGAGCCGATGATTATTTGACAAAACCTTTTGAATTAAAAGAGTTAATAGCCAGGATTAAAGTATTTATTAAGAGATCGCGAACTATGCCTGTTTCGGAAGGAGTATTAAAAATCGCAGATCTCGAAATTAACCTGAACAAGAAGACAATTACAAGGTCCGGAGTAGAAATTGAATTAAGAACCAAAGAATATACTTTATTAGAATACATGGCTCTTAACAAGGGTAAGGTTCTAAACCGGTCAGAGTTAATTGAAAAAGTATGGGGTTCGAATTTAGATATTAATTCAAACGTTGTCGATGTCTATATTAATTTCTTACGCAATAAAATTGATAAAGATTTCTACCCGCATTTGATCCACACCCGTGTAGGATTAGGATATGTGCTGAAAGAAGGATAAAAACCCTTATCTATAAAAATCGAGCACCTTTACTTGATCAGCCCTTCTTTTTTCATGTCCTCGTAAGTCTTCAGGACCAACCCGTCGGCAAGTCCGATTTTAGGAGCAAATACTTTTTCAAGTAGCGCCCACTCCATGATGAAGATAAATATTTTAGCAGCAGGAACAATTACGTCGGCACGGTCAGGACGAAGACCCAGCAAATTGATACGTTCATCAATTGTCAGCTTCTCCATTTGTTTCAATGCCTTCTGAAGGTCTTTGAAAACAATGAAGTCATTTTTATAACTTCCGTAAAGTTTGGTGATCTTATTGATATTCCCTCCCGAACCCATACAAATCATATTTGGATTGGTGCCTCTGAATTTAATCAACCATGTCTTTAATCGGTTCCATTCATCATCGGTTACCTTTTCATAGAGCAACCTGATCGTCCCGATACTAAAGGATTCAGATGCCAGGAAACGATGATTCTCAATGATTGAAATTTCAGTTGATCCGCCCCCGACATCAATAAAGATTGTCCGGTCTCCATCAGGTAATAATGTATTGCTGTTATATTGACTGATGATCCTTGCCTCAGTAAGTCCGTCAATAATTTTAACGTCCAGATTTGTCTCTTTTTTTATCAACTTTACGATCTCATCTTTGTTTGCAGCCTCACGCATAGCGGCTGTGGCACAGATTGTTAATGCGATTGGTTGATAGACCTCCAGCAGATAGCTGAATGCCTTCATAGTCTTGACGAGGCTGCCTATTCTTTCCTCAGAAATACTCCCGGTGTTGAACACATCCATTCCAAGTCGCAACGGAACCCGGATCAGACTGGCTTTATCTGCCACCGCATAACCGTTTTTCTCAAATACATTGGCTAAAAGTAAACGTACTGCATTGGAACCTATATCGATTGATGAAAAAAGCATAATTGATTAATTAGTTTCTGTTATTTTGTATTTCAGATACTTGTAAATTTCAATCTGTGATCTGACCTTTGTAGGAAGATCGTTACGCCGGTATTGATTGGGAACAGAGTAACTGATCAAACGAGCCTTAGTATTGTCATTCCATTGGATCTCAAGCATATTCCGCAATTCTTCCTGTAACTTCTTATCTACAATCGGGACAGCAACTTCAATACGGTGATCAAAATTCCGATTCATCCAATCAGCCGACGAGATAGAATAAAGCTCTTTCCCTTTGTTGCAAAAGATGAATACACGACTGTGTTCTAAAAAACGGTCAATGACACTGATCATTTGAATGTTTTTAGAAATCCCCAGTTGATCCGGAGAGATTACGCAACTTCCACGTATGATTAGCCTGACCTTGACACCGGCATTACCGGCCTCCATGATCTTTTTTACGATCCCTTCTTCCGTAAGGTTGTTTAGTTTAATGAATACCCAGGCCTCTTTCCCTGCCTTAGCGTTTTTAATCTCATTGTTAATTAAATGGATATAGTGAGAACGCATATTAAAAGGAGCAACAACAAGGGTATTGAATTTTGGAATCTTAAAATTCGCACTAAACAGCTCAAATATTTTTAATACTTCGAGGGTAATTGCCGGATTTGAAGTTAACAGACTGTCATCAGCATAAACACGTGCAGTCTCTTCATTGAAATTTCCTGTTGCCACATTGGCATAATATACCAGCTTCCTGCTTTCAATTCTTCCGATCAACAATAATTTGGAATGGACTTTAAAACCCGGGATACTGTGAACGATATTGACTCCCTCTTCCTGCAGACGGGTAGTCCAGTAAATATTGGTTTCTTCATCAAAACGAGCCTGCAATTCCATAAATACAGTTACCCTTTTCCCGTTTCGGGCTGCATTGATCAGGGCATTGATTACGCTCGAATTCCTTGCAACCCGGTAAATGGTCATGTGAATCGACTTAACCTTAGGGTCGATGGATGCTTCGCGCAAAAGATCAATGATATATTGAAATGATTGATACGGATGATGAAGCAAAATATCACGATGCTTGATTACGTGAATGATACTGGCATTTCCCGGAAGATCAGGATGAGAGAGTGGCGGCAACGAAGTATATTCCAACTCCTTTGGTCCAATATTGGGGAAATTCATGAAATCTTTAAAATTATGATAACGACCACCCTGGGTCATGGTATCCGTTTTAGAGATCTTCAGTTTCCGTTTAACCTTGTCAAGGATAGAAGAAGGCATCGAATTATCATAAATAAACCTCACCGGAGCACCATCTTTTCTTTGTTTCAGACTGTCTGAAATGATTTCAAGGAAACTCTTTGAAACATCTGTATCAAGTTCCAGTTCAGCATCCCTGGTGAATTTGATCGTATAGGCGCTAAAAGTGTCGTAACCAAAGTTTGAAAAGATATCACCCAGGCAATAACGGATCACATCATCGAGCAAAATAATATATTTCTTCTCGTTTTCTGAAGGTAAAATCAAAAACCGGGAAGGATTTTTAGTGGGGACTTTGATCAGTGCCATGTGCTCTTTCACGGTTCCCTTGCTGTCGTTGAGCACGATTGTAAGGTATATGCTATTGTCTTCTAAGGTGTTAGATCCTTTAAGGTTATCAAACATCAAAGGAAAAATAACCGGTCTGACATGATCCCTGAAATAGGATCGGACAAACTCGCCTTGGGTTGTGTTCAGGTTCTTTTCATTGATGATAAATATATTCTGATCGGCCAGCGAATTTACAATCTTTACATAACAGGCTGCAAATACATAACAGGCTGCAAACTGCTTTTCCTGAAGTGCATCGATTTCACCAATTTTCTTAAGCAGTTTCGTGGGATTATAATTCAGAAAGGATTCACTTTTGTGCAATGCCACCATGCGGTTTATTGTAGCCACGCGAACTCTGAAAAACTCATCCAGATTATTTGAATAAATCCCTAAAAATTTCATGCGTTCTACCAAAGGATTAGATTCATCCTCCGCTTCCTGAAGTACCCGTTCGTTAAAATGCAACCAGCTTATTTCACGATTGATAAAACGAAAAGATGGTGTGTTTTTTTTAACCATGAAAAGAGCATATTGATGTATAATACAATTATGTAGTATGATTATCCCTCGATGTCATTTTTAAGCATCCGGGGTGTAACCACAAAGTTAGTGATTATTTTGGCCTGCCAGATTTCATCCCACGAATTGGCATCAAATTGTATACAGACAATTCCTGAAGTGGGCAAATAATCAATGGGTTCATGCAAAAGTAGATTGGCGAAATTAGTTATGGTTGGGTTATGTCCAACAATCATAAGGCTCTCTGTTTTAGGAGGAAGATCATAAAAAAGGTCTCCGATTTTATCTTCATTCCCTTCATAGAGCATCCTTTCGATTTTAATACTGGTAAACGGAAAATTGAGTGCATGTGCCAATACGCGGGCTGTCTCGAATGCTCTCACAGCCGGACTGCTGATAATGAGATCTATATGCGTTTGTCTATTGTTCAGAAAATCAATGACATATCTTGTGCGCTTTAATCCTTTTTCGAGTAAAGGTCTGTCAATATCTTTCCCGGTCCGGTGTTCCAGAGAAGCTTTAGCATGCCTGACCAAATAAAGCGTTTTCATACAAGGAAATTTAGTTCATATCTAAGAATACAACACTTTGAAACTGTTTCAATCTTGTTTTTTCTTTTGCCGGTAATTGTTTTTTCTTTTGCCCGTAGGGCATAAATGTCAATAGAAATGAATCCCTTCCCCTTTTTTTGCCCGTAGGGCATCAACATTAAAGGTTTATCCCCTACGGGGAAAAGATAGATGACGAGGATCTCTCTATTGATATTTATGTCCTACGGACAATTTTAAACAGTTTCTTTATCATTTTCTTGACTTCAACATTTTAACAAATATATGTTGTAATTGTTTAGTCGGTCATTATCCCGATGTTATGTTTAGGTTAAGTTTTTATATCTGTTGAAAATAAAGTCATAAAAAAAAACCGCCCCAATGGAACGGTTTTTTAATAATAGTATAAAGTGAGATTACCATGAGAAAAGTGGCAATTCAGCCATCATCTCATTGACACGTTCGCGAACACTGTCGATCACACTTTCATTATTGATATTCGAAATCACCTCATCGACCAGGTCAACAATGATCGGCATGTGTTTGCCTCTTAAACCACGGGTTGTGATGGCAGATGTTCCGACACGAATCCCTGAAGTGGTAAACGGTGAACGGCTATCAAAAGGAACCATGTTTTTGTTCAACGTGATATCAGCCCTTACCAATGTGTTTTCAACTTGTTTTCCGGTAATATCGGGGCACTTGGTACGAAGGTCGATCAGCATCAAATGGTTGTCGGTTCCACCTGAAATAATTTTATAACCTTTTTCCATAAATGCTTTGGCCATGATAGTTGCATTCTTTTTGACATGCAATACATAATCCATGTACTCATCAGAAAGCGCCTCTCCAAAAGCAACAGCCTTGGCAGCAATGACATGCTCGAGCGGGCCACCCTGGATACCAGGAAAAACGGCAGAGTCGATCAGTTGCGACATCATTTTTGTCTCGCCTTTTGGTGTCTTCAGACCCCATGGGTTTTCAAAATCTGTACCGATCAAAATCATTCCACCACGTGGACCACGAAGAGTCTTATGAGTTGTTGTTGTAACAATATGGCAATAGGGGATAGGGTCATTCAACAAACCACGAGCAATCAAACCGGCAGGATGTGCAATATCAGCCATGAGCAAAGCGCCAATTTTATCAGCAATTTCTCGCATGCGTTTGTAGTCCCAATCGCGTGAATAAGCCGAAGCGCCTGCAATGATCAATTTTGGTTTTTCGCTCAACGCGACTTGTTCCATCTTGTCATAGTTGATCATACCTGTTTCTTCTTCAACAGAATAAGCAACCGGATGATAAAGAATGCCCGATGAATTAACCGGCGAGCCATGTGAAAGGTGACCACCATGTGCCAGATCCAAACCCATGAATGTATCACCCGGTTTGAGACAAGCAAGCAGGACGGCCATATTGGCCTGTGCGCCGGAATGTGGCTGAACATTTGCGTATTCAGCATTGTAGAGCGCCTTGGCGCGGTCGATCGCAATTTGTTCGGTCTGATCAACTATCTGGCATCCACCATAATAACGGCGTCCGGGATAGCCCTCAGCATATTTATTGGTTAATACCGATCCCATCGCTTTCATAACCTGTTCACTGACAAAATTCTCAGAAGCAATCAGTTCAATACCGAGCCTTTGTCTTTCTTCTTCGTCCTTGATAAGATCGAAGATAATTTTATCTTTTTTCATCAAATAAAAATTTAATCAAAATAAGCCCTATTGTTTATTCCTGTTTTTGATAGTGCAAAGGTAAAAATTATTTCACAGTCCGTTCTTAACAAAATCATCCGAAAGACCGAATAGAATCAAGTCCTTTAATGAATAGCGAACTTTTCGGTATTGAGGAAAAGTGCCGTAGGCACGTCATGATTGTAACAATCTACATTCCACCCACATAAGCCCCGTAGGGGTGACATAGGACACATTTCATCCAATCTTAAAAAATCACTACCAAACCAATATCATTACCGTGGCCCAAGAAATGCAATACTTCCCCTCTCTTGTTCCAAAAGCACAACCTCCCCAGTCATCCTTCCAAACCTGATTCCGAAACCCCGGATCACCGTGACATCATCACCAATCACATACCGCTCAGGTATTGAAACCGAAAGCGTAATATCTTCCAACGGCCCTGAATCAACGGGGATCCATAAAGAGAATATTTGATTGTTGATTTGGATTTTTTGATTATGTGTTGGTTCCCAGTCTATTACGATGGCATTGTAAACATAATCTTTTACCCTGCCCAGACCCAGACAAAGCTGAAAATGGGTAGCCAAAGCCGGCGCTTTAATTTGTTTCGATGGATCCAATCCTTTGATTGTCACAGTCACAGTGTTTCTGTTTTCATCCGGCTCAACCGTGTAAGGGCATCTCAGAATTTCAGAAAGCGGTTTCAGAAAATGATAATCAGCATTGAAAAGCAGATTTTTATATCGGGATAAATACAATGCCCGTTGCCCTTTTTTGTGCTCTTTATCCATGTTAACAATATCATTCATAATGCTGATCAGCCTGCATTGCAGTTGGCGGTTAACAATTGGTTTCGCCCAGTCGCCAAGTGACTCGCGAATATCTTTTGCGCACCTCGATTTTGGAGAAAACTCAGCTCTTGTCTTTCTGGATTCCTTGAAAGCCTCACCGTTGTTGAGGATGTTTTTTGAAACAAATCCACGTTCAGCCGCATAGGTTCTGTCATCACCGGGAACCTGATAATACCGGATGTTTCCAATTTTGCCTTTAAAGTTGAAAGGCCCTTTAAATGTAGCCATTTCTTTTGGTTTTAAGATGGTTAAATTACTTTTACAAAGATAATAATTTTTAAAAAGCAAGCTTTATTTTAAGTAATATTTATATATTTGTAAAAATTTAAATCGATCAAAAATAGGAATCAAAATAATATAGATCCCAAATAAAATTAGTTTAAAAACATTGTTTTACCACCCTTCAGCCATTTTTCTTTAATTCTTCGATAAAGCATTGAATATTCTGACAAAATTCTTCCATAAAGTAAGCAACCTCCACCCATTGTCCACCCTTCCTCCACCTTTTGTCCACCTATACTCCACCTTAGTGGATGGTGGAGAAGGGGTCGGGAAACCGTCGAGGATGGTTGGACGTTCCTTTAGTTGTCAAGTCTATATCCTTTCTTTTTCAAAGAATATTCGATCGATTAAAGAAAAATGATCTGTTTTTTATCAATGAAGGGTTTGTCTATCCGCTTCGTGTATCGGGATTATTGTTTTTTATGGTTCCCGGATCTATTCAATTTTAAAAAAGAGGTATATTGTGAGGTTATTGCTGATACACTGTCGTATCAAAGCCGGCCAAAGCCTCTTTGCGCTCGACGCATGAGCCGCAAACGCCGCAATGGATATCTTCCCCCTTGTAGCAGGTCCAGGTCTGAGAATAATCAATACCCAGTTTTTGGCCTATGTGGGCAATGTCCATTTTGTTGATGTTCGTATAGGGTGCGAAAATTTCTACATTTTCATAAGTGCCGGCCTTGATGGCTTCACTCATGGCAATGATGAATTCTTCGCGGCAATCGGGATAGATGGCATGATCTCCGGAGTGGTTGCCTAAAAGGATTTTATCGAAACCATTGCTTTCAGCGATTCCGGCAGCTAT
>JGI24140J50213_10000125_pt1 | contig 33603 bp, 29 predicted proteins | sample BarGraIncu00222A_FD_50213 | JGI IMG/M metagenome (IMG submission 50213)
AACCTCGCATAGGTGTCGGTCGCAGGTAGACGGCGGACCCCTATACAGAAATGGCAGGTGAGGGACATGGCTGGAGCAGATCGCGCGAAGTCGCTGGATGCGGTGATGGCGCAGATCGAGAAGGCACACGGCAAGGGCGCAGTGATGCGGCTCGGCGACGAGGTCCGCGTCCCTATCGATGTCATTGCTACGGGGTCCATCGCCCTGGACGTCGCCCTGGGTATCGGCGGGCTGCCTCGTGGGCGTGTCGTGGAGATCTACGGCCCCGAGAGCTCGGGTAAGACGACCGTGGCCCTGCACGCGGTGGCCAACGCACAGAAGGCTGGCGGTATCGCGGCATTCATCGATGCCGAGCACGCCCTAGATCCTGACTACGCCCAAAAGCTCGGCGTCGACACCGATGCTCTGCTGGTGAGTCAACCCGATACAGGCGAGCAGGCGCTGGAGATCGCCGACATGCTGATCCGCTCCGGAGCGATTGACATCATCGTGATCGACTCTGTTGCGGCGCTTGTTCCTCGCGCCGAAATCGAAGGTGAGATGGGCGACAGCCATGTGGGTCTGCAGGCACGGCTAATGTCTCAGGCCCTGCGCAAGCTCACCGGAACGATCAGCAGCACCAACACGACGATGATCTTCATCAACCAGCTCCGCGAAAAAATCGGAGTGATGTTCGGCAGTCCTGAGACCACGACAGGTGGCAAGGCACTGAAGTTCTACGCCTCGGTCCGGTTGGACGTCCGCCGTATCGAGACACTTAAGGACGGCACCGACCCGGTGGGTAACCGCACTCGCGTCAAGGTCGTCAAGAACAAGGTCGCACCGCCCTTCAAGCAGGCCGAGTTCGACATCATCTACGGGTACGGCATCTCCCGGGAGGGCGGACTGATCGACATGGGCGTGGAACACGGCTTCGTCCGAAAAGCCGGCGCCTGGTACACCTACGAGGGCGATCAGCTGGGGCAGGGCAAGGAGAACGCGCGCTCGTTCCTGAAGGACAACCCTGACCTCTCTGACGAGATAGAGAAGAAGATCAAGGAGAAGCTCGGTATTGGTCCCCGCGTCGACCAGAAGGCTGAACCCGTCACCGTGATGCCGGCTGTCGAGTTGCCGGTCAACGCGGTGCCAGCCAAGGCGGGGCCGTCGGTCAAGTCGGTGTCGATCAAGACCGGTCCGTCGACCAGGAACGGGTCGACCAGGGCTCGTTCGGTCAAGAACATGCCGCTTGAGGCCGTTCCCATCACCAACGTGCCGGTCGACTTCTGATTCGCGTGGCGACGGGAACCCAGGACGAGACTGCGCCCCTGCCGGCCACGCCAGCCGAGGGGCGCGCGGCCTGGGCGGCGGTTCCCGATGTCCAGAGCCAGGGCAGGGAGCCAGATCCGTACGACGTGGCACGTCAGATTGTGCTGCGCCAACTGGCCATGGCACCCCGTAGCCGCGCCGAACTGTTCAAGAAGCTCGCGGAGCGCGGGTGCGCTGCCGAGGTCGCGGCGAGGGTTCTCGACCGGATGACCCAGGTCGGTCTCATCGACGACCGGGCCTACGCCCAGATGTTCGTGCGCTCCCGGCAGACCGAACGCGGTCTGGCCAAGGGTGCGCTTGCTCGCGAGCTGCATGCCAAGGGCATCGAGAGTCATCTGGCTGATGAAGCGCTGGCCTCGATCTCTGATGAGGATGAGCATGACCGGGCTCGTGCTCTGGTGGATAAGAAGCTTCGGGCGATGCACGGTCTGGGCATCGAGGTGCAAACGCGACGGCTGGCGGCCATGCTGGCGCGCAAGGGCTACTCCGCCAGCGTGACGTATGCCGCGATCCGTGAGGCCGTCGCGGAGGCGCCAGAACACCTGCCTGACTGAACGCGCGCCACCCAACAGCCACGGCCCGTTCAACATCAGCTGACGACATGGCAGGCACGCGACCGTGGGGGTAGGCCGATGGCCAGTGCCCGCGGTGGTTGCGCTGCCGCCCTCTGGCCTGCGCCCACCTGTGGCAAGCTCGGCAGCCGTCACCTCAGTGAGGGCCGGCGGCGACCGGCACACCGCGATGGTCGTAAGAACACGTACGCTTGTCGATGTCATGAAGACCTATCAAGTGCGCACCTACGGGTGTCAGATGAACGTTCATGACTCCGAGCGGCTCTCTGGCCTGCTGGAGTCCGCCGGCTATGTCGACATCGCCGGCGTCGTCGATCCGCCCGAGACAGCGGACGTCGTGGTGTTCAACACCTGTGCGGTGCGGGAGAACGCCGACAACAAGCTCTACGGCAACCTTGGTCAGCTTCGCCCGGCCAAGATGAAGAACCCCGCGATGCAGATCGCGGTCGGCGGCTGCCTGGCCCAGAAGGACCGAGCCGCCATCGTGGACCGGGCACCGTGGGTGGACGTGGTGTTCGGCACCCACAACATGGGCTCGCTGCCGGCTCTGCTGGATCGCGCTCGTCACAACAGGGCGGCTGAGGTCGAGATCCTCGAGAGTCTGGATGTCTTTCCGTCGACATTACCCACCCGGCGTGCGTCGGCATACAGCGCCTTCGTGTCCATCTCGGTGGGCTGCAACAACACCTGCACCTTCTGCATCGTGCCGACCTTGCGAGGCAAGGAGATGGACCGTCGCCCGGGCGCTATTCTCGCGGAGATCGAGGCGCTGGTGGCCCAGGGAGTCATCGAGATCACCCTGCTCGGACAGAACGTCAACTCCTACGGGGTGGAGTTCGGTGACGGCCTGGCGTTCGGCAAGCTGCTGCGTGCCTGCGGGCAGATCGACGGCCTGGAGCGGATCAGATTCACCAGTCCGCACCCGGCGGCGTTCAGCGAAGATGTCATCCTCGCGATGGCCCAGACTCCCAACGTCATGCCAAGCCTGCACATGCCGCTGCAGTCTGGCTCCGACAAAGTGCTGCGGGCGATGCGTCGGTCCTACCGCAGCGCCGCTTACCTGGGCATTCTGGACACGGTTCGTGAGCACATACCCGGAGCCGCGATCACCACCGACCTGATCGTCGGATTTCCCGGCGAGACGGAGGAGGACTTCCAGGAGACCCTTCGGGTGGTGCGTGCCGCTCGTTTCGCTGGTGCGTTCACCTTCCAGTACTCCATCCGCCCTGGCACTCCTGCCGCGACTATGGCGAACCAGATACCCAAAGATGTTGTTCAAGAGCGCTATCAGCGACTGCTTGCGGTTCAGGAAGAGCTGTCATGGGCGGAGAACCTCAAGCTGGTAGGGCAGTCTGTCGAGGTGCTGGTGGCGCAGGGTGAGGGCCGAAAGGATGCCGCCACCGCGCGCCTTTCCGGGCGAGGCCGCGATAACCGTCTTGTGCATCTCGCGGTTCCGCCAGGCGCTGAGGTGCCACGCCCTGGTGATGTTGTGGGGGTCAGCGTGACCCGTGCCGCACCCCACCACCTCGTGGCTGACTCTGGTGTGCAGGGCGGCTCTTTCACTGTTCGTCGGACTACTGGTGGCGACGCCTGGCAGGTGCTTCAGGACATGCCCGGATCGGGCCGTCCCGCAGTCACCCTCGGTATGCCGTCCCTGCGGCGAGCGCCAGTGGCGATAATGGCCCCGGCGATCTGCAGCTGAACGGCTGAGTTGGCGTGCTCATCACAGCAGCCGTTGTCCCCGGACCTCCAGGGCTCGTCCCCGAGCTGATGGGTTCGGCCGCTCGTGAGCTTGATGACCTGCGCGACGCCACGGATCTGGCGGTGTCCCGGGTCCTGTCCGATCTTGTCGTCGCCTCGGCCGGTTCGCCCTTACCGGCTTTGCGGTCGGTTCAGCTTGTCGTAGTGGGTCCCGGTCAGGCAGGGGAGTTCCTGGCTGCCGGGCCGGTTTCGTTCGCCAGCTTCGGACCCGATGTGGTAGTTCCAGCCCTGGTCCAGGGACAGCCAGGTGACCCGCAGCTGCCAACGACCATCATGGTTGCTCGCTATCTTGCCAGTCGCGACATCCTCACTGACCCCGAGCATGCTGAGCCGTGGGCGTCCGCGCGGTGGCTCACCACCAGCGGCGGGCAGGCGAAGGCCCTGGGCGAACGGCTGCGCGCGGACCGTATTCGCGTCGGCCTGATTCTTGTGGCCGACGGCGCGGCCTGTCATGGGCTCAAGGCGCCCAGGGCTCAGGACGCGCGGGCCACCCCATACGACGCCGAAGTCACGGCCGCCCTCGCCTCAGGACGGCCGGCTCGCCTGGCCCATCTTGATGCAGCCCTCGGTGGTGAGCTGGGGGCGACAGGATCTCAGGTATGGCCGCTGTTGGCAGCCGCGGCAGGTTCCAGCCACGGGGATTGGGTCGGCGAGGTGCTCTGGTCCGGGGCGCCTTATGGCGTCGGCTGGACCGTCGCGAGCTGGCGTCGATCATGCGAGTGATTGGCGTCGTTGGGCCGACGGCCAGCGGCAAGTCGGATCTCGCGCTCACCCTTGCTGAGCGTCTGGACGGGGAGATCGTCAATGCCGATGCCATGCAGCTCTATCGCGGGATGGACATCGGCACCGCCAAGATCCCGATCCACGAGCGTCGCGGGATTGTCCATCATCAGCTGGACGTCCTGGACGTTCGTGCTGAGGCCAGTGTCGCGTCGTACCAGCTCCATGCCCGGTTGGATGTCGGCGGTGTCCGGTCTCGCCGGCACCGGCCGATCCTGGTTGGTGGCTCCGGACTCTACGTCCGCGCGGCCCTTGATCGTCTTGATATCCCGCCCACCGACCCGGTGGTGCGTGCCAGGCTGGAGTCTGATCTCGCAGCCGACGGCATCCAGGCCTTATATGGACGGCTCCAGCGTGCGGACCCCTCCGCGGCGCAGGCCATCCAACCCAGGAACGAGCGGCGTGTTGTTCGGGCCCTTGAGGTCATCGAGCTCACGGGACGACCCTTCTCAGCCACCCTTCCGACACGCGAGTACCTGTTACCAACGGTCACCATCGGTTTGGTCGTGCCCAGACCAGACCTTGATGAGCGCATTGCGGCTCGGGTTCACCGGATGTGGGATGCCGGTCTACTGGACGAGGTGCACCGCCTTGACCTGGCCGGCTTGCGCGAGGGCCGGACGGCGTCAAAGGCCCTTGGCTACAACCAGGCCTTGGCGCATCTCGACGGCCTCCTCGGCGCCGGGCAGGCCATCGAGGACACGATCACCTCGACCCGCAGGTTCGCCCGGCGGCAGGAGTCGTGGTTTCGCCCGGACCCGCGTATCCACTGGCTTGACTACGACGACCCCCGGCTTGCCGACCGTGCGCTGGACATCATCGCCTCGGCATAGGGCGCTGTCGTGAGTAACAATGGGCTCGATGACTGACAACCGCGAAGTGCATTTCACCAAGGGCCACGGTACCGAGAACGACTTTGTGCTGGTGGCCGATCTCGACGGCACTCGCGACATGACCCCCGACCAGGTTCGCCTTGTGAGCGATCGCCGGGCCGGCATCGGCGGCGACGGCGTCATCCGCGTCGTCGCGACGCAGGCCGCCGCCGAGGCGCACGTGCGCGACCAGGCCTCGCAGGCTCGCTGGTTCATGGACTACCGCAATGCCGATGGCAGCGCCGCTGAGATGTGTGGCAACGGGACCCGGGTCTTCGCCGCCTATCTGCGCCGTGAGGGTCTGGAGACGGCAGATGAGTTCGCCATTGCCACTCGAGGCGGCGTCAAACTGGTCCATTTCGAGCGTGAGCTGATCGCCGTCAACCTCGGCGGCTGGCGGATCGTGGACGTCGAGACCGCACGCGAGGACGGCTTCGACGCTCTGGTTAAGGTTCGGGGCCACGACCCGATGCCAGGTCTGAGTCTGGACCTGGGAAACCCCCATGTGGTGGTGGCACTGCCGGATTCGGCAGATCTTGCCTCACTTGATCTGAGCGAAGCACCCGAGCTCAACCCCGCCAAACCCCATGGCGCCAACGTGGAGTTCGTTCGACCGATCGGTCCCGGGCACATCGCCATGAGGGTCTATGAACGCGGTGTCGGTGAGACCCGCTCGTGCGGTACCGGTGCTGCTGCAGCGGCGCTGGCCACGCGCTGGTGGGCGGGCGCGGACAGTGACACCGACCTCTGGCGTGTTGACGTGCAGGGCGGAACGCTGAGGGTGCGGGTGTTGCCCGGCCAGCAGGTAGAGCTGGCCGGCCCGTCAGTCCTGGTGGCCGACGGGGTTATGACCCTGGGCTGATCACCTCGCTCGCTGCACCGACAGCAGCCGGAAGCCCCTGGCACTCGCGTGCCGACCAACCGTGAAGGTGCCCGGTTCCCTGCTCTCGAGCTCGGTTGTCAGCCAGCGTTGCAGGGAGTCGGAGCCGAGGTTCTTCTGGACGACCAGGTATGCCGTGGCTTCGGGGGCCAGGCGGGGCAGCCACTTCAGCAGGAGGTCGTGCAGGGCAGACTTTCCGACCCGGATCGGCGGGTTTGACCAGATGGCGTCAAAGGCGATGTCGGTCGGCACCTCGTCGGGTGTCACGGCATGGAAGCTGTTGATTCCCAGTGCCTTGGCGTTCTCACGTGCCAGCACGAGGGCACGCCGGTTCACGTCCACCGCCCAGATGTTGGCATCCGGGCTGAGGAGCCCCAGGCTCAGGGCCATCGGTCCCCATCCCGAGCCGATGTCCAGGAGGTTGCCGGTCGGCGGCGGAACGGGAGCCTCGTGCAACAGCACGGCAGTGCCGATGTCGACCCTGTCCGGACAGAAGATTCCCGGTGCCGTCGCGACGATGACCTCCCTGCCAGCCAGGTGCACCCGAAGCTGTCGGCGTTCGGCGGGGCTGGCCGGCTCGGCGGTGAAGTAGTGGTCGATCTGCTTGCTCATCACTGCCAACGCTACCGGCGCGCTGCGGTGTCCGGTCAGCGGCCTGCGGATCTGCTCATCGCCTCGAGCGCGCCATTGGCAGTTCCGAGAGGTCCTCACCTCCACGCTGCGGACTGTGCCGGGTGCCGGTGGGCATGCGGCGCCGTAGGGGTCGCCGAGGTTGGGTCGCCACTGGCGAAGGCCGCGACTGCCCTCTGGTGTGCTCACGTGCCGCCGACGCTGGTGAACCTTCAGGCAGCCATCTGTGCCCACCATCACAGGACGCAAGCGCGACCAGGTCGCGCGACCACAGGGCGGCCTCAGCCGGCATCGTCCAACCGGAAGCCGACCTTCAGCCCGACCTGGAACTGAGCAACCGCCCCATCGATGATCTGGCCGCGGATCTCTGAGACCTCGAACCATTCCAGGTTATGCAGCGTCTGGCCGGCGCGTGCTACGCCGTTGCGGATGGCCTGCTGGAGGCTCTCGGGTGAAGTCCCCACGATTTCAGTGACGCGATACGTGTGATCGGACATGGCACACCTCCGGTTTGGACAAGAACACCTGGATGGACAATCACACCCGTCAAAGGTGTGGTGCGCAACCCCCAACGCGACCCTCACGAGTACCCACACGGGTTGTTTCTCCAGATCACCTGACCCTGGACCGGCGCCGGGCGAGCAGTCCACGGTTGCTTCGCCACGAAGTTCCTGGTGTCGTGCGCCGCGTGACGCAGACGGAGGTCTGGGTCGTTAGATGGGACCGTTGCGGGCACGTGTCATCTGCTGAGTGCGGACCTCGGCAGGTGGTTGCGGATAGCTCACCTTGCGGTCCAAGATCGGGACGTGACAAACAGCCAGCCGAGTGACCGTGGCCCGGGTGGCGGTCGCGGACTTGCGGGCCAGCGGCCGCCACCAGGTCAATCGCGCGCGGTGCGCGCGCCATGAACACCGATGTCGTCGTCGTAGGGGCAGGGCTGGCGGGTCTGGTCGCGGCTGCCGAGGTTGCGGATGCGGGCAAGCGGGTCTTACTTCTCGACCAGGAACCAGAGGTGTCCCTCGGCGGGCAGGCGTTCTGGTCGCTCGGGGGCTTGTTCATGGTTAACACGCCCGAACAGCGGCTCATGGGGGTACGCGACTGCCTCGACCTGGCTTTGCAGGACTGGTTCGGTAGCGCGCAGTTTGACCGTCCGCAGGACTTCTGGCCCCGCCGCTGGGCCGAGGCCTATGTGCACTTTGCTGCAGGCGAGAAGCGCTCCTGGCTGCGGCAGATGGGTCATCGGGTGTTCCCCGTGGTCGGGTGGGCCGAGCGCGGTGACGGACGCGCGGACGGACATGGCAACTCCGTGCCTCGTTTCCATGTCACCTGGGGCACAGGCCCGGGTGTTGTGGCCCCCTTCGAGCGACGCGTCCGCGAGCACGTCGCCGCAGGGCTCATCGAGTTGAGGTTTCGTCACCGCGTGGACTGCCTGGTTACCCGCGACGGCGGCGTCACCGGAGTCAGCGGGAAGGTCCTGGAACCCNGCAGCATTGAACGTGGCCANCCCAGCTCCCGGGTCGAGGTCGCCGACTTCGAGTTCACGGCCCAGGCCGTCATCGTCACCTCCGGTGGGATCGGCGGTGACCACGACCTCGTCCGCAAGGCCTGGCCCAAGCGGTTGGGGCAACCGCCGAAGGTGATGGTGTCAGGCGTGCCGGCCCACGTGGACGGCCGGATGCTGGCGATTACCGCTGCCAGCGGAGGCAACGTCATCAACTCAGATCGGATGTGGCACTACACCGAGGGCCTGCGCAACTGGGACCCGATCTGGGTCAACCATGGCATCCGGATCCTGCCCGGGCCCTCGTCACTGTGGCTCGACGCCGAGGGCAGCCGTCTTCCGGCTCCGTACTTCCCCGGCTTTGACACCCTCGGCAGCCTCAGGCACGTGATGAGCACGGGCTACGACTACTCGTGGTTCGTGCTCAACCAAAAGATCATCGAGAAGGAGTTCGCCCTCTCGGGGTCCGAGCAGAACCCCGACCTGACAGGCAAGGACATCACGCTGCTCGTGCAGCGCATCCGGTCCGGCGCCCCCGGACCCGTGGAGGCTTTCAAGAGGCACGGTGAGGACTTCGTCGTCGCCGAGAGTCTTGGCGATCTGGCAACGGGGATGAACCGGCTGAGCGGGCGGGCGCTCATCGACGCCGACGCCCTGGCCCGGGTCGTGGCTGCCCGCGACCGGGAGATGAACAACCCGTTCACCAAGGATGCCCAGGTGACCGCGATTCGTGGCGCCCGCCGTTACCGTGGCGACAAGATCTGGCGGACCGCGAAACCGCACAAGCTGCTCGATCCGAAGGCAGGCCCCCTGATAGCGGTCCGCCTCAACATCCTCACCCGCAAGACCCTTGGCGGTCTGGAGACCGACCTGCAAGGTCGCGTCCTGACCCANAGCGGGCAGCCGTTGCCCGGCCTGTATGCGGCCGGTGAGGTGAGCGGGTTCGGTGGCGGCGGGATGCACGGGTACAACTCCCTGGAGGGTTCCTTTCTGGGCGGCTGCCTCTTCTCCGGCCGAATCGCAGGCCGCCACGCTGCCAGCAGCATCGCCTGAGGTTGACGCACCACCAACGGCAGGCCCAGCCTGTGGCACCCAAAGCGGGACCGGGGTGCGCACCTCAGTGAGCCATGAAGTCGCCCAACACCTGAGCGAACCGCGCCGGCTCGTCCAGATGTGGAAAGTGACCGGCGCCTTCGAACAACACCACGCGGCTGTCGGCGATCGACTGTTGGGCAGTGGTCGCATGCCAGGCGGGAATCATCCGGTCCCGGGTGCCCCAGACAACCAGCGTGCGGGTCTTGAGGGTCGGCGCCAGATGGTCATGGGCGGAGATGGTCTGTCCGCCTGGATCGATGACGCCGCGTGTGGTGGCCAGAAAGGCTCGTCGGGTATCGGCGTCGGCCAGGGTTGAGAACCCGCGCCATATCTCGGTCGTCTCCGGACTCGCTCGAAGGCCGATTCGGGTCAGTACCCGTCCGGCTGCCTCCACTTGTGCGCGCACCCAGCTGGAAGCGATCAAGGGCAGGACCAGCTCTGCGCCTGGCAAAGTGGCCGCGCGCAGCAACCGGCTGACATCTCGACCGAGGCCTCCGCTGGAAACCAGGACGAGGCGCTCCACCCGCTCGGGGAACAAGTAGCAGAACTGCATGGCAATCCCTCCGCCGAAGGAGTGCCCCACCAATGTGACCCGACTGATGCCCAGCAGATCGAGCAGATCGCGCATTGTCGCGGCGTGCGCGCCCAGCGAATAGTCACCCATGGGCTTGGCGGACGTTCCGTGGCCGAATAGGTCGGGCGCCAGCACCCGGTGATCGGTGTTGAGCGCGTCAACCAGATGGGCCCAGTTCCGGCGTGAGCCAGTGAGCCCATGAATGAACAGGATGGCCGGGCCCTGACCGCTGTCCAGATAGGAGAACTCGCGCCCGTTCAGCATGGCCGTGCGTTCACGCGTGCTCACCACGGCACCTCCTGGTTGCTTACCGCTCAGTAACCTACGGTAGTGTAAGTTTGCCCGAATTGCGCCGACAGCACGAACAAAGTCCAGGGTCGGCCCATATCTGGTTCTGTCGGTGCGCAGATCTGCGGCGTGAGCAACGCCTAGACCGGATCGACGACACCCGCGGTGGTGCGCTGCAGAAGGCGAAGGGAGCCGTGGACGCCGAGCTGGGTGAAACCTTCGCCCAGCGCCCTCTGCACGACGTGCCAAGGTGGCGCTCCGCCGTCGCGCGGGTCGGGGAATACGTCGTGCACGGCGAGCAAACCGCCCGGCAAGAGGTGCCTCGTGAACGCGGCATAGTCGTGTTGGGCGACGGTTTCGGTGTGGTTCCCGTCCAGGAACAGCAAGGTCAGCGGGCTGGTCCACCACCGGGCAACCTGCTGGGTGGACGCGACCAAGACGCTCACCGTGCTTTCGAGGCCGGCCTCAGCAAGAGTGAGCCGCAGTGATGGCAGGGTGTCGAGCCGGCCGGTGCGTGGGTCGACCAGGCTCTGGTCGTGCCACTGCCAGCCCGGCTGGTTCTCCTCCGAGCCGTGGTGGTGATCAAGGGTGACCAGGTGCGAGCCCGCCTGAGCGGCAACAGCCCCCAGGTGCACCGTGGACTTCCCGCAGTAGGTGCCGATCTCGAGCCACAGACCGGGCGTGAGCGTTGCCGCTGCCTCGCGCAGGGCCGCCGCTTCCTCGTCGGCCATGAAGCCCTTTGTGCGGGTGGCCAGCGCCGCCAGGACGGGGTCGAGGTTCATGCCAGGTCTCCGCTCAGGGCTATGCACTGCTGGTCGCATTCTGCCGTGCCAATCTCGATCAGGGCCGGCAGCCCGTCACCGCGGAACAGCCCACTGCCCAAAGACGAACCTGCCAGTGCGTCTGCTGCCAGGACGACCGCCGCCGCGGTCCACGTGCTGCGCTCCTCAGGCCAGATCGCCTTGTCGGGCCAGACGTAACCGGTCCAGAAGCTGCCGTCGTCCTCGCGCAGGTGCTGGACGGCCTCGAACAGCTCGCGGGCGCCTGCGCCATCGCCGAGCGCGTCGAGGGTCAGAACCAGCTCGCACGTCTCCGCGACGGTCGCCCAGGGTTGGTCCGCGACACAGCGGGCGCCCCATCCCGGTACGACGAACTCGTCCCACCTGCGCTTCAGGTGCGCCCGGCCCGATGGGCCGCGGACGGCGCCGCCGAGTACGGGGTAGTACCAGTCCATCGAGAATCGGCCCTTGTCCAGGAAAGCGCCGGGATGGATCGCCACCGCATGTGCGAGTCGGGCGGCGGTCAGCTCCCAGTCCGGCTGCGGGTCACCGACCAGCTCAGCCAGCGCCAGGGCGCACCTCAGGGACATCACCGTGCTGGAGCTTCCCGTGAGCAGGGCACCGTCGCTGACCTGACCAGCAACGTTGCGCGACCAGGCGATCCCGCCGAAGGGCAGCTGAAGCGCGACGACGAGCTCGATGGCTTGCCGTACGACCGGCCACATCACCTCGACCTGGGCCCGGTCCCTGGTGATCAGCCAGCGGTGCCACACCCCGACGGCAAGGTAGGCGCACTGGTTGCTGTCGATGCGCTGGTCCGGGATGCCGCCGGCGGTGGTCTCCATCGGCCAGCTGCCGTCGGGACTCTGGTGCGCCGCGCTCCACTCGAANGCGAGCCCCGCCGCGTCGTCGAGCCCGCAGACCGTCAGTGCCATCGCCGCCTCGACGTGGTCCCAGGGGTCTGCGTAGTGACCGCGGAACCAGGGGATCAGCCCGCTGGCCAGCTGCTGGTCAGCGATGTGCTGTCCGGTCATCCGGATCTGGGCGGCACTCAGAGTGCCCGGAAGGTGCGGCAGGGACCGCGTCACGCGCTCGAGCCTGGCTTGCGCAGGTAGAGCACCAGGCTCTTACCCAGGAGGGGGTTGAGCAGACGTTCGGCGGCCTGGGTGAACCATGGTCGGCGCATCATGTCCCAGACCAGGAGCCTGTGGTAGCCCTGGGTGAGGAAGTTCTCCTGCTGGACTCCTGAAACGCACTTCAGCCACCAGTACGGCGAGTGCAGCGCGTGTGCGTGCTGGCTGCCCAGCGGCTCGAGGCCNGCGCTGACCAGCGTTGCCACGAGCTCGTGGCCGCGGTAGATGCGCACGTGGCCGCCCTGGACATCGTGGTAGGCGTCGGACAGCGCCCAGCAGATCCTCTCGGGCCAGCGTCGCGGGACACTNACGGCAAGCAGGCCTCCGGGCCGCAGGACGCGGAAGATCTCGGCGATCGCCACGTCGTCCTGGGGTATGTGCTCAAGGATCTCGGAGGCGATAACCCGGTCGAAGCTCTCGTCCGGGAAAGGGAGGGCGAGTGCGTCCGCGCACAGCGTCACCGGGCCCCCTCGTCGGGCGACCTCGCCTGCGTCAACCATCGCCGCGACCATCACCTCGAGGTCGAACAGGTCCTCGGCGTTCTGGTCAAGGGCCACGGCGTCGGCGCCACGGCGTAAGGCTTCGAACGTATGCCGCCCGCTGCCGCAGCCGATGTCGAGAAGCGTCTGGCCCGCCAGGACGCCGAAGCGGTCGTAGTCGATCGTCAGCACGAGGCCACCGGGAGCCGCTGGATCCGGTCCGTGGACGCGTCGGTAATCGCTTGGCGGTACAGCTGCACGGTCGCCTCTGCGCTGGCCGTCCAGCTGAACCGCTCCTGCACGCGCGCGCGGGCGGCCGTCCCCATGGTGGCGCGGCGGGCGGGGTCGACGAGCAGGGCGCTCAGCGCCCTGGTCAGTGCACCCGTATCGCCGGCAGGGACCAGGATTCCCGCGCGACCGTCACGGCCGACCACCTCGGCCAGAGCGCCGACGTCACTGGCTACCAGCGCCGTGCCAGAGGCCATCGCCTCCACCGCTGGCAACGAGAACCCCTCGTAGAGCGAGGGTACGCAGGCCACCTCCGCCGAGGCCACCAGTTCGGCGATGGCGGCGTCCGTCAGACCTGAGGTGAAGTGCACGCGCCGGCCCAGACCCAGAGCTGTGACCAGCTGCTCGGTCTTGCCTCCCGGTGCGGGCTTTGAGACCACCATCAGGTGGGCGTCCTGCGCATCCGGCAAAGCGGCCAGTGCCCGCAGCAGCACGTCAAGGCCCTTGAGGGGAACATCNGCGCTGCACAGGGCCACGATGCGTCCCGGCACCCGGCTTCCCCGGGGGCGGAACAGCTCGGTGTCCACGCCCATCGGCACGACGTGCAGCTGGCCGGGTTGAAGGCCGAAGTCGCGGACCGCGTCCTGTGCGCTGCTGAGTGAGGGGACCAGCACGTGGTCGATCCGGCGTGCGACGCGAGCCTGCATGTGAACGAAGCCGAACCAGCGCCGCAGGGTCAGCTGGCGGTACCACGGCGCGGCCCCGATCTCGACCTCACGGTCGACCGAGATCGGATGGTGGATAGTGGCCAACAGCGGTAGCCCGGCCTTGGTGAGCTCCAGTAACGCCGGACCCAGTCCTTGGTTGTCGTGGACGACATCAAATTCTTTGGCCCGCGCGGATATCAGCGGCGCCACCCGCCGGGAGAACGTCCGTGGCTCGGGAAAGCCGGCGGTACACATCGTGGCGAACTCAAGCAGGTCGGTAAGGTCGCGGAACTCCGAGGGATGCGGCGTCCGGAACGGCTTGGGCTCGGCATACAGGTCCAGGCTGGGCACCCGAGTCAGCGCCACGCCCTCGTCGAGGTCGGGGTACGGGGGTCCGGAGAAGACTTCGACGCGGTGACCGAGGGCGACGAGCTCCCGCGAGAGGTGCCGGATGTAGACGCCCTGCCCACCGCAGTGCGGCTTGCTTCGGTAGCTGGTCAGAGCAATGCGTAGGCCACTGGCCGGGCCGAGGTAACTCACAAGGTGACTCCGGTCTTCGAGTGGAACCGTCGATGGTCGCGTTGATCCTGGCTGGTTTGCATCCTATGCAGTTCGGTCGCCCCTATGAAACACAGTCAGGCCGATGGCCGAACCGGAGCGGGTGAGCTGCGCTCAGGCGGCAGCGCGGAACAATCAGTTCGCCTGAGCGGTTGAAATGGTGCGATCCTAAGGGAGATATGAATCAACGATCTGATCTGTTCGACTTCAAAGCCTCGGCACTTAGCGACGATGACAGCTGGCATCGCGATCAATCGGAGTTTGGTGCCGACGGCGACGGTGCCCAGCTTGACCGTGAAGAGCGCGCGGCCATGCGTCGGGTCGCCGGTCTGTCGACCGAGCTGCAGGACATCACCGAGCTTGAGTACCGCCAGCTGCGCCTGGAGCGGGTGGTGCTCTGTGGCGTGTGGACCGAAGGCACCATCGAGGACGCCGACAACTCGATCCGTGAGCTGGCAGCCCTGGCTGAGACTGCCGGTTCGAGCGTGCTGGCCGGGCTGATCCAGCGCCGACAACGGCCCGACACCAGTACATTCCTGGGGTCTGGCAAGGCGATCGAGCTGCGCGATGTCGTTATCGCTGAGGGCGCCGACACCGTTGTGTGCGACGGGGAGCTCAGCCCCGGACAACGACGGGCGCTCGAGGACGTCGTGAAGGTGAAGGTCATCGACCGCACGGCCTTGATTCTTGACATCTTTGCCCAGCACGCCAAGAGCCGTGAAGGTAAGGCCCAGGTTGAGCTCGCCCAGCTCCAGTACCTTCTGCCGCGGCTTCGCGGCTGGGGTGAGTCGATGTCGCGTCAGGCTGGCGGCCAGGCGGCCGGCGGTCAGGGCATGGGTTCACGCGGCCCCGGTGAAACCAAGATCGAGCTCGACCGGCGCCGGATCAACAGCAGGATTGCCAAGCTCAAGCGCGAGATTAAGGCCATGAAGACCACGCGGGACACCAAACGGCACAGCCGACAGGTGAAAGGGGTCGCCAGCGTCGCCATAGCTGGCTACACCAACGCCGGTAAGTCATCCCTTCTCAACCGGCTCACCGGGGCCGGCGTCCTGGTCGACAACCAGTTGTTCGCCACGCTGGACCCGACCGTGCGCAGGGCACAGACCTCCGACGGCCGGTTGTACACCCTTTCGGATACCGTGGGGTTCGTCCGTGCCCTGCCCACCCAGCTCGTCGAGGCCTTCCGCTCGACCCTGGAAGAGGTCGGCGACGCCGACCTGCTGCTTCACGTGGTCGACGGGTCACACCCCGACCCCGAGTCTCAGATCTCTGCGGTCCGCGCCGTTCTCGCCGAGGTGGGTGGTGACCAGATGCGGGAGGTCATCGTCATCAACAAGGCCGACGCCGCTGACCCCGAGGTGCTGGACAGGCTCCGGCGCGCCGAGAAGCACTCGATCGTGGTCTCGGCCCGAACGGGTGAGGGACTGGACGAGCTCCGGGGCCTGATTGCTGAGGAGCTGCCACGTCCGGATATCGCGGTGACCGTGCTCCTGCCCTACGACAGGGGCGACCTTGTCAACAGGCTGCACTGCGAGGCCGAGATCCTCACGAGTGAGCACACCGAGCACGGCACCCGGCTGCAGGCCAAGGTCAACCAGACGTTGGTCGATGAGCTCGCGGCATATGCGGACTGACGCTCCAACGGGCATAACCTGAGTCAATGCCTGTCAAAGCCCACGACCTCGACGCCCTCCTGGACGCGGCAGTGAAGGGTATCGGTGGTGTCCACCGCCCTGGACAGCTGCAGATGGTCCACGCCGTGGCCGATGCCATCCTCAAGCGCGAGCATCTCCTGGTCCAGGCGGGCACGGGCACGGGCAAGTCGCTGGCCTACCTCATCCCCGCAGTGGTTCATGCCTTCGATACCGGCCGGCCCACGGTCGTGGCCACCGCGACGCTGACCCTGCAGGCCCAGATAGTCGACTTTGACATGCCCCGGCTGGCTAAGGCGATCGCCCTGATCCTGGGTCGTCAGCCGACCTGGGCCCTGGTGAAGGGTCGCCGGAACTACCTGTGCCGGCACAAGTTGTCCGGCGGCTTTCCCGCCGAAGATGAGGGCAGCCTTCTGTCGGTGGCAGCGGTGGACGCAGGCGTCTCGTCGCTGGGCGCAGAAGTCGTCCGGTTGCGGTCCTGGGCTGAGCGGACTCAGTCCGGCGACCGCGACGAGCTCCTGCCGGGAGTGTCAGAGCGCGCATGGCGCCAGGTCTCCGTCGCAGCGCACGAGTGTCTGGGTCAGAAGTGCCCGATGGTCGCCGAGTGTTTCGTGGAGCAGGCACGCTCGGGCTCACAGGACGTCGACGTCGTGGTGACCAACCATGCCTTCATGTCGATCGACTCCTTCGAGGGCCGGCAGATGTTGCCCGAGCACGACGTGCTGATCGTCGATGAGGGTCACGACCTGGTCGACCGGGTCACCTCCACCATCACCGACGAGCTGACCGTGCCGATGATCGCGGGAGCCGCCAAACGTGCCGGGCGTCTGACAGGAACCGATCAGGTCACCGATGCCTGTGAGTTTCTCGCCGCAATCGTCGAGGAGCTGCCTGAGGGGCGGTTGAACGGGATACCGGGATCCCTTGCCCTTGCTCTGGAACGGGTGCGGGACTCGGCCCGGGCGGTTCAGACCGAGCTGAAACCGGCATCGCCGGCGGACAACGACGGTGCCCGGCAGGTCGCCCGGGCCGCGATCGACGAGATCTTCGAGAACGCCGAGCGGATGTTGCAGGAGCGAGAGCTCGACGTCGCCTGGGTGAGCAAGGACCCACGCCGTGGCTCCGTGCTGAAGGTGGCGCCGATGAGCGTGGCCATGTTGATGCGGGACAAGGTTTTCGGCGACCGCACGGTCATCATGACCTCAGCTACCCTGGCGCTTGGTGGCACATTTGACGCTGTCGCCGGAACGCTGGGGCTGCGCGGTGAAGGGGCGCCGACATGGCGGGGGCTCGATGTCGGCAGCCCGTTCGACTACCCCAGGCAGGCCATCGCGTATGTGGCCAAGCACCTGCCGGCCCCGGGGCGTGACGGCATGGCGCCGGAGATGATCGACGAGATCGAGGAGCTGGTGCGGGCCGCGGGGGGCCGCACCCTCGGACTGTTCTCCTCGATGCGCGCAGCCGTTGCCGCAACCGAGGCGCTGCGGGAGCGGTTCGGCCACGACAGTGACCGCATCGAGTTCATCTGCCAGGGAGAAGACCAGACCTCCACGCTGGTACGACAGTTCGCCCGTCAGGCCCGGACCTGTCTGTTCGGGACTCTCTCGCTGTGGCAGGGCGTCGACGTTCCCGGTTCGTCCTGTCAGCTGGTGATCATCGACCGGATCCCCTTCCCACGCCCAGACGACCCCCTTTCCTCCGCGCGCTCGCAGGCTATCGCCCGGTTGGGAGGCAACGGCTTCATGTCGGTATCGGCTACTCACGCGGCCTTACGTCTGGCTCAGGGCGCCGGACGGCTGGTGCGCCGCGGCGATGATCGGGGAGTGGTGGCCATCCTCGACTCACGGATGATGACCGCGCGTTATGCCGGGTTCCTGCAGAAGTCCTTGCCACCGTTCTGGCCGACAGTCGACAAGGCCAAAGTCCTGGCGGCGCTGACCCGTCTGAACGAGACTGCGGCCGAACCCCTGCCCGTGCACGAGCCCGCCCTGCGCGGAATTGCCGGGGCGATCGACGCTATCCCGATGGGCGAGGAGGACGAGGATGACCGGCCGGTCGACGATCGGCCCGTGGCGAGCGACCCACCAGTTGCCGGATCTGCACGCACGGCCGTCACGCAGGGCCACCCGTGGAGCTCCGAGCAGGATAGCGAGCTGCGCGAAGGCGTCGAGCTGGGGCTGACCCTCGATGAGCTGGCCGACCACCTCGAGCTTGAGGACGACGTGATCATCGCCCGGCTGAACCTGTTGGGCCTTGAGCTGTCGGACTCACCGAAGCTGGCCTTCTAGAGGTGGCAGATCTCTGTCGCCGGGTCATGAGAGTGTTTGCCCTGTGACCAACCAGGGCGCTGCGCATGCCCCGATAACCGGTGTACCCACTAATGTCCTGATTTCAGGCCCCGAGAGCGTGCTTGCCGAGCGTGCCCTGGCTTCCACCCTGGAGGCGCTGAGGGCCCATGAACCCGACCTTGAGGTCATCAAGCTCTATGCCGAGGGTTATCTGAGCGGGACACTGACGATGCACGCCTGCCCCTCGTTGTTCGGCGGGAACAAGGCGATCGTCGTCCTTGATCTCGATGAGGCGCCCGACGAGCTGCAGGCAGACGTCCTGGCCTACCTGGCTGCACCAGCCGACGATATTACGCTGGTCGTGGGGCATAAGGGCGGTGCTCGCGGCAAGAAGGTCCTGGACACTCTGAAGAAGGCCGGGGCGCGGGTTATCGACGCCCCGCTGGTCAAATCCGATGGTGACAAGGCGCAGTTTGTGGCCAACGAGTTCCGCCGTGCTGGCCGCAAGGCAACCCCTGGCGCGGTGCGGGCTCTGGTCGAGGCGGTGGGCAAGGACCTGCGTGAGCTGACGTCGGCCTGTTCACAGTTAGTCGCCGACACCCAGGGCTTGGTCGACGAGGCGCTGGTCGGGACCTATCAGGGCGGCAAGGTCGAGACGACGGGTTTCAAGGTGGCTGATGCCGCAATCGCCGGTAATGCGGGGGAGGCGTTGCGACTCTTGCGTCACGCCATCGCGGCTGGTGACAGCCCGGTGCCGATCGTGGCTGTGCTGGCGATGCAGCTGCGTCAGATGGTGAAGGTCGCCAGCGCAGGTCCTGGTTCCTCAGCCCAGCTGGCCAAGACCCTTGCCATGGCACCGTGGCAGGTCGACCAGGCACGCAGGAAGCTCAACGGGTGGGATCCGCAGGGCGTGGGCCAGGCGATCCAGGCGGTCGCTGCTGCGGATTTCGAGGTTAAGGGTGGTGGCCGGGACCCGGTCTATGCTGTCGAGCGCACGATCTTGACGATCTGCGACGCCCGCAATCCCCGTTGAGGACAGAGATCAGGCGTGGCCCACGCTGCGTGAGGGCGAACCGCCGGCCGGTTGCAGTTTGGCCAGGCGTGCTCGTGGCTGCTAGATTTGGTCATCGCGTGCGCGCTCAGGTCGTGTGCGCATGCAGTTCCACCCAGAGCGGCTCAACCACGGGTATCCCCACGCCCGGTCCCGAGTCGCGTCTGTCGCCCTCATGACAGAGAACCATCGACCTACCCGAATGTGAGAAAGATTCCACGTGGCAAACATCAAGTCCCAGCTCAAGCGCATCAAGACGAACGCTCTGGCCACCGAACGCAACAAGGCCGTCAAGAGTGAGCTCCGCACCTGGATCCGCAAGTTCAAGACCGCGGCGGACTCCGGCGACGCTGCTGCTGCTGCCGACGCGCTCAAGGTTGCTTCGACCAAGCTCGACAAGGCCGTGAGCAAGGGCGTCATTCACAAGAACAACGCGGCGAACAAGAAGTCGTCCATGGCCAAGAAGGCTGCTTCCCTGTAGGGACCACGTCTGCGGGCTTCGAAAGGCTGTCACCCGTCAAGGTGGCGGCCTTTCGTGACCTCTACCTCGTCCATGTGCTGATGGCGATCGGCACCACGGTCTCAGCCTGCGCTAACGTGTCACCCATGCGAAGTTCGCTGCTCCTTACTTAGCCGCGTTGGCCCAAGCCGGACCTCAACGCGGCAAACCCTCCTGCGTGGGGGGTTTTCTTATGTGCCAGTCAGGGGCAGCCAGGAGCAAGCACGCGCAAGCGACGAACAGAGGACGCGATGATGAACGACACTCCGTACCGATATACGGCCGAGATGGCCGAACGCATCGAGATGTCGTGGCAGGACCGGTGGCAGAGCGAGGGCACGTTCCATGCCCCGAACCCGGCGGGCCCGTGGGCCGACCCAGAAGGTGTGGCCGGCCGCAAGAAGCTCTTTGTTCTGGACATGTTCCCCTACCCCTCCGGCGCCGGGCTGCATGTCGGCCATCCGCTCGGCTTCATTGCCACCGACGTCTTCGCGCGCTTCCAGCGGATGACGGGCAAGAACGTCCTGCACACCTTGGGCTATGACGCATTTGGGCTGCCGGCCGAACAGTATGCCGTGCAGACCGGTCAGCACCCTCGCAAGACCACTGAAGAGAACATGGTCAACATGCGGCGGCAGTTGCGCCGCCTGGGCTTGGGTCATGACGACCGGCGGGCGATCGCCACCATGGACCCGGAGTTCTACCGTTGGACCCAGTGGATTTTTCTCCAGATCTTCAACAGCTGGTATGACGAGTCGGCCGATGGTGGGCGCGGCAAGGCCCGGCCGATCAGCGAGCTGGTGACAGCGCTTGAGTCAGGCCAGCGCAAGACAACCTCCGGTGTGCCCTGGGAGTGGCTGGACGCGGACGTGCAGCGCCAGGAGATCGACGACCACCGGTTGGCCTACACCAGCCAGGCCCCTGTCAACTGGTGTCCCGGGCTGGGTACCGTTCTGGCTAATGAGGAGGTCACCACTGACGGTCGCTCCGAGCGTGGCAACTTCCCGGTCTTTAAGCGCAACCTGTCCCAGTGGATGATGCGGATCACAAAGTACTCGGACAGGTTGGTTGATGACCTGGATCGGCTGGACTGGCCCGAGCCGGTCAAGCTGATGCAGCGCAACTGGATTGGTCGCTCATCCGGTGCCAAGGTCTCCTTTCAGGTGCCGGTCGCAGACGGCCCGACGGCTGCAGGCGGCGCCAAGTCCGTTGCCATCGACGTCTTCACGACGCGCCCGGACACGCTCTTTGGTGCCACCTTCATGGTCCTGGCCCCAGAGCATCCCATGGTGGATTTGATCGTCCCGGTTGATGACTGGCCGCAGGGCACGCGTGAGGCGTGGGTTCCCGGCGGACCGCAGGTGGTGACTCCGCGGGAGGCTGTTGCGGTATACCGGCGGACGGCGTCTCGGATGAGCGACGTCGAGCGGCAGTCAGAGGGCAAGGACAAGACCGGTGCGTTTACGGGGGCCTTCGCCATCAATCCCGTCGACGGGCGGTCGATTCCGGTATTCGTGGCCGACTACGTGCTGATGGGCTACGGCACAGGCGCGATCATGGCAGTGCCTGGTCAGGACGTTCGCGACTACGAGTTTGCTACGAAGTTCGACCTTCCGATCATCCGCACGGTCCAGCCTCCTGACGGCCACCCACAGGACCAGGCTTTCGTCGGCGACGGGCCGGCGATCAACTCCGCCAACGACGAGATCTCGCTGAACGGGCTGCGGGTCAGCGAGGCTAAGGCAAGGACCATCGAATGGCTGCAGGACAAGGGCCTCGGTGAGGAGACAGTCACCTACAAGCTGCGCGACTGGCTGTTCTCCCGGCAGCGGTACTGGGGTGAGCCGTTCCCCATCGTCTACGACGAAGCCGGAGCGGTGATCGCTCTGCCCGACTCGATGCTGCCGGTGCTTCTGCCTGAGGTTGCCGACTACTCTCCGGCCACCTTTGACCCGCAGGACGCACAGTCCACCCCGGCGCCGCCCTTAGCCAGGGCGCAGGACTGGGTCAATGTTCAGCTGGACCTGGGCGACGGTCTGAAGTCCTATCGCCGTGAGACCAACACGATGCCCAACTGGGCGGGCTCCTGCTGGTATGAGCTGCGTTACCTGGACCCGGCCAACAACGACGCCCTGGTTGACCCGGAGGTGGAGAAGTACTGGATGGGCAAGCAGACCCAGGCAGTGGCAGGCGCACCAGCTGGCGCCCTCGACCCTGGTGGCGCAGATCTGTATGTCGGCGGCGTCGAGCATGCGGTGCTGCACCTGCTCTACTCCCGGTTCTGGCACAAGGTGCTGTTCGACCTCGGCTACGTCAGCAGTGAAGAGCCCTTCCGCAAGCTCTTCAACCAGGGCTACATCCAGGCTTACTTCTATCGTGACAGCCGGGGCCAGTCCGTGCCCGCCGCCGAAGTCATCCAGGAGTCGGCAGCCAGCGGTGAGATCGCCTATACATGGAAGGGCTCACCGGTCACCCGGGAGTACGGGAAGATGGGCAAGTCCCTGAAGAACGTCGTCACCCCCGACGAGATGTTCGAGGGGTACGGCGCCGACACGTTCCGGGTCTATGAGATGTCCATGGGTCCGCTGGACCTGTCACGTCCGTGGGAGACGAGGGCCGTCATCGGGGCCCAGCGATTCCTGCAACGCCTCTGGCGCAACGTGATCGACGAGGTCAGCGGCGAGCTGCTGGTAACCGAGGCTGCCCCGGATGAGCCCACGAGGCGACTTCTGCATAAGACCATTGATGCATTGCGGACCGACTATGAGGGTCTGCGCTTTAACACCGCCATCGCGCGCCTGATCGAGTTCAACAATGCGCTGACCAAGCTACCCAGCATGCCGCGTGAGGCGGCCGAGGCGCTGGTGGTGATGACCGCTCCGGTGGCACCGCATATCGCCGAGGAGCTCTGGGCCAAGATGGGTCACGCTGAGTCGTTGACCTATGTTGACTTCCCGAAGGCCGACCCAGCCATGCTCGTGGACGCGACCGTGACCTGTGTCATCCAGGTCCAGGGCAAGGTGCGCGACCGTATCGAGGTCGCGGCTGGCATCACCGAGGAAGACCTGCAGGCACTTGCGCTGGCGGGCGACAAAATCAAGGCTGCCCTGGCGGGCAGGACCATCGGCAAGGTCATCGTGCGCGCGCCGAACCTGGTCAACATCGTTGCCAGCTGAGCGACCGGGCAGCAGTGTGGGGATCGTCGGCGTACGCCGGGACTCGCCGGGACAGCGATAGCCTGCCCGGGTGAGCGTTGTCATCGTCACCGACTCCACGGCATCGCTGCCCGAGGATCTTGTAGCGAGCCACGGCATTGTCGTTGTTCCGCTGCATGTCATTCTCGGCGGTCGGGAGTACAGCGAGGGCGTGGACTTCAGCTCTGCCGAGCTCGCTGCCGCCCTGCGCACGTCCACGAGGGTTAGTACGTCGCGGCCGTCGCCCCAGGCCTTTCTCGATGTTTACGAGGCGGCGGCAGAGCGCGGCGCCGATGCGGTCGTGTCCGTGCACATTTCCTCGGACATGTCAGGGACCGTGGGATCGGCCGCGCTGGCTGCGAGCCAGTCGCCGATTCCCGTGGAGGTCGTCGACTCTCGCACGGTGGGTATGGCAGTTGGTTACGCGGCGCTTGCGGCAGCCGAGGCCGCCANGGCCGGGCAGGACGTCAAGGAGATCGCAGCCACTGCCAGTGCGCGGGCGCAGGCGGCCACCGTGATNTTCTACGTCGACACCCTGGAGCATCTGCGTCGTGGCGGTCGGATCGGAGCCGCTTCGGCTCTGCTCGGATCGGCCCTGGCCATCAAACCGTTGCTGGCACTATCGGACGGGCACATCAACCCCATCGAAAAGGTGCGAACAGCCGCCCGTGCCTTGAGCCGACTGGAGGAGCTTGCTCTGCAGGGCCTGGAGGCTGCCGGTGACTCAGGGGTCGACATCGCCGTTCATCACCTCGACTCCCAGAGCCGGGCCAGCGATCTGGCCGATCGTCTGCGAGCGAGAGTCCCGCCAGCAACGACGGTGATTCTTGTTGAGCTTGGCGCGGTTGTCGGCGCTCACGTCGGCCCAGGCACCATCGCCGTCGCCGTTTCGCCTCGGCTGGGCGGGGCCAGCAATGGCCGCTGAGTCCTGGGTCGGGGTTGTGGTTGCGGCCGTTCTCGGTTTCTTCGTCGGGTCGATCAACCCGGCAACCATCGTGGCCAGAACGCGACACGCGGATCTTCAGCAAGGCTCGGGGAACCCTGGTGCCACGAATGTCGGTCGTGTTCTCGGGGTCCGATGGGGGGTCGTCGTGGGCCTTCTGGACGTTCTCAAGGGATTCTTGCCCACGTTCATGGCACTGCTCCTGGTCGACCGCTTCACGGCATATGTGGTGGGCCTGGCGACGGTACTAGGGCATGTGCTTTCACCCTTCCTGCACGGGCGGGGCGGCAAAGGGGTCGCCACCTCGTTGGGCGCGCTTCTTGCGGTCTTCCCGTGGCTTGCGGTGGCAATGCTCGTGATTTTCGCTGTGACGCTCTGGTGGACGAAGTGGGTTGCGGGTTCTTCGATCGCGGTCGCAGGACTGCTCGCGCTGTACGCGGGGCTCGCGCCGTTGCCGGACCCCGTGGCCGCAGGCCGGGCATGGGGGATCTGTCTAGCCCTGCTCATCATCGTCCGCCATCACGGCAACATCCGGCGTTGGATTCACGGGCGATTGGCCTGATCTGGGCTATTTTGACCGACTTCTCACGGGCGTGTCATGGTGGAGCATCAACGGATTTGAAGTCCGTTCGGCCTAGGACAAAGGGCTCAACGGTCATAACTTGGGGCCCTCTCAGACATAATCCTGATTTCTGAGAGATGACAGACCGTTCAGGGCGTAAATTTTCATTGCGGGGTCCAGACCGGACTCATTTACGGGATGGATACGCGCATGCCTCATCGTGAGAGTAGACGCCATCGCGATCGAGGCCGGGAAACGCCGGGCCATCTCACCGCCGATCGTCTCTCCGACATCGTCAGGGCTCTGCCCTCTCAGCCCTCGCAGCCCTCCGAGTCCTTCGAGTCCTTCGAGTCCTTCGAGTCATCCGGTTCCCTGGAGTCCGTCCGGTTCTCTGAGTCCTGTGGTCCCTTCCGGTCCCTTCGAGCTCTCCGAGCCATGCGGTCCTCTGAGTCATCTGAACAGTGCGCGTCCTCGGGTGCCTTAGAGACCTCCGATTCGTCCGGGTCCTACGAGTCAGTCGGAATGCGAGCGACCCGTGGGGGTCCACACCGGACGCTGACGACTCGGCCGTCGCATCTGCCGGGCGCCCGAGTCAGACAGCTCGATGGGCCCGAGACGACCTTTGTGCTGACAGCCGCCTCGCAGACGGTTGGTGAACTGTTCATTGTTCCTCACAGGACTGGTCGTCACCGGCGTCCACCGCCGGCGACGTTTCGCGTTTGGCATTTTGTCTTTACGTCTAGCCGCCTGGCCCTGATCGGACTTCCCGCATTGCTCCTGGTTGGGGCTGTGGCTGTCTTCGCCGTGAGATAGACGCTGGTCGGACGTCTGGCCTGGCTGAGATCAGCCCGACGCCGGTCTGGCTCCATGCACGGTGTCGTCGACCCCAACGCCGTCAAGGAGCTGACCCTTTCACTGCCAAGAAGCCGCAAATGGTCAGCGATGCGATGTGCTCCGCGGAGCTCACCGGGTGATGAATTCTTCCGGGACGGGGTTTGCCCGGGCCGTCGTGGACTTCGCCTGTCCTGGTCACGAAGGATCGCCGCTGAGCGGCTACGTCGGTACCCGCGAGCATCGCCCAACACTGGGCTCAGCTGCGTGTGAAGACGCGGGGCGTCGCGGTGGCCGCTTCGCACAGTGCGTCCAGGGTGGCCTTGACGGCTGGAACGCGTTGCAGGTCAGCCGTGGTAACCACGTGGACCTCCCTACGAGAGGCGGGGGAGATCGGCAAGGTGACAACGTCGGGATGGTTGGCGCTTCGGAGGATCAGGTCGGGGATGAGTGCCACACCCAGACCCTCGGCGACCAGGCCCAGGACGGCGACGTAGTCCTCGGTCTCGAAGGACACGTTCGGGGTGAATCCGGACTTGTGGCACATCTGCAACAAGTGACCACGACAGCGCGGACAGCCCGCGATCCACGACTCGTCGCCAAGCAGGGACAAGTCGGCCACCTTGGCTGTGGCCATCGGGTGGTTCTTAGGAAGCGCGAGCCGAACTTCGTCGTCGAGCAGTTTGTGGGTGACGAACATGTCGAGGTCCTCCTCACCGCGCCCGAGATCGGTGCCCTCGTAGGCAAAGGCCACCGCGAGGTCGCACTCGCCGGCGCGCAACGCCGCCAGGGACTCCGGTGGCTCGGCTTCGGTGAAGGTCACCGTGACATCGGGGAAACGCTCCTTGACCAGAGCCAGGGCACGAGGTACCAGCGTCGCAGAGGACGAGGGAAAGGCCATGAGCCGGACCCGTCCGGCGCGCAGCCCGGCTATCGCGGCGACTTCCTCCTCGGCGGCGTCGAGCGCGGCCAGCACGCCCACAGCGTGCCGAGCCAAAACCTGGCCAGCCTCGGTCAGTCGCACGTGGCGCCCCACCCGTTCGACGAGCACCGTGCCGGTGCGTTGCTCAAGGCGGCGCACCATCTGTGAGATGGCCGGCTGGGAGTAGCCCAACGAGAGGGCCGCCAGGGTAAAGCTTCCTTCGTCGGCGATTGCGCGCATCACGCGCAGCCCGGCAGCATCAATCATGCGCCTAAGTCTATAACCGTGAGTTATCGCTTGACCAAGTTTTCGTGGTTCCTGTGATCTGGGAATGGTTGTGCCAAGAGCAGTGCCGGTTGGACGATCTGAGATCGCACCTCGGGGCGCCGACCGGTCGCATACTTGGTGACGTGGATGCTGACGTGAAGGCCGTACCCACCACGGTGCGTGACCAGGTCGCCTACGAGAGGCTGGTTTCCTGCTTGCGCGGGGGGAACGTCACCATCCTGACAGGGGCAGGATTATCGACGGAGTCGGGGATCCCGGACTATCGGGGGCCGGATGGCAAGCGGCGGGTCGTGCCCATGACCTATGGCGACTTCGTTTCCTCGCCGGCGAATCGGCAGCGTTACTGGGCACGCAACTTCGTGGGCTGGCGACGTTTTGCCGATGCTGAGCCCAATGACGGGCACCGCGCGGTCGCTGATCTTCAACGCCTTGGCCTGGTTCGCGCGATCATCACCCAAAACGTTGACGGCCTTCACCAGCGTGCCGGAGCCCGTGATGTTCTCGAGCTTCACGGCAACCTGTCGCTGGCCCGGTGTCTTGACTGTGGCGAGACCACTGACAGAGCCGACCTTGACCGGCGTCTGGGTGAGGCGAACCCGGATTTCGAGGTGAACGCGGGGGACCTGCGTCCCGATGGAGATGTGGCACTCTCGGATGAGGCCGTGGCAGGTTTTCACCTCCCGCGTTGCCTTGTCTGTCAGTCGGATCTACTCAAGCCCGATGTTGTCTTCTTCGGGGAATCGGTGCCCAAACCGCTGGTCGAGCGGTGTTTTTCGTGCGTCGAGGCTTCATGGGGACTGTTGGTGCTGGGCTCCTCGCTGCAGGTGATGAGTGGCTATCGTTTCGTGCGTCGGGCCGCTTCCCGGGGCGTTGAGGTGGCCATCGTGACGCGTGGGCCCAGTCGTGGTGATGGGAATGCGTCCATCCGGCTGGACGCTCCGCTCGGAGTCACACTGAGCCGGATAGTGCGGGATCTGCAGGGCCATTTTCGGTGACAAGGGGACCTTCAGACCACGGTCGTGGGCCAGACCCCGGAGCAAGGGGCGGGGTCAGACCTTGCGCAGCACCGCAGTGACTTTGCCCAGGATGGTGGCGTGGTCGCCGTCGATGGGTGAGAACGCCTCGTTCTGCGGCATCAGCCACACGTGGCCGTCCTTGCGTCGGAACACCTTGACGGTGGCTTCGTTGTCGAGCATCGCCGCGACGATGTCGCCGCTGTCAGCCGTCGACTGCTGGCGCACGACGACCCAGTCGCCGCCGCAGATGGCTCCCTCGATCATCGAGTCGCCCACGACCTTGAGCAGGAACAGTTCGCCCTCACCGACGATCTGGCGTGGCAGCGCGAAGACGTCATCTACTACCTCCTCGGCAGTGATCGGGATGCCGGCTGCGATCTGGCCGAGAACCGGGACGTAGGCCGGGGTGGGATGAGAGTCACCCATGCCGGTCTCGTCTATCGCCTCGGTATGGGACTGGCGGTAGCCGCGCGCGTCCGACGCGGTGCTGGGGGAGAGGACCTCAATCGCCCGGGGTCGGTTGGGGTCCTTGCGCAGGAAACCCTTTCGCTCCAGAGCCAACAGTTGGTAGGAGACGCTGCTGGGACTCTGCAGCCCGACGGCCTGGCCGATCTCGCGCAGGCTCGGTGGATAGCCTCGACGGTCCACTGAGTTGCGGATCACCTCGAGGACGCGGCGCTGGCGAGTGGTGAGCCCGTCGCCGGATTCGCGGTCGGGCATCTCGTGGACCTTAGCCATGGTTTCGTCCCCTTGTTGGCGCTGCTAGACACCCCTTGTCAGAGGTGCCTGCTGGGCTGGTCGACATGCANACAGCCTATGTGGCTCGGACACGAGTTCCAAACACCTGTTCGACTGTGTCTCGACTTTGTCGGCGCCACGTGTTAGACATCGTACAGACGTTCTATAAGACACACGTTCGATCAAAAGTTAGAAATCGCGCCACGGGAGGAAGGCAAATGTCAGCTGCAGCCGTTGGAGTGCGTGCACCCGAATCCGTTCCTCTGTCGGGGCCCGAACCCCGCCCGTCGTTGCGCCTGGTGGCTTCAAATGGAGCGTTGAGCCTTGACGAACGCCTCGGTCGCGCAGGAGGTGCCCTCGCTGAAGGACTCCCGGCGATTCGGCTGACCCGCCAGGGTCGCCTGGTCATCACGCTGATGACCATTGTGGCAGCGGCGACCCTGGCGATGGCGGTCGCGACCAGCGTGGACGCGGCCCCTCCGCAGATCGATCACGTCACCGTCGTGTCGGCAGGCCTGACCCTTTCGGAGATCGCGGCTGCTCAGCTGCCGACACTGCCCATCAATGATGCAGTGGCGCGGATCCAGCTTGCCAACGGGCTGAACACCTTTCAGGTGCAGGCAGGTCAGTCGCTGCTGATCCCGGCCGTGCCTGACGGTCGAGGATCACCAGGGCGCTGAGCCTTCGTGGAGAGGAATGCAGACGCTCTGACTTAGCTCGACGGCTGCGGGAGCGTGCACTTCATCTTGGGGTTGAGCCCCACATAGTTGAGCGGNCCCGCCGCGGCTGTGACGCCAATGGTCGCCGCACCAGCTCAGTTCTGCGGCTCNGAGCCGAAGTAGCCGCGCTGGCCGGCCGCCACCGCGCCGATGGCCAGCCAGATCACGAAGAACAACCCGACAATCCTCGTGCGCGCGTGAGAACCCACGTGTCTACTCTCCGGTCTTCGGGTCGTGCTCGAGTCCATGGCCGGGGGCGTCTGGGGCCGGCAGTTACGTTCGTCGGCACCGTGTGAATGGTGGGGATCATCCGGTCCAGGAGCGACTCGGCGACCACTGGTTTTGGATGCAGACTACCAGTGGGCAAGGGCGCTCCTGGACGAAAGAGCGGTGGCCCACGATCACTGACCAGCAGTGGTATCCGCCCCACGAGGGTCCGCCGGTTCTCTCCCGTGATCTTGAGGGACAACGCTGCCTCCGGGGCGGGTGGTGAGTTCTTCCTTGCCGGATCGTTTCTGTTTGGTGAGGTGTCGCTGGCAGGAGTCAGGGTGGCCTCGACGCGATCCAGCGGCCGTGACGGCAGCCAGATCGTGCCCCCCCGACCGGATGAGGGCGACGCTGACCCTTGAACCGTGCGTCCACCTCCTGAGGAGATAGGGGGTGACAAGGGCGCCGTCCCACAGCCAACCGGCCGCGATGACATAGTGCTGGGGCGCCTCAAGCGAGCGACCACAATCCCGACACGCCGACCTCTGGCCAGACACGCTGATCGTGTTGTATCTGGAACAGGATCGACGTAGGATCCTACATATAGTAGTTACACGGACGTAACTTATCCACATGTAGTCCCCAGAATGCGCGACTTATCCCCAAGTCATCCACACGTTGGCCACAGGTTTGTCCCCAGGCGGCTCCCACAGGGGCCCTAGGACAACCGCAGATCCAAGCACAGGGCTACTGCGTAGCCGCCACACACGAGAAAGGGACATCCGTCGTGCATTGCCCCTTTTGTCACTACACGGACAGTCGAGTGATGGACAGTCGCACCGCTGATGACGGCACGGCGATCCGACGCCGGCGTCAGTGTCCCGAGTGCAACCGACGTTTTACCACGGTAGAGACCACGAGCCTGTCGGTGGTCAAGCGCAGTGGCGTCACTGAACCGTTCAGCCGGAGCAAGGTCCTGGTCGGTGTGCGCAAGGCCTGCCAGGGACGTCCTGTCACCGACGATGACCTGGCCAGGCTCGCTCAGAAGGTTGAAGAGGTGATCCGGGCGCAGGGCAATGCAGAGGTCGATGCTCACGAGGTGGGGTTGGCCGTCCTCGGACCGCTGCGCGAGCTCGACGAGATCGCCTACCTGCGATTTGCGAGCGTTTACCAGGCGTTCGAAAGCCTCGAGGACTTCGAGTCCGCGATCGCCCTCCTTCGCGCTGAGCGCGAACCAACAGGTCAAGAACCAGACCCCGTCAGTCGTGTGGCGCCTCCCGCTCGCGGCGAATCGGCGGGGTAGATCGTGCTGGACCCGACCGCAGGCCGTGTCGGTAGCGCAGTGTCAGTGGCGCAAGCAAGACTTGAAAACACCCAAAACCAGGGCCAAAGGAGGCCATTAATGACTGAGACGACCGGCGCGAGTGCAGGTGCACGACGCAGTAGCGGCAAGAAGGGTGTGAAGGTCGAACGCATCTTCACGACCCCGGGCGTGCACCCTTATGACGAGGTCACCTGGGAGCGTCGCGATGTCGTCCAGCAGAACTGGAAGACCGGCCTGACGATCTTCGAACAGCGAGACGTGGAGTTCCCGGACTTTTGGTCGGTCAACGCCTCAACGATCGTCACGACCAAGTACTTCCGGGGCGCCGTCGGCACCCCGGAGCGTGAGAAGGGGCTCAAGCAGCTTATTGACCGTGTCGTGCTGACCTACGTCAAGGCCGGCGTCGACAACGGCTATTTTGCAACGCCCGAGGATGCGGAGCTGTTCGAGCACGAGCTGACCTGGGCTCTGCTTCACCAGGTGTTCGCCTTCAACTCGCCAGTGTGGTTCAACGTCGGCACAACTTCCCCTCAGCAAGTCTCAGCGTGTTTCATTCTGGCCGTTGACGACTCGATTGACTCGATCCTCAACTGGTACCGGGAAGAGGGGTTCATCTTCAAGGGCGGCTCCGGTGCCGGGGTGAACCTTTCCCGCATTCGCAGCTCCAAGGAGCTCTTGTCCTCAGGCGGCACGGCCAGCGGCCCGGTCAGCTTCATGCGGGGCGCGGATGCGTCGGCTGGCACTATCAAGAGCGGCGGCGCCACCCGTCGCGCGGCCAAGATGGTGATCCTTGACGTCGACCACCCCAACATCGAGGAGTTTGTCGAGACCAAGGCACACGAGGAACGCAAGATCCGGGCGTTGCGCGACGCGGGTTTCGACATGGACCTGGACGGCAAAGACATCATCTCCGTGCAGTACCAGAACGCCAACAACTCGGTGCGGGTCACTGACGAGTTCATGCGCGCGGTCGAGGACGGTACCGAGTTCGGCCTCACGGCGCGAGGCAACGGTGAGGTTATCGAGACAGTCGATGCCAAGGAGCTCTTCGGGAAGATCGCCCAGGCCGCCTGGGCCTGCGCCGACCCGGGCATCCAGTACGACGACACGATCAACGACTGGCACACCAATCCTGAGACCGGTCGGATCACCGCATCGAATCCCTGCAGCGAATACATGTCGCTGGACAACTCGTCCTGCAACTTGGCCTCGCTCAACTTGATGAAGTTCCTGCGCGACGATGACACCTTCGACGCTTCGACCTACCAGAAGGTCGTCGAGCTCGTCATCACCGCGATGGACATCTCGATCTGCTTCGCGGACTTCCCGACCGAGCCGATCGCGCAGGTCACTCGTGACTACCGTCAGCTAGGCGTCGGCTATGCCAACCTTGGCGCGCTTCTGATGGCGACCGGTCACGGCTACGACTCCGATGGTGGCCGCGCGTTGGCCGCGGCGCTGACCTCACTGATGACCGGTGCCGCCTACAGGCGTTCGGCTGAGCTGGCTGCCGTGGTCGGCCCCTATGCCGGGTACGCCCGCAACGCGGACGCCCACAAGCGCGTGATGCGCAAGCATCAGGCGGCCAACGACGCTCTGCGGACTCTGGACGCGATGGATGGCGACATCCGCCGCCTGGCCACCAAGGCCTGGGATGACGTCATCAAGGTGGGCGAGAAGAATGGCTTCAGGAATGCTCAGGCCAGCCTTTTGGCACCTACCGGCACCATCGGTTTCATGATGGACTGCGACACGACCGGCATCGAGCCGGACTTCTCGCTGGTCAAGTTCAAGAAGCTCGTCGGCGGCGGCTCCATGGAGATCGTCAACCTGACGATCCCCAGAGCGTTGAGGAAGATGGGCTACACGAACGAGACAATCGAGGCGATCGTCGAGTTCATCGCTGACAAGGGTCACGTCATCGACGCTCCCGGCCTTAAGCCCGAGCATTACGAGGTCTTCGACACGGCAATGGGTGAACGTTCGATCTCCGCCATGGGCCACGTCCGGATGATGGCGGCGGTCCAGCCGTTCCTGTCCGGCGCGATTTCCAAGACGGTCAACCTGCCCCAGGACGCAACGGTCGAGGAGATTGAAGACGTCTATATGCAGGGCTGGAAGCTTGGCATCAAGGCCATGGCGGTGTACAGAGACTCGTGCAAGGTCGGCCAGCCGCTGTCCGATGGTGGCTCGACAGCCCTGGACGCGGCGGCGGACAAGGCCGCCGGTACGGTGGAGCGGGTTATTGAGTACCGCCCGGTCCGCAAGCGTTTGCCTCGTAGCCGGCCCAGCCAGACCATCTCGTTCTCAGTGGGTGGCGCCGAGGGTTACCTGACTGCGGGCTCCTACCCCGACGACGGCTTGGGAGAGCTGTTCCTGAAGTTCGGTAAGCAGGGCTCAACCCTGGGTGGCGTCATGGACGCGTTCTCGATCGCCGTCTCGATAGGTCTGCAGTACGGGGTGCCCCTGGAGACGTTCGTCGAGAAATTCACCAATCTGCGCTTCGAGCCGGCCGGCCTGACCGACGACCCGGACATCAGGATGGCGCAGTCGATCATGGACTACGTGTTCCGTCGCCTGGCGCTGGACTACCTGGACTTCGATACTCGTACGTCCATGGGAATTCATACTGCTGGTGAGCGCGCTCGTCAGCTTGAGACCGGGTCGTACTCCGCTCCGGTGGATTCCGAGTCCGACGAGGAGGTCTCAGATGAGCTTGAGGGGTTTGCCCAGTCCGCCCAGCTGGCCAAGAAGGCCGAGAAACCTGACTGGACTAGGGTCAAGACCGACGAAAGGTCTGGTTCTGGTGCCACCTCAGCTAAGTGGGTCGAGAGCAGCGTGCACTCCTCGGCCGAGCTGCAGGAGAGGTTCCAGGGCAAGTCTGCAGATGCGCCGATCTGCCTGACCTGCGGAACGAAGATGCGACCATCTGGGTCGTGTTATGTCTGCGAGGGATGCGGCAGCACCAGCGGCTGTAGCTGATGTGGTCGTTCAAACAATGTCCCGCATGATCGGTCACTGACGTCCTGAGTTCGGTCAGCAATGTCCGTGGTGGCCTCGGCGTGGTCACGTCCGTTCGCCGGCGTCATACCCGCGCATCGAGGCGACCGCACGAGCTTCTGGGACGGCGGTCAGTCGCCGACGGCGTCGCGGGCGCGCATCACGATCAGCGGGTCCGGCACGGCGACGGTCGCGTGGTCCTTGCCCTCGTAGTCGAACTGGCT
>JGI24140J50213_10000126_pt1 | contig 33389 bp, 23 predicted proteins | sample BarGraIncu00222A_FD_50213 | JGI IMG/M metagenome (IMG submission 50213)
TGCTTCCAATGCTTCTTTAGAAGTTACATTTTGGTTAACACCTGTCACTATTGTAACAGAAGTAAGATGTTTGGCTGCTTTAATAGAATGAGACAGTATATTTATTGCCTCTAATCGAGTAAAAGCAGATATTCCAGTGAAAGAATGAAAGCTTGTATTGGTAAAAAGATTAATTAACTGATTTCCGACAGAATGTTCAGAATCGGATTCAAATCCTTGACCTAGAAGAGTAATTTTCATATTAATTCTATAATTATGATTGAAATCCAATCTTAATACTTAGGAGTATTTCCTTTTTTAATTTATTTTAACAAATATATGAATAAGACTTTTAAAATTAATCTAATAATTGTGCCAAATTGAATAATTCATAGAAGAATACACTGAAACCATTTTATTTAAATCTAAATCATTTCATGATGATCGTTTAATCAGAAAGATAGATTTGTATTAGAAATTAAATGAAAAGGTCATTTAATGATTGAATGAATAAAAAAAGCACTCACAAAAATTATGTAAGTGCTTTATTTGTTTAAGTTGTCCGACCAGGGCTCGAACCTGGACTCTTCTGATCCAGAGACAGACGTGTTGCCAGTTACACCATCGGACAATTCCAGTGCAAAAGTACGTTATTTTTTGAAATTAGAAAGGACTGGCGATGAAAATATGGAAAAATATCAATGTTTGTAAGGGGTGAGGATTGTTGATTCATTCAGAATCACTTTAAATGAAAAAGGGCGACCACAAGGGTCGCCCCTATGTTAGGAGGTTATAGCATATTGAGAACAGTAGAAAATTACTGTCCGGCCTTTTCAATCTTGGCCCAGGAATCTTTTAAGGTTGAGATGCGATTGAAGACCAGCTTGCCGGGTTTGGAATCGTAATCTGTGCAGAAATATCCTAATCTTTCGAATTGGAAACTATCCAGCGGTTTGGATGTTGCCAGTCCGGGTTCCACATAAGCTTTTGGTAAAACTGTCAAAGATTGTGGGTTGAGATTATCGATAAATGATTCTCCCTCCTCAACATCATCAGGGTTTTCGTTCTGGAACAGACGGTCGAAAAGACGTACTTCGGCTTCGATGGAATGGCTTACAGAGGCCCAGTGAATGGTGCCTTTTACTTTGCGTCCGTCAGGAGAATTACCTCCGCGGGTTGCAGGATCGTAAGTGCAATGCAGTTCCAGAATATTTCCATTCGCATCCTTGATAACATCAGTACAACGAATGAAAAAGCCATACCGCATACGGACCTCGGTTCCGGGAGCCAGTCTAAAGAACTTCTTAGGCGGTTCTTCCATGAAGTCATCGCGCTCTATGTATAATTCTTTCGTGAAATAAATCTTCCGGCTTCCTGCTGATGGATCTTCAGGATTGTTAACGGCTTCGAGTTCTTCAACAAGTCCTTCGGGGAAATTGGTGATGACCACCTTCAAAGGATTCAACACTGCCATTACCCTGTTTGCCTTTTTGTTGAGGTCTTCACGCAGGCAATATTCCAATTGAGAAACATCAATGAGCTGATCGCGCTTGGCTACTCCAATCATTTCTGCAAAGTTGCGCAGTGATTCAGGGGTATATCCACGCCGACGGAGTCCAGAAATGGTTGGCATTCTCGGGTCATCCCAGCCATTTACAAGACCATCGTTTACCAGTCTGAGCAGTTTTCGTTTGCTCATTACGGTGTAGGTCAGATTGAGACGGGAGAATTCGATCTGTCGTGGACGATAATCATCTACAGCAATCTGATCGAGAAACCAGTTATATAGCGGGCGATGTATTTCGAATTCGAGGGTACAAATGGAGTGGGTGATGCCTTCCAGATAATCGCTTTGTCCGTGTGCATAATCGTACATCGGATAGATGCACCAATCGGAACCTGTGCGGTGATGATCTGCATGGATGATACGATACATCAGGGGGTCGCGCATCAGCATATTGGGATGGGCCATATCTATTTTGGCACGTAGGACTCTGGCCCCATCGGGGAACTCGCCATTGCGCATCCTGGTGAAAAGATCAAGATTTTCTTCAACAGAACGGTTGCGATCAGGACTTTCAATCCCGGGTTTCATTACCGTTCCACGTTTGAGACTGATCTCTTCAGCGGTCTGATCATCTACATAGGCATTGCCTTTTTTGATGATGAGTATTGCCCATTCGTAGAGCTGTTCGAAATAATCGGAGGCATATAATTCGTGGCCATTCCAGTTAAAACCGAGCCATTGTACATCTTCCTTGATGCTGTCAACATACTCGACGTCTTCCTTGGTTGGATTTGTGTCATCGAAACGCAGATTGGTCAACCCGTTGTATTGCTGGGCAAGACCAAAATTGAGGCATATAGATTTAGCATGACCGATGTGGAGATAACCATTCGGTTCAGGCGGAAAACGGGTATGAACGCGTTTACCATTCTTCCCACTGGCCAGGTCTTCTTCAATGATGGCATTGATGAAATTGGCCGTCCTGGGGTTCTTGCCTTCATTTTCTGCAGCGAGCAGATCTTTGTTGTCTTCCGGATTTCCCATTTAAAATGCTTGGTATTTAGCCTACAAAGTTAAGCCTAATTGTAAAAACCTATATCATATTGTTTAAAAAAATGATTTTTAAACTTTCAATATTGGTTAAGGCACCTTTTGAAAGGGACAATAATTGCGCATTGCAGCCTCCTTTTTAGTTAAATGGCTTCTTTATTCGTAATTTTGCACACGTAAAAAAGGAAACGTCATGTCGTGGATATCAATAGAGGGAATGGAGTTTCATTCTTATCATGGATGCTTCAAAGAAGAGCGGGTCATTGGAACACGTTTTATTGTTGATTTATGGTTTGAAGTGGATACATCTGCCGCCGAGAAGTCAGATAATCTGAGGGATACGATTGATTATCAAGCCGTGTATCAACTGGTGAAAGGGCAGATGGAAGAATCTTCTCATTTGCTTGAGCATGTCGGAAGGAGAATTTTGGATGTGTTTCATGCGAAATATCCACAGGTCATTCGCTCTAAAGTGAAGGTTTCAAAGTTGAATCCTCCCCTGGGCGGAAAGATTTACAGTGTAAATGTTACGATAGAAAACGAAAGGGAAGAATGAAAGCGTGTAATAATTTCATTGATAAGAATCAGGAGACGAAGTTTTGTGCCAAATGTGGAAAGCCATTTGGTTGTGGTATGTCGGGAAAGTGTTGGTGTTATGAAATCAGTCTCAACGATGAAGCGTTGAAAGAAATTGAAGATCAGTATCAGGGATGCCTTTGTCCGGACTGCCTGACAGCAATTTCCAATCTTTCGGCGTAGGCTTTCTTGTTTATTTATATTTTTTCATTACTTTTGCATCCCCAAATAACTGTGGTTTCGTGGCCGAGTGGCTAGGCAGAGGTCTGCAAAACCTCCCACAGCGGTTCGAATCCGCTCGAAACCTCAACAAAAAGACTGGTATTATTACCGGTCTTTTTTGTTTTTACCCCTTCGGGTTTTGTGTTTGAATATGTTCAATAGGAAGATTAGCTTTGTGGACTGAAATGGGATTCGATGAAAAGTATAAATTCTTTGCTTGTAAAACCGGCCGGACCGGATTGTAATCTGAACTGTACCTACTGTTTTTATCTGGACAAGGCCGAAATGTTTGAAGCCGGCAAGCACAGAATGAGCGATGAAGTGCTGGAAAACATGATAATGCAGGTCATGAAACAATCGGGCAATGAAGTCAATATCACGTGGCAGGGTGGAGAACCTACATTAATGGGGTTGCCATTTTTCAAGAAAGTCATTGAACTGGAAACCAAATATGGACAGGGAAAAGTTGTTGGTAATGGTTTACAAACAAACGGCCTGCTGCTGACTGAAGAGTGGGCTGATTTCCTGAAAGAATATCATTTTCTGGTAGGCATTTCTCTGGACGGACCTCAACATATTCATGATCATTACCGCAAGACTCCCAATGGAAAAGGTTCCTGGAATATCGTTTCACGAAATGCAAGAATGTTAGTTAAAAAAGGCGTTGAGGTAAATGCCATGACGACCGTTACCGATTACTCCGTCAATTATGCCAAAGAGATCTATCAGTTTCATAAGGCAATGGGGATTGGGTGGATGCAGTTTATCCCAATCGTAGAAACCGATAAAACAAATACAAATCAAGCCGCTAAGTTTTCGGTTAGCGGAGAACAATACGGAAAGTTTTTGTGTGATGTTTTTGATCTTTGGATGGCTGATTACGCCAAAGGGGAGGAGACGACTTCGGTCAGACATGTGGAGTCTGTCTTTTTCCGTTATGTTGGCATGGAGGCTCCGGAGTGTCCGTTGAAGCGGGAATGTGGTGTCTATCTGGTTGTTGAACACAATGGAGATATCTATCCCTGCGACTTTTTTGTTACCCCTGAAACCAANCTNGGGAATATCGCTGATGATCANTTGATCGATTTGTTGAATTCTGAAGCAATGACTGCATTTGGAAAACGGAAGACCTTATTGCCCGAAAGTTGTTTGTCATGTAAATGGAAGTCTTACTGTTATGGAGGCTGTACAAAAGACAGAGTAAAAGACTTAAGAGACCAGGGGGAAAACCATTTTTGTGTATCCTACAAGATGTTTCTGGAGCATGCTGACCCCATATTGAAAGCGATTGCCACCAGATATCATGAAGCAAGAGGGCAGGAGACCAAAACTTTTGATGCTTCAGGGCTTTTCAATTAATGTCAGATGATTAAGAACCTTTAAAATTGTCCTACGGGCAAAAGAAAAATAAAATTTGTGTTTTGATAATCAGTATGAACAAAATCTAAAACCGCCACATGAAAAGACTCTTATTATCCGGACTGGTATTTTTTCTATTCGTTTTTAATGCCCAGGCACAGAAAAGCGAAAAGTTTTTCAACCTCATCCCCTACCCCACTGAATTAAAAACCGGATCCGGAGAGTTTAGCATCAACGCAAAAACGATCGTTGTTGCCGATGAAAAGAACAAACTGGTAGCCGGGTTCTTGGCTGAGTTGATTTTAAATGGAACAAAATCTAAAATCGTTTTACCAAAGGGTTTAGACGAAACTAAAACTCCTAATGCGATTGTGCTTACATGGTCAGATGAGATAAACCTTGGCCCTCAGGGATATCGGTTGGAAGTAACCCCAAAAAATATTATCATCAACGCCAATCAGCCAAAAGGATTTTTCATGGCAGTCCAAACACTGCGTCAACTCATGCCCATCGAAGGAAAGAAAATAGCTATCCCTGTCCTTTCCATCATGGATAAACCGGAATTTATCTGGAGGGGGATGATGTTGGATGTATGCCGTCATTTTTTCTCAAAGGATGTGGTGAAAAAGTACATCGATCTGATTTCATTTTACAAGATTAATGTGCTTCATTGGCACCTTACCGACGATCAGGGTTGGCGGATAGAGATTAAAAAATATCCAAAACTCACTGAAGTCGGGGCCTGGAGAACTGAGGCCGATGGTAGTCGTTATGGTGGTTTCTATACGCAGGACGATGTCCGTGAAATTGTTGCTTATGCTGAATCAAGAGGGGTTACAATCGTCCCGGAAATTGAAATGCCGGGTCACAGCATGGCTGCATTATCTGCTTATCCCTGGTTATCGTGTACAGGCGGTCCATTTACAGTTCCTATTGGCTGGGGTGTTTTTGAAGATGTTTATTGTGCCGGGAAAGAAACCACCTTTCAGTTCATGCAGGATGTATTGACCGAAGTGGTTGATCTGTTTCCTTCCAAATACATTCATATCGGGGGTGATGAATGTCCCCGAACACGTTGGATTCAGTGTCCTGATTGTCAGAAACGGATTAAAACGGAAGGACTCAAGAATGAAGCTGAGTTACAGAGTTATTTTATTCACCGGATTGAGACATTCCTTAACGCAAAAGGGCGTAGTCTTACAGGATGGGATGAAATCCTTGAAGGAGGTGTTACGCCAAATACCACTGTTCAACTCTGGCGGGATTGGAAATATGCAAAGGAAGCAGCAGCAAATGGTAATGATGTAATCATGTCCCCTACCAGTCATGCCTATATTGATGGATTACCTGAAAGACTGACGCTTGAAAAGGTATATGGTTTTTACCCTATGCCTGATGACTTCCCGGCAGATCTTCAAAAACACATATTGGGTGGGGAATGTGCCTTGTGGACTGAACATGTGCTGGATCGGGACCGGATTGATTATCTGACCTTCCCCCGGATATTGGCAATTTCTGAAGGGATGTGGAATGGGAAAAACCGTCAACCTTATCCTGATTTCAATAAAAGGGTTCAGAAAGAATATTCCCGGCTTCAGAAAATGGGTGTGAAGTATGGACCCGAGGGACCGGTTTACACTGTTGCATTCAGTTATGACAAAACAAGTGGTGAGTTTATTGGCAAAGTCAATCAATTGAGTAAAGGGTTTGAATATCACTATACGCTGGATGGTACTGACCCTGTAATGAGCTCTCCCACAGTAATCAATAACGAGGTTCGTTTCAAAGGACCGGTTCAGTTTAAGTTGCAATCGTTTCAGAATAATTATCCTAAAGGCCCTATGACCATTCGGTCATTTGTGATCCATGAAGCGTTGGGAGCTGAGGTGACAATGATAAATCCCGTGGGAAAGAGCTATCCGGGCACGGGAAAAAATAATTTATGTGATGGCATGCTGGGTTCGTCTTCATTTGGGGATGGCTTCTGGCAGGGAATTAGTTATGATGACCTTGTTGCTGTTGTTGATCTTGGTGAGACAAAGACGATTCATGAACTCAATCTGAGCATGTTTAGTAGTGCAAATTCCTGGATTCTATTTCCTTACAGTGTCTTCTACGAGGTTTCAAATGATGGTAAGGTGTTTAAGGGTGTTGGTAATGTGCAAAATGATCTTCCACTTAAAAGCCTTGGGGATATGCAAAAGATTTTCAGTTTTAAACTTTCTGAACCCATCAAGACCCGCTATATTAAAGTGACGGCCAAGAATCCCGGTTTATTACCAGACTGGCACATTGGGAAAGGCAATCCCTGCTGGATCTTTTTTGATGAACTCATTGTAAAATAAACAATTACTTTTTAGAAATATAAAATATGAAGAGCTTAATACTTCGGTTATGACTTTGTCTGATTCAGGAATCAACAATCTCAGGAGATTGAAGTCGCAAAATAAAAATTTCTTTTTACCTTCATCAAAACTTTTAATCTTTCATATCATGAAACGTGGATTAATACTTTTACTTTTTGCAATTGCCCTGGTTTCGTGCAAACCAAAGCAGCAGACAACCGAAAACAATGTTGCAGCAACGACCCCAAACATTACCGTTGTCAACAACGACAATGTGAAATTTGATACGTACTTCAAGGATAAAACGATGCGACTGGATTATTTTCATTCCGGTACGGCTTCTGAGGAGCATTTTGCAGTAGATCAGACGCTAAATGATGGTGTATGGCCGGGTAGTAAGACTCAGCTGATTGATAAACTGGAGCTTGGACTTTATTTCTTTGAAGTCATCGACAAGGAGTCGAAAGTATTGCTTTACTCCCGTGGTTTTGCTAATGTATTTGGTGAGTGGCAGAGTGTTCCGGAGGCTAAGACNCAATGGGGCACTTTTCATGAGTCGCTTCGTTTTCCNTGGCCGCTTAAACCGGTGACTGTCATTGTTAAAAAGCGTGATGCNCAGAATAAGTTTGCATCCATCTGGTCCACAGACATTGTTCCTGATTCCCATCAGGTAAATCCTACTGAAGCCATTCATGNAAATAAAGTTGATNTGTTGATTGAAAATGGTCCTGCCTCAGAAAAGCTTGATCTTGTTATTCTTGGTGATGGCTATACCAAGGCTGAAATGGAAAAGTTCCAAAAGGATGCTAAACGGCTCACTAATGCTTTGTTTAGTGCCGAACCGTTTAAGTCGAGAAGCAAGGATTTCAATGTTCGATTGGTTGAAACCCCATCAGAAATGTCGGGTGTCACCAAGCCTCATCACAATATTTACAAGCGGACTCCCCTTTCGGTTCATTACAGCAGTTTTGGTTCTGAACGCTATGCACTGACCTATGACAATAAAACAATCCGTGATGTTGCTTCTGCCGTGCCTTATGATTTCATGATCATTCTGATCAATGAAAAGACTTATGGTGGAGGTGGAATCTATGGACTTTACACCACTGTTTCTGCGGACAATAAGTTTGCAGAATATATCATGATTCATGAATTAGGTCATCACATGGCCGCATTAGCCGATGAATATTATACTTCTGCCGTCTCTTATGAAGTTCCCAAAATCACTGTGGAGCCCTGGGAGACAAATATCACAGCCATGTTTGATAAGAAAAACCTGAAATGGAAGGATCTGGTTGAAGCCGGAACCCCCCTACCCACTCCATGGAACAAGGAAGAATTTGATAAATTTGGCTATAAGATTCAAAAGACACGCGACAGTATTCGTGCTGCTTTGTTGCCCGAACCTGTGATGGAGGCATTGTTTGATAAGCAGCTCAAGGGTGAGAATGCATTCTTTGCAAAGGAGAAATACAAGGATAAAGTTGGAGCTTTTGAAGGTGCCGGATATAATCCTAAAGGAATGTATCGTCCACAACTTGATTGTATTATGTATACCCGACACATGGTTTATTGCAAGGTTTGTCAGAATAGCCTGAGCAAGGTGATGGATGAGTATATTAAATAAATTTCAGTTCCGACATTCCTTTTGAGACACTCAAAGTTACTTCCCGGCCCATTATCAAAGCCCTGTTGTCATCAGCATGTCCGGTAGGGAACCCAAAACAGACAGGATAATCATATTCTGCAACCGCTTCAAGGATAATTTCTTCAGCCGTAGCGCCATAAGGTATCGTGTTATCTTTCATCTCTGTCAATCCACCAACGATCAATCCTGAAAGGTAATTTAACTTCCCTGATCGTTTCATATTCTGCATCATCCTGTCGACATGATAGAGGTATTCATCCAGATCTTCAATGAAAAGGATTTTGCCATCGGTATTGATATCCGATTCTGTTGCGCTCAGGCTATACAAAATTGAAAGGTTCCCTCCTATCAATTCGCCCTTCCCCTCCCCTACCCTCGAGAATGATGAAGTTGGAATCTGATAGGAAAGTTGTTTTCCAAACAATGCATCATACATGCTTTCGGTAGATTCATAATTCGGATTGGCATAAACATTTATCGGCATGGTTGCATGCAGGGTTTCTATTCCAAAGCGGGTATGGATGTGAGAATGAAGCACCGTTATGTCGCTGTAACCCACGATCCATTTAGGATGATGGATAAAGTTTTCAAAATTGAGCAGATCAATGATTCTCACTACACCATAACCTCCACGGGCACAAATGATCGCTTTAATCTCTTCATCATCCAGCATCTTTTGAAAGTCTTCAGCCCGTTCGGCTTCGGTGCCTGCAAACTGGTTGTGAACAGCAAAAAGATTCTCGCTCAGTACCACTTTCAGGCCCCATTCTTCGAAAAGGGTAATGGCCGGCATCATTTCTTCGATACTGACACTTCTAGCCGGGGCCACAATGGCTACGGAATCACCTTTTTGCAGGTAAGGAGGAGTTTTCATAAAGCTTTTAGAATAAATAATTTCAGTGAGCGAATTTACTCAGAAAACTGTGTAATCATCCCATAAACAAGTGGATTTATTTTTTTTTAGCAATAATAATGAATTTGAAGAGTCCCATTATTTGTTAACGATAAGTTCAAAACTGCATCGGGGTATGATATTTGCTCTGTTTGGATTTAACTAATCTTAATGAAATGAAATTGCTGTTTTTCACTATATTTTTGCTTTTCACAACGACCCTGACTTATGGTCAGCAACCTGTAAATATTGATAACCTTTTAAAAAACTGGCCCATCGAACAGTTAAATAATGCCAGTGTAGACAATGACGTTCTCTTTATGAATCAGGAGGAAAAGGATGTTGTCTTTATTTGTAATCTTGCCAGGGTGAATGGTCCACTATTTATTTCAACTATTCTTGAGCCTTACATGGATTCCGAAAACATTAAAAGTGACCGGTATGTAACGTCTTTGATCAAAACACTAGATCAACAAAAATCATATCCGGCATTGGGAACCGATAAGTTGCTTTTTCAACTGGCTTATAATCATGCAGTAGAATCAGGAAATAGAGGAACATTAGGCCATAATGGATTTAACTCCCGTTTCAATAAAGCTAAAAATTACTACACAACTTTTGCGGAGAACTGTTATTATGGACGCGATATTCCTATTGAAATTGCGATGGGGCTGCTGATTGATAAAGGAGAATCAGATTTGGGTCATCGAAAAAATATACTCGACCCGAGACTGAAGAATGTTGGCGTATCTATTCAACCGCATCATAGTGTGTATGAGTCCAATTGTGTAATGGAATTTGGAGGAAATCATTAAGTTGCTATTTAGTAATCACCCTGCCCAGCTGCTCGGACTGGATCTGCATACTGATCGATTTCAAAGTCTGAAACTGTTGCATCAATATCATCATCTCGTCTCCATCGGTCTCAACTTTAAGCTTTTGTTGTAATTCATCCAGCATGTGTTCAACCTTGCGGGCCTTCATGGCAAGTAGAGAATGCATGACGACTTTCTTCAGTCTGGTTGGCTCTTCCTTGATAAAGATATTGCTCTTTTCCCATCCCGAAGCAGTGACTTCATAACGGGTAAACAACAATTCCACGGCTGTTGATGAGACCAGAGGTTCACTGTGATTCAGGAAAAACAATTTATCCGGAAACGATTCTTCTTTAATGGCATTCAGATAGGCTTCGTAAATAAACTGATAAACAGGATTTTCAAAAGAAATTTCATCTGTTGATAAGTCGTTCACGATAAACAAGGCGACCTTAACGGGAACCTCCACCATTTGTTTGAATTCATCCTCGTGTTCAAACATGATGTCATCATTTCCATAGGAGAGCAATAAGCGGATGATCTCTTTTTCCTGCCCTTCTGAATTATTTTCCTCTTCCTTCTTTTGTTGTTCAGCCTGAATCTGTACCTGTTCCGGTTCAGGAGCACTTTGAGGATCAAGGTTGTGATCCTTTATGAGTTTCTGACGGAGAAGTTTATTGACCTCTGAATTCAAAACCTGCTCCTCGATATTGAGCAATGAAGAACATTCACGGATATATACAGTCCTTGTAATCTTGTCCGGGATCAAAGTGATCGACTGAACGATTTCCTTGATGAGATTGGCTCTTTTGATGGGATCTTTTCCGGTTTCACTCAGCAACAAATTGGTCTTGAAGGTGATGAAATCGGAAGCCTCTTTTTCAATAAAGTCAATGACCTCCTGCGACCTGTGTTTTCGTGCATAGGAATCGGGATCTTCGCCATCGGGGAAAAGAACGATTCTGACGTTCATTCCCTGTTCCAGAATCATATCGATGCCTCTGAATGAAGCCTTTATGCCTGCAGAGTCTCCATCATATAGGATCGTGATGTTTGGCGTAAACCTGCGGATGAGTTTGATCTGGTCGTTGGTGAGTGAAGTGCCCGAAGAGGCCACGACATTGTGAATGCCGGCCTGATGCATGGAAATCACATCGGTATATCCCTCGACCAGGAAACAATTATTGGCTGAAACTATCGCACTCTTTGCCTGAAAGATGCCATAGAGTGTATGGCTTTTACTGTAGATCTCCGATTCGGGAGAGTTGACATATTTGGCCTTGGTTTTATCCGACGACATGATGCGCCCGCCAAAGCCTATAACGCGTCCGGTCAGATTCTGAATGGGAAACATTACCCTCCCACGGAATCTGTCGAACATTTTATTTTCTTCTTTTTTTACAATGCTTAATCCCGATTTATCCAGGAATTCAAGCTTGTACCCTTCAGCAAGTGCATGTTTTGAGAAGTCGTCCCAACTGCTGTTGCAATAACCCAGCATGAACTTTGAAATGGATTCATCGGTGATATCCCTTTCGCGAAAATAAGAGAGTCCGACAGATTTGCCTTCATCGGTTTGCAGGAGCTGATCTGAGAAATATTTTTGTGCAAAGGCAGTGACCTGCATCAGGCTTTCGCGTTCATTTCCGGCCTGGATCTGTTCGTCGGTCTGCTTTTCTTCAGCGACTTCAATGTTGTATTTTCTGGCAAGGAACCTGATGGCATCCGGGAATGTGAGTTTTTCGTGTTCCATCACGAAACTGACTGCTGTACCGACCTTTCCGCATCCGAAACATTTATAGATCCCCTTGGCAGGAGAGACCGAGAAGGAGGGGGTCTTTTCATTGTGAAAAGGACAATTTCCCCACATATTCGCTCCCCGGCGTTTTAGGGAAACGAAATCGCCAACCACCTCTTCGATGCGGGCAGCTTCTATAACGGTCTGTATGGTATCCGGATTAATCAAGTCTTGATTACTTTTTTTCTTGTTCTTCTATGGTGTAGGTATCATCCTCATTGTCTTCAAAGTCCTTGGGATCGGGTTCGGGATAATTTTCGACCACTTCCTCTTTCTTGAGACGGGTTTGAACATATAATGATACCAAAGTAACGACCAGACCGACCAATACCAAAACCAAAGCCAGTGTGGATTTAGCCTCCATATTTAGTAACACTCCGGTGAGTACTAATAGTAAGCCTAACAGAAAAGTAAATCGGGTGACAAATGGACGCATGACGGTTTTTTTAAAGTTTCTCTACCTGCAAATTTACACAAATTATCTGCAGGGATTCCTTTCTGCGACAGTTGGTTTTTATTGTTTTTATCATTCCTTCATAACTCCCGGATCTCTCATCGAATACTCTAAGAGCATCCTTATATGACTTACCCTTTCCACACACCTTCAAAGAGCCTATCCCCGGGCCCCGCCGTTCCTGGCCCCCATGAAGCTATACGGTGAACGTACGGTGAAGGTGGGGTGAACGTGCGGCCAATGTGCGATCTACCCCTAAGTCATATCCAAATATTATGGATTATTTCTCTGTTTCATCCCTGACTTTTGACTTCTTTTCCTTTCGAGGGGAAAATAGATGTTTTGTATTATTTGCCACAATATTTGAGCCACTATTTGCTAGGGGCATCATTTACCGGCATTTATCTGATCTATTACTTTCCGAAAATTCTTAGACAATCTTCCTGATACTTACCTCAACGCATCATGAACTTTCGGGCTTGTTTATTAATTCTTGGTACTTTCTTCGTCTTTAGGAATTAAGGTGTAAATAAGAATATATCAAGAAAACATAAAGGAAATATAAAGAAAGGGAGGCTTTTAGGAGAGTTATAGTAGAGTCTTGGGAAGGTTATCTGTGAGTTTTCGGTAACTGTTCCACCTTTTTTAGAAACATTATTACTAAATTTATCTCATTTATTGCTAAAAATTCTAAATTTGTTAAACCTTAAAGGGTATGAAAACGATAAAAACCAAAAAAGAATATGAAACGGTGATGAAACGTATTGAGACATATCTCAATAAAATAACTGAAGCCGGAGAATCTGATGGCCTATCGCCTGTTGAACATGACGAGTTAAAAGTTTTATCATCTATGGTTGCCATATATGAAGATAATATTCTAAAAATATATCCTTTAAGAAATTAATGAATAAAAAGTAGCTGGTACCATTTATCCACAAAGTAATTTGAGTAACTCAATTGGTGCGACAGTGTTGCACTAATTGGATAGCGGATAATGGGTCTGGTAACATTAATTATAATAAGTACTGACCTATTTTTTCACGAGTTGTTTTTTATGATATAAATGTAGCTTAATATATTTTCAAAAATGAAAAGCTTTAAAGCAGAAAACTACGATTTCATACTGAATATACCTGATGATTGGGTGATTACACAAGAAAAGAATATTGTTTCTACTTATGATACTGACCATGGTGTTGGCGTTTTGCAGTTTTCAATTTATAATATTGATGAATCAAAAGATCTTTCTTTGTCTGATGAATTAGAAGAACATCTGAAAAATAAATATGATGATTTAAAGATTTCGCTAGAAAATAATTTTGCTTACTGTAAGGTTGTTGATAAAAATGAAATCTATTGGGAGTATTGGCTACTTAGAAAAAAGGCAACTTTAGTTTTTGTAACATACAATTGTGCAAATACAGATATAGAAATAGAAAATGATATGGTAAGAAATATTATATTGTCTGTCATCCAATAGTTTCCTGGTACTTATATTAACCACCATTAATCTGAATTTATTAGTATTTAATTGTCAGAAACTGCTTATTTTTGTCCGTAGAACGTTAAACAAAGAAATCCATCAGGTCTTGAATTTCTACCAAACAACTCAAAAAATAAATAACTTACAATGAAAAAAATTATTCTGTTCGCAATGTTAGCTGCATTTTTCCTGATTACTTCTTTTACAGGAAGAGAAAATAAACCGGTTATTAAAGGAAATCAGGTGCATAAGTTCACCGGCGCCAAGGGCGAGGTTAAATTGATGACCCTGGATCCCGGTCATTTTCATGCTGCATTGGTTCAAAAAAACATGTATGACCAGATCAGCCCCGAGGTATTTGTCTATTCTCCGGTAGCAGGAGCTGATCTAAGCGAACACATGAAAAAAATCGATGGCTACAATACAAGAGCAGATAAACCCACTGCATGGAAAGAAAAGGTCTATACCGGATCAGATTATTTCGAAAAGATGCTTAATGAAAAGCCAGGGAATGTAGTCGTACTTGCAGGTAACAACCGCATCAAAACAGACTATATTATGAAATCAGTAGAGGCAGGATTAAATGTTCTGTCTGATAAACCAATGGTAATCACTCCTGAAAAATTCAGTGAACTTGAGGAGGCCTTTAAAATTGCGAAAGCAAAGAAGGTTTTACTGTATGATATCATGACAGAACGGTCTGAGATTACCACAATGATGGAAAAAGAATTGTCACACATTCCGGCTCTTTTCGGCAAGCTTCAAACAGGAACTGCAGTTAAACCTGCTGTTGAGAAGTTGAGTGTACATTTTTTCTATAAATCAGTTTCAGGAAGTCCTCTTATCCGTCCTGCATGGGCTTTTGATATCCGTCAACAGGGCGAAGGAATTGTTGATGTCGCTACTCATCTGGTTGACCTTGTTCAGTGGGGATGTTTTCCTGAACAGATCATTCAGAAATCAGATATACAAATGCTTTCAGCAAAGAGATGGCCAACCATTATTACATTGGATGAATTTAAAGATGTCACCAAGGTGAACGAGTTTCCTGCTTATCTAAAAAATGAAATCAAGGATGGCAAGTTACAGGAATTCTCTAATGGTGAAATGACTTATAAGATCAAAGGTGTTTTTGTAAAAGTCACTGCAGAGTGGAAATATAAAGCACCTGAAGGTTGTGGCGATACCCATTATTCAGTTACCCGCGGCACTTTATGTAATCTTGAAATTCATCAGGGGATAGAAGAAAAATATTTACCGACACTTTATGTTTATGCTAACAAAGGTGCCAATCTTGCTGTCCTGGAAAAAGAACTTGAAAATGCTGTGGTTAAAAATAAGACGACTACGGGATGCACTCTGGAGAAAATTAATGCTACAACCTGGAAAGTCAACATTCCTGATAAATACAAGGTTGGTCATGAAGCACATTTTGGACAGGTCACTGAGCGTTTCCTAAGCTATCTGAAAGCCGGAAAACTACCTGTTTGGGAAGAGCCAAATATGATTGCAAAGTATTACACAACAACCAGTGCATTGAAACTTGCATTAAAGAGTAAGTAATTGACCGCAATAATGTAAATGTTTAATATTGTCCGTAGGACATGAATATCAATAGAAAAAATGTTTCCCTATCTTTTCCCCGTATGGGATTAACCAGGTTAAAGTTAATCCCCTACGGGGAAAAGGTGTGTTATTTAAACTGTTCTATTGATATTTATGTCCTACGGACAAAAAACAATAAACGTTGCTAAAACAATAAGCGTTGTTAAAACAATTAACGTTGTTAAAACAATAATGCTTGTTTTAAAATTTCATTTCAAATCTATTTTGTATGAAAAGAGAATTACTGCTTGGAGGAATATTGCTTGCCGGTAGTATTAGTGGACAGACGCAAGGTTTGGTAAAAAAAAGCAAACAACCCTCAAAACCCAATATCATCTATATTCTGGCTGATGATCTGGGCTATGGTGACCTGAGTTGTTACGGACAAAAGAAGTTTAGTACCCCCAATATTGATAAACTCGCTTCTGAGGGAATACGCTTTACCAATCATTATGCCGGATGTGCAGTCAGCGCTCCTTCCAGATCTTCTCTTCTGACCGGTTTACATACAGGACATACGCCAATTCGTGGCAACCTGAGTGTTAAGCCTGAAGGTCAATGGCCATTGCCTGCCGGAACGGTTACTTTTCCAAAACTGTTACAGCAAGCCGGATATAAAACAGGAGCCTTTGGAAAGTGGGGTTTGGGATATATCGGGACTGAAGGCGATCCAGGTAAACAGGGTTTTGATGAATTCTTCGGATTCAATTGTCAGACTCTGGCACACAACTATTATCCCGACCACCTGTGGCACAATCAGGAAAAGATTTTTTTACCTGAAAATGCAGATCATAAAACAGGCATATATGCTCCAAATCTCATCCACAAAAAGGCAATAGAATTTATTGATCAAAATAAGGACAACAGTTTTTTCATGTTCTATTGTACGACTATCCCTCATGCCGAGCTAACTGCCCCGGATGAATATGTGGAGAAATACAGGAATAAATTTCTACCTGAGAAATCATTCAAGGGTGTTGATTCAGGACCAAACTATCGTTTAGGACCTTATGGATCTCAGCCCGAAGTCCATGCTACTTTTGCTGCAATGGTAACATTGCTGGATGAGAAGGTTGGAGAGATTGTTGCTGAACTCAAAAAACTTGGCATTGAAAAGAACACTTTGATTATTTTCTCTTCCGACAATGGTCCACATGTAGAAGGCGGAGCCGATCCTAATTATTTCGACAGCAATGGTCCACTCAAAGGCTACAAGCGGGATCTCTATGAAGGGGGAATCCGTGAACCAATGATTGCCATGTGGCCCGGGAAGATTGCAGCAGGAAAAACTACTGACCATGTTTCTGCTTTTTGGGATGTAATGCCTACAATGGCTGAAATAGTTGGAATTAAAATTCCGGCAGGTATCGATGGGATCTCCTTCCTGCCAACGTTAGTGGGAGGGAAGCAACCACAACATGAATACCTCTATTGGGAGTTTTATGAAAATGGAGGACGGATGGCAATGAGAATGGGTAACTGGAAAGCGGTACAGTACAATATAACAGCCACACCTAAACCAGCAACCGAGTTGTATGATTTATCCAATGATCAGGGAGAAACCAAAAACCTGGCAGCCATCCATCCGGATATCGTAAAGAAAATGGAAGCATTGATGAAATCTTCTCATACACCCTCGAAAGTATTTACATTTGCGGATAAAGCAGTTAAAGAGTAAATCTAATGAAACGAATAATAATTGTTTTAATTCTTGTCTTGATTACGGGAATGGGTTTTTCACAAAAAACAAAAGTCAGGACGGTCAATACAATTCAGAAATTTGAAATAGGTGAGCATGACTTCCTATTGAATAACAAACCGATAGTCATCAGATGTGGCGAAATGCATTTTGCCAGAATCCCAAGGGAATATTGGCAACAACGTCTTCGTATGGCACATGCAATGGGGTTGAATACCATTTGTGCATATTTGTTTTGGAATTACCATGAATCCGAACCCGGCAAGTTTAATTGGAGTGGTATGGCAGATGCGGCCGAATTCTGTCGTCTTGCTCAGAAAGAAGGCCTTAATGTTATCCTGCGTCCGGGCCCTTATTCATGTGCAGAATGGGAGTTTGGTGGTTTTCCATGGTGGTTGTTGAAAAAAGAAGATTTACGTCTCCGAACACAAGATCCTTATTATCTGGAGCGTTGCAGGCTGTATCTCAAAGAAGTAGGTCGCGTCCTTGCTCCTTTACAGGTTTCAAAAGGTGGTCCGATTTTGATGGTTCAGGTTGAAAATGAATATGGTTCTTATGGTAATGATAAAGCTTATATAGGGAAGATTCGCGATTACCTGAAAGAAGGCGGTTTCGATGTTCCTTTATTTACCTGTGATGGGCCAACTCAACTGAAGGCAGATGTCAGAGAAGATATATTTTCTGTAGTTAATTTTGGTAGCGATCCTGAGGGATCATTTAAATACCTGAAAGATATTCGTCCGAAAGGACCCATGATGTGTGGAGAATATTATCCGGGATGGTTCGATTCATGGGGAGATGCACATCATACAGGCGAAGCCGGACATATTTGTAAGGAATTGACATGGATGCTTGACCACAGAGCCTCTTTCAGTATTTATATGGTTCACGGGGGTACTACTTTTGGCCTGTGGTCCGGAGCAAATGCCCCTCCTTATAGTCCTCAAACATCCAGTTACGATTATGATGCACCAATTAGTGAGGCAGGTTGGGAAACGCCTAAATTCAAGGAAATACGTAAAACACTTATGAAATATCTTAAAAAGGGTGAGATACTTCCCGAAGTTCCCAAACGTCTTCCGGTAATTGCCATTCCTTCTTTTGTTACAACAGAAGTTGCTTCTGTCTTCAAACAAGTTTCATCACCGATAGAAAATCTCCATCCTTTGAATATGGAGAAAATCAATCAGGGTTATGGATGCATCCTATATAGCAAATCAATACCGGCTGGTTCTGCAGGAAAACTCATTATCACTGATGTGCATGACTACGCCCTCGTATTTGTCAATGGGAAAAAAGTTGGGGTAATCGATCGGAGAAAAAACCAAAATAGTGTTGAAATACCAGACAGGGCAATTGTTTCGAAGCTGGATATACTGGTTGAAGCCATGGGGCGTGTAAATTATGGTCCACAGATGCATGATCGTAAAGGGATAACACAGAAAGTAGAGCTCATGAGTGATGGCAAAACGATTGAACTGACGGACTGGAAGATTTACGGACTTCCTTTAGGAGATCAGTCACCTAAAGGGCTCGTCTTTTCAAAGGATACTACGACTTTACCTGCATTTCATCGTGGCACATTTAAACTTGCCCAAACCGGTGACAGTTTTCTTGATATGCGTAAATGGGGCAAGGGACTTGTCTGGATAAACGGAAAATGTCTTGGCCGGTTCTGGAATATTGGTCCGACTCAAACCATGTATTTACCTGGCCCATGGTTGAAAAAAGGTGTCAATGAAGTGATCGTTTTGGACTTGATTGGAACTAAAGAACCCATTCTGAGAGGTCTTGAACAACCCATTCTCGATAAGGTAAATGAGGTAATAAAATAAACACCAAGTGTAAACCAATGATTTTTTTCTGTTTTAGATTAAAATTATTGATCCTCCATCTATTAAGGGGCCATCGTATAATTCTATAGGGGTCAGAAAATGTCGGGACAAGAATTCCCTGATTTTCTGACCCTCTTTAATTTGGGAAAGACTCCCTGCAATAAAGATCATGTTTTCATTGACCCCGCAAACTCCGCCTATAAAACCATTTGGAAAACCTTCAAGCAAGATTCCATCGGGGTTTACATATAAAACTTCATAACCCTCTTTTAGTAAAGCAGAAAAGATTCCCTTGTCGGAAGTAATAAATTCTTCTCCGGGTAAAGGAAGGAGATTGCAGCGCGTATATCCCTGATTGACATGAATTTGTTTTCTTGTCCCGGCAAGTTCCAGGATCTTAGGATCAGTAATTGTCAGATTGTGAATCAATAAATGATCCGTCACTACTGCATTATAACAGGCACTTTCCGGATAGGTAAACCCATTTGGTTTGACACCATAAACCCATTTTATAGCATTGACATTGAAAATCTCAAGATATTTAGAAGGAAGGGTAGGGGATACAACCAAAGTTTCTCCTACAGAGCAACAAAACACATCAGGATGTCCTGAAATGGCTGGATAGGTGATATTTTCACTAAAAACTTCAATCACCTCACCAAAATCATCCAGTCTGACTTTAGCAGAAGAGGGGAGTCGTTTATCACAAAGGATCAATGGTTTCACTTTATGATTATTTATTTTGCTCCGGGGAATTCACTGTTCGTTTTGACAACACCGTTTTCAGTAATCTTTCCTTTTGAAGGCTTTCTATATTTAACCCCCATTTGATCAAGCACCTTTAGTTCCAATTGTCCAACAGTATTTGCAAATTGATTCCAGTCGGCATGTAAGGCTTCTTTCCGTTTTGCAGGATCCGTTTCCGACTCCCAAGTAGGTTTCTTTGCCCATGCTCTTTCTGCTAGGGCCAATAGACGTGGGAAAAGCATATAGTCGACCAGTGCAGCCCCTTTGACGTTTTCGCCCCAGAGACAGGCCTGAATGCCTATTATATTTTGTTTCCCTTCAGGAGTTAGAGCTGTAAAGGTTTTCCGAATGGATTCCTGATCAAGGACATTACCCAACCTGTCTGTGAATGCACAATTTGGCAACTCTGTAGGTGTGAATGAATAGATCGTCTTTGTATCAATAAATCCGGCCCAGGTATATCCCGGTTCCACAGAATCTTTGCAATAAGCGAGGTCAAGGTACATATTAGGAGCATTACACAACACGACTTTATATCTTGCGTTAGCCAGTTTATATCCGGTGTCTTCACCCCCCCATCCCCAGACCGCGTTCCAGAAATATGGGAACATCCGTTTTGAGGTGAAATCCGGGTTAGGAACTATAGTCTGCTTATCATGCTTTAATGCGATTTCCTCCCAACCTGCAGTATTCAGGTTCTTTGAGAGAAACAGATCATTAAGGCGTTTTATGAAATAAAGCGACAGGCTCTTTGTGTTTGGATATTGAGGTGTTTTTGAGAGGAAATCATTGCATAAGGGAGATTTTGTCCAGACTCCTTGCGGAACCTCATCTCCTCCGGTATGTATAGTATTTATTTTCAACCCTGCCTCCTGATACATAGTTGCCAGTTCATCGGTGACCTTTTCGATAAAATGATAAACCGATTCTTTGCATGGATTCACGACATTATCGTTCCACATTTGCACAGACTCATAGACTGACTGATCATTGGGATCTATTAATCGGTATTCATCTGCCTCTTTTGTTTTTCCAAGTTTAATCAGCTTATTGTAACGATATTCCATCGATTGAACAGCAGCTCGTGAATGTCCTGGCAAGTCGAGTTCAGGAATGATCTCAATATGCCGGTCGGCAGCATACTTCAACATTTCAATAAAGTCTGCCTTTGTATAAAACCCACAGCCATCTGATTTACCAACCTGAGCAAATGGGCCTGAACCATTGGATGGGAACAAATGATCTTTTCCGTCGGCAGTATGACCCCTGAATCCTCCAAACTCAGTGAGTTCGGGTATTCCCGGAATGGCAATGCGCCATCCCTCATCATCAGAAAGATGAAAATGTAGTCGGTTGAGTTTATAGAAAGCCATCCTGTCGAGTAGCTTTAAAACTGTTTCTTTGGTTTGGAAATTCCTTGCAACATCAAGCATTAAACCACGATAAGCAAAACGGGGGTTATCCATGACAGTGATTTCGGGCAGTGCAGTTGGAAACTTCATGAATAAAGATTTCAGACTTTGGATTCCATAAAACAGTCCTGCATTCTCTTCGGCAGTAATGCTGATTCCGGTTTCGGGGTTGATATACAGGAAATAAAATTCGGGTCTTTGAGTGTTGTTTTGCCGCTCAACTTTCAGATTAATGATGCCGGGACCGGTAATAGGTTTTTGTGCTTTATTAATTGTAGCTATCTGGATCTTAACCTTTTTGCCTGATTTAATCAGAAAGTCGGCCAGCACATTTGCTTCATTTTGTGTCTCGGAAGATGTGATAATTGTCAGTAAAGGGGCAGTTTTCAATAATCCCTGGCCTTTATTAAGAAGGGTGGGAGTAGGGATGATGGGGACTAACCATTCATTAGGGATCACGGTTAAATCTGCAAATTTCTTATAACGGATTTCTGCTGTTTCAACGGGCATCTTATCACCCGAATAGCGCATGGTTTGTTCTGGTTTCAGGAAAGGAAGCACATGAATCTGTGTGGGAATGAGTGCTCCGTTTTTAACGAAATAGCCACCTTCAGGAGCGTCTGCCTGCATAAAGGCCCAGGTATTTGAAACTGTTCTTATTTTGACTTCGTCTCCGGGTTTTAGAGAGGGGAAAGAAGCCGTGGGTTCCATTTTATAGAAGTCACCATTGATTCGGGTGATCTTTACCTGTGCAGAGACGCTGTCGGTAATGATTTTTTTGCATGAATTAAACCAGAAAGTCCAGTTCTTGTCTTTAAATTCAAGCTTTCCTTTGTTTTGAAAGGTGAATTCAGAGACGAACAACAGCTTTTCCTGGTATCCGTTTTGCACAACGCCCCAGTTGATGTGTAGGTTTTCAACTTGTCCAAATGTAGTAATGCTGAATAGCAGGCTAAATAGAAATATGATTAATCGGATCTTCATTTCATTGTTTTTGCTGAAAAGACAAAGTTAAGGCTTATTCGATTAAAATATACGATAGCTAAACTGATGGTTTCGAAGGGAGGGATCTTCAATAAACATCACCTTTTTATGCGTTAACGATAGGTGCTTTCTGTTGACTGCATTATAGCCAATCGCCATATTGCGCTGCCCAACCGGAACAGCGATTTCCAGAAATTCCGATGAAGAAGCCTGCAAAGAAAGATCTTTAAACAGATCACCCCAAAGCGCTGTTTCTGCCAGCTCCCGAAACGAAGGATGGAAAGGCCCTGCAACCAAATCTTCTCCATTCAACAAACCCTCTGAAGGATGCAATCCAATTCGCAGGATGGTAATATCAGCCTCTTCAAAAATCGGTATAATCTGTTTAACCCTAAAGACAGCCTCTTCAATAGACAAAGGCACATATTGTCCGGCCAGATAAAGATCTTCCAGCTCCGTATTTTTAATGACCAATGCCGGATAAATCCTGGTATTATCAGCACCCAATTCAACAATCCGGCGAGCAGTCATCAACGTTTTTTCTAGGGTATCCCCCGGCAAACCTGTCATCATCTGCAATCCCAATGAAAATCCATATGAATGAATCAACGAAGAAGCCTTTTCAACATCAGCAATACTATGTCCCCTTTTCGATTTTAGCAAAACCTCTTCATCGAGCGACTGTGCACCCAGTTCAATGGTCGTCACACCATAACGCTGCAACAAATCAAGTCTGGACTCAGAAATATAATCAGGGCGTGTCGAAACCCTGATCCCGTGAACCCGTCCACTCTGTAAATATGGATGGGCAATTCCAAGAAAATGTTTTTGATCATCGACAGGAACCCCGGTAAAGCTTCCTCCAAAGAAACCTATTTCAATATGCGCTCCCGAAGGAAAACCCTCCAGATATGTTTCTATCTGAGCGATGATTTCCGCCTCTTCTGGAATCAGGATCTGCCCGGAGATCTTTTGTTGGTTACAAAAGACACAACGATTTGGACAAGCCAACTCGGGAATGAAAACAGGTATGGTATAATGTTTCTGAGGCACTTTTTCGATAGAATTACAGAACACAAAAGTATTTGTTTGTTCCGGTTTTATGTTGATAGGTTTTTGATGTAATGGAAAATTGATACCTGTTTTGGAATAATTAATGGATGTATAATATTTTTAAGTATTTTGCAACATCTTTTGTGAAAAGTGAAGATGTTGACAAGTGTCTGATTAAAATGCAAATAACAACCATCACCAAATAATATTTCATAATTTTAAACAAATAATCATTGAATAATTATTACTAAAAAAGAACAGGAGAATCAACAATGTCAGAAATTTTAAAATTGGAGTGGATAGATTACCTGATTATGGGAATCTATTTTGTGTTTGTACTTGGCATCGGCTGGGTGCTGAAAAAGCACATGAAGACTGCCGGAGCTTTTCTGGAAGCTGGTAGATCGATGCCTGCATGGGTAGCCGGTTTAGCTTTCATCTCAACAAACTTAGGTGCACTGGAAGTAATGGGTATGACGGGATCCGGTATGAAATACGGGATGCTGACAACACATTTTTACTGGATAGGTGCTATTCCTGCAATGATTTTCCTGGCGCTATTCATGATGCCATTTTATTATGGCTCAAAAGCACGTTCAGTACCGGAATTTTTAAAGTTGCGTTATGATGAAAAAACAAGAGGCTTAAATGCAATCCTGTTTGCAATCATGACCATTCTGGCTTCAGGTATCTCAATGTATGCTTTGGCACTATTGATGAACTCGGTTTTGGGATGGGATTTCAACGTCAGTTTATGGGCCTCGGCGATCATCGTTTTGGCTTACACATACCTCGGTGGACTCTCTTCGGCAATCTATAATGAGGTATTGCAGTTTTTCATTATCGTCATCGGTTTATTACCATTGGTGATTTTAGCCCTGATGGAAGTTGGCGGCTGGAGTGGTTTGAAAGAACATCTTGCACCAATTGTTGAAGCTAAAGGATATGCCCGTGATGCTTATTTGACAACATGGAAATATACAGCCAATATGAAAGGCAATCCCCTGGGAGTTGAATGGTTTGGGATTTTGTTCGGACTTGGTTTTGTAATGTCATTCGGATATTGGTGTACCAACTTCCTGATTGTTCAAAGAGCCATGTCGGCTGAATCTAAAGCAGCTGCCATCAAGGTTCCTTTGATTGGGGCTCTTCCAAAAATGTTTATTCCTTTCCTGATCATTGTTCCTGGTATTGCTGCAATCTGGCTATCAAGCATACATCCGGATGCCTTCAAAATACTTGCGCTGGACAGCGGTCACCCAAAATATGACTACACGATCATAGCATTGCTGCAGTATTATCTGCCAACAGGTTTATTGGGATTAGGTATCACAGCACTTCTTGCTTCATTTATGAGCGGTATGGCTGGTAACGTTTCAGCATTTAACACTGTTTGGACATATGATATCTATCAGAGCTATATCCGTCCTGCAACAAAAGACAAAGAAGGTGATGACAAACATTATCTGAAAGTTGGTAAAATCACTACAATTGCCGGTGTATTACTGAGTATTGCTGCTGCATATATTGCCGGTAAGTTTGGAAATATCATGGACTTCCTCCAGACTATCTTTGCAATGATCAACGCACCACTGTTCGCAGTTATTTTCCTTGGTATGTTCTGGAAAAGAACAACAGGTCATGCCGCATTCGTTGGTTTGTTGGCAGGTTTCTGTGTCGCTTTATTGCATCACGGTTTAACTATCCCTTATGGTAGCGACACGATGTTTAAAGGTGGTTGGTTGACAGATCTTCTGGGCATGAAGGAAAACCTTTATGTATATCCTGTAGAAATGGCACAAAACTTCTGGACCGCAATCTTTGCGTTTACAACTGCAGTTGCCCTAACCGTTGGATTGAGCTTTGCAACGAAACAACAAAAATCGGATGAAGAATTAAAAGGACTTGTTTATTCTCTGACTCCACGTGTAAAGGTACATGTTGACGAATGGTATAACAGACCTGTGGTTCTTGCCATAATTGTTGGTGTTATTATGATTAGTTTAAGTATAATCTTTTGGTAGGAGGAAAAAAAATGGGACTAGATATCAGAATTCCGATTGGCTTGATGTTTTCAATCTTTGGTGTAATCATCACCTTGTTTGGAATATTTACACATGCAAGCGTCGATATGTATAAAAAATCCTTGGGCATCAATATGAATTTATGGATGGGGATTGGAATGTTAATATTCGGTTTATTTATGCTTTTATTGGTAAAATTATCCAAGAAAGAAGAGAAGTAAATAACTGAATTTGCATAAAATAAAGGGCTCCTCATTTAATTGGGGAGCCCTTTTTTTAGTGGACTGAAATATCATGTAGATAATATTTTTCTAATTATTCACGGAGCGTTAAACTAACAAGTTTCTTTATACTTTTGCACTTAGACTGTAATTGATAATATTATCAAATCCACATGAAGATAAATGGAATGCGCTGGGTGATTCTTAGCTTAATCGTTTTAGTTACTATTATCAATATTCTTGATAGAGGAACATTAAACTACATGTGGCAGGATGTAAATGATAAGACCACCGGAATCGTCACTCAGCGAGGGATTGCTTCAGAATTGAATATTTTAAGCGAAGATATGTCGCCAACTGAAAGACAACAAAAGGGGAAAGAGGTCTTGGCCTGGATCAATATTGCTTTCATGTTAGCCTACGGTGTTAGCCAACTTGTATCGGGATCAATATATGACAGGGTAGGGACGCGAAAGGGTTTTAGTATCTCTGCACTCATTTGGGGCGGTTCTATTGCGCTTACTTCTCTCGTTACAGGTATTCGTCAACTGGCTTTTTTTAGGGTTATGCTCGGGCTTGGAGAGGCTGGACCCTGGCCCGGTGCCACCAAGTCTAATGCTGAATGGTTTCCGATCAAGGAAAGAGCAATTGCACAAGGTTTTTTTGGTGCAGCATCTTCTGTTGGCAATATTTTGGTCCCTGTGATTATTCCTTTGCTTTTCCTGTCCCTTGGTTGGCGACATACTTTTGTGATATTGGGATTATTATGCCTGGTTTGGATCCCATTATGGTTTATTATCAATAAAACATCTCCCAAAAACCATCCATGGGTTACTCAAAAGGAAAAGGACTATATTCTTAATGGACAGGGAAAAGTTGAAATAATAGAACAGAAAATATTAAGTATCGGTCAATTATTACGCGACAAAAGAAGCTATTCTGTGATTGTGAGTCGTTTTTTTCTTGATCCCATTTGGTGGATGTTTATGACCTGGCTTCCGATTTATTTGCAGGAAGTTTACAAATTGAACCTCAAGGACGTGGCTGCTGTAGCCTGGATTCCTTTTGTTGGTGCAGCTATTGGAAGTTTAGCAGGTGGTTGGTGGGCAGGAAAGCTTATTGGTAAAGGGTATTCTGCATTAAAAGCCAGAAAGATTACAATTGCCATTGGCGGTGCACTTATGGTTCCGGGGATGATTGGCGCTGCCTTTGCTCCTACCGGCTTGTCCGCATCATTGATGTTGATGTTTATTCTTGGCGGTTTTCAATTTGCAATCACGAATATTCAAACGTTGCCAAGTGATTTCCATTCCGGTAAAACNGTAGGNACATTGGCAGGAATGGGAGGAGCAGCNGCAGTACTGGGTATTNTTATCTCCACCTATCTGGTTCCAGTTTTGACCAAAGGAGGAATCTGGGTGCCCTTTTTTGCCATGGGACTTTTGTTAATTCCATTGTCAGTTCTTTCTGTATTTGTTTTTTGCCCTAAGAAAGAGGAAATAATTTCTATTCATGAATAAAGATGAGTTAGTGAAATTCGCGGAGATGCCCCTTATGCAATTGCCAAACCGTGTGTGGCGAACGTATAAAGGAGGAGGATTGATTGATAGATGGAAAAAAGATCAAGATGAGTCTGATGGAAGTTTGCCAGAGGAATGGATCATGTCGACTATTTCTGCTCGCGGCAAAAATCGACCTGAAGAAGAAGGACTTTCATTTGTTAAAACCCCATCTGGCGTTATTTCTCTTAACGAACTGATTGCTTCTGATTTAGAACTTTTTTTGGGTCATAATGTGGCCTCTAAATTTGGTACGACAGGAGTTTTAATTAAAATGCTTGACGCCAAAGAAAGGCTAACCATACAAGTACACCCCGACAAACAATTCGCTCGCACGATACTTCATTCGGCTTTTGGTAAAACGGAATCGTGGTACGTGTTGGGTGTTCGTGAAATTGACGGGGAGAAAAGCGCTATTTATCTTGGTTTCAAAGAAAATATCACGCCTGAAATTTGGGGAGAACTTTTCAAAAAACAGGATATAAAAGGCATGTTGAATTGTCTTCATCGTTTTGAAGTACAGCCCGGCGATGCCTTTATTATTTATGGAGGCGTCCCTCATGCTATTGGAAGTGGTTGTTTTTTGATGGAAGTACAGGAGCCGACAGATTACACGATGCGTGTGGAAAAAGTAACTCCAGGGGGTTTGACGATCAGCGAAGAACTTATTCATCAAGGTGTTGGCGAAGAAAAAATGTTAAAATGCTTCAATTACGATGGTTGTTCATTTGAGGATGCCATGAAAAAATGGAAAATTACCCCTGAAATAATAGCCACTTCAGACTCTTATTCCTTGAAGACCATTTTCAATGAGAAACACACCGATTGCTTTGGCCTGAACGAACTCGACCTAATTGGAAAATTTATTATTAAGGGGAATCGTACTTTCTTTGTTGGGGTAATTTACTATGGCGAAGGAACGTTGACTTGTGAAGGCAAAGAATATAATTTTTCTCAAGGCGATGAAATATTTTTCCCGGCTGCTATCGAATCCATTTCTTTTGATGCCAAAATTCAAACAAAAATTTTATTGTGTTATCCTCCAAAATAATTACAGCATATTTTAATAAACTAATTTGCTGACTTAACTACAAATCTAACCCAGTTATAACAAAAAAATGAAAAAAATTCTCCTTCCTGTTTTATTCACGTTTGTAATTATTTACTCTTCATTGGCTCAGATCCAACCGGAAAATGATTTTACAAAACAAAAAACGCTTTATTTGGTTTCGAACGCTCATCTTGACACACAATGGAACTGGACAATTCAAACTACCATTAACAACTTTGTTTACAATACGTTAAAAGATAATTTCTATCTCATCGAGAAGTATCCCGACTATGTCTTCAATTTTGAGGGGGCGATCAAGTATATGTGGATGAAAGAATATTACCCGGTTGAGTATGAAAAGCTGAAAGAATATATTGCTAAGGGGCGTTGGAATATAGCAGGCAGTTCTATTGAGGCAAGCGATGTAAATGTTCCCTCTACAGAATCACAGATTCGTAACATCCTGCTTGGTGAAAACTTCTATCAATCAGAATTTAATAAAAAAAGCACCGATATATTTCTACCCGATTGCTTTGGTTTTGGATATACGCTACCCACGATAGCCGCCCATTGTGGTTTAAAAGGGTTTTCAACCCAAAAGCTAACCTGGGGTTGTGCTTATGGAGTCCCATTTGATGTGGGTGTTTGGCAAGGGGTTGATGGATCACGTATATTTGCCTCTTTAAATTCAGAAAGTTACAGTCGTGGTTTTAATGCCAGTATTACAACAGATAATACCGTAGTGAACAGGATCAACCAGATGGGTAAAAAATCAGGTTTATTTGTCAACTATCGTTATTACGGAACCGGCGACAGAGGGGGAGCTCCGGATGAAAAATCAGTGTCGCAAATAGCTCAAACTATTGCAGACACAGCCCACATGAAAGTTGTAATGGCAAGTTCCGATTTGTTGTGGAAACAACTTCCGGTAGATAAAATGGACAAAATGCCACTATACAATGGAGAACTTGTTATGACGATGCATGGAGTAGGTTGTTATAGTTCCCAGGCTTTTATGAAATATATAAATCGCAAGAATGAATTATTGGCCGACGCTGCAGAGCGTGCTTCGGTGGCTGCAGTTTGGCTGCAAGGTGCTGAATACCCTCAAAAAAAATTAAATGAGGCATGGATAAGGTTTCTATTTCATCAGTTTCATGACGACTTAACCGGTTCGAGTATTCCTGAAGTTTATCCCTTTTCATGGAATGATGAACTAATCAGTCATCAACAATTTGGCTCAGTTTTATTACAAGGAGCCGCTACTGTGGCTCAGGCTTTGGATACACGTACAAAGGGCATACCGGTTGTCGTAAATAATGCATTATCTATTGAACGAAGTGAACCGGTTGAAGCCACTGTGACTTTTGCAGGAAACACAAAAGCGTTTAGGGTATTTAACAATTCAGGCAAAGAGGTGCTTTCACAGTTTATCAAAAAAGATGGAGACAAATATACAATCCTGTTTCTGGCAACAATTCCTGCCAATGGATTTGAAGTGTACTCAGTGGAACCCTCCGGCACTCCTAGTGCTTTGAAAAGTCAGAATGCCATTACAAAACAAACACTTGAAAATCGTAAGTATAAGGTAAACATTGATCCGAATTGTGATATAGCAGGGATTTATGATAAATTGGAAAGGAAAGAATTGTTAAGTTCTCCGGCACGATTGGAAATGCTCAACGATGAAACTCCTCAAAAACCAGGATGGCGTATTTATTATAATTCTGTTTCAGCTAAGCCCAGAAATTATGTTAGCAATGTAAAGAGTATTGAAATAGAGGAAGCCGGGCCGGTTAGAATCTCTTTAAAGATTACAAGAGAAACCGAAGGATCTCTCTTCACGCAACTTATCCGCCTGTCTGAGGGAGATGCAGAACAACGTGTTGATGTCGTAAATGATGTTGTATGGAATACACGCAATACGCTCTTAAAGGCATCGTTTCCATTTACTGTTTCAGATAGTGTTGCCACTTATGATTTAGGAATCGGGACTATAAAGAGGAAGAACAACACCGCTACCCTTTACGAAGTGCCGGCGCAACAATGGGCCGATATAACGGCTAATGACAACAGTTATGGCGTCAGTATTCTGAATGATTGCAAGTATGGTTGGGATAAACCGGCAGATAACACATTGCGGTTAACACTGTTTCATAGCCCCATGACCAGTAACTCAGCATATTATCAAACTTATCAGGATTTAGGAAAACATCATTTCACCTATTCAATTTCCGGACATAAAAGCACCTGGAAAAACATGACCAATCTTTGGCAGGCAGCATGTCTTAATCAACCGCTTGTGGCGTTTCAAACAGATGCGCACAATGGCGACTTAGGGAAATCATTTTCAATGGCTGCGGTGAACACAAAACAGGTTGCTATCAAAGCCATGAAAAAAGCTGAAAAGACGAATGATATTGTGATAAGACTTCAGGAATTGACAGGAGGGAATGCAGATAATGTGCTTGTCCAGTTTGCTTCTCCAATCCTGTCTGCAAAAGAAATAAACGGCATAGAAGACGAAATTGGAAATGCCATTGTAAAAGACGGAAAACTGCAGCTAAGTATGAAATCATACCAAAGCCGTGCTTTTGCCATTACTTTGGCAGATTCNAAGTTGAAAGTTGAAAAAGTGCAAAACCAATCAATTGCANTAAAATACAACGTNAAAGTTTCCAGCTCNAATTCAGATCATACAACCGGNGAATTTGATAATCAGGGACATTCTCTGCCTTCCGAATTGTTGCCTGAAGAAATCAATTCTGAAGGAATTGTTTTTAAATTAAATGTAGGGAAAAATGCATCAAGAAGTACAAGAAATGATGCGCTTATTCCAAAAGGTGACACCCTGCAATTACCTGCGGGAAATTTCAACCGTGTCTATTTATTAGCTGCCGCAACAGTCGATACCAATGCAACATTTAAGGTAGACGGAAACGCTGTAACTTTTGGAATTCAATATTATTCAGGCTTTATCGGACAATGGAGCGCCAAGATCTTCGACCGTCCCATGAATGAATCATTACCGATGAAACAAGTAAAAATGATTGGAAGTACCGCTTCCTATTTGAAGCATGATAACATTGCCTGGGTAGGTACTCACAGACATAACATTAATGGGGTTAATGAAGCCTATACATTTTGTTACCTGTACAAATATGCTATTGACATTCCCCGGGGAGCAAAAACCCTGGTGCTTCCCAACAACGACAAATTACGGATTATGGCAATAACTGTTTCCAATGATGAAACTACAAATACTAAGTTTGTTTCTCCGATTGATGTAAACTTATAAGTAGAAAGAGGGTACCCACTTTATTGAAGGGACAGGTCGCGACCTGTCCCTTCTTTATTTTACAGTTTCAAACCTAGATGTACAGATGTCCCAAAATGGTTAGGATCCATCATCTGAACCATATGAAAATGTTCATCCGCTTCTTTTGTATTCCCCAGACCCAGATTGCCCAAACCAATCAGATACAGGCAATGAATCAGGTTTCTTCTGTTCATGAGATCGTCCCAGATCAACAGATCTGGTAGCGAAACCGCGAAGTAATCAACGTTAGATTCATTTCCGATATGGTCTTGTCCATGCTTTATCAGTTTGTTGAAACATTCATTTGCATTTGCAGTATCTCCAAGCTTTAATAGTGCCAGTCCCTGGTAGAAGATCTGATCGGGTTGCTGATCGTTATAAAACAGGACTACAGAAGGCTCATTTAAGCCCGTAGAAGCCTTTTCCCAGTATAACCTTGCTTCATTGTTATCTCCAAGTCCGGCATAGGCACAGCCCATCCAGTAATGAATATCGTTTTCGCGGACTCCCCACAGCTTTCCTTCCCCTAGATTGTGCGGATAATTTTCTGTTGCTTTGAGATGTGCAATAGCCTTCTCAAACTCCTTCTCTTCGATTGCTTTCTTGGCCAGCTCGATATGTGAAAAGAGATATTGCCCCGTGATCTTACCTTCGCCACCTTCCCAGGGATGGAACTTACGTTTCATAATCAGATCAAGAGCCTTGTCATAATCGGCTGTCATATTATACAAAGTGACCCTTTCCAGATAGAGATCATCACGTTCAATCACAAGCTCCGGATACTTTTCGATAAGTTCAAGACACGACTCAAACGACCTTCCCAGCTTTTTATACAGCTGATCGAGTTCCATCAGGATCCGTGCATCCGAAGTATCCAGTTTAAAGGCCTCTACAAGTTCAGTAACAGCCTGGTTTTGATCGCCAAATTTATTGTAATAAGCCAGCGCAAGATTTCTTCTGACTGTCGGGAAGTTGCCATCATAATCACGGGATGATTCCCAGCAGTGAATGGCTTTCAGATATTGTTTGTTGGCGTACCAGAAATTGCCCAGATAGTAATAGGCTTTTGGTGATTCTGGAACCATCTCTATTGCACACCTTAAAGCCAACAGCTCTTCCAGCCTGTTTGGAAAACAATAATCAGATTTCATGGTTTCGGCCTTTTTAAAGTATTCGATCGCTTTTTCGGTTTCGCCAAGTTTTGCCTTATACCATCCTCTGAAATACCAGGCCATCGAATAAACATCATCCTGATTTTCCATCCCAACTGCAAGGAGACTATGTGCTTCATCAAACAAACCGGCCATAGCATAGTCTATAGAATATTCAATGTATGTATGAATGTTTCCGCATATTAAATCCTTCATCTTTTCAAGGCAAGAAGCATCATTAAATACCTTATACCTCTCAAAGAGTACAGCATGATTAAAACCATCCAGTTTAAGCGATTCTTGAGTCCATTTCTCTAATTCTTTAAGTCTTCCACTATAGAATAATATTACACATTTTAGAAGCCGGGCCTTGTGATTGCGAGCGTTACGAACCAGAGAATTTTCGATGAGTTCCAAGGCATCATCCCAATCTTCTTTCGCAACTGCCAGCTGAGCAAGATTGAAATAACCGGCGTCCTGCCAGGCAGCATTCCAGACAGATTTATAAAATGCATCATAGGCTTCATCGTTTCGTCCCTGGTATTTCAGACTAAGACCAAGATTAAAAAAAGGCTCACCATCATAAGGGTTCGGGTTG
>JGI24140J50213_10000127_pt1 | contig 33355 bp, 35 predicted proteins | sample BarGraIncu00222A_FD_50213 | JGI IMG/M metagenome (IMG submission 50213)
CCCTTCCTGGCCGTCTGGTACGTCCTGGGCATGTTCGTTCCCGCCGCGCTCGGGTTTCTCGCCGGTCCTCGACTCTTGCGCTGGGTGTAGCCCTCAACGTTCCGGCGGGTTTCACCTCCGGCCGGGGGCGCACGGTCAGCGCAAAATCCTCGGTTCCGTCTGCCAACTCGAAACACGATGCCGCATATCGCGCCTCTTCCCTGGGAAGCGAACCCGCAGTTCCGCGAGCGCTTCGAGCACTACCAGAACACGCGGGGCTTCGTTCCGAACAGCATCTTGACGATGCAACGCCGGCCGTCGATTGCTCAGGCTTTCATGGACCTGAACAAGGCGGTCCTCTACGAAGGGACGGTCTCAGAGGAACTGAAGATGCTCGTCAGCCTGGTGACGAGCCAGGCCAGCGGCTGCCGCTATTGCCAGGCCCACATGACCAACCTCGCGAGCATCTACAAGGCTTCCGACGAGAAGATCCGGGCCGTCTGGGAGTTCGAGACGAGCCTGCTCTTCTCGCCGGCGGATCGCGCCGCGCTGCGCCTCGGCTATCGTGCCGCGCTCGTTCCGAACGAGGCGACTGCCGACGACTTCGACGAGTTGAAAAAGTACTTTGACGACGGACAGATCGTCGAGATCGTCGCCACCATCGCCCTGTTCGGCTACCTCAACCGATGGAACGACACGATGGCCACTACGCTCGAACAACGTGCCGCCGACGTCGCCGAGCGCGCGATCGGTGGTGTCGGTTGGCAGGCGGGCAAACACCAGGCCTGAGGTCTTGCCGTGAGCAGCGTCGACGTAGCGTCACAGATCGTCATCCAGCGACCCCGCGACGAGGTGGCCGCGTACGCCGCCGATCCCTCTAACGCGCCGGCGTGGTACGTCAACATCCGATCGGTCGAGTGGGAGTCGGCGCCACTGCTGAGGGTCGGCGCGAGGATGACCTTCGTCGCCCAGTTTCTTGGCCGGCGCCTTCGATACACGTACGAGATCGCTGAGTTCGAACCGGGCTCGGCACTGACGATGCGAACAGCGCAGGGCCCATTTCCGATGGAAACGTGCTACACATGGGAGACCGTCGAACCGGGAAGCACGCGCATGACGTTGCGCAATCGCGGAACTCCGTCCGGATTTTCAGCCCTGATCGTGCCGATCATCGTGCCGGCTATGCGCCGCACCAACCGAAAGGACCTTGAACGACTGAAAGGCCTCCTCGAGCCGGCGCGGCCTGTGATTCTTAGTACACCAACGTCATGAGCACGTGCAATCAGTGCCACGTGTCGATGGAGTATGGATTCATCAAGGTCGTGAAGCAGGCAGGCCCGTCCCACTGCGGCAGCGGGGTCAACGTCGTCGACGGCACGGGTGGGCTCGTGGTGTCGATCGAGAACAACCAGATCTCCGACATCGACGTCGATCCGAAGAACACCGGACTGACGACATTGGCAGGCATCGGCGTCAGCGGAGCGCGCGCGGTGTCGATCGCCGGCAACTCGGTCGTCCGCGTCGGCCTGGTCGCGACATCGCCCAACCTGACCAGCTCGGGGGTGCGCGTCGAGGGCAGCGACGGCATCCGCATCGCCGGCAACGAGCTCTCCGACATCGGCCCGTCCGGACTCTTTTCCGGGACGGCGGCCGGCATCCTCGCCCTGGCGCCGATCGGCGACGTGATCGTCGACGACAACCGCATCCGCCGCGACAGCGCGAAGGCACCGGCGGACGCGTCGATCTGGTTCGACATTCTCATCTTCGGCACGCAGGCGCTGCTCGTTGGCGGCGCCGAGACGCAGATCCTCGGCGGCGCGAGCAAGCCGGCGAGTCGCGCGACGGCCACGACGCTGCCGCAAGCGCTGCAGCGCTTCGCCGTCGGCAACAGGAAGACCGCGAAAGCCAAGGCCGGCGTCGCCCCGACGCTGACCGCGGCGGCCATCATCGGCACGCGCGTCAGCGTCCGCGGCAACCAGATCACGGCACGCGGCGGCACGTTCGTCGTTGCCATCGTCGCCGTGCCGATCTGCGACTTCAGCAACAACCAGAGTCTGCGCACGGCGTCGGCGAACGCTCTCGGCAACGCCACGATCGCCGACATCTTCCTGACCGCGCAGACGCTGGTCGTCGGCGGCAATCGCATCGTCGGCCCGAAAGGGCCGTCGATGTCGCTGCATGCGCCGCAGGGCCGCTACACGGTGCTCGGCAACATCACCAGCGGCGACATCCTGGTTCCCACCACGCCGCTCGCCGCTCCCTGGGCACTGTTGAACGTGCAGTCGCCTTGATCGCGTCGAGATCTCTGGATGTCTTCGATCCGAGGAGGACTCTGAACGACGCCCACCGTCGGGGAAGCTAGCTAGTTCCCCGTTGCAGCGCTTGTCTTGCGCGGCAACGTGATCGTGAACGTCGTCCCGGCTTCGGCTGACGACTGCACGGTGACCTCGCCTCCGTGGCCGCGCACGATTTCGCGAACGATGAAGAGGCCGAGCCCCAAGCTTGTCTTGGAGCGCTCGTGAGGTTCCTCGGTCGCGTTGGGTGCCTGGACCAGCGGCTCGAAGATGATTTGCAGGGCGCTGGCAGCAATGGGCTTGCCCGAGTTGGAGATCTTCAACACGACGCGGCGATCGTCACCGGTGGCGCCGAGGAAGATGGGTGAGTTTCGATCCCCGTGCTGGACGGCGTTGATGAGCAGGTTCGACAGCGCCTGATGCAGACGCGGCGCGTCCGCCAGGGCATCCAGACGACCCGCGAATTGCTTCACGAATTCCCGCTCGGGATGGCTCGAACGCACCGCGTCGAGCGCCTCCTCGCAGACCTTGCCGACGTCGCACGCCAACCGCTCGATCGGGATTCCGGAGCCGAGCCGGGTGCGGGTGAACTCGAGGAGATCCGTGATCAGGTGATTCATCGCCTGCGACGCGCGGCCGATCCGCAGGCCGGCTTTCTGCCTGGCCTCCTCGGAGAGCCCCGGCATCGCTAGCACCTTGTTCGACATGTTGATGCCGGACAGCGGGCCGCGCAGGTCGTGTCCCAGCACCGCCAGGAACATGTCGCGGGACGCTTCGACGCCGGCGGAATATCGCTCGACCGATTCGGCGAGAGCCTGGTCGATGCCTTCGTTGAAGCGGGCGATCTCCTCGATCGCTTGCGCCCCCTGATCGTCGCCCTGGCGACGCCGCCATAGCGCCAGGACGCTCGCCCGCATCGCCCGGAACTCACCGACCAGCTGCAACAGGTCGAAGCCGGCCAACTGTCGCAGGACCCCATGCGTGGCCGCGGCGGTCTCCGGCGCGCCCAGAACAGGCTCGGCGCCCTTCGACTTCGCGGACCGCTGGTCTTCCGACTGGCTCGTCTCCATGTCCTTGGCGATGGCCTGGAGGATGTCGCGACCGTGGTTGCGCAGCGCCAGATCGGACATCGTCTTGGCCGAGGGAAGCATCGTTTTGGCAAAGGTGCCCCATTCGGCGACGATCGCGTCGAGCTCGCTTTCGATGAAGGCGCTGAAGCGCATGGAACCCTTGGCGGACGATCCGGACATCGACGCATGGTAGTGCACGCCCTGTACGGATCGCCTGGATCGAGAGCGCGTCGGACGTGCGAATTCGACTTTCCGGTCGAACGGGGCCCGGCCGACCGGCCGTGCCGCCATGGGCTGACGCTACTTCTTGCGTTCCTGGCCGGGTTCGTCGCCGCTCTCGTGGCCCTTGCCCTGCCCTTGCTCGTGCTTCTGTTGTGGGGGTGCCGCCTTGTCAGGCATCGGGCTCGGCTTCCTTGCAGCTGGGGGCTGTTGCGCATGCGTGGCCGGCTTTGCAGCGTCCTTCCGGTGCTCCTGAGCTGCCGCTGCGGGCGGTTGAGGGGTAGCCGCCGCGGCGGCCGGGTGCGGTTGTTCCCGCGGCGCGACTACCGGCAGCGGATGCTTCCTCTGATCCGGGGGCGCCGGGGCTCGCGGTGGCGGGGTGGCCTGGACGGGTTCCGGCCTGCGTATCGGCTCGCCGCGCGGCGGCGGCGGCGGGGGGTTCGGGCGCTCGACGTGCGCAGGGGGTTGCGGCGGCCGCTGCGCCGGCGGCTGCGCCTGCTGAGGCGCCTGCGCCTGCAAGTGCTGGCGGACCATCGCGTCACGCGGCTCATAGTGGTAGTTCTGACTGCGCAGCGCCTGCTGCTGCTGCGCCTGCGGATAACGATCGGCCGGATACTTGCGTTGGTAGACGGGCAACGGCGCAGGCGGCGGCGCGGAACGGCGGTCCCATCGGTCCCATCCGCGTCGATGCTCCTGCCACGCATTGCCCCAGTGCTCGCCCCAGCGCGGTGGCGCATCGGCCTGCCAGCCGCGGAAGTACGTCGGCGGGCGACGGTAGTACCGCACGGGGATGCGAAGGACGAAGACTGGCACCGCCTCCGGTTCCACCAGGCTCCACGGCCCGTTGTACCAGGAGCTCGCGTACCAGTTGTCGCCCCGGTAGACCCAGTACATGCCGTCGTAGAAGAAGAAGTTCGACTGAAGTCCCGGAGCGTAGTAAACGGGGTAGCCGGGCACGCGCACGAGCTCGGGGAATATCGGCACATTGATCCCGATGCTCACGCCTGGAAGCCCGATGCCGACGCTCAATTGCGCCGCCACCGAAGTCATCAACCCGAACGTCATCGAGAGCACGATGAACACGTAGCGCATCTTCGATCCTCCGGTGGCCGGCACGAACGCGTACGGCGCAATTGCGGCTTCAGATGACGGAGCGGCCGACCGCGCCGGCGATGCGCCGCAGCAGCCACTTGGGCGTCGCGCCTGCAGCCAGCGCAGCCGCCTGGTTGACGACGCCGGGAACCGCGATCACCTCGCCGGCGAGGCAGGCCCGATAGCCCTCGGCGGCCACGGCGTCGGCGTCGCCGACCAGGAAGTCCGGCAGCGTCGAGAGCTTGACGTTATGCGCCGCGGCCTTGCTCATCATCGCGGTGGCGGTGATCCCCGGGCACAGCGCGGTGACGCTGACGCCGCTGTCGCGCAGTTCCTCGGCCAGCGACTCGGTCAGCGAGAGCACGTAGGCCTTGGTCGCTGCGTACGTCGCCAGGCCGGGCACCGGCTGGAAGGAGGCCATCGAGGCGACGTTGAGGATGCGCCCGCTGCCGCGAGCCACCATCGGCGGAACGAACGCCGACAGCATCGCGGTCAGGCCCGAGACGTTCAGATCGATCAGTTCCTGGTGCCGCTCGGCGGCGATGTTGCTGAATGCGCCTTGCTCGAGCACGCCGGCGTTGTTGACGAGGACGTCGACGGGCCGGCGCTTGCGCCGCAGGGCTGTCGCCAGCGCAGCCGCGGCGCCGCGCCGGGTCAGGTCGGCCGGAAACACGTCGACGTGGATGCCGTGCTCGGCGTGCAGCGCCTCGGCCAGGGCGTGCAATGCGCCCTCGCGGCGTGCCACCAGCACGAGCCGGTATCCCTCGCGGGCGAAGCATCGCGCCAAGGCCTCGCCGATGCCGGACGATGCGCCGGTGATCAGCGCCGTGAGTGGTGCAGTGGATCGCGCAGTGGACATGATCGGGTCTCGTAGATCGAAGCGACTCGATTCTGCGACCGCGCACTGCGCGCGCGTCCGTCTCCGGACGCCTCGGAATGATCTAGCGCAAGGTCCCGGCGCGCCGAGAAGGTATGAAGCGCACATGAAAGCCTTGAGTGGAGTGGATGGCGCCTTCCTCTACCTGGAAACGCCCGAGACGCCGATGCACGTGGCATCGCTGCACCGGTTCGACCTGCCCGCGGGATACCGCGGCGATCTTCACGCCGACGTCCAAAGAGGGATGGCCAAGCGGCTGCACCTGGCCCCGATCTTCACGCGCAAGCTCGCGGCGATGCCGTTCCAGTTCGCCAACCCGGTCTGGGTCGACGATGACGACGTCGATCTCGACTACCACGTCCGGCGCCTGACCCTGCCCCGCCCGGGCACGCAGGCGCAGCTCGAGGACTGCGCGGGCCGCCTGCATTCGGAGTTGCTCGACCGCAGCCGCCCGCTCTGGCGCGTCTACGTCATCGACGGCTTGCAGACGGGTCAGGTCGGCTACTACATCAAGGCGCACCACGCGGTGCTCGACGGCCAGGCCGGCGTCATGCTGGCCAGTGCCTTGTTCGACTTGACACCGCGGCCGAAGCGCATCCCTCGCGGCCGGGCGCCGCATGGCGAGCACCCGGGAATGGCCGAGCTCGCCGCCGCCGCGCTCAAGCACGACGCCGGCCAATACATCAAGCTGGTGCGCCACCTGCCCGACGTCGTGAAGACGCTCGCCGGCATGTACAAAGGCGCGCCCGCATCGAGCAAGGGCCGGCTCGGGCAGAACTTCTCCTTCGGCCCGAAGACGCCGCTGAACGTACAGATCACAGGCGAGCGAGGCTTCGCCGCGCTATCGATTCCGCTCGACACGCTCAAGCGGCTCGCTGCGGAGCACGAGGCCAAGCTCAACGACATCGTGCTGGCACTATGCAGCGGCGTGCTGCGGCGCTACCTGGCGAAGCACGGAGGCATCCCGAAGAAGCCGTTGATCGCCGCCATGCCGATCTCGCTGCGCGCCGCCGGCGATACCGAGTACACGACGCAGGCCACGCTGACGCTGGTCAACCTGAACACGCAGATCGCGAACCCGGTGAAGCGCCTGCGCGCGATCCGCGACGCCGCCGGTGCCGTCAAGGCGCTGGCGCAGAGGGCCCGGGGCGTGATTCCGACCGACTTTCCTTCGATCGGCGTGCCGTGGCTCCTGAACGGCCTGGCGACGCTGTACGGGCGCTCGGGAATCGCCAGCGCGATGCCGCCGATCGCCAACGTCGTGATCTCCAACATCGCGGGTCCGCAGGTGCCGCTCTACGCCGCCGGCGCGCGCATGGCGACCTACTGGCCGGTCTCGATCGCCGAGCATGGCGTCGCGCTGAACATCACGGTGATGAGCTACGCGGGCGCCATGGGCTTTGGCTTCACGACCGCGCGCAGCGCCGTGCCCGACGCACGCGAGCTGTCGGCGGCGCTGGAGGCAGCGCTCGACGAGCTCGTCGCGGCCAGCGCGACGGCTCCGCTCAAAGCGAGGGCGCGCGCACCCGCCGCCAGGCCGGCGCCGCGCACCCGGGCGGCTTGAGCGTGCCGCGTCTCACACCTTGCTCTGCGCCGGAGCTCATCGCCTGGTCGCCGCCGCAGGCACACCGGCCTTGGCCATGACGGCGGCCAGGGCTTCGTCCTGGGTGTCCAGCGGCAGGCCCCGGCGAATGGCCAACTCGAGATAAGCCGCGCCATAGGCACTCAGGCCAAAGCGGGCGGCGAGCTCATCCAGTGTGGTGATGGTCACCGGTTCGCGATCGACCTTGATGCGCAGGGCGGCCGCCGCGGCGGCCAGCTCGCGGCGCTTGTCGGCCGTGATGCGCTTGCGGCGCTGAGCGCTAAGCAGCAGGTTGCCCACTTCCAGCAGCCAGAGCGCGGGCACCCAGACGTCGTGGGCGGCGGTGGCTTGCAGGGCGGCCTCCGTGGCAGGAGTCGCTTCGTCGGGAAGGAACCAGGCGGCGCTGACCGACGCGTCGACTACGAACGCCCGCATGCCCACCGCCACGTTCAGCTACGGCCTTCGCGGACGAGGTCGCAGCTCTTCAGCCGGCCCAGGGTCACGCCCTGCCGGCTGGCGCGCAGGCCCGCGATTGCTTTACGGGCGCGCTGCCCGGCCTCTTCAGGCGGGGCCGGCACCAGACAACCACCTTGCCGCGCCGTGTGATCGCAATTTCTTCGCCTGCCTCGACGCGGTGGATCAGCTCGGACAGGCGGTTCTTGGCGTCGAACAGGGCAACGTCGTTCCGCCCGAAGCTCTGGCCCAGCGCAAGTCCTGGCAGGAGCAAGGCAGACCGGTAGCAGGTCGGGAGTCACCGGTCGAGCAACAGCTCGCCGATGCCACCGGCGAAGGGCAGGTCGGGCTCGGCGGGCCGATTCCGTCAGGCGGCCGTCTTGCCCATGCTCTGGCGGGTGACAGGATGCGAACTCGACAGGCCGCCGTCGACGACGATGGCCTGGCCGTTCACGTAGCTCGACTCGCCCGAGGCGAGGAACAAGGCGACGCGGGCCAGCTCCACGGGCTGGGCGGCGCGCCGCAACGGATTCAGCTGGCCGAGCTTGTGCGTGACGTTGCGGTCCTTGGCGATGTCGAAGATCGGCTGCGTCATTCCGGTTTCGGTGAGGCCCGGGCAGATCGCGTTGACTCGCACGTTGGTCCCGCTCAGCTGCTGCGCCGAGACCATCGCCAGGTTGATGACGCCGGCCTTCGACGCCGAGTAGGCCGGGCCGCCGGCCCCGGAGCGAAGGCCCGCGACCGAGGCGGTGCAGATGATCGAGCCGCCGCGGCCGGCGTCGGCCATCGCCTTGCCGGCGTGCTTGACCATCAGCCAGGGGCCGATCAGGTTGACGCGCAGAATTTCCGTCCACGCCTCGGGAGTCAGGTCGAAGATGCCGGCCAGGCCGCCGGAGATGCCGGCGTTGGCGAAAGCGACGTCGAGCTGGCCATGGGTCGACCGCGCAGCCGCGACGAGCGCGGCGACGTCGGCCTCGACGCCCGCGTCCATCTGCTGCGCGACGGCGGCGCCGCCGGCGGCGATCACGAGACGCGCCGTGTCGTGCACCGCTTCAGTCTTGTCGCCCAGCACGAGCTTCGCGCCTTCCGCGGCGAACAGCAGCGCTGCGGCGCGGCCGATTCCAGAGCCCGCGCCGGTGATGATCGCTACCTTTCCTGCAAGCCGTGCCACAGACATCACGCGCCTCCGCTGCTGGTGGCGCCGCCGTCGATGACGAGGGTCTGCCCGGTGGTGAAAGCGCCGGCACGCGACGCCAGGAAGACGGCGGCGCCGGCGATCTCGTGCGGCTCGCCGATGCGCTTGAGCGAAGCCGCTGCGGTCGAGCGCTTCAGCGTCTCCGGGTTCTCCCAGAGCGCCCTGGCGAAGTCGGTGCGGATGAGGCCCGGCGCGATGCAGTTGACGCGCACGCCCCTCGGCCCGAACTCGTCGGCCAGGCTGCGCGCAAGCTCCATGTCGGCGGCCTTCGAGATGCAGTAGGCGCCGATCACGGTCGATCCCTTCAGGCCGCCGATCGACGAGATGATCGTGATCGAGCCGTCGCCGCGCTCGAGCATCTCGGGCGCCACCATCGAGATCAGCCAGTGATTGGCGATGATGTTGTTGTCGAGGATCTTGCGGAAGGCCTCGTCGCTGATACCGGCGAGCGGCCCGTAGTACGGATTGGACGCAGCGTTGCAGACCAGCGCGTCGATCCGCCCGAAGGCTCGCCGCGTCTCGTCGACGAGGTGCTGCAGGCTGGGCTTGCTCGAGATGTTGGCGGGAACGGAGAGGGCCGTTCCCGCGCCATGCCTGGCGTTGATCGCCGCGCTGACGGCGTCGCAGGCGTCCTGCTTGCGGCTCGAGATCACGACGCTGGCGCCGTGCACCGCCATCTCCTCGGCGATCGCCTTGCCGATGCCTCGGGACGATCCGGTGATGACGGCGACCTTGCCGGTCATGTCGAACAGGGACATGCGAAGGTCTCCTCCTCCGCTACTCGACGAACAGCATTGCCGGCTGCTCGAGATGCTCGCGCAGCAGCTGCACGAACGCAGCCGCGACGGCCCCGTCGACGACGCGATGATCGAACGACGAAGACAGGTTCATCATCGGTCGCGCGACGACGGCGCCGTCGCGGATCGCCGGTCGTTGCGCGATCTTGTTGACGCCGACGATCGCCACTTCGGGGTGGTTGATCACCGGCGTCGTAACGATGCCGCCGAGACGGCCCAAGCTGGTGATCGTGATCGTCGAGCCGACGAGCTCGTCGCGAACGACCTTGCCGCTGCGCGCCGCGTCGGACAGGCGCACGACTTCGGCGGCGCTCGACCAGAGGTCGCGGGCCTGCGCGTCGCGCAGCACGGGAACCATCAGTCCGTTGTCGGTCTGCGTCGCGATGCCGACGTGGACCGCATCGTAGCGCGTGATGACGCCGGCTTCGTCGTCGAACCTGGCGTTGACCTGCGGCACCTCGCGCACGGCGAGAACGACGGCGCGGATCAGGAACGCGAGCACCGTCAGGCGGCCGCGCTGCTCGCCCCACTTCGCGTTCAGCCGCGCGCGCAAGGCTTCGAGCTCGCCGACGTCGACCTCCTCGACGTACGTGTAGTGCGGGATGCGGCGCTTGGACTCCTGCATCTTCTGCGCGATCTTGCGGCGCAGGCCGACGACCTTCTCGGTGTGCGTGGTCGTCGTACCTGGCGCGTCCGACGGTCTCGAGACGGCGGCAGGGGGCGGTCGCGACGGTTGGCGCGTCGCGTAGGCGTCGAGATCGGCCTGCAGGACTCGACCTCCCGGCCCGCTCGGCGACACCGCCTGCAGATCGACGCCGAGCTCCCAGGCGCGCGAGCGCAACGCCGGCGAGGCGATCGCCCGGTCGCGGCGCGCGGCGGGCACCGATGCCGCGCCGCGCGGCGCAGTCGCCGGCAGGGTCGCGCGTGATGGCGCTTTCGTGGCTGCGGGTGCGGGTGCGGGTGCGCGCGACGGTGCTGCCGGCGCCGTTGGCTCGGGTGCGGGGGCCGGTACGGCTGCGGGCGACGGCGTCGGTGCGCCGCTCGCAGTCGCCGGGGCCGCCGATGCTCCTGCAGCGTCGAGCTCGATACGGATCAGGTCGGAACCGACCGCCAGCATGTCGCCGACTTCGCCGCCCAGCACCGAGACCTTCCCGCCGACCGACGACGGGATCTCGACGGTCGCCTTGTCGGTCATGACGTCGGCGAGGATCTGGTCTTCGGCGATTGCGTCGCCCGGCTTCACATGCCAGGCGACGAGCTCCACCTCGGCGATGCCCTCGCCGAGGTCGGGCACCTTGATCACGTGGATGCTCATGGCTCGAGCACCCGCTTCAATGCCGCCGCGACGCGCTCCGGGCCGGGGAAATAGGCCCACTCGAGCGCATGTGGATACGGCGTGTCCCAGCCGGTCACACGCTCGATCGGCGCTTCGAGGTGATAGAAGCAGTGCTCCTGCACCAGCGCCGCCAGCTCGGCGCCGAAGCCGCTGCTGCGCGTCGCCTCGTGCACGACGACGCAGCGCCCGGTCTTCTTCACCGACGCGACGATCGTCGCCAGGTCGAGCGGCCAGAGCGTGCGCAGGTCGATGATCTCGGCGTCGACGCCGCTTTCGCGCGCCGCCGCCTCGCTGACGAAGACCATCGTCCCGTACGCCAGCACGGTGACGTCGGTGCCGCGCCTGAACACCGCCGCGGAATCGAGCGGCACCGTGTAGTGCTCTTCGGGCACCTCGCTCGACGGGTGCGCCGACCAGGGAACGACCGGCCTGTCGTGGTGGCCGTCGAACGGGCCGTTGTAGAGCCTCTTCGGCTCGAGAAAGATGATCGGGTCGTCGTTCTCGATCGAGGCGATCAGCAGGCCCTTGGCGTCGTACGGATTGCTCGGCATGACGGTGCGCAGGCCGCAGACGTGCGTGAACAGTGCCTCCGGGCTCTGGCTGTGCGTCTGCCCGCCGTAGATGCCGCCGCCGCACGGCATGCGGATCGTGATCGGCGCCGTGAAGTCACCGGCCGAGCGATAGCGCAGGCGCGCTGCCTCGGAGACGATCTGGTCGGACGCGGGATAGAAGTAATCGGCGAACTGCACCTCGACCACCGGGCGCAGCCCGTACGCCGCCATGCCGATCGCTGCGCCGACGATGCCGCCCTCGGAGATCGGCGCATCGAAGACGCGCGAGCTGCCGTACTTCGCCTGCAGTCCCTCGGTGCAGCGGAAAACGCCGCCGAAGTAGCCGACGTCCTGCCCGTAGATCACGACGTCGGGATCGCGCCCGAGCATAACGTCCATCGCCGAGCGCAGGGCCTGGATCATGGTCATCGTCGCCACGTCAGCGCCCCTGGCTCTCGACCTCGCGCAGCTGCTCGCGCAGGTGCAACGGCATGTCCTTGTAGACGTCCTCGAACATCGTCGCCACCGGCGGAATGTGGCCGTCGAGGAGCGAGCCGTACTGCGCCGCTTCCTTGAACGCCGCGCCGACTTCGGCCTCGAGCGCCGTCCGCGTCGCTTCGTGCTCCTCCTCGGACCATTTCCCGATGCCGATCAGGTGGCGCTTCAGCCGCGCAACCGGGTCACCGAGCGGAAACTTCTGCCAGTCGTCCTTCGGGCGATAGCGCGACGGGTCGTCGGAGGTCGAGTGCGCGCCGGCGCGATAGGTGATCCACTCGATCAGCGTCGGCCCGAGGTTGCCGCGCGCTCGCTCGGCGGCCCAGCGCGACGCCGCGATCACGGCGAGGAAATCGTTGCCGTCGACACGCAGCGAGGCGATGCCGCACCCGACGCCGCGGGCCGCGAAGGTCGTCGCCTCGCCGCCGGCGATCGCCTGGAAGGTCGAGATCGCCCACTGGTTGTTGACGACGTTGAGGATGACCGGCGCGCGGTAGACGTGGGCGAAGGTCAGCGCCGTGTGGAAATCGGATTCCGCCGTCGCGCCGTCGCCGATCCACGCCGACGCGATCTTCGTATCGCCCTTGATCGCCGAAGCCATCGCCCAGCCGACGGCGTGGATGAACTGGGTCGCGAGGTTGCCCGAGATCGAGAAGAAGCCCGCGCGCTTGTACGAATACATCACCGGCAGCTGCCGGCCCTTGAGCGGATCGCGCTGGTTCGACATCAGCTGGCAGATCAGCTCGACCATCGAGACGTCGTCGCGCGCCAGCAGCAGGCCTTGCTGGCGATAGGTCGGAAAGCACATGTCGCCCGGCTGCAGCGCCAGTGCGTGCGCCGTCGCGATCGCCTCTTCGCCCAGGCACTGCATGTAGAACGAGATCTTCTTCTGCCGCTGCGCGATCATCATCCGCGCGTCGAAGGCTCGTGTCTTCAGCATCGCGCGCATGCCGCGGCGCAGCAGCTCGGCGTCGATCTGCGGTGCCCACGACCCGACCGCCTGCCCTTCGTCGTCGAGGACGCGCACCAGCGTATAGGCCAGGTCGGCGGCATCGACCGGCGCCGTGTCGACCGGCGGTCGTCGCACCTCGCCGGCGCGCGACAGATGCAGGTACGAGAAGTCGGTGCCGTGCCCGGGCCGGCCGGTCGGCTCGGGAACGTGCAGGTGAAGGGTTCCTTGGCTCATGCGCGATTCTGCCCGGCACCCGCCCGCACGCTTGGCCTGACGCGACTCAGCCGGTCGGATCGGCAATCGCCGGTCCGGTGACGAACACGGGAGCGGCGACGAGGCCGAGAAAGCGCGCGATGACGACCTCGCCGGGCAGGATGCGCTCGGCGTTCCGCCCGAAGTTCAGCACCGCCAGACAGCGGTCGTGCACGACGATCGGCACATTGATGATCGAGCGAATGCCGACACTGGCCATGCGCTCCTGGTCGTCGAATGCCGCTGCCATCTCCAGAGGCCCCTCGCCGACGAAGACCTGTCGGTCCCGCATGACTTGCTNTCCCCAACTCGTTTCACGCTTGCTCTTTCGCCCACCTGTCGGGTAGACGTCGGGCCGGGATGAATAGACCCGCTCGAGCTCCATCGTCTCGAGAAAGCAAACGGAGGCGCTGAAGACCGTGACCCCCATTCGCGCCACGGCGATGTGTTCGACGGCGCTCAGGACAGCCTCACGCGTATCAACCGCCGCCATCGCATCGGCGATCAGGGTGATCTCGGCGCCATGCAGCGTCGCGACCGACTCCACCACGCTACTCATGTTCATCAACCTCGCAGGGCCAAGGAAGACACCGGGCGGGGCGCCCGGCAGCCGACGCAATGTTAGCCGTGCCGCCGGCCTACGGGCCGACGTGCTGCGATGGACTTTTCCTACACGCCCTGCCTTCGCCTGGCCGCAACATCGTGCACCAGCATCATGAGAGTGGACCCATGAAGATCAGCAAGATAGCCTGTGCCGTCGCCGCGGCGTCAATGACCCTGAGCGGCGTTGCGTTTGCCCAGGGTGGCCCGAACCCGCCCGACGACGGTCGCCCCGGCAACTCGATGCGTCAAGCGCAGCCGGACGCGAACCGCGATCGCCAGCCCGCAATGCGCAACGACAGGAATGACGCCTATCGCTCCGGCGGCAACGATGCCCACCGCAACGACAGGCACGAAGAATCGCGGGGCGCGGGACCCGAGCAACGCTTCTACCGCGGTGGTCGTCTGCCTGCCGAGTACCGCAGCCGGCAGTATGTCGTCGACGACTGGCGCGGTCACCACCTGAGGCAGCCGCCGCGCGGCTATCAGTGGGTCGACGTCGGAGGCGACTACGTCCTCGTCGCCATCGCCACGGGGATCATCGCCTCGATACTGCTGAACGGCCAATAGGATCGCTGCCGATCGATCGGCCGCCGCGAACCCGCAACCTACGAAAGGAAACATGCGAATGAGGATCACTGCAACTCTCGCCGCCGCCGCCTGTGCCGCGGCCATCGCATTCCCCGCTTTTGCCGCCGAGAGCGCGGCCAAGGAGCAAAAGGAACAGGCGGAATCCAACTACAAGATGGCCAAGAAGCATGCCTCTGCCGACGAGAAATCGGCGCTGGCTCAGTGCAAGACGATGAGCGGCGAGGCCGAGAAGCAATGCCAGAAGGACGCGAAGGCGACGCACGACAAGACGATGGCCGACGCCAAGGACGTCTACACGAAGGCGAAGGCCGACTACAAAGCCAATAAGTAAGAGCGCTCACCCCGGCCCTCTCCCGCGGAGCGGGACAGGGGGAACATGAAAAAGGGCGCCTTGCGGCGCCCTTTTTCGTACAGCGTGTCGCCTCAGTGGATCACGCCCATCGATTCTTCCTTGCCACCCTTGTAGGTGTGCATCGTCAGAGCGCCGTTCTTGATGTCGCCCTTGTTGTCGAACGAGATGATGCCCGTGACTCCCTTGTAGCCTTCTGTCTTGGCGAGGACGGGAAGGTACTTCGCCGGATCCGCCGAGCCGGCCTTGACCATCGCCGCGACCATCACGTTGAGCGCGTCATACACGTACGGTGCATAGATCTGCACGTCGATGCCGAACTTCTTCTTGTAGTCGGCCTTCCACTTGTCCAGGGCAGCCAGTTCCGACTTGTCGACGCCGCCCGCTTCGGCACAGATCACCTGGCCATCGTCCATCGCGCCACCGGCCAGCTTGGGCAGTTCGCCCGAGCAGATGCCGTCGCCGCCCATGAACTTGGCATTGATGCCGAGTTGCTTCATCTGCCGGATCATCGGGCCGGCCTGGGCGTCCATTCCGCCGTAGAACACGATGTCGGGGTTCTTGGCCTTGATGGCGGTCAGGATGGCGGTGAAGTCGGTCGCCGTGTTGGTCGTGAACTGCGTATCCTCGATCTTGCCGCCGGATGCCTTGACGGCCTTGGCGAACTCCTCGGCGACGCCTTGCCCGTAGGCCGTGCGGTCATCGATCGTGACGATCGACTTGCCTTTGAGCTCCTTGACGGCGTAGCGGCCGAGCGTACCGCCGAGGTGCACGTCATCGGCGACGACGCGGAACGCCGTCTTGAAGCCCTGGCGCGTGTACTTCGGGTTCGTCGCCGAAGGCGAGATCTGTGGAATGCCGGCATCGCTGTAGATCTTCGACGCCGGAATCGTCGTGCCCGAGTTGAGGTGGCCGATCACGCCGTTCACCTTGGAGTCGACCAGCTTGTTGGCGACCGCCGTGCCCTGCTTCGGATCGCCCGCATCGTCTTCGGCGATGAGCTCGAATTTGGCCTTCTTGCCGCCGATCATGACGCCCTTGGCGTTCAGCTCGTCGATGGCCATGCGGGCGCCGTTCTCGTTGTCCTTGCCGAGGTGGGCGATGCTGCCGCTGGTCGGCCCGACGTGACCGATCTTGACGACCAGGTCCTGCGCCGAAGCGGCGCCGGCAAACATCATCGCCGCGACCGCGGCCAATACGTTCAATCTGACTTGCATGCAATACCTCCAGAGTTTGAAATAGGAATCGGGTCAAGCCAGAAGCGGGCCCGAAGCGCGAGACGATAACTCAAATATCCCCTTCGCCCGCATCGGGACTTACATCGACAACGCAAGGCCCCAAAGCCTCATGCCGACGCGTCCCGGAGCGTTCTAGCGGCCCTGGCGCCGCGCCATTTCCTGGGCGACGGCGCGGCCGACGGCATCACTCAGGGCAGCGGTCAGCTCCTTGCGGGCATCGCGGATGAGCGCGTCGGCGGCGCGCGAGAGCGCCGGTGCCAGCGCCTCGCGCAGGCGGACTTCGAGCATCAGATCGAGCTGCCGCTGCAGGTCGGCGAGAACGTGCTGCGCCAGCTGCGCCTCGGAAAGAGAAGCGGGCTGCGGCGGCGACGCCGTCGGCACCAGTCCAGGCGCCGAAGCCTGCCTCGTGGGCACAGCGACCGCCGAGGGCGCGGGAGGCACGCGCGTCGTCAGCGGCGCCGGAGCCGGCGAAGGTGGCGATATCGCGCCCGGCGCGGGCGCCGTTGCTTGCGACGTGGCCGGCGGCACGACCGGCGGCGCAGCCGGTGCGGACGTCGACGTGGCCGGCGTCGACAGCACCGGCGCAGGAGGTGACGCGACGCGAGTCGGCACCGTCGGCGTCGGCGCGGGAGGCGCGGGAGCCACGGCGACGGGCGCCGGCCGCTCGGCGGCAGGGCCCGCCGACGCTGGTGGGGACGACGCGGGCGGAAGCGCAGAAACGGGGGCCGGCCCCTCGGGCGTCGCGCCCGTTGCCGGCGCGTGCGCGGGCGCCGCCGCGGTCGAGCCGGGCTTCGCCGTCGCAGGAGTCGCCTCGACCTCGGACCAGCTGACCACTTCGGTCAGGGTCGGAATTCCGGCCGGCGGATTCGATCGCCCGGTGCTCACTGAGCGACCTCGTGACCTTCGACCGTGTAGCCGCGCCGCGCGTAGCCCTTCCAGCGCTCGCGCGCCGCCGACCGGCCGGCCTCGTCGGTAGCGACCACTTCGATCAGCCTGCGGAACGATTCGAAGCCGCGCGGCGGCGTCGCTCCGAGATTGACCAAGGCGTCGTGCAGCGGCGCGACGACCGGCTCGGGCGCCAGCCAGACGCACGACGCGTGCAGGCTCTTGGGAACGTTCCCCGCGTCGTCGGCCCAGGCGTGGGGGACGAACTCCGTGGCGTCGAAGGCCCAGAGCTCGCGGTCGAGCTCGGCGAGCAGTTCCGGCGGCCCCGTGACGGCAACGCCCGAGGCACGGCGCAGCGCCTTGCGCAGCAGGCGACAGGCGTAGTGCGTCGGTCGCGGCACGTTGAAATGAAAGCTGATCTCGGTCATGGGCAGCGACGTCGATCGGGGCCGACATTCAACGCGAGGACGCGTGCATTCAACGCGCGTGCGCGAGCACGAAGTGCGTCAGGAGGCCGACCGGCCGTCCGGTGGCGCCCTTGGCAGCCCCGGATTTCCACGCCGTGCCGGCGATATCGAGGTGGGCCCAGGGGTACTTGGCGGTGAAGCGACGCAGGAACATCGCGGCCGTGATCGCGCCGCCGGGCCGTCCGCCGATGTTGCCCATGTCGGCGAAGTTGCTCTTCAGCGCTTCGTCGTATTCCTCGTCTAGCGGCATCCGCCAGCACGGATCGAGCGCCTCGCGGCTCGCCGCGAGCATCTGCGCGGCGACACCGTCGTCGGCGCTGAAGAGGCCCGAATGGTGATGCCCCAGGGCGATCACGCAAGCCCCCGTCAAGGTCGCGACGTCGACGACGACGGCGGGCTTGAAGCGTTCCGCATAGGTCAGCGCATCGCACAGGATCAGCCGCCCTTCTGCGTCGGTGTTGAGGATCTCGACGGTCTGGCCGGACATGCTCGTGACGACGTCGCCGGGCTTGACGGCCTTGCCGCTCGGCATGTTGTCGCAGCTCGGAACGATGCAGACGAGGTTCAGCTTCGGCTTCAACGTGGCAATGGCGTGCAGCGTGCCGAGCACGCTCGCGGCCCCGCCCATGTCGAACTTCATCTCGTCCATGTCGAGCCCGGGCTTGAGCGAGATGCCGCCGCTGTCGAAGGTGATCCCCTTGCCGACGAGGACGACCGGTGGCACCGATTTCGGCGCGCCTTCGTAGCGCGCGACGATGAAGCGCAGCGGCTCGTCAGACCCTTGTGCGACGGCCAGGAAAGCGCCCATGCCGAGCTTTTCGACGGCCTTCCTGTCGAGCACCTCGACCTCGAGGTCGAACTCCTTGCCGATCTTCTTCGCCTGTTGGCCGAGCCAGGTCGGCGTGCAGTGGTTGCCGGGACGATTGGCGAATTCGCGCGCCAGCGTCGCTCCCGCCGCCACCGCGGCGCCGCGCTCGAGGCCTTGCTGCACGGCCTTTGTATCGGCCTTGGCGCACAGCAGCGTCAGCGCCCGCGGCGCCCACGCCTGCGGTGCGCTCGGCTTGCTGTGCCGATACAGATAGGCGGCGTCGGCCAGCGCCGTGACGGCAGCTTCGGCATGCGCGGCCGTCCAGGCGCCGCCGCCGGCCCAGCCGACGGCGACACTGCTCGCCCCGCTCGACTTGAGGAGGCCGAAGGCGTGGGCCAGCGCCACCTTGAACGCCTTCGCCGATGCGTCGGCGGCGACCGAGACGACGACGCGCAGGGCCGTGACGCCGGCCGGCCGGTGCAGGTAGAGCGACTTGCCCTTCTTGAGGAGCAGGTCGCCTTGCGCGACGGCGTCACCGATGAGCGCGGCGAGCGAAGCGCCGAGGGCCGGATCGATCGCCTCGCCGGCGACGATCAGGATCAAGGCATCGGCCTCGATGCCGGCAAGGCTTGAAGGGGCGGCAATGCGGTGACCGAAGTCCATAATTCCCAAAGCAGTAGGCAAGCCGAAGATGTTATTCGATTCCACATTGCGTCGAGAGCTGGCGCGCAACTTCGGCGGCACGCTGGTCGTCATCATCACGATCGTGCTGACGATCATGTTCATCCGCACGCTCGGCCAGGCCGCGCTCGGCCGCGTCTCGCCGCAGGACGTCGCCCTGCTGCTCGCCTACATCGGCCTCGGCCATCTGCCGACGATGCTCGCGCTGTCCCTCTTCATCGCCATCGTCGCAACGCTGTCGCGCATGTACCGCGGCAGCGAGATGACGATCTGGTTCGCCAGCGGCGTCCCGCTGGCGCGCTTCGTGCGCCCGGTCGTTCGCACGAGCTGGCCGGTGCTGCTCGTCATCGCTCTGCTCGCCCTGTTCGTCTGGCCCTGGCAGAACGAGCGCAGCGCCGAGCTGAAGGACGAATTCGACCGGCGCTCCGATCTCTCCCGGGTCGCCCCGGGGCAGTTCCAGACCTCGGGCGACGGCCAGCGCACTTTCTTCTTCGAGGGCGGAGCGGGCGACGCCGCGACCGGGCACAACGTCCTCATCGTCGCGACGCGCAGCGGCGTCGAAGCGGTGACGACGGCCAAGAGCGGGCACATCGAGTCCGCAGGCGGCGACCACTTCGTCGTCCTCGACGAAGGCCAGCGCAACGAGCAGAACGTGAAGAGTGGCGAGAAGACGCTGTCGCGCTTCGAGTCCTATCGCTCGCTGGCGGGCGAGCGGGCGATGGCGTCGACGGGCGGCCCGGCGCCCCGCGCACGCTCGACGGCCGATCTGCTGCGCCAACCGACGCGCGACGGCCTGGGCGAGCTGGCGTGGCGGGTCGGCCTCGTTCTCGCCGGCGCGAACGTCCTCCTGCTCGGCGTCGGCATGTCGGCCTCGAACCCGCGTCACGCGAGCAACTGGAACCTCCTCTTCGCGCTGCTCGGGTTCTTCGCCTACTACAACTTCATCAACCTGTCGCAGGCCTGGGTCGCTTCGGGCAGGATGAGCTTCGGCGGCGCACTGCTCCTCGTGCACGGCGGCGCTTTTGCGATTGCCACGACGCTCCTGTGGTGGCGAGAGCACGGAACGAACCGCGGCGTGCCGCGGCGGCGCGCCAGGCAGCCCGCGGCATGAGGACGGTCCGGCGGCTCTTCTATGCCGACATCACCTCCGCCGTCGCCCTCGTCGCGGTCGCCTTTCTCGCCCTCTTCTTCTTCATCGACTTCGTCGACGAGCTCGGCGGCATCGGTCAGCGCGGCTACACCGCCGTGCACGCGGCGATCTATTCGCTGCTGCTCGCCCCGGGCCACTTCTACGAGCTGATGCCGATCGCGGTGCTGATCGGCAGCATCTACGCGCTCGCGCGCCTGGCCCAGTCGTCGCAATACACGATCCTGCGCACCAGCGGGCTGGGGCCTGGCCGCGCGCTCTGGCTGCTGACGAGCCTGGCGCTCGTCTTCGGTGCGGTGACCTTCGTCTGCGGCGACTACCTGGCGCCGGTGACCGAGCGCGCAGCCAGCCAGTTGCGTGCCGGCTTCAGCGGCAGCCTGAAGCTGGAGCGCTCAGGTGCCTGGATCAAGGAGCACGCGGCGACGCCGCAGGGCGAGCGCAGCTATTCGATCAACGTCGGCTCGGCCGAAGGCGGCTCGATGCTGCGCAGCGTTCGCATTTTCGAGTTCGACGCCGACGGCCGCCTCCTGACGCGGACCGCGGCGGCCGAGGCGAGCGTCGCGAAGAACGGCGTCTGGACCCTGCGCGACGTCGTCGTCACGCGCTGGGTCGAGTCGGGGCTCGACCCGACCGTCAAGCAGCAGGAGCTCGCAACGCTCGACTGGCCGAGCACCTTGTCGCCCAACGTCGTCGCCGCCGCCGTGCTTCCGGTCACGACCATGTCGACGCTCGACCTGTGGCGCTACATCGGCCACCTCTCCGACAACGAGCAGGCGTCGGAGCTGCAGAAGATCCAGTTCTGGAAGCGCGCCCTCTACCCGTTCGCCTGCCTCGTCATGGTCGGCCTCGCCCTGCCTTTCGCTTATGTCAACGCGCGCACCGGCGGGATGAGTCTGAAGGTCTTCGTCGGCATCATGCTGGGCGTCAGCTTCGTCCTCCTCAACAACATCTTTCGCCACCTCGGCATGCTCGGCAACTGGACGCCCTGGATCGTCGCCGCCGCGCCCGGCGCGCTCTACCTCGGCCTGTCGCTGGTGGCATTCAGCTGGCTGGTGCGCTACCGATGAGCGCCGCCGGGCCGCCCCAAGGCGCGAGCGCCCCCTCGGGGGGCAGCGCAGCGGCGTCAGCCGCAAGCGTGGGGGCCCGATGAGCTCCGGCCTGATCCTGTTCGGGCACGGCGCGCGCGACCCGCGCTGGGCCGAGCCGTTCGCGGCCGTCGCCGAGCGGGTCCGCCGCGCCGACCCGGAGCGCCTGGTCGAGCTCGCCTTTCTCGAGCTGATGGCGCCGGACCTCGCCGAAGCGGCACGGCGTCTCGCCGCCGCCGGGGCGACCCGCATCGATATCGTCCCGCTGTTCCTGGGCATGGGCGGCCACTTGCGCGACGACCTGCCGCCGCTCGTCGAGCGAATCCGGCGCGCCCATCTGCGAATCGACGTTCGCCTGCACCCGGCGATCGGCGAGAACGCCGCGGTCGTCGACGCCCTCGCTGCCGCCGCCCTCGCTGCGGTCGGTGAATAATCCGCCGCTTCATGAACCTCCACCAGTTCAGGTTCGTCCAGGAAGCGGTTCGCCGCGACCTCAACCTCACCGAGACGGCGAAGGCGCTGTTCACGTCGCAGCCGGGCGTCTCGAAAGCGATCCTCGAGCTCGAGGGCGAGCTCGGCGTCGACATCTTCGCGCGTCACGGCAAGCGCCTGCGCCGCGTCACCGAGCCGGGCCGTGAGGTGCTGAAGGCGATCGAGGTGATCATGCGCGAGGTCGGCAACCTGAAGCGGATCGGCGAGGAGTTCTCCAAGCAGGACGCCGGCACACTCTCGATCGCGACGACGCACAGCCAGGCGCGCTATTTCCTGCCCGGACCGATCGCGCAGATGCGAAAGCGCTTCCCGAAGGTGACGATCAGCCTGCACCAGGGAACGCCCGAGCAGGTCGCCAAGATGGTCTACGAGGAGGTCGGCGATTTCGGCCTGGCAACCGAATCGCTCAACAACTACGCCGACCTCGTCAGCCTGCCGTGCTACGAATGGCAGCACGTGCTGGTCCTGCCGGCCGGGCACCCGCTGGCGCTGATCGACCGCGTCTCGCTCGAGGACCTGGCGCCCCTGCCGCTGATCTCCTACCACCCGTCGTTCTCGGGCAGGAAGCGCATCGACGCGGCATTCGCGACGCGCCAGCTGACGCCCAACATCGTCCTCGAGGCGATCGACGCCGACGTGATCAAGACCTACGTCAAGCTCGGCCTGGGCGTGGGCATCGTCGCCGAGATCGCCATGCGCGAGGAGGGGCAAGGCGGCGAGCTGGTTTCCCGCCCGGTCGGACACCTGTTCGGGCAGAACGTCGCGCGCATCGCCTTCAAGCGCGGTGCCTATCTGCGCAACTTCGTCTACTCGTTCGTCGAGATGCTTTCCGATCGTCTCAGCCGCTCGCTCGTCGAACGGGCGATGGCCGGCGACCCGCAGGACTACCAACTATGACTGCCATCCTGGACCCGCTCGTGGACGGACGGATCGATGCCGCACGCACGCCGGCAGTCGAGACCCGCCTACCGAAGGTCGGCACGACGATCTTCACCGTCATGTCGGCGCTGGCCCAGGAGCACGGTGCGGTCAATCTCGGCCAGGGCTTTCCGGACTTCGACTGCGATCCGAGGCTGGTCGACGCCGTCGACGCGGCGATGCGCGCCGGCCTGAACCAATATCCGCCGATGACGGGCGTTGCGGCGCTGCGCGAACGCGTGGCGGCCAAGATCGAGGCGCTCTACGGCCACCGCTACGACGCCACCCGCGAGATCACGATCACGGCCGGCGCGACGCAGGCGATCCTTACCGCCATCCTCGCCCTCGTTCACCCGGGCGACGAAGTCATCGTGCTCGACCCGAGCTACGACAGCTACGACCCGAACATCGCGCTCGCCGGCGCGACGCCGGTGCACGTGCCGCTCGTACCGGGGAGCTTCGCGCCCGACTTCGAGCGCATCGCCGCGGCGATCACGCCACGGACGCGGGCGATCGTCATCAACACGCCGCACAACCCGAGCGGCACCTGCTGGTCGCGCGCCGACTTGGCAAGCCTGGCCGAGCTGCTGCGCCGCACCGACATCATCGTCGTCAGCGACGAAGTCTACGAGCACATGGTCTACGACGGCGAGCACCAGAGCGTGACCCGCTTCCCCGAGCTCGCGGCGCGCAGCGTCGTCGTCTCGAGCTTCGGCAAGACCTATCACGTCACCGGCTGGAAGATCGGCTACGCGGCGGCGCCGGCCGCGCTCAGCACCGAGTTCCGCAAGGTCCACCAGTTCAACGTCTTCACCGTCAACACGCCGATGCAGCACGGCATCGCCGCCTTCATGGCCGATCCGTCGCATCACGTCGGCCTGCCGGCGTTCTATCGCGCCAAGCGGGACCGCTTCCGTGCCGGCCTGGCGAAGACGCGCCTGCGTGCCCTTCCCTGCCAGGGCACCTACTTCCAGTGCGTCGACTACTCCGCCGTGAGCGACCAACCGGAGGCCGATTTCTGCCTGTGGCTGACCAAGGAAATCGGCGTCGCCGCGATTCCACTGTCGGCGTTCTACGCCGACGCGTTCGAGCAGCGCATCGCGCGCTTCTGCTTCGCCAAGAAGGACGAAACGCTGGCCCTGGCACTCGACCGGCTGGCGGCGATCTGATCGACCGCGCGGGTTCGGCTCAGGCGCTGCCGCGCTGCCGCGGCGGGCGGCGGATCAGCAGGTCGCTCATGGTCGCGTCTTCCGGCCAGTTCGAGACGTCGAGGTCGACGGTGAATCCGCCGTCATTGGCGGACACGGCCGCGGCATGCTTCGGGGGCGGCGCGTCCTCGAGCGGGAGAAACAGGTCGATCGAGCCGAAATCGGTCTCGACGTGGCCGGAGAGCTCGCGCGCGATCGAGTAGAGAAAGAGCAGCTCGCGATAGGCGGGGAAATCGAACGAATCGTCGGCCGAATGACGTCGAAAGAGCAGGTTGTCGAGGGCTTGCATCGCCGACAGCGGCGTCGGCCAGAGCGACTGCAGGCGCGCGATCGTCTGCGGATAGTCGACCAGCGCGCGGCCGAAATGGAGATCCGAACTCCACTCCGGAGCGTGCGCGTTGAAGCGATCGTTGAAGGCCTGGCGGACCCGCTCGTAGGCGATCTGCTCGCCGCGCCGCTGGTGGATCTCGAGCAATTGCAGATACGGCAGCGGGCTCTTGCCGCCGTCACCGCGCATGTAGCTGTCGAGCAGCGCGATGGCGGCCTCGTCCTGGCCGAGGACGACGAAGAACTCGGCCTGCTGCTCGAGGTCGATCAGCTCTTCCATCGACAGCTCGCCGGTCTTCTTCGACAGCGCGCCGAAGCTCGAGGGACGGAACGGATCCGGGGTCGGGCGCGAGAACTCCGGGCCGAGCACGGTCGTCACCTCGAGACCGCCGATCGCCGCCGGAGCCGTCGCGAGCACGGTCGCCGGCCGCGTCGTCGACTCCGGCGGCGGCTCGCTCGGCGGAAACGGCGCGGCGACCGCACCGGCCGGGTCCTTGCGCTGCGCCGCGCGAGCCGCCCTCGCCTGCGCCTCGAACCAGCGGGCGCGAGCGCGCTGGCGCGGCCGCAGCCACCAGAGCGCGGCGGCGATCAGCGCTAAGAGCAGCGCGACACCGGCAAGCGCATAGACGAGACCGTTCGCATAGCGCTCGGCTTCGGCCTGGCGCAGACGAGCTTGCAGCGCCGCGACCGTCTGCCGCGTCGCCTGCGTGTCGTTGCGCAGACTGATCAGACCGGCCTCGAGGACCTGGATCCGGTCGCGCTCGCGCTGCAGCACCTCGGACGCGGCCTCGCCTGCGGATGCCGGCGCGATGGCCAGCGCAGTGGCCGGGTCGACCGGCAGCGCAGGCGCAGCCTGGCCGGGAGCGGACGCCGCCGCGCGCGGTGCGTCGGCCGCCAGGGGAGGATCGAGGCGCAGGCGCGGCACTCTGGCGCGTGGCGCTGCCACCAGCGCCGTTCGTGCGATCGGGCGCGACGCGACCCGGCTTCGCGGCTTCGTCGACGCATGCGTCGACGAGCCGGCTACGCGGTTGGCGCGCGCCGCGTGGTCCGCCGGATGGTGCGTCGCGGCAGCGCTTTGCCGCTCCGCGGCGCCGGAGCCGGCAGCGCGCCGGCGCGAGGCGTCGGCGCTACGGGCGATGTCGGCGAGGTCCTGCGACTGGGCCGCGACCCGCGGCGCGAGCGCCGGCAAGGAGTCGTCGCGGCTCGCCTCGGCCAGCCGAACCAGCGGCGGATCNATGAAGGCGACGAAGCGGCGCGACAGGCGCGAGACGCAGCCGACCGACACCTCGATGGTGACGACGGGCTCGTCGATACGGACCGACGTCGTGACGCGGACGCTGCGCTGCCCGGCTTCGCGTGCCGGCTCGAGGACGACGCGAACGTCGGCAGGCGCGATCNTCGCGTCGCCAGCGTAGACCTCGGCAAAGACGCATTCGCGCTGCACCACCTCGTCGGCGTCGAGCTCGATGCTGGCCGCGAAGTCGAGCGGCTGGCCGAGCGAGGTCTGGGTCGTGCTGTGCCCGAAGCCCATCGCACCTGCACAGATCGAGGTCGCGAAGACCGCTGCGCACAGGGCGAAATGAAGCGTAGCTCTGAGCATGCGGGCGCGGTTCGGGGTCGAACGACTCTAGCATGCGACCCTCTGCAATCGGCTCTGCGGCCGCCGCGGGGCGAGAGCCCGCGTGACACAATTCCGCGAATGAAGCGGCCTTCTTCCGAACCCGGGCGATCGCCGAGAAAAGGTGTGCTTTTCGATGCCTTCTGAGCTCATCACCGAACGCCGCGGCACGGCGCTGATCCTCACGATCAGCGACCCGCCGACGCGTAACACGCTGTCGGCGCAAGTCATCGCCGCCGGCATCGAAGCGCTCGGTGCCGCGGAGGCGAACGACTCGGTTCGCACGGTCGTGCTGCGCGGCGAAGGCAAGACCTTCTGTGCCGGCGGCAACGTGCAGGGCCTGCTCGAAAGGCGCGCTGCCGGGCGCGACGTGCAACGGCAGATGCTGGAGCACCTGCACCACCTCGTCGAGACTATCCGCGCCTACCCGAAGCCCGTCATCGCCTGCGTCGAGGGCACGGCTGCGGGCGCCGGATTCGCCCTCGCGCTCGCCTGCGACCTGCTCGTCGCTGCGGCCGACGCACGCTTCGTCATGTCGTACGCGAAGATCGGCCTGACCCCCGACGGCGGCGCGACCTGGGGCCTGGCACGCGCCCTGCCGCGCGCGCTCGCCCTGCAGCTGCTCTGGCTCGGCGACCCCGTCTCGGCGCAGGCGCTGCACGCCCAAGGCGTCGTCACGACGGTCGCGCCCGAGGGCCTCGCGCTCGAGGAGGCGCTGCGCCTGGCGGAGCGGCTGNCGGCGATGGCGCCCAATGCGATCGCCGCGGCCAAGGAGCTGATCGACCAGGCCGCGGGCCGCACGCTCGCCGAGCAGCTCGGCGCCGAGCGCGACCAGCTTCTCGCCAGCCTGTTCCACGCCAACGGCGCAGAAGGCCTGCAGGCGTTCATCGCCAAGCGCGCACCGCGATTTTCCTAGGGCCTGTCGCGTCAGAGACTACGCATGCACCCGCCCGTTCTCACAATCGACGAACAGTCGAATATCGAAACAGGCTCGTGGTTCTCCAGGCTCTCCCAACCGTTGCGCGAAGCGATCCTGTCGCGTGCCGTGGTGCGCCGGCTGGCCGACGGCGCGATCCTGTCGGCGCGCGGGGCCGAGGCGCAGGAGTGGTGCGGCGTGGCGCGCGGCGCGGTTCGCGTCAGCTCGGTATCGCTGGCGGGCAAGCAGGTCACGCTGACCTACGTCGAGCCCGGCACCTGGTTCGGCGACATCGCCCTGTTCGACGGCATGCCGCGTACCCACGACGCGCACGCACACGGCGAAACGACCCTGCTGGTCGTGCGTCGCGCCGACTTCCGCGAGCTGCTGAGTCTGCACGTCGAGCTCTACGAAGCCCTGCTGCGCCTCAACTGCCGGCGCCTGCGCCTCCTCTTCGACGTCGTCGAGGACCTCAACACCTTGCCACTGGCGGCGCGCCTGGCCAAGCAGATCCTCCTGCTCGTTCGCAGCTACGGTGTCGAGCAGGGCGGGGAGATCCGGGTCGGCCTGCAGCTGGCGCAGGAGGACATCGCGCAGCTGCTCGGCGCGTCGCGCCAGCGCGTCAACCAGGAGCTGAAGGGCTTCGAGCGCGAAGGCGCGGTGCGTATCGAGCCGACCCGGCTGGTCGTCCTGTCGCGCGACAAGCTGCTCGCCATCGCCTCCGGCTAAACAGTCCGAAACGGCACGGGTCGCCGCCGATTGCGGCGGCGGCGCAAGACGATTCCAATGCGGGGATGAGCACACCGGAAGCCAACACCGGCACCAAGCCGGTCGCCGAGCAACACGCGTTCGACATCGCCACGCTCGAGCGCTACCTCGAGGCGAATCTGCCGGGCTTCGCCGGCCCGCTCTCCGTCGAGCAGTTCAAGGGCGGCCAGTCGAACCCGACCTACAAGCTCGTCACGCCGGCGCGCGCCTACGTGATGCGCGCCAAGCCCGGTCCGGCGGCCAAGCTGCTGCCCTCGGCACACGCCGTCGAGCGCGAGTTCACGGTCATGCGCGCCTTGCACGGCACCGCCGTGCCCGTGCCGGCGATGCACGTGCTGTGCGAGGACGAGAGCATCGTCGGCCGCGCCTTCTACGTGATGGAGTTCGTCGCGGGCCGGGTTCTCTGGGACCAGGCGCTTCCGGCCTTCGACCCTCCGGGCAGGGCCGCCATCTACGACGAGATGAACCGCGTCATCGCGGCGCTGCATTCCGTCGATCCGGGTGCCGTCGGCCTGGCCGGCTACGGCAAGCCGGGCAACTACTTCGAGCGGCAGATCGGCCGCTGGACCAAGCAGTACCTGGCCTCGATCACCGAGCCGATCGAAGCGATGGACCGGCTCATCGAATGGCTGCCCGCGCATATTCCGGCGAGCGCGCGCGACGACACGCAGCTGAGCGTCGTGCACGGCGACTATCGCCTCGACAACCTGGTCTTCCACCCGAGCGAGCCGCGCATCGTCGCCGTGCTCGACTGGGAACTCTCGACGCTCGGCCATCCGCTCGCCGACTTCAGCTATCACTGCATGTCGTGGCACATCAAGCCGGGCCCGTCGCATGCGTCGCGCGGCATCGGCGGTCTCGACCACGCCAGCCTCGGCATTCCCGACGAGAAAGCCTACGTGCGCCGCTATTGCGAGCGCACCGGCCGCGCCGATCCCGACCTGGTGATGGCCGACTGGAACTTCTATCTCGCCTACAACCTGTTTCGCATCGCCGGCATCCTGCAAGGCATCGCCAAGCGGGTCGAGGCCGGAACGGCTTCGAGCGAGCAGGCACGCCAGTCGGCCGCCGGCGCCCGGCCGCTGGCGGAGATGGGCTGGCAGATCGCCCGGCAATCCTGATCCGGCCGCCACCCGCCTCCGATTCCATCCACCCAAACCGTCAAGGACACCTCATGGACTTCGAATATTCACCGCGCACCAAGGAGCTGCAGGGCCAGCTGCTGCGCTTCATGGACGAATACATCTATCCCGCCGAGCAGCGCTACGAGGACGAGCTCGCAGCGAACACGAAGGCTGGCAAGCGCTGGACACCGCTGCAGACGATCGAGGCGCTCAAGCCGAAGGCGCGCGCCCAGGGCCTGTGGAACCTCTTCCTGCCGCCCACCGCCGGCGGCAAGGGCGCGAAGGCGAGCGATCGCGATTTCGGCCTGTCGAACGGCGACTACGCGCCGCTCGCCGAGATCATGGGCCGCGTTCCCTGGTCGAGCGAGGTCTTCAACTGCTCGGCACCCGACACCGGCAACATGGAGACGATCGAGCGCTACGGCTCGGCCGAGCTCAAGCACACCTGGCTCGAGCCGCTCCTCGACGGCAAGATCCGCAGCGCCTTCGCGATGACCGAGCCCGCCGTCGCCTCGTCGGACGCGACCAACATCGAGGCGCGCATCGAGCGCCAGGGCGACGAGTACGTCCTCAACGGCCTCAAGTGGTGGACCAGCGGCGCCGGCGACCCGCGCTGCAAGGTCTACATCTTCATGGGCAAGACCGATCCCGATGCGCCGCGACACTCGCAGCAGTCGATGATCGTCGTGCCGGCCGAGAGCAAGGGCATCACGATCGTCCGCGCGCTCGGCGTCTTCGGCTACGACGACGCGCCGCACGGCCACATGGAGGTCGCTTTCAAGGACGTGCGCGTTCCGGTCGGCAACATCCTGCTCGGCGAAGGCCGCGGCTTCGAGATCGCGCAGGGCCGGCTCGGGCCGGGGCGTATCCACCACTGCATGCGCCTGATCGGCCTGGCCGAGCGCTCGCTCGAGATGATGTGCAAGCGCGCCTCTAGCCGCGTCGCCTTCGGCAGGACCGTCGCCGAGCAGGGCGTGACGCGCGAGCGCATCGCCGAGGCGCGCTGCCAGATCGACATGGCACGCCTGCTCACGCTCAAGGCGGCGTGGATGATGGACAACGCCGGCAACAAGGCGGCCAAGGCCGAGATCGCGATGATCAAGGTCGTCGCCCCGAACATGGCCTGCCGCGTCATCGACTGGGCGATGCAGGTGCACGGCGGCGGCGGCGTCTCGGAAGACTTTCCCCTCGCCGGCTTCTACGCCGGAGCGCGGACGCTGCGCTTTGCCGACGGCCCCGACGAGGTGCACCGCAACGCAATCGCGAAGATCGAGCTCGGCAAGCACGCCTGAGCGGCGGCCCGGCGGGCGAGAGGATCGGGCGCTTCAGGCGCCCTTCTTCTTGCCTGGCGGCCCGAGCGCCTGCCAGGCGGTCGAGAGCGACTGCGACCAGGCTGCAGGCACTTCGCCGCGCGAACGGCCGACCCGCTGCGCCTCGGTGCCGGCGATCTCGAACAGCGCGAGCGCCGCGGCGACGTCGGTCTCGTCGGCGCTGGCCAGCTGCATGCGCAGGTAGATGCGGCCGCGCAAGGTCATCAGCACGAAGGGCGGCTGCTGGCGCAGCAGCGTTCCGGCGGCGCGCTCGAGGGCATGGCCGAGCGGCCCGTCGAGCCACGCCGGCCCCTCGTTGGGCAGGCTCGAGACGCCGCCGAAGTTCGCGCGCAGCAGCTTCGAGGCGTTCATCGGCATCTTCGGGAACATGACGAGCCAGCGCATCTCTTCGGGCGACTTGTCGCCCATCTCGGTCTGGTTGCTCTGCGTGAACTCCTCGAAAGCCTGCTTCTCGAGCAGCTCCATCAGGCTCTTCGAGATCAGCAGCATCAGCAGGTCGGGTGGCAGGCCGAGCTCCATGCGGATGCGCAGTTCGTGACCGGTGATGTAGGGGCGCTGCGGCGGCCCCCACTCGAGGCGCCAGGGCGTGCCTTCGAGCTTGCCGTCGACGACGAAGCCGTTGCCTTCGCGCTCGCGCTTGAACGCGTAGCCGCGCCGCTTCGCCCAGGCCGGGACCTCGCCGAAGTCCGCACCCAGTCCCTGATTGGCGAAGAAGCTCTTGAACATCGCCGCCTCCGATCCACTAGAGTCACGCGGGGCGCCTTTCGCGCCACCGGGCCACGAAGGGACGTTTGCAATGATCGAAGTGTATTCGTGGGCCACGCCGAACGGCCACAAGATCCACATCATGCTCGAGGAATGCGGCCTCGCCTACCGCGCCATTCCGATCGACATCGGCGGCGGCGCGCAGTTCACGCCGGAGTTCCTGGGGATCAGCCCGAACAACAAGATCCCCGCCATCGTCGACCCCGACGGTCCCGACGGCAAGCCGATCTCGCTGTTCGAGTCTGGGGCGATCCTGCTCTATCTCGCCGCCAAGACCGGGCGCTTCCTTCCCGCCGACCTGCGCCGCCGCTGGGCGACGCTCGAATGGCTGATGTTCCAGATGGGCAGCATCGGCCCGATGCTCGGCCAGGCGCACCACTTTCGCCTGTATGCCCCGGAGAAGCTCGCCTACGCGATCGATCGCTACAGCAACGAAGCCAGGCGCCTGTACGGCGTGCTCGACACGCGGCTCGGCAAGACGGCTTTCGTCGCCGCCGACGAATACACGATCGCCGACATCGCCATCTTCCCGTGGCTGCGCTCGTGGAAGAACCAGGGCATCGATCTCGACGAGTTCCCGAAGGTCAAGGCCTGGTTCGACGGCATCGCCGCGCGGCCGGCCGTGCAGCGCGGCGTCCAGGTGCTGGCCGGCCTGCGCAAGCCTTTGCAAGGCGACCGCGAGCGCGAAGTGCTGTTCGGAGCGCTGCAGTATCAGCGCCGTTGATGCGGCACGGGGCGAAGAGGCGATGAGGGCGGCGCCGCCCACCCGTCGCTGGTATCGGCGAGCGAAGCCGGGCCTCGGCACGCTGGTCGAGATCGCCGTTCTCGCCTCGAGCGAAGCCGAGTTCATGCGCGCCAGCGATCATGCCTTCGAGCGCATCGCCGCCTTCCATGCGGCGATGAGCTTTCACGCACCCGGGAGCGATCTCGCCGCGATCGCGGCGGCGCCGGCCGGGACGACCGTGAGCGTCGCCGCCGAGACCTGGCGGGTGCTGCGATTCGCGCTCGCGCTCGAGGCCGAAAGCGACCGCATCTTCAACGTGGCGGTCGCGCCGCGACTGGTCGCGCGCGGCGCGCTGCCGGCGCCGCGATCGGCGACGCCTGTCGAGGCCCTCGCCGGCTCGGCCGGCGCGGCGCTGCAGCTCGAGAGCGGCTCGCGCGTGCGTGTCCGCAACGCGGTGTGGATCGACCTCGGCGGAATCGCCAAGGGCGCCGCGGTCGACGCGGCGCTCGCCGCGATCCGCAGCGCGGGCGCGGCGAGCGGGTGCGTCCATGCAGGCGGCGACATTGCCGTCTACGGCGCCGACGCGCAGCCGATCCACGTGCGCGGGCCGGCGCCGGCGCGCCTGCTGGTCGATGTCGGGTTGTTGCGCGACGGCGCGATCGCGACGTCGGCACCCGGCGAAGACGCGACGCGGCCGGCACCGCTCGTCCTGCCGGCTGGGCGAACGGCGCGCTGGGGCGATCGCAGCGTCTCGGTCGTCGCGCCGAGTTGCCTCGTCGCCGACGCGCTGACCAAGGTGCTGGCCGCCCTGGGCCCGGAGGCTGCGCCCCTCCTCGGCAAGCACGACGCACGGGGGTTTTCGATCGACGTGCAAGGTCGCCTTGAGCGGGTCGGCTGACGCATTGCGCGGCGCGCTCGGCGCGCCGATCGCCCTGCCGCGCTGGCAGCGCTACGCCATCTATGCGTCGCTCGCTGCGCTCGTCCTCAGCGGCATCGCCTGGCTGTGGGCGGCGTGGCCGCTCGTGGTCGACAGCGCCGACGCGCTCCCGGCGCGGGCGCGCAGCGTCGCCCTCTGGGCGTTGCGCCTGCACGGCGTCGCGGCCTACGTCGCGCTCGTCGTCGCCGGCAGCGTACTGACCGTGCACGTTCGCCTGGGCTGGTCGCGCTATCGCAATCGCGCCAGCGGCAGCGTCATGGCGACGCTCATCGTCGTGCTCGCGGCGAGCGGGCTGTGGCTCTACTACGGTGGCGAGGCTGGCCGCCGCGGCGTCTCGCTGGCGCACTGGATTCTCGGCCTCGCCGTGCCGGTCTGGCTCGTGATGCATCGCGCGCTCGGCCTGCGCTCGCGGCGTCGCGCGGCGGGTTGAGGACGCGACCGCGGTTCAGCCCGGCAAGGTCTTCAGCACGAGATCGTTGATCGCGAGCAGGCGGCGCACGCCGTCGGTGACGTGCGTGCACGAAAGCGTCGCGCCGCTGATGTTGGCGATGTCCTGGTCGACATGGAGCGCGTCGCGCGAACCCTTGCCGCGAAACTGCGCGCGCCAGTTCGTCTCGCGAATCTGCCCGCCGTAGTTCTCGCGGTAGTCGAGGATCTCGATGCCTATCACCCTCTCGTCGGCGCCGATCGCGACGGCATAGGTGATGAGGTCGTGCTTGCCGATGACCTCGTCAACGAGCATGCGGCCGAGCACGGCCCCTTGCGCGTCGCGCGCCGCCCAGGCACGAACGTGCGCATCGCGCGGCCGGGTTCCGCTCGCCTGCGCGACGGCCTGCCGCTGCGTCTCGCTCAGCAGCAGGTCCTGCGCCTTCCATGCGGCCGCAGCCGGAACGAGGCGCGCCTGCGCCTGCTCGATGCTGAGGTATTGAACCGCGTGCGCGCCGCCCGCCGAGACGACGAGCGCGGCTGCAGGTGCGGCATAGGTCCAGCGCATGGTGAGGATTCGGGTCAGAAGCCAATACGAACCGGACTGATTCTCATTCATATTCTAGCCGAAATCGGATGAGCTGAAGGCGATGAATGCGGCCTGCGGGTACGACCTGCAGCGGGCGGCGGCGACGGCAGAGCGACCCCACTGCGTACAATCGCGCCCGTTCGGGGCGTAGCGCAGCCTGGTAGCGCAACTGGTTTGGGACCAGTAGGTCGCGAGTTCGAATCCCGCCGCCCCGACC